>Ga0210400_10003071_pt1 | contig 14937 bp, 5 predicted proteins | sample IncBWH26MmetaG_FD_155456 | JGI IMG/M metagenome (GOLD analysis project Ga0210400, IMG submission 155456) | Forest soil microbial communities from Barre Woods Harvard Forest LTER site, Petersham, Massachusetts, United States - Inc-BW-H-26-M | ecosystem: Environmental > Terrestrial > Soil >... | reverse complement strand
GATGAATCGAAACATGGCTAGGAGTTATAACAGAACAGGGGCGGGAGGGGCTGCTAAGTCATTGATTTCAAAGTCGGCCAGAGTTTTGGCGAACCACAGCCCGTCCTCCTCGCTCCGAACAACGGCACCTGTCCCCTCTTCCGCTTTAGGCATAGAGCGAGTCCTCGAACTTGCATCAGAGAATGCCCTTGCTGCTCTTGTTTTGTGCCCGCCTCTAATTGCTGCTCCATTCCTTCGTGCTCAGTCGGTCCCCACGCCGATTCTAATTTCCGCACTGAGATTCAGACCGACAACGATGGCAAACCAAGTTTTACTCTTACGAACCTTTCCAATGACACGCTGACGGATTGCGTGATTCGATTTTCGCTTTCTTCCGACCCAACGTGGCACTCAGAACTCGATTGGGACCCCATCATTCAAGCTGGCCCCGTCAACAGAGCGGAGGCTGCACACCCTCTTGACGCCGGAGCAAGCATGACCATGTACCTACCGCATGCGATTGAGAAATCGCTTCCTGACAGGGTAGATGTTGTCGCAGCAATTTGGGCTGATGGGGAGACTTCCGGAGACGCCAAGTGGGTGAAGGTGCTCCTGGACAATCGAGCATCGCTGGCCTTAGCGTACCAGGACGCCATTGGCATATTGCAAAAAGGGATGGATGAAAACTGGACCCGCGACCAATACCTCGACGCACTTAACAATAAGCCGAGGTCTACGGCACCCATCTCGTCAATTCGCAGCACCCTGCAAGGGAATCGCAACCTCGACGGGAAGCCTCAGCTTCTCAGGCGCACCGTTCAGTATCTGCAAGCCTACTTCGAACAGAGGCTGGACCTGCTCCGTAAATCGAAACCAGCATTATTCTAACTACATCGTGCTACGCTCTTCGCGTGACCTGGCCTGAACCCAAACCGTGCAAACGCAAATGGCTTAAGGTGCCGTTTGACGAAATGCTGCGGCATATCCGCGAGGACAAGTGCGAACAATGCCGCGCTCTAGTTCTCTACCTCGAACGCGAATCCGAGATCAACAAGTTTCAGTGGAGGAGCCGGAACTAGATTCGGTTCCGTCCACAGGCCGGACAGTTTCATGGGCCTATCGTTCGGACGGAGGTGACGAAGTATTCAGTTTCAGCAAAACAACTCCCGGGAACCCCTTTATGTTGTTCGTATCTTAACGCTACACGCTGCCCAGCCGCATTTTCGATCTTCTCAGCTACGGCATCGTCGCGCACGCTAAACGTAAAAATCTGCGGAGCGGTGCCGGGGAAGGTGCTCATCGCCAACTCTCCTTCCCACGTTTTGCATATCCAGCCCTTTTTCGAAATCTTTTGGACGTAACCAGCACGCTCGCCTTGCGAATAGGAAAAATGAAGTGCAATCCAGACCCATGCGGCGAACAGGCACGCGAGTAAGACGATGACAATCAGCAGCAGGAATAACCAGAGGCGACTTCTTCGCGGCGGAGCGGTTGCCTCAGAATGGCCCACGGTGTGGTTCATCGGCTCTTGAGTCTACGCTTGATTCATTCGCTGAAGAAGAGTTAGTCGGTTATGAGCAGTACGTTGAGACTTGTTACTGCAAGTGCGGCAACCTGTGTGAGAACGTTATTAGCCGTCATTTCGCCTTGTCCTTCGCCAAAACTCTGAGAGCAACTGAATTTCACTTTTTAACAATGTTACAGGTCTGCTTGCAAGGTGTTGATTTAAAAGTTGATCTCCCCCAAACACAATCTCCGTCCTCGGATCCACCGCACTTGCCGGTCCTTCGAGATATCGAGATTCATTTCTCTCGTGGCGGCCCTGCGCAGGGAATCTCACGTACGTACTTTCATATGCTAGCCGCCTGCCGCAGCTCGCCATGACTCGACGCTGTAATCGCCTAAGGCGTTCTGCAAGCAGTTCTGCAAAGTCTCTGCTAGCGTCCGGCAGAACGGTTCGACCAGCATGCCCTTGGGGTACACAGGCAACTCATAAACTTCCAAGCCATTGCGAATGACTCCTTCCCATCCTAGTGTTGGACTGCCCAGTCCCAAGAAAGAACCTTTGGGACGAATAACGGCGACACGCCCCTCATAAGTGGATGGCACATAGCGTAGGGAAGCCTCGTCATTCATTCTTTTTATGAGCAGGTGTGGATATTCATTTTGCACAGCATTCACGGAGGCACGGAAACGTGATGCGGCGTGACGCAGCCTGACACCCAATCTGCCCAATTCGATGTCTAGTTTTTCGCGGACGAACTGCTTCCGTTCCTTGGCGGGAATCGAGGCCGCATTTGCAACGTGAAACCAAAGATTCTGCATGAAATGCAAAGGAGATTCGAGGCGAGCTTTGGCCAGCGAGACCGTCTTGTAGTTGTATGTGTCCAGCATTATTACGAGCCCGACATGCTCCCCTAGAGCCCTGAGTTGTTGCGCGATTTCCAGAGCGATCACGCCTCCCAGGCAATACCCACCCAGGAAGAAAGGGCCTTGCGCCTGCACGGCCCGTATCTCCTGCATGTACTGAGAGGCCATCCCTTCCACTGTTCGGTTCTCCAAGCCATGACCGTCGTCAATGGGCGACTGAAGTCCATAAATCGGCTGGTCCGATTGGAGGTAACGTGAGACTTGACGATAAAGGAGAACATTTCCTTCCGCGCCATGAACCAGGAACACGGGAGGCCTTGATCCAGCCGGCTGAATGGGCACGAGGGATGACCAAGACGGATTTTGAACTTCCTTGCGAAGGATATCGGCAACCGCCTCGACGGTAGATGCCTGGAAAAATGTAGCCAGCGGCAGAGTCTTGCCTGTTTGTTTCTTGACTTCCGTCAGCACCTTCAGCGCGGCAAGAGAGTGACCGCCAAGCTCGAAAAAGTCGTCGCGCACGCCCACGGTCTTCTCGAGAACCTTAGACCAGATGGCGACAATCGTCTTTTCAAGAGGTTCGCGGGGTGCGACATACTGCCGCGTTGCCTCCAGTCCCTGGTCGCCAGGAACCGGGAGGGCCTTGCGATCGATTTTCCCATTGGGCGTCATCGGGAACGTTTCAAGGGTGACAAACGCCGACGGAATCATGTATTCGGGCAGTTTCTCCTTCAGATAAGAACGTAGATCACCGGCTGAAGGTATGGAGTCGTTTCGAGGCTGCAGATATGCGACCAATTGCTTCAGCCCCAGGCGATCCTCGCGGGCGGCAACCACCGCCTGGCGAATCGCGGAGTCCTGGCCCAGCACGGCCTCGATCTCTTCCAACTCCACGCGGAATCCGCGAATCTTGACCTGGTTGTCGGCTCGTCCCAGGCATTCCAGCGTGCCGTCGGCCCGCCAGCGTCCCAGATCTCCGGTGCGGTATAACCGCGCCCCCGGCTCAAACGGGCTAGGAATGAAACGTTCCGCGGTCAACTCCGGCCGATGCAGGTAACCGCGGGCTAAGCCAGCGCCACCGATGTACAGCTCGCCGATAACCCCCGGGGGAAGCAGACTGCCGTTGCCATCCAGCACGAAAAATTGGGTATTGGCGATAGGATGGCCGATGGGAGCCGGCCCATTCGCCGAAGTTATTCTGTGGACCGACGACCAGATGGTGGTTTCCGTGGGTCCGTAGACATTCCACAATTCCGCGCAGCGTGCCAAAAGGTCCTTGGCCAAGTCGGGAGGGAGCGATTCCCCGCCGCAAAGAATACGCAATTGTTTCGAGCCGGTCCAACCTGCATCGATTAGGGCTCGCCAGGTGGCCGGGGTCGCCTGCATCACGGTGCAGCGCGAATCGCGCATGCGTTCCATCAATCGCACCGGATCGCGAGCATCGTCTCGGCTGGCAATCACCAGCTTTCCGCCGGTGACCAGGGGCAGGTAGAGCTCCAGGCCGGCGATATCGAAGGACAAGGTAGTTACGGCAAGCAGCGTATCGCCTGCAGTAAAGCCGGGTTCTCGTTGCATCGACTGCAGGAAGTTGGCCAACGCGGAATGCGGGATCTCCACGCCCTTGGGCCTGCCGGTTGATCCGGAGGTGTAGAGCACGTAGGAGAGATCGTTGGGGTTCACCCGAGGCAGCGGAGAATCGGGTGTCTGCCTAGCGATTTCATTCCAATCGCTGTCGAGATGCACGATGGACGGCGGCCGTGAGGACAGTTTTTCATCCAGCCCGCGATGTGTAACCAGCACCGCCATTCCACTATCGCTGACCATATAGGCGAGGCGGTCTTGAGGGAAAGAGGGATCCAAAGGCACATAGGCGCCGCCGGTCTTCAACACCGCCAGCAGGACGACCATCATATCCAGAGAGCGTTCCACCAACAGCCCGACCAGAGTACCGGGCCCGACGCCTAGACCTTTTAAATGATACGCCAGTAGATTGGCACGACTATTGAGTTGTCTGTAAGTGAGATGGACACCTTCGAAGGTGATGGCATTTGCGTCAGGTGAAATTTTGGCCTGAGCTTCCCAACAGTCCGTTACAGTCTCATGCGGAAAAACAACGCCCGTCTTGTTCCAAGCAACAACTTGCTCGCTGCGCTCGGATTCGGAAAGGAGAGGCAATGTGCCAAGCGTTTGGGCAGGATTGGCTACGATCGCTTGAAGCAAGTTCACGTAGTCACGAAGCCAACGTGCGACGGTGGTGGCTTCAAAAAGCTCGGCGCTATAATCGCAGTCGATTCGAAGCTCGTCGGCCATATCGAAGATATTTAGGTTGAGTTCAAATTTGGAGGCGTCGCGAGGATTGCTGAATGGGACGCCATCCATAACGATCTCGAACTGCAGACCTCCCTTAGTTTTTCTATGGCTGCGCCACGCGTCTATGTTGAACGAGGCTGCGATGATGGGCGACCGGCTGACGTCATGCCGTAGACTGAGATCACGTGTAAGCCGCCCGAAGAAATAGGATTGGTGTTCACTGGCCTTGAAAATCAAAGATTTCGACGCGGAAAGGAAATCTACAAATTTTGTATCGGGTCCGAAGCCGCTTCGGAGCGGGAGCATATTCGTCGTGTTGGCGTAGAGCTGCGAGCCACCGGGAAGAGTACGGACCTCGCCTTCAAACGGCACACCAACTATCAAGCTGCTTTGGCCGGTCAGACGGTGGAGCAAGACGTTGAACCCGGCAAATAACGTCGCAAAGAGAGAGGAGCGAAGTTCCTTGCTGGCCTTCCGCAGGGCCGCCGTCAGACCACGATCAATGATCAGGCTTTGCCTGCCACCTCGATAGTTCAACACGGAAGGCCGGGGGCGATCGGAAGGAAGGTCCAGGAGCGGCACCGAATCCGAGAACAGATCGAGCCAAAACTTACGGTCGCTTTCGAAGGCATGGCCGCTCGATTGCTGTTCACGCCACAGCGCATAATCGCTTAACTGCATAGCTGGTGCCATCTCAGGTGACTTACCCTCAATCAGAGCGGCATACATTTCGCACAACTCTCCGGCGAAAACCTCGTAGGAAGGACCGTTTCCAAAAATGTGATGGGTCACCACGACCAAAAGATGATGCTGTTCGCAGAGCCGCAGAACACGCGCTCGAATGACCGGACCCTGGCAGAAGTCGAAGCTGGGCGACTCTAGAGCCGTGAATTGATCGTGCAGTTGAGGCTTCTGCTCCTGCTCCGGCAAAGAGGACAAATCGACCAGCGACACATCAAGCGCGAGGTGATCATGAACGATCTGGTGTTCGCCATCCGGATCGATGGTGGTGCGCAAAGCCTCATGCCGATCCACGAGTTTTTGGAGGGCTCGCCTTAACGAATCAACCTTCAGCGGACCGCGCATCTCAAATGTGGTGGATTCCATGTAGGCTCGGTCGGCGCCTGGGACCATCTTGGTTAGCAACCACAATCCTTGTTGCGCTTCAGAGAGCGGCAGGACGCGCGCACGAGGTTTCGACGCCCGTACTTGGCGCTTTTGGTCTGCGTTTGCGGAGAGGACAGAGTTTGTTGAACTCTTCGCCTCAGATGACGTCTTCGCCTCACCTGGCCTTAGAAATGCGACCGGAGCAGCCTCCAACGAAGCTTCGGGTGGATTGGAAGGTGTAATCTGGCCAGGCAAGAAGCCAGCAGCAATCATTTCTTGTACGCTTTCTTGAAAAGCCCGAATGAAATGTTGCAGGTCGGCGTCGGTGTGAGCAGTGCTCAGAAAAAAGACGCGGCCCTCGAAGATGTGAATCCCTTTATCGCGAAGCAGAAAAAATAAGAGGTTGGCGTATTTTAGTTTGGGGTCGAGGACCAACCAAAAAAACGAGCTGAAGTGCTCGATGCGTACAGGCACTTGATTGGCGGAAAGAAAATCATTCAGTCCTTTCACTAGGCCAGCGGTGCGTTCATTAAGGCGCCGCTGCAAGGCCGGCCCTTCGCGCTTGAGGTGTTCCAACGTGACTCGGGCAGAGGCAAGCGCCAGGGGATGGCGAACGTAGGTGCCAGCCAGGTAGGTGACACCAACTTCAGGGATCGACGCGTCGCCGTATTGCCAGAAACCGCCATCCAGCGAATCCATATAGGTCGCGCGACCACAAACCGCGCCGATCGGCATGCCACCACCAATGACCTTCCCATAGGAAGCCAAATCGGCGCGGATACCCCAAACTGCCTGCACGCCACCGGGATGAGAACGGAATCCCGTAATGACTTCATCGAAGACCAGCGCGGTCCCTGTCTCACGCGTGATTTCCCGTAGCCTGTGGAGAAAATCGCGCGGTTGGACGTTCGGATGGCGACTTTGAACCGGCTCGACAATTACGGCCGCAATTTCCGAGCCTCGTGCTCGAATGACTTCCAATGACTGCTGTCTGTCATATTCGAGCACCAGAACGTTCTTCGAGGGCTGTCCAGGAATACCGGGCGCGACGGGGAGGGTGCCTGTCCCGCCAGCCGTCGCCCTTTGCAGGACCTCGTCAAAAATGCCGTGGTAATCGCCGGTGAAATAGACGATGAGTTCGCGCCCGGTTACCGTGCGGGCCATCCGAATCGCGGCTAGCACTGCCTCCGAGCCCGTATTGCAGAATGCACACCGGTCCATGCCCGTCAGCTCGCAAATCAACTTCGCGACTTTGCCGGCCAGCGGACTTTGTGGGCCGACTTCGATTCCCTTCCGAAGCTGTTCTTCCAGCGCCGCTCTCACGAATTCCGGCAAATGCCCCAGCAGGTTTGTTCCGAAACCCATCGTGAAATCGACATATTTATTGCCATCAACGTCCCACACGTGCGCTCCGAAAGAACGTTGGACAACGATGGGGTAGACCATTTCCTTCCAGAGCCGATTGAATCCTGCTACCGATCGGGGATCGGCCAAGTGCGGACGATGATTCTGGGTGAGACGCTTCGATTCAGGCGTCCGCTTTGTATAACGTTCGATCAGGACATCGAGATAGGCTTGTTGAGATTGGGTAAGTCCCTGCGACGGACCTTTTGATATGGGCTTGAACGGACCGTGCGCAATGACAGAGGATTCTGCTTGTGCGCATGATTGCGGTGCCGGGTTCGCGGTAAGCGAAGTAACAGGGACGGACGCATCCCGAGATGGTGCTGGCGCAAATTTTTCTTCGACGCCGACAACTGCGACGGTATTGCCTTTTGGATCTGCGCCAGGTTCGCACAACACTTCCAACTGCCTGGTCACGGTCTTAAGATCCTCCACGAGTCGTCCTAAGGCAGCGAGATCCCCGTTGAGCGGAACAGCAATGGCGGCAGATCGAGTAAGCATTTCAGAAGGCGGAGCCGCGCGCGAAAGTCCCGCGGCCTGAGCGGCAAACGGCTGCGCGGGAATAGTCGCCATCAAGGCCGTCTGGCTTGCAGGAGCTTCTTCGACCGCCGATTCGGGAGGAAGGTTATCGTCAAGAAACGCCGCAATGCGCTCCGGCGTATTGAGATCTTCCCACATCTGTCCCATAGAAATCTTGACGCCAAATTTTTTGGTAAAAGCCTGGCTCACCTGAGTTAAAAACAGCGAATCAAAGCCCATTTCGACAAAGGTCAGATCGGGTTTAATAACACCCAACTCGACGCCAGCTAGGTCTTGCAAGAGCGGAACGAGGGTTTGAAGAATCCGGTCCTTGCGAAGGGCATTGCTGGTGGTACCTGAGGGAAGCGTCTGGGTTTCCGTTGAAGATGTTTTTGAGGCAGGACACGAGGGGGACGGAGGTGCTGTAGACATCCGCTCGGCCGTCGGCTGCGGTCCTGTGGCTGGCGTTTGGAGCACAGGGGGTGCGGGCGCGGGTTCAAGCCAAAAACGTTTGTGCTGCCAAGCATATGAGGGTAAATCAACGAAGCTGGAGTTTTTGGGGTAAAGCTCGGGCCAATTCAGCTTGCACCCAGCCGTATACAGATCGGCCAAGGCAGTGAGCAGCGTGGCGCGCTCGCTCTGACGCCTGCGGAGAGAGGCCGTAACGGTGGCTTCTTTGCCGTGATTACCTGCCGACTGCATGATCGCCGGCGAGAGGACCGGGTGAGGGCCCACCTCAAGGAACAAAGAATGACCTGTTTCCAACAAAGCATTGACGCCATTCGCGAAACGCACCGGCTGGCGCACGTTGCGCCACCAGTATTGATTGTCGAGCGTTTTTCCGTCGCACAGCGCTCCTGTAACCGTCGAAATCATGGGGATGGAACAAGCTTGCGGACGAATACTTTGAAGCGACTCGCGTAATTCCTGCTGTAACGGATCCATCTGGTAGCTGTGAAACGCATAATTCACCGGCAGGGCCCGGAAGGCAACGCCGCGGCTTTGCAACGCGTTCAATAGGTGCTCTAAAGCATCGGGCTCGCCCGCTACCACGGTGGTACTGGGGCTATTCATTGCAGCGAGAGACAGTCGGCCGACGTAGGGCGCGAGGGCCGCCTCCGCTTCGGGCACCGGCAGTTCGATTGAAGCCATCTTTCCGTGCCCGGTGGCTCGCTGCATCAAACGGCCGCGGTGGTAGATCACTTGGACGGCGTCCTCAAAAGTCAAAGCGCCACAAACGTAAGCAGCGGCTACTTCCCCGACACTGTGTCCAATCACAGCGGCTGGAATAACTCCCCAATGACGCAGCAAGGCGGACAGCGCAACCTGCAGCGCGAAGATGGCGGGCTGAGCGATTTCTGTGTTGCTCAACCGTGATTCTAATTCACCAGCCGACAATTCCTCCAAAAGCGACCAGTCCGCGTATTGTCGCAGACGTTCGTCGCAACGATGAATCATGTCGCGGAACACCGGCTCTTCTTTGAGCAGTTCGCGCCCCATCGCATACCACTGCGGGCCCTGCCCTGAAAAGACGAAGACGGGTTCGCCACGCACATCCTGTGACAAATGACCCAGAGAGTGCCCTTGCGTTTTGTCTTGCAGAAACGAATCCAGACGTTCGCGAAATTGCTGGGACGAAGAAGCGACGGCGGCAAACCTGTAATTGTGGTGGGTCCGGCGAACAGCCGCGCTATAACAAACATTGGAGGGCATCGAACCCGGCGAATCCCGCTCGCTGAATAACTGCTGATACGAACGTGCAAGCGCTTTCAGGGAGTTTGGGGAACGCGCTGAAATCGCGAGCAACTGCGGCTCGGGTGGCGCCGCTTCCCTGTCGAGTAGCGCATCCGTCTGAGAGGACTGGCTAAGTTTAGGCGCTTCTTCTAAAACCACGTGAGCATTGGTGCCGCCGAAACCGAAAGAGCTCACCCCTGCGAAGCGCTTTTCTGAGCCAGCGCTCCAGGCGGTTCCCTCCGTGGGGATTACAAAACGGGTATTTTCCAAGCTGATGTGCGGGTTCAGCTTTCTGAAATGAACGATCGACGGAATCCATTTGTGCTGGAGGCAAAGCACGGCCTTGATCATGCCGGCGACTCCCGCAGCGCCTTCGAGATGGCCCATGTTCGTCTTGACAGAACCTAAGAAGCAGGGCGGCCCGGATTGACGTTCTTTCCCGATAACCGCGCTGAGAGCTTCCACTTCTATCGGATCTCCCAGAGCTGTTCCCGTCCCGTGAGTTTCGATATAGGTGATCTGCGAAGCGTTCACACCGCCGTTTTTTAGGGCGTCGCGCAGCAGCGATTTCTGAGATAAGCCGTTCGGTGCCGTGATGCCGTTGGATCGCCCATCTTGATTTACCGCTGAGCCGCGGACGATCGCAAGGATATGATCGCCGTCCGCGACGGCATCCGCGAGCCGCTTGAGTACAACCAATCCGCAACCTTCGCCGCGGACGAATCCATTGGCACGCGAATCAAAAGCTTTGCAGTGGCCATCGGGCGACATCATGTTGAGCTTTGTCAGCACGACTGTATTTTGCGGAGCCAGAAGAACATGAACCCCGCCGGCCAGCGCCAGGTCGCATTCGCGGGCTCGCAGACTTTGAATGGCCAAATGCACGGCGACCAGGGATGAGGAGCATGCCGTGTCTACCGCCATGCTCGGTCCCTGAAGATTGAATTGATATGACAGGCGATTCGCCATGATGCTATGTGCGGTTCCTGTGCTGGTGTAGACGTCGACCGCGTTGAGGTCGGCAAGCTGCATCCAGTAGTAATCGCTGCTGTGGCTAAGGATTCCGACGAATACTCCCGATCTGCTGCCGGCCAAGCTCTCTTGGGTTTGCCCCGCGTTTTCGAATGCCTCCCAACCTACTTCCAGCAGGAGACGTTGCTGGGGATCCATGCGAGCGGCCTCGTGGGGTGGAATGCCGAAAAAGCCCGCATCGAATTGGTCCACTTCATCCAGGTATGCACCCCAGCGAGTATTCGCTTTGCCCGCCGTTGTTGGATCGGGGTCGAAAAAAGCTTCGGCATCCCACCGCTGAGGCGGCGTTTGCGTAACGGCATCGAATCCGCGGGTCAGCAAGTCCCAAAATGCATTGGGGCTGCTCGCGCCTCCGGGAAAGCGACATCCCATCCCAATCACTGCGATTGAGTCTGCTGTTCGGGGAACGGAAGGAGGAGGAGTCGTCTCCTTGAGACGTTTCTCAAGCAAAGCACGCTTCTCAGCGGATAGGCCGGCGATCCTTTTTGACAGATCGTCCATATGAATACAGCTCTTACTTAGCTTATCTAGCTAAACATTTGTCGGCGTACTTCGTGATCAGAAAGGTGCTCAATCTCCGCCAAAATTTCATGGACCTGTTCATTTGCCTCGGGCGTTCGAGGGAGTGCGGCAGGTGCGAACTCGGAGACCTGCATCAATTCTGTATCGTCCTGCTTAGGTGCAAGTTTCTCTGCTAGATGCTGCGAAAGCAGTGCAACGGTGGGGTAGTTGAATACCATGGTTGCCGAAAGCGAAACACCCAAACTGGCTTGGATACTGTTCCTCAGCTCAAGACCCATCAAGGAATCGAGCCCCAAGTACTGCAAAGGCTTGTTCACGTCAATTCGGTTCGGGGGAATTCTCACGATCTTCGAGAGATGTTCCTTTACGTGTTCTTCGATGATCGAGTTGCGACGGCTGCCAGTCTGCATTGCAAGTAAATCGCGCAGGGCTTTGGAAGGCTCTTTTCCAGCCGGCTCGGACTTCGCCGACGCATCGCTTGAGACCGTCCGCAGCTCTGCAAAGAAACTTGAAGTTGCTGCCTTGGGATTGAATTCCTGCCACACAGCCAACTGGAACCGCATAACCGCAACTTGAGGTTGCGGTTGATTTAGCAGTAGAGCCAGAGCCGCGAGGTAATCCGCAGGACAAGCGCTTGCGAGTCCACGGAACGCAGCCATGCCGCTGACGCTGGCTTTGGCTGCAACCATGCCGACCTCCGACCACGGGCCCCAATTGATGCTCAACGCGGGCAATCCGATAGATTCACGATACGAAGCGAGGGCGTCGAGGAACGAATTCGCTGCTGCGTAGTTAGCTTGGCCCGGAGAGCCGAGCCACCCGATAACCGAAGAGAAAAAGACGAAAAAGTCGAGAGGCTTTCCGAGACTCATCAGATGCAAATTCCATGCCCCGTGAACCTTTGGGCCCATTACCGCCCGCAGGCGCTCAGGAGTGAGTTGCAACAAAAGAGAATCTTGCAAAACACCGGCGGCATGAAAAATACCTCGCAAGGGAGGCATCGCTCCTTCAATCTGCGCGAACAGATGCTCGACTTGATCGGATTGTGATATATCGGCTTTGACCTCCAAAACCTCCGCGCCGGCACGCCTCAAATCAGCCAGCGCCGCGTGCGCGCTCTCGGGCGTTCCTCTGCGTCCAACCAATGCGAGATGCCTCGCGCCTTGCGCGACCAGCCACTTTGCCACTTCTAAACCCAGACCACCGAAACCGCCTGTAATGAGATAACTGCCTTTCGACCAATTGCCGGGGCGCTCTGAGTTGCGGGCTCCGATATTCGACGGCGCTGCTGAGGCACTTCCGAGCGGTTGCACTGGACCCGGAACAGCCCACGGCTTTAACCGCGCAACGTACCGGGTCCCGCCGCGAAAAGCGATTTCTTCCTCATTGGAATCCCCGCAAAACTCTTCGGTGAGTGAATTGATCTCATCTTTGCTGATGGCTGTGCCCAGGTCGATCCGAACACAGCGAAGCTCAGGATGTTCATTCGCGATTACGCGGCCCATTCCCCAAAGAGGAGATTGAGCGATTCCTTCGGATCTATCCTCATCAACAATGCGGTGTGCTCCGGCCGTCAACAACCACAATCGCGGAGCGCGCTCAGCTTCGGCGCGAGACAAAGATTGAATCAAATGGAGCAAAGTCTCGCATCCTGTCGTATTTGCCACATCGAGCTTGTCAGCAGCAAGTTCACCCGACGGACACGAGTCCAAACCCCAAAGGAAGACTATGCCTTTACAAGGCGGTGATGTCCGCGAGAGAACTCTTTCAAAGAAATCATGAAAGCCTTGCAGGTCATTGGGTGCGAGCGCGAATGAACCGTCATCGGAGTCCCTACTTATTTCCCCAGAGAAGACGAATAGGCATTCATCGCCAGACAGTCTCAATTTAGCCGCAAGCGAATGCGCGACGCCTCGCGTATCGCCGAAAAGGATCCACCTGCCCCGCGCTGCATCTGCAGCCGAAAGGGGGGATTGTTGGGGCGCTTTAAGAACTTGCGGCTGCCAGGTAAATCGATACAGCAAATCTCCGATTTTCGCTTGGCTGGCACCCTCTCCACCCTCGACGTCGGAACGCCGTTCCTCCGACGCTTGAGACGTCTCGGTAGGCAACTTCCTGCGAGCAGCACCTGCGGCAGAGCTTTCAAACCAGAATCTTTCGCGCTGCCAAGGATACTTAGGGAGGTCGACGTGCGGCCCTGGGTTTGAATACAAAGAGTTCCAATTTACGACGTGGCCGTGCGCGTGAAGAGAACCGAGAGATTCGAGCATCACCGCTAAATCGTTTTCACCGCGGCGCAAGGAGGGCAGCGTAATCGCATCATGTCCAGAAAGCCGAAAATCTTCCTGAATTGACGGCGAGAGGAGCGGATGCGGGCTGATCTCGACAAAAACGCCATATCCGTCGCCCTGCAACCCCTTAATAGCGGTGGAGAATAGGCCAGGTTTCCGTAAATTATCCGCCCAATATTGCGGATCGAAACCTGAGCCCTCCATCCGTTGTCCCGTTACAGTCGAGTAGCTCGGGATGGTGGAGGCCTGCGGTGTAATGCCTTCTATCGCCCGGAGCAAATCAGAACGAAGCGGATCCATTTGAGGGCTGTGTGAAGCGACATCGACTTTGATTCGCCGGCAAAAAATGGATTCGTGCTCGAGCCGTTCGATCACTGATTGCAGTGCCGCGGGATCTCCTGCCAATACTGTGGAGCGGGCGCTATTGCTAAGCGCGATCGACACATGGTCCTCGAGTCCCCGGATGGCTTCTAAAGCTTGGTCGAAGCTAAGGTCGACAACGGCCATTGCGCCCTTGCCGCTGACGCGACGCATGACCTGGCTTCGCCGACAAATTACGCGAGCTGCGTCGTTCAGATTCAGGGCACCTGCGACGTAAGCGGCGGCGATTTCACCCATACTTTGACCGACCACAGCATCAGGCCGAATTCCCCAAGACGACCACAACGCAGCCAACGCCACTTGAATCGAAAACAGCATGGGCTGCACGATATCGATTTCATCCAACCTCGACTCAGGGCCCACAGCAGCCAGTTGCTGCAGTAGGGACCAATCGACGTATCCCTTTAAAGCTTGCTCACACTCTTGCAACGCGCTACGAAAAACGGGCTCGCGTTCCAGCAACACCTGGCCCATGCCAAGCCACTGAGATCCTTGGCCGGGGAATACAAAAACCAACTTATCGCGTTTTGCCCGCTTTATGCTCTGAGTCACCCCGGCGCGGATCTCCCCCGCCCCAAATGCATGCAGACACTCTCGCAAATCTTCTACCGAGTGGACGACTAAGCTCAGCCGATATTCGTGATGGGTGCGTCGAAGAGCGGCGTTGCTAGCGATATCGTAAAGATCGGGCAATCCCTCCTGGTCTAACCAGTGATGATAAGAAACGGCCAATGCTCGAAGTGCTTCCGCGCTACGCGCCGATAGAGGCAGCAGGAATGGCGGGCGTACTTCGCGTTTCGCCATGGGCATGTCGGCTTCTGACGTTTCATTTTTCGCCTCACGTACTGGCGCTTCCTGGAGGACGACGTGAGCATTCGTGCCGGTTATGCCAAAGGAATTGACTCCGGCAATTGCCGGGCCGGATGTCACCCGCAGGGGAGCCAGTTCACGTTGCATGACCATCGGCAACGTGCTCCAAGGAATGTTCGGGTTAGGCTCTCGAAAATGCGGATTTCCAGGAACTAATCGGTTCTTCAGGACAAGAACTGCCTTAATCAATCCGGCAATTCCGGACGCCGCTTCTGTATGACCGATGTTTGCTTTGACCGAGCCGAGCTGAGCAGGGCGGTCATTAGGGCGCTCGCGCCCCAGTACTGCAGCCAAAGCCTTCAGTTCGACGGGATCGCCAACACGCGTGCCAGTTCCATGCGCCTCTACATAGTGGACCTGCCCAGGAGAAACACCGGCATCCTCGTAAGCGCGTGCGAGCATCTCCTCTTGGGCGTGT
>Ga0210400_10003070_pt1 | contig 14937 bp, 8 predicted proteins | sample IncBWH26MmetaG_FD_155456 | JGI IMG/M metagenome (GOLD analysis project Ga0210400, IMG submission 155456) | Forest soil microbial communities from Barre Woods Harvard Forest LTER site, Petersham, Massachusetts, United States - Inc-BW-H-26-M | ecosystem: Environmental > Terrestrial > Soil >... | reverse complement strand
TCCTGCCCGATGAAGACCAGGGCTATGCCTTCATCAATATGCAGCTTCCAAACGCAGCTTCGCTGGAGAGGACGGCTGCTGCATCGAGACAAGTTGAGGAGATCCTGGCGCATACGCCAGGCGTCCAATACACCACAAGCGTTGTTGGCTTCAGCTTGCTCAGCTTTGTCAGAACCAGCTACAACGCCTTCTATTTCGTCACTCTGAAGCCATGGGGTGATCGCACAACCAGGGCGGAACAGTTTCAGGAAATCAAGGCACACCTGAACCAACAGCTCAGCAAGCTGCCGGAAGGGACGGTTTTCAGCTTCTCGCCTCCCGCTATCCCAGGAGTCGGCACCTCCGGCGGATTTCAGTTCGTGCTCGAAGACCGCGCAGGAAAGGACGTTCAGTTCCTGGCAAGCAACCTCAGCAAGTTTCTGGCGGAGGCCCGCAAGCGTCCTGAAATTGGTATGGTCAGCACGACGTTTCTGCCGAGCGTGCCGCAAAAATTCGTGGAAGTGGACCGGGAAAAAGTGCTGAAACAGAGTGTGGCCATCAACGATGTTTACCAGAGCATTCAGGCTTTCATGGGCGGGCTGTTCATCAATTACTACAACGATTTTGGCCGTACCTGGCAGGTGTACGTGGAAGCGGAAGCGCCGTACCGGTCTGATCTAGGAAACCTGGGGCAGTTCTACGTCCGCAACAATCAAGGGCAAATGGTGCCGCTTACCGCACTGACGAAGTTCGAGTCGCGCGAGGGTCCTGAATTCACAATGCGCTACAACGAATACAGGTCAGCGCAGATCAACGGCAGCGCTGCGCCAGGCTACAGCTCAGAGCAAGCCACAGCGGCCCTGGAAGACGTTTTCAAAAAGACGATGCCGGCCGAAATGGGCTTTGACTATATGGGTATGTCTTATCAGGAGCAGAAGGCACGGCAGGGGCTGCCGCCTTCAATCATCTTCGGCTTCTCGCTGTTGTTCGTGTTTCTAATTCTGGCGGCCCTCTATGAAAGCTGGTCATTACCTTTCAGCGTGCTGCTGAGTACGCCGGTCGCGGTATTCGGCGCCTTTGGAGTGTTGTGGCTGCGCCGGACGGTGCTAAGCGCTTTGTATCCCGCATACATGGTGCAAATTGAGAATGACGTTTATTCCCAGATTGGTTTGGTGATGTTGATCGGCCTGGCCGCCAAGAACGCAATCTTGATCGTCGAATTTGCCAAGGAGCAGTACGAAAAAGGAATGCCTCTGGTGGATGCCGCACTTGAGGGCGCCAAACTCCGCCTGCGGCCGATCCTGATGACCTCGTTCGCATTCATTCTCGGCTGCGTGCCTCTGTGGACAGCGACGGGGGCCGGCTCGGTTGCTCGTCAAATCATGGGTACAACCGTAATCGGAGGTATGGCGGCCGCTACCGCGATTGCCATATTCATCATTCCGGCGCTATTCGTCCTGGTCGAGCGTTTGTCAAAACGCTGGAGCAGGGAAGTGCAGGGTATCCGGCAGCCGCGCCCAGTGGAAGGAGACTAATGTGGCAAGACTAACAACCCTCTTGCTGATTGTGCTGCTGACTGCGGGCTGCACGGTTGGGCCGAACTACAAAAGACCGAACATAAACACCCCTGGTGCGTACCGTGGAGTTATGCCGCAAGAGGCAGCGCAGCCTGCGGCGGCATCGCTCGGAGACCAAAAATGGTGGGAGGTATTCCAGGATGAAGAGCTGCAGAAGCTGGTTCGGACTGCTCTGCAGCAGAATTACGATGTGCAAATTGCGGCGGCGCGCATCCTGCAAGCGCAGGCGCAGTTGGGAATTACGCGAGCCGACCAGTTCCCTTCGGTTGCCGCCGGAGCTGCAGCGATCGACCAGCGTTCACCCCAATCAAAATCGGGATTTGGCACGATCTCGAACATCCCGGCATTTAACTCGAGCGCGAACCAGGTGAACCTGTCACTTGCCTGGGAACTCGATTTTTGGGGAAAGTATCGACGCTCAACTGAGGCTGCGCGGGCCAACCTCCTAGCCAGCGAATGGGCACGGCAGGAGGTCATCAGTACACTCGTCGCAAACGTTGCCAGCGCTTACTTTCAGCTCCGAGAGCTTGATCTTGAGCTGGAGATTTCTAAGGGGACTTTGGTTTCTCGTAACGATTCTCTGAAATTAACTCAGTTGTTGGCGGATCACGGAGCCACCTCGCTGCTGGATGTGCGCCAGGCTGAGCAGCTGGTATTCACTGCGGCCGAACAGGTCCCCGATCTCGAGCGTCGCATCGAGCGGCAGGAGAATTTCATCAGTACCCTGCTCGGGAAGAATCCCGGGGCCGTCGCGCGGGGGCGCAAATTGACCGAGCAACCACATGCGCCAGAAGTGCCGGCCGGCCTTACGTCATCTCTCCTGGAACGCCGGCCGGATATCCGCCAGGCTGAGCAACAATTAATTGCTTTCAATGCGCGCATTGGAGTGGCCAAGTCTGCGTACTTTCCGCAGATCAACCTGACCGCTGATGCTGGCTACCAGAGTTCAGCATTGACCAGCCTTTTTCAAGGCCCTGCGGGATTGTGGAGCTTTGGTGGAACCCTGACGCAGCCCATCTTCGAAGGCGGAAGACTTCGCAACAACGTGCGGCTGACCCAAGCCCAGAAAAAGGAAGCGGTGCTCTTTTATCAGCAGACGATCCAGGAGGCTTTTCGAGAAGTTTCCGACTCGCTGGTCGCGTATCGCAAGAATCAAGAGTTCCGGGCCCAGCAGGAACTGCTCACCAGCTCAGCTCAGGGCGCAGCCCATCTTTCCGATGTTCGATATCAAGGAGGGGCCACCAGCTACCTTGAGGTGCTAACAAATCAAACAAATTATTTCTCCGCCGAACTTAACTTAGCTCAAGCCCGCCTCAATGAATTGCTGGCCCTGGTTGGGCTCTATAAGGCGCTGGGAGGGGGCTGGCAACAGTAATGGCATACGCGGAGGTGGTCGAGAAAGGGCTGGCGGGCGAGCCATTGCCGGCTGTACCGAAGGCCTCCGCTTAGGGGAATTCCTTTAACGAGCAAACGAGGACCAGGATTATTTTTGTTGAGATAGCGCCGATGGAATATCAAAGGCCATGACAGCGAGCGTGATCTCGCGGTTCGGGTCGTTCGGCTGTCCCACAGAATATCGGAAAGTGCTTTCATGTGACTTGCAATATTACGTGGGCTCACTAAACTTACCGTTTTGGGATCGCGCTTTCGGAATGAGCGTCTTAGAAGGCACGACGAAGCATTGGGCCTGTGGCCGGGACAGGGAATTGATGATGCTGGAACAAAGTGGAATGCGGCCTAACTGGCTCCCCATCGATCTTCCGCCGTTCCAAAAGCGCCTGGAAATGCCATAACTCGTTAAGGCGGCAGGCGTTCAGCAAGGTAAGACACGCTGTTCCGCAGCCATGATTCTAAAACGCGGATCCGCAGTTGGACCCAGAATCGGCTACGACACGCATCGCGTAATCGGTCATTTCACATGGGCGGGCAAGTAAAGACTGATAGGAGCGTTCGATCTTCATTCTGAATGTGTTGGACTGCTCTGCTTGTCGAATCCTGCGGACCTGCTTGGCAAACTCTCCAGAGAATTTTCCATAATGCTTACTCGTCAGGATTAATTCTCTGTTAGGTTTTTAATTTGTCTACGCTTTTGTCCATCTCGTCGCGAGGGCTATTGTTTACTCTGTTTTGCGCGACACTGGACATAGGACTGAGACCGAGGTTTATGTTGCGACGATTTCTTGATGCGGTGCTGCTCCTTCAGTTCGCGGCATTCACGAGCACATCTGACGAAAATGCGAAGACGGTTCGTTCGAGCGGCCGCATGCGTGTCTTACAGCGCGGAGCTCTGCTGTTGGGGACCACCCTGCTCGCATCGTGGCCTGCCTGCGCTCAAAACGATTCCCCTGCTCTTCCATCAGACGAGCAACCCAGCTTCATGAAATTGCTCAACGAGCGCGGGGAACACAACCTTGAGAATGAGAGCTGGAATGCCTATGGTCAGTTCACCTACATCGCGTTGGAAGCTGGCTTTTCCAGCACTGTATACCAATGCGAACGGCAGCAGTAATTCGCTCCTCCCAGGTGCTGAACGCAGCTTCACAGGTACTGCTGCCCTTTATGTAGGCGTGCGGCTTTGGAAGGGCGGTGAAGCCTATGTAGCCCCGGAACTCCTCTCGGAGCGCCCGCTCTCTCAGCTCAAAGGATTGGGAGGAGCCATCCAGGATTTCGAGCTGCAAAAAGGAGGCGCTGAAACGCCTGAACTTTATCTGTCGCGCGTTTACGTGCGACAGACTTTCGGATTTGGCGGCCATAGGGTTGTGAAGGAGTCGGGGCAGCAACAGCTCGGAAAGGTCTATGACAGTAAGAGGCTTGTCCTTGTCGTCGGCAATTTCAGTATCCTCGACTTTTTCGACAAAAACGCCTTCGATATTGATCCTCGGCAGGGGTTCTATAACCTTGGATTCATGACCTACGCTGCATATGATTTCGCCGCGGATGCGCGGGGGTATTCGTGGGGAGGGGTCGCGGAATTTTATTGGGACAACTGGGCGGCGCGCTTCGGCCGCATCACGCCCCCCAGAATCCCAACCAGTTGCCCATTGATTTCAGGCTACTCAAGTATTATGGCGACCAAATAGAACTGGAACACAAGCATCGGATCCACGAGCAGGACGGGACGGTTCGCCTGCTTGCCTATCGTAATCGCGAGAACATCGGCCGTTTTAGCGACGCCGTTGCTGCGTTCGAGGCCAATCCACAGCAGAACGCAACCGCCTGCCAGGGGTTCAACTACGGATCAGGCAATGCGAATGCGCCAGACCTCTGTTGGGCGCGAAAGCCGAATGTGAAAACCGGCGTGGGCATATTTGGCGAGCAGTACTTGGCGCACGATATCGGTGTATTCTCCCGAGCAATGATCTCGGATGGAAAGACCGAAGTCGATGCTTATGCTTCGACGGACCGTTCGGCCTCCGTCGGAGTGCTGGCTAAAGGTTCCTTGTGGTCGCGAGCCAGGGACGTCACCGGCGTTGGGGTCACCCTCGGTTGGATATCCAAGACGCACGTGGATTATCTGCGTCTCGGCGGCATCGATGGTTTCATCGGGGATGGGCATATCAATCCCACAACCGAGAGCGCCCTGGATGTGTTTTACATCTTCAACTATCGGAAGTCACTTTGGTTATCCGGTGACTACCAACACGTGGTGAATCCTGGTTTTAACGCCGACCGCGGCCCGGTCAACATCTTTAGCGTGAAAATACATGGTGAGTTTTGAGTGATCAGGCCACGCGCTGGCATGCGCGGATTCCGGCCGCGGATGAGACAGAGAATCGCCTCGCTAGCGACCCTCGCCGAGGTACCACGGAATATTCATGACCACAACCTTTTGGTTCCCGGAAAAATAGAGCTGGGCTTTGAGTAAGGTAGCTCGCTTGTTGTGAAGAAAATAGTGATACCAGTGTTTGTCCACTTTTTCAGGGATGATGACGGCAATTTGCTGTCCAGGATGCCTTTTTGCCTGTTCATTGATGTACGCAAGCAGGGGATCCAGTATAAATCGATACGGAGAAACCACAACTTCCAGTTGCGGGGGCGGCAATCCTGCACGCTTGGCTGGGCCTTCCACCAACTCTTTCCACGCGTTAAGAAGATGGTGACACTCGTCTTCCTCGGCGTGGACATGGACCGCACGAATCTGCGGGGATATTTCCAACGCGAAACGCAGCGCTTTTTCCGTTATCCGGTTCCAGCCCGTGACGGGAATGATCACCAGAGGCTTGGCAAGATGGTCCAGGCTAAGCGGCTCGTTGAGTTCGATTTCTTTCTCCATCCGCGAGTATTGCCGGTGCACAGCCTTCATCAGGACAAACAGCGCCGGGATCAGTGCCAGCGTGATCCACGCTCCCTCGGCAAATTTTGCCACCAGCACCACCAGCACGGTGATTGCAGTGGTTAAGGCGCCGAGCCCGTTGAGAAACATGCTCAGGAAGTGCCGGCCTTTGATTTTTTTCCAGTGCGTCACCATTCCCAACTGGGACAGGGTGAAGGCTAGAAAAGCCCCAATTGCATACAACGGAATGAGACGGTCGGTAACGCCTTTGAAAACCACCAGTAACCCGCCGGCAATGAAGGTCAGGGCGAAAATACCCTGGGAATAAACCAGCCGTCTTCCCCGCACCGCAAAAGACTTAGGTAGATATCCGTCGTGCGCGACTGCATGGCAAAGCCGGGGAAAATCGGCAAATGCAGTGTTGGCCGAGAAAGAGAGGACAAGAAGGACCGAGGCCATCGCAACATAATAAAACGCACCTTTGCCGGCCACCGCGGCAATCAGCTGTGAGATTACGCTCTCATATCCCGGCTGGCCCGGATCCGTCGCCGCAATCGAGTAAGTCCTGGCTACATAAGCGATCCCCAGTAGTAGCAATACCAGAATGCCAATGATGATTGAGAGCGTGATCCTGGCGTTTCTGACTCTCGGCTCGCGGAAGGCCGCCACACCGTTGCTCACCGCCTCGACTCCGGTCATGGCCGTGCAGCCGCTCGCGAAGCTTTGTACCAGCAGCCAGGCGGTAACCGGCATCATGGCCGCGCCCAAACGGTGAGGCTCCACAATCGGGACGGGGTGGCCACCATGCATCAAGGCGCGGACGAGCCCAAGGGCGATGGTAAACAGCAGGGTTCCGACAAACACGAAGGTCGGAAGCATGAACAACGCGCCCGCTTCGCGCAGGCCGCGCAGGTTAATCAACGCAATGAATCCTAAGATTCCGAGGCATAGCGGCAGGGTGTGCGGCTGGAGCTGCGGCACGGCCGAGACGAGCGCGCCCACTCCGGCCGAAATTCCTACCGCTGCCGTCAGAATGTAGTCGATCATGAGGGCGGCAGCGGCCAGGAGGCTGGCGGACTCGCCCAGGTTTTCATGGGCTACCGTGTAAGATCCACCGCCGGCAGGATAAGCTTTGATGGTTTGGAGATATGAGAAATAAACAATCGCAAGAAGGACTACGATACTGGTGCTGATGGGCACGATAAAGCCCACGCCCAGCATTCCCAGAGGAAGCAATATGGTAAGGGCCGCCTCCGGACCGTAACCAGCCGAGCTGAGCGCATCTAGCCCGAAGATGGGAATCCCTGCAGCCGGTCCGATCTGCTCTGCACGTTCTTGCGATGTGGCTAAAGGCTTTCCGAAAATGAAGTCTTTCAGTGGCAACGCGATCCTTTTGGAGAGCTATCTTCTCAAATGCAAATAGTAGAATCGAGCGCGCGTCGACAGCCTTAAGCTCTGGGCTTTGCAATGCCCATCAAGACAGTCAGATCGCCTTCAAAGGTGATCCTTGAACCTTTCGAGAGCAACGCGCACCAATTGGCTGCGAGTGCGGACACCTGTTTTTTCGAAGAGCTGCTGCAGGGAAGATTTTACAGAGCTTTCAGATACCTGCAGTCGGTCGGCAATTTCTTTATTGGCCAGCCCCTCAAAGACCAGCGACAGCACTTGACGCTCTCGTTCGGTAAAAATAGTTGTGGCGGGCCTTATGCTTTCAGAAACGGTTGTTCTTTCGATGACCCTCTTCAGATACGCCTGCTCGAACCAAACCTTGCCTGCAAGAGTCTTGTGAATACTTTCAGAAAGTTCCTCTGGCGGGCTATGTTTCAAGACAACGCCGGAAATCCCTTGACGAATCAGGTCCGCGGCTTCTAATTCATTCACTCCTGCTGTCAGCAATAGTGTTTTGCCGCGAAACCCAGCAACGCTTGCTTTCGCCAGGAACGACGAGCCTTTCTCATCTCCCAGGTCAAAATCCAGCAGCACTATTTCTGCAGGCCAACCTCCAAGGATCGAAATGCCATCCGCCACTGAGCCGCAATGGCGAACCTCAAAGCCGTGCTCGGCCTGAAGCAAACGGGCCAGGCTTTCGCGAAACAAAGTGTGGTCATCTACGATGAGCACACGGACTTTAGATCTTGCTAGCATAGATTGTTTCTCGTGTTGCGACCACCGGCACAAGCACCACCGCAAACGAGGCGCCACAGTCCTGCGGCTCGTAATGCAAATCTCCCCGAAATGTCCGCAGGATGGCGCGGGAGACATACAAACCAAGACCGGTTGCAGCAGCGTTTGTTTGAAAAGGTTGAAAGAGCTTCTCAGGAACCGCTACTCCGTGACCGGTGTCTTCGAATCGAATCACGACATTGTCGTTTTCCATGACTGCAGAAATGGTTAAGCGCTTTGGGTCGCTGTCCTCCAGGGCGCGCCCGCTGTTTTTTGCAAGATTCAAGAATACCTGCATCAGACCGTAGCGGTCGGCTGACACCGGGGGCAAGTTGTCTTCTACGCGCCAGATAATCCGTGCGCCAGCCTCCTGAAAAGACGGCTCGATCAACAGGCGGAGTTCATCCAGAATCGACGGGATCTCAACCGCAGTCAAATTCTCGCCAGCAGAAGGTCTAACATCAAGAGACGCCACCTTTTCCAATCCCTCCACAAGCGTGCCGAGCGCCTGGAAATCACGGTTGTTAGACAAGAGCGCGACATGGGACAGATTTCTGTGGACCACTGAGATGGCCCCACAGAGGTTGCGGACCTCGTGCGAGATAGCGCCCATGACGATTCGGGCATTCTTTAAGAGCTGATCAAGACTCAACTGCTCGCGTTCCCGTATATCTTCCGAAAGGTCGACGATGATGGCTGCCAGGCGACGTCCCGAAACTGTGCTGAACGTCGAAAACCAAATGCCGGCCATGAATACTTCGCCGTCGTGCCGGCGGCCCTGACACTGTAATGTTGTGCGAAAGACCCTCGAGTGGTAAGTCTGAGCAATCGTTTGCAAGGCCGGCAAGAAATGCGAGATCGGCTGTCCTCTTAGGGGTTCGGCTTCACGACCAAGCAACTGCTGTGCAGCCTGATTGCTGCGCTCGATATGTCCCTCAGAGTCAAGTGTGACGATCGCAGCCGGACTGCTTTCAATGAGAGCTTCCAGTTGCTGTTCAGCATCCCGCCGCAATCGCACCTCGCGCTCCAGGTCCTCGACATGCTGCGTCGCCAGCCGGCGCTTCGAGGCCAGCTCAGAGAAGAAGAAACCGGTCCCGATATAACCCGCCGTAACCATTGCCAGGCGCGGAATAACAGCCGCGGTAATAGGAAGGCCGCTGAATAGTTCCTGCAGTGCTGAGCAAAGGAGAGAAACGCCAACGATCTGCCATCGCCTCAAAAATCCAGCCACCAACATGATTGGGAACAGGTACAGAAACCCAAAGGAGAGGTAAGGCAACGTCTTCCAGTCCACGATCGCAATTGCGACGATGAGGAGCGCAGCGATCAGCAGGTTCTTCCTGCGGTTTGACTCCGCGTAGATGGCCAAAATGTTCAGCATCACCTGAGACTCGCTCCCAGTGTAAGCGTTTGAATGACGACGAATCGAGAACGGGCCAACCAATCGGCAGAATTTGGCCAAAAGATAGCCTGCCAATCTGAAAGATATACGAGTTGACGAAAGATAGGGTTAGCAGATAGCCGGTGCACTTGGATACTAGGGGGTCAACACGATTTAGTGGATTTTCATTCTGAGAATTAGATTTCCATCCGCCTCCTGGCGAAGGGCAAGAGGAGAGAACCAACTAATCGCTCCAAATACAAAAACCAATATCGCTAGATCTGTGCATTGCTGTTTCAGATTCGGGATTGGCGGTTGTTGGAAGAGAACGGAATCATGATCCCGAACCGAACAATTCGTCTGCGTGATGCATGGATCACCGGGGCACTGGTCGCACTGCTGGCGCTTGCCGGCTGCCGTCAACCCGTCGGCCAAGATCCCGGAAAGGCTTCTACCGCAGTTCAACCGAATAGCGATCCTGTTCGGTACGTGAAGGTGGTGCAGCAGGCGATTCCGGAGACGCTGGATCTCGCGGCAAAAGTGCAGGCCGATCCAACCAAAGTTGTGCGAATTTTTTCGCCAACAAGTGGCCGGGTTGTCGCGATTGAGGTCAAGCCTGGCGACTACGTTCGCCGTGGCCAAACGGTTGCTGTTTTGAACAGCAGCGATGTTGCCAGCGCACGATCGGATTATGCCAAAGCCAATATTGAAGCCGAGCGATCAACGCGCGCCATGGAACGGCAGAAGCTACTTTTCGAACATGGCGCTGCGGCCGAGAAAGACTACATTGACGCCCGTGCCCAGGCTGATGCAGCTCGCGCTGAACTGGCGCGCGCACGGCAACGCCTTGAGCTACTCAACGTGTCTGCATCAGCCAACGCAGACACCGTGCCTTTGGTTGCACCAGCAAACGGTGTCGTTCTGGATGTCAACGCTGGAGCGGGCGAGTTTTCCAAATCTCTGGAATCCGCGAACCCACTGATTACGATTGCCGATCTCAACACGGTCTGGATCGTCGGAGATGTTTACGAAAAAGATGTTGCCAAGTTGGACCGCGGTAAGCAGGTCTCCGTCACGCTTCAGGCATACCCAGATAAACAATGGACCGGCCGCATCGACTCGATCTCCGGCGCACTCGATCCTACAACCCGAACCTTGAAAGTACGCGTTGCGCTTTCAAACCCCGGCCAGAGGCTAAAGCCTGAGATGTTCGGGTCGATTCACGTTAAGGCGGGCACCCATCCGGCGCTCGTCGTCCCCTCAGGAGCGATTATTCGCGAGGGCAATACCACCACAGTCTTTCTCAATAACGCGGGAAAACCTGAGCAGCGCACGGTAACTGTCGGGCAAACCGTGGACGGGAATGTAGAAATCATGAGTGGCTTGCGCGCTGGCGAAGAGGTAGCGGCGGTTGGCGCAGAGCTCTTGAAAGGGCAGAGCGACTGATGCGAGGCCTCATGCGTACCGTTCTGCGCTATCGGGTCATCGCTTTGATCGGGATGGCAGCGTGGCTTGCTGCGGGGACGTGGGCGCTGGTGCGTCTCGATATTGAGGCCTATCCCGATCCCTCGCCGCCGTTGGTTGACGTGATCACGCAGAACCCCTCGTGGTCCGCAGAAGAAATGGAGCAGCAGGTCACCGTCCCGATCGAGACGGCCCTCAATGGCATTCCGCGGCTGGAATATGTACGCTCCATCAGCATCTTTGGGCTCAGCGACGTAAAGCTGTACTTCGATTTCGATTCGGATTATTTTCGGGACCGACAGGAAGTCCTGAATCGGCTGCAGACTGTTACCCTTCCGCAGAGCCTGCAGCCGCAGCTCTCGCCCTGGTCAGCGGTTGGCGAAATCTTCCGCTATCAGCTTAAAGGCGAAGGGTACAGCCTGAACGAGATCAAGGCGATGCAGGACTGGTTCGTGCGCCGTGAACTCAAGCAGGTGCCCGGAATCATCGACGTAACCACATTCGGCGGCACCACGAAGCAATACCAGGCGGAGATCGACCCGCAGAAGCTACTGCAGTACAACGTGACACTGCCGCAAGTGCTCTCCTCAATCGCTGCAAGCAACCAAAACGCGGGTGGTAATTATCTTCAAGTCGGCGCTCAGAACGTTAATGTACGCGGGATCGGACTGCTCAAAGGCCCTGCAGAAATGGGGGCGGTACTGGTTGCCGAGCGGAACGGTGCGCCTGTCTTTCTTCGCGACATCGCAGAGGTACACGAAGGATATCAGCCTCCACTCGGGCGCGTAGGTCGTGATGCTGACAGCAACATCGTAAAAGGCACCGTATTGCTGCAACGAGGAGAGCAGTCGCTACCGGCCCTTGAAGCCCTAAAGCGGAAGATTGGAGACCTCAATGGAGGCCTGCTTCCGCGGGGCATGAAGATTGATACGATCTACGATCGTAGATCTCTGATCAACATCACAACCGAAACAGTTCGCCATGTTGTATTGGCCGGCCTGATTTTGGTGACTGTCTTGCTGCTGGTTTTCCTTGGCGATGTGCCACTTTCTTTGGTGACTGCCCTCACCATTCCCTTTGCGGTTCTCTTTGCCTTCGGCATGATGTCCGCGACTGGACGTTCCGCGAACCTGATCTCTATTGGTGCAATTGACTTCGGCATCATTGTCGATTCAGCCATCATCGTGCTGGAGAACATTTACAGGCGAATGCACGAAGCCACGAGCGAACAGCACAGGCTCGACTTGATCGCTGAAGCCACCGCTGAAGCAGCCAAGCCAGTGCTCTTCTCCACCCTCATTATTCTCGTTGCTTTTATCCCGCTGTTCACGATGCAAGGCGTTCCTGGGAGGATCTTTGCGCCGATGTCCATGACTTACGGATTCGCGCTGACCGGGGCATTAATCTTTGCGCTGGTATTCGCGCCCGTATTGGCTTCCTACCGGCGAGGCGTTCATAGCGGACACGTGGCTGATACCCGTCTGGTGCACTGGCTGAAACATCACTACGAACGGTTGCTCATTCGTGTGATGTGGAGCCGAAAATTCGTGCTGCCGGCTGCCGCCCTGTTCCTGCTTATTTCTTTTGCGTTGTTTTGGACCATTGGCGGCGAATTCATGCCCAAGCTGGAGGAGGGGAATCTTTGGATCCGCACCACGCTGCCGCAGGACATCTCGTTCGACTATGCCTCTCACTTGGCCGACGAGATGCGAAGCCTCCTGCGATCCTTCCCCGAAGTCGAACAGGTCGTCTCTCAGGTTGGAAGACCCGACGATGGAACTGACACCACAACTTTCAATGACATAGAGTTCCAGGTCGATTTGAAACCCGAGTCTTCATGGAAGACGGTCCACAGCAAGGACGAGCTCGTTCAAAAGATGAATGAAGCGCTGCAGCGCTATCCCGGCATCGCCTTCAATTTTTCCCAGAACATTCAGGACAACGTAGAAGAAGCCATGTCGGGCGTGAAGGGGGAAAATTCGCTCAAGCTGTTTGGCGACGACATCGATGTCCTGGCGAAAACGGCTGGACGCATACAGGCCGTAATGGCAACGGTTTCCGGTGTTGCCGATCTGGCCGTATTCAAAGAGACCGGACAGCCCAATCTGGTTATCTCCATCGATCGAACAATGGCGGGCCGGTATGGCTTGATGGCCGCAGATGTCAACGCCGCGGTCGAATCAGCGATTGGCGGTGCCGTGGCCAGTCAGATTTTGGAAGGCGACCGGCGGTTTGATTTCGTCGTTCGCTACAAGCCGGGGTTCCGGCAGGACCCGGAGGCGATGAAGAACATCCTGCTCGCCACTCCTGATGGCAACCGCGTACCGCTCGGACAGGTGGCAAGCATCGGATTTCGCGAAGGGGCTTTCATGGTCTATCGCGAAAATGGCCGCCGCTATATTCCAATCAAGTTTAGCGTCCGCGGCCGCGATCTGGCAGGAGCCATTCAGGAAGTCCAATCGAAGCTCACGCATTCGATTCACTTGCCGGAGGGATATCACTACGAGTGGGCGGGCGAATACGACAGTCTTCGCAAAGAGCAGCAGCGGCTCGCCATCATTATTCCAGTAGCTGTCGGAATGATCCTGGCGCTGCTCTACGTCTCATTTAATTCGATCCGCGATGCATTGGCCGTTTTATCTGTGCTGCCCTTCGGTATTGCCGGCGGGGTGTGGGCGTTGTTCGTATCGGGAACACCGTTCAGCATCTCTGCGGCGGTTGGATTCGCCTCAGTTTTTGGGGTCGCGACGCTAGGTGGCCTGGTCTTTGTTGCCGGTATCCGTCGTGCTGAAGCGCATGAACATGGGATCAAGCACTCCATCATCCGAGCCAGTGTTGGTGAGATGCGTGCCGTGCTGATGGCATGCCTGGCAGCCGGTCTGGGATTGCTGCCGGCGGCGATCTCGCACGGCATTGGTGCCCAAGCACAGCAGCCACTCGCGCGGGTTGTAGTAGGCGGAATGATCACAACGTCCCTGGCGATCCTGATCGTGATTCCGATTGTAGCGAGTCTTGGTTTAGTTACCAGCGAAGCGACGGAAGTTTAGGAGGTCCGGAAAAAGTGCTGAAGGGCGCGATTTTGTCGCTGCTACTGCTTGGCTGCGCAGCTGCGCAAACGCACACGCTTACTTTCGATCAGGCGATTGACCTGGCTTTGGCGAACAGTCCTGCGCTTAAGGCGGTGCGCACGCAAATCGATCAAAACCGGGCGCAAGAGGTCACGGCCGCCCTGCGTCCCAATCCAGTGCTTCAGGGAGACGCGCAATTCCTTCCAATCTTCAATCCGAGCTTGTTCTCCTTCGATAACTTCAACCAGACACAGCAATACGACATTGGCCTCGGATACCTGTTCGAGCGTGGCGGCAAGCGCCAGCGGCGGTTCCAGGCTGCGCGGGATCAGACGGAAGTAACGCGCTCCCAGGTGCGTGACGCTGAGCGCAATCTCGCATTCGCCGTGGCGCAACAATTTGTAACATCGCTGCTGGCTAAAGCAAATTTCGATTTCGCTACAAAGGCACTGGAGAGCTTCCGCAAGACCGTCGAGATCAGCGAAATACGTTACAAAGCAGGTGACATCAGCCAGGGTGATCTGCTCAAAATCAAGCTGCAGGTTTTGCAATTTGAAATCGATGTCAGTGCCGCGCGCGTGGCGCAGCAGCAGGCTATGCTCGCGTTGCGGCAGCTGATCGGTTACGACGCGGTAGCTGCCGATTATCAGATCTCGGGTGAATTGACTTATCAACCGCTGACCGAAAACCTGGAGCAGATTCAGGCCATGGCGCTCCAGAACCGGCCGGATCTTGCTGCGGCCAAACAAAGCACGGTCGCAGCGCGAAGCCAGGTCGCTTTGGCCAGGGCAAATGCAAAACAGGACCTTACAACCGCAGTCAGCTATTCACACACTTCAGGCCAGAGTGCGTCTTCCTTTTCGTTCAACATTCCGCTTCCTGTCTTCAATCGCAACCAGGGAGAGATTGAGCGCACCCGCTTCGCGGAAACGCAAGCCAGCTACAGCGCCAAGGTTGCCGAAGAGACTGTCCTGAAGGATGTACAGGCTGTGTATGAGCAAGCTAAGGCGAACGAAAGCATCGTCAATCTCT
>Ga0210400_10003069_pt1 | contig 14938 bp, 9 predicted proteins | sample IncBWH26MmetaG_FD_155456 | JGI IMG/M metagenome (GOLD analysis project Ga0210400, IMG submission 155456) | Forest soil microbial communities from Barre Woods Harvard Forest LTER site, Petersham, Massachusetts, United States - Inc-BW-H-26-M | ecosystem: Environmental > Terrestrial > Soil >... | reverse complement strand
GCGCCGACGGTTTTTCCGGCGAAGGAAAGATCACCGCATGAATTGTATGATGCGATCAAGGCGCTGCGCATCGACACCTCAAATGTCTATCGCATCGCTCCCGCCAATCACATCCAGTTGCGCCGCGGCGACGCCGTTCTCTCCTTCGACGAAGGCACGGTCACCTTTTTCTCCCCCCTCGATGGGCAGATTACCGGCGCCGTCTTTTCCGGGCGCGGTCACGTTTTAGCGGCCCCGCGCGATCCAGTCGAAAAACAGCAGATGGGGCGTTTTCTCGGCGCCCCCGTCCTCGATCAGGAATTTATCAACGGTTATCTCCGCTTCACGGACGACACCGCCGGCGAACTTGTCCGCCAGTTCAGCGCCGCCAATCTCGTGGCGCAGACGGATCCTTCCGTCGGGGCGCAATGGGATTCCGCCGTGGCTCATCTCAATCCCAGTTACACTCTTCGCATTCTTCTTGATCGGCTGTCGCCCAACCCCAAGCCCTGCTTTTACGCCGGGTTTGAAGGCTCGGCCACCGGTCCGTTCGATGTGGTGCTTGACGCTCAACGTGACGAGCAATTCCTCCTCGGACAAGTTCACAAAGCCGCCGAGAAAACTTTTTACGATGTCTGGACATCGCGTCGAGTTGCGGATTCACCCGTTCTTCCCGCGGCTTTCCGCGCTTTGCACTACTCCATTGAGGCCTCGATTTCTCCCAATAACTCGCTGGATGCCAACGCCAGCGTGCGTTTGCGCGCGGAAACCGGAACGGAACGCGTTCTCGCTTTCCAGCTTTCACGGGCTCTGACGATCGACAGCATCACCGGCGCGAACGGTGAAGCCCTGGCCTTTTTTCAAAATGAGGGCATGAACCTGCAGGAGCGCAGCGCGCGCGGCAACGACTATCTAGATGTTGTCCTTCCGCAAACTCCGGCGGGCCATCAGGAATTCACCCTTCATTTTCATTACCGGGGCAACGTCATCCAAGACGCCGGAAACGGCGTACTGTTTGTCGGCGCGAGAGAAAGCTGGTACCCGCACCTTGGGGATAGCGCGGAATTTTCTTCCTATGACATCCTTCTGCGTTGGCCGCGCAAGCTTCGCTTGATCGCCACCGGCTCCAAACTCGAAGAGCACGAGGAAGGCGAACTCCGAGTCGGCCATTGGAAGGCGGAGAAGCCCATGACCGTTGCGGGCTTTAATCTTGGCGATTACGCCTCAGCCTCCGTCGTCTCAGGGGCTCGTTCCATCGATGTCTACGCCAATCGTGAACTCGAGGAAGATCTGCGGAAGCGCCTGTCCGCTTCGGGCGCGGATGTTCTCTTCTTCCCGCCAGCGCGCTTCGGTTCTACCTCGACGGGGCGCGCCGTCGTGCCGCCTCCTCCCCCTCCCAGCCCGGCCGACGCGCTCAAGCAACTCGGCAAAGAGATCGATTCCTCAATCCGTTTTTACGAAACTTTCAGTGGTCCCTTTCCTTTCCATAATCTGAACGTCTCGCCGATTCCTGGAAACTTCGGGCAGGGCTGGCCCAGCCTGCTCTACGTTTCCACCTATTCCTTCTTGCCTTCAGAGGCCCAGCAGCGCGCGGGGCTGAGCACCGCCAGCCAGGAGCATTTCACCGAGCTGGTTCCTTATCACGAAGTCGCGCATCAATGGTGGGGCAACGTCGTCGCATGGTCGAGCTACCACGACCAGTGGATTGACGAAGCCATCGCAAATTATCTCGCTGTGCTCTTCGCCGACACCAAGAAAAACCCGGACCACACCTTGCACGTCTGGCTGGCGCGCTACCGCAAGCAGCTCGTTGAGAAATCTCCGGACGCCACCGAAACAGCGGGAGACATCGGCGCGCTCACGCTCGGCACACGCCTCAATTCCTCAAAGTCCCCCACCGCGTACGAGGAGATTATCTACAGCAAGGGCTCCTGGATCATTCACATGTTGCGGGAAATGCTGCGCCAGCCCGGTACAAGGAATCCCGATGCGCGATTCACCGCTCTCCTGCAAACGCTGGTGACCAAGTACGCTTACCGCGCACTCTCCACTGATGACTTGCAGCACGAAGTGGAAGCCGTCATGACGCCCGGCATGGACCTCGAAGGCGGGCGCTCTATGGAATGGTTTTTCGAAGAGTGGGTGCGCGGGACGGGAATTCCGCACTATCGCGTGGAATTCACGGCCCACCACACGGAAAAAGGCTATCAGATTCGCGGGAAGCTATTTCAGACCGGTGTGCCGCGCTCGTTCGTCGCCAATGTTCCACTCTATGCCAGTGGCACCGGGCATAATGCACTGCTGGGCACAGTCGTGGCGGCCGGGCCGGAAACATCGTTTCACTTCGTCGCGCCGAATCTTCCGCGCAAAATTGTCATCGATCCTCAGATGACGCTGCTCTGCACCTCGGAATAATTGAGCCTGCTAATCGCTTGAAATTAACGATTGAGCAGCAACTGTTGTTCGAGGAGCGGGCTATCCAGGTTCAGTTCTGTTTTTCCGTCCTCGCCGAAAATGTAAGCGAAACCCAGAGGGTCGCCGGGAATTCCGCGCAGCAGCCCGGCCTGGACCATCTCGCTCATGCGCGCCGGTCGTTTACCGTACCGCTTCGCGTATTCATCGGCCAGCGCATCGAGCTGCCGGCAATCTTCCTTCACCCTGAGCAACTGCAAATGCTGCAAGGCATTCTTTTTAACCGAGGGATCGGGTGTCGAATCGTAAATGTCTTTCCACAGAAACATCGACGTTGCGAATGACTCCCCTTCCGCGGCAACCTTGGCAGCCATCACTTTCATCCACAACTGCGCGTTTGGTTTCTTGCTGCCTTCCAGAAAAGCATCCGAAGCCTTCTGGTAGTCCTTCAGATCGAAGTAGTAGACGAATCCGAGGTCTTCATAGAGGCGCCAGTAGTCCGGATTCGCTTGGATGCCGCGGTGGATCAGTTGCACCGCCAGGTCCGGCCTGCCGGCCCCCGCCGGTGCCGCCTGGCTGAGAAACATTGCGCCAAAACGGTAGGAAATCAGCAGATTCGGATCGAGCGTCGTCGTAATATCCAGAAGCGGCCAAAGCAACTCGAGATTCGTCTGGCCTCGTACGTGTTTGTTTCCGTAGTATTGCACCACGCGCGTCCAGTAGATGTCCGCGAGCAGCGGCGCATATTCCAGGCTCATCACTTTCACGAGTTTTCCCGAGCGCAGCAGGACGTCGTCGCGCTCCTGGCTTAGCGATTCGCGCTGCGCGTCGATGCCATGCTGCAGCCGCCAGATGCCTGCAAATCCAAACGGCAGGACCAGCAGCAACACCCATGCGATTGTTTTCTCCGAGTTCATTTCAAATTCCGCCGCGAAAACACCGCGGCCGCCGCTGTCAATACGATCGTGCCATAAACCACGGTGTACACCGTGTTTTGCAGGATCAAGGCTCCGGGGACCGCTCGCCCGTGCGCGGCCATGGCCATCACGTTGAAATTCTCAAAATTCGGAAGCAGATAGGAGAGCCATTTCGTGAAGGCGGCCATCGCCGGACTCATCACCTCGGCCGGCAAATTCCGCATTTCCTGCACGTACAACCCCGCGATATAAAACCCCACCGTGAACAAAATCGCCAGTAGCGGCGTCGTGAAGCAGGAAAACAGCAGCGCCAGCGCCACGATCAACGCCAGCTTCAGCAGAATGAAATACACCGCCACCAGCACCACCGCGTCGCTTCGCTGCAGCGAGTGCTTTACGTAGATCATCACCAGCAGCAGTCCCAGCGCCATCGCCGCCGTGTTCACCGCCAGCGTCAGCACCAGCCCAGCGAATTTTCCGAGCAGGAATTCCCATCGCCGCACCGGTTTCGCCAGCAGCGCGTAGAGCGTGCGCTTGTCCATTTCCTTGGATACCAGCGCGACGCCGATGAAAACCGAAATCAGCAACCCGATCACGGAAATGGCGCTCAGGCCCAGGCTAACGATGACCGTGTGCTCGATCCCGATCGAAATCTGTCCCACCGCGACGGCCGCCGCCATCATCAGCAGCGCGAAAAACACCAGGTTATACAGCACGCGGTCGCGCACTGCTTCGCGAAAGGTATTCAACGCCACTACGCCCGCGCGCCTCATTTCCCGCTTACCTCGACCGCCGATGCTTGCGCGCGGTCCGCCTCCACCAGGTTCATGAAAAATTCTTCCAGCGTCGCCTTCACCTGGGACACGGAAAGGATGCGCACCCCGGCTGCTCGCAGTTGTTCGATTGCCGCGTACAATTCTTCCTCAGCCACTTGCAACCGGTAACAGTCGCCCGTGCGAGTCGCCTTGGAAAGCAGCGGCGCATTGCTCGCCCCTCTCAACGCAAAAAGAATCTCCATTCCCTGCGTTTTCATGTCCACGAGGGTGCCCGGGGCGCCCACGCCGCGGAGCTTTCCTCCAACAATCACGCCCACGCGGTCGCACAACATCTCCGCGTCCGAGAGAATGTGCGTGGAAAACATCACCGTCTTCCCATCCCTCTTCAACTCCAGAATAATGTCGCGCACCTCGCGCCTGCCCACCGGGTCCAGCCCTGACATCGGCTCATCCAGAATCACTACTTTCGGATCGTGCAGAATCGCCTGCGCCAGTCCCACGCGCTGCAGCATCCCCTTGGAGTACTTGCGAAGCTGTATCCTGCGAGCGGTTTCCAGCCCCACCTTCTTCAGCATGCGCCCTACGCGTTCCTTCCTATCAGCCGAGGTCAGATCGTGAAACCGCGCGAAATAGTCGAGCAATTCCGCCGCGGTCAAATAGTCGTAGAAGTACGGCTGCTCGGGCAGGTAACCGATGTCCCGGTGCATTTCCACGTCGCTGATCGGCTTGCCGAGGATTCGCGCGCTTCCCGCCGTCGGGAAAATCAGCCTCATCAGCAGCTTGATGGTCGTCGATTTACCGGCGCCGTTCGGCCCGATAAAACCAAATACCTCGCCCGCCTCCACCTGCATGTTCAGCCCTTCAAGAGATGTTTTTTTCTTGAGGTGCAAGAACCCGTAGGGATATTCCTTGGTCAGATTCTCAATCTCAATCGCTAGACCTGGCATGTATTCATTGTTGGCAAGCCGGTGTTGACCGTCAATCCCTCAACAGGAGGATGTGTGCGGAGAGAAAATACAAAGTAGGCAACAGCTCAGATTGGACCTTCCGAAAATCAGGAGTCGCTGCGGACTTGCCCGATCTGTACCAGCTCCGCTTGCGGGTTTGCCGGGGGCGTCATCGGCATCGGCCGGAGGTTCTGCGGGTCGCGCCAGTTATCGAGAATGCCCACCTGCTGCACGCACGAAACCGTGCACTGCGCCGCGCAAAACTTCTTGGTAGAGTACTCGCGATGGCGCATCTCCGGCGTGTACTGCGTAAGCGGAATCCCCGGATATCCGCGCTGCTGCGAGCACCAGTGCACCAGCCCGTCTTCGCAAATGTACAGGTACCGCGAGCCCGAACGGCAGCGCCACTTGTGCTCCCGCCCGCGCGCCATGTTGTGCTGAAACTCGTTGAATCGCGAGAACGACCGCTTCCCCAGCGCCATGACTTCTTCGAAAATTTCCTGCTCGTGGGTTCCCAGCGGTTTCAGCTGCCCGTTGTTGTCGTGAATAATCCCCACCGTGCTCGTGAAGCCCAGCTCCACGGCCCGGTGCGCGATCTTCAGCGCGTCTTCCGGATCTTTCACGCCGCTGCCCAGCACGGAGTTGATATTCACCTGAAACACCGCGTGCTGTGACAGCATCACCAGCCGGCCATCCAGCGTCTTCAGGCTCTTCTTGGAGACTTCGTCCGGCGCCACGTTATCAATGCTGATTTGCACGTGCTCCAGCCCAGCCTCGTTCAACCGCTCGATGCGTTCCCTGTTCAGATAGAAACCGTTGGTGATTAGTCCCGCGATCATGCCTCGCCGCCGGATATGCCGGATCACTCCATCCAAGTCCGGATGCATCAGCGGCTCCCCGCCGCTGATGGTGATGATCGAAGTCCCCATGTCCGCCAAAATGTCCAGCCGGTTCTTCATTTCCTCCAGCGGCACGGGCTTCGAGAAATCGTCGAATTCGTTGCAGTACGTGCACGCAAGATTGCATTGCCGCATGGGGATGATGTGCACCAGGATGGGATGCTTCGTCGACACGAGCGCTTTCCCGATCATCTTCAGCTCGCGCGCGCGCGTGCGCAGGAACCGCAGCCGCCTCCGCAGCCGTGTTTTCGCACTCGCCCGCACTACCCTTATCTCTTCAGCCATGAAAGACGCAGACTCCCCTGCCAAAAATTATACATGACCCCACTGAACGCCGCTGCCCTAATACCCCGTTCATACTTTTGCCCACGGCAAGTCAAACCCCCATTCCGGATTCCTCAAAAAAACACCATCGCTGCCAGCCGTCAACTAACCATCGCTGCTCCTCTGTCGTCAAATGCTCCAAAGGTCGGCGAAGACGAAGAGGTTGCCATGCGAGGTGCTAATGCAATCCCTGGGGTCCGATTTGCGGTATGCAGCCCGCGAACTGCGTAAGCGGCCGGGCTTCACCCTCACTGCTGTCCTTTCCCTCGCTCTCGGGATCGGAGCCACAAGCGCCGTTTTCAGCGTCATCTATGCAGTCCTGATTGACCCGTTCCCGTACCCAGGCTCCGATCGCATCATGGAGCTTCGCTTGGTGGACAAAGCCGGCAATGACCGGTTCACGGGCTTGAGTGGCCCTCAGATGGATCGGCTTCGCCAAGCCAAATCCCTCGAAAGCGTCGTTGGCATGGATTTTTGGAATCTGACCACCACGGACGGCGACCTCCCGGAGGACGTTCAATCCATACACATTTCCCCGGGCGCTCCCAACCACTGGGGCATTCCTGCTCTGAAGGGCCGCTGGTTGATTCCCTCCGACGGACCGCCGGGCGAGGAGCCGCAACGCGTTGTGGTTCTCGGTTACCAGTTCTGGCAAAGATACTTCCTGGGCGATCCCGGCATCGTTGGCCGCAAAATGCAGCTCGTTCACAAGACCTATGAGATTGTTGGTGTGATGCCGCCCCGGTTCAAATGGGGGGAAGGGGAGGTCTACCTTCCGCTGCATGTTACGCAAGACCCGCATATCGATTTCGCCACTTCGCTGAAGCTCCGCCCGGGAGTTTCTGTCGCCCAAGCCAGTGCTGAACTCCAGCCGATACTGGAAGAGTTCGCGAAACAATCGCCGGAGCGTTATCCCGATAAATTTCGCGTCAGCCTGAAAAGTATTATCGACGTGTACGCGAAGCCCCTTGGACCGACGCTCTATCTACTGCTCGGCGCGGTAGCTTCCCTGCTCCTGATCGGCTGCGGTAACGTATCCATCCTGCTTCTGGCCCGAGGCGCCGAGCGCCAGCATGAGATGGCCGTGCGCGCCGCTGTGGGAGCCGATCGCCTCCGCATCATCCGGCAACTGCTTACCGAGTCCCTCGCCATCGCTGCCGCCGGAACCGTACTCGGCGTTCTGTTGGCATGGAAGAGCCTTTCCCTGATCACTGCATTCCTGCCGCAGGGTTCCTTTCCCGCGGAATCGGTTATTAAGATGAACGTGCCGGTGCTGCTCTTCAGTATCGCTCTGGCCGTCTCTACTGCCGTTGTGTTCGGCCTCTGGCCGGCTTGGCAACTCTCGCGGCCGGACATCGCCCGGCTGATGCAAAGCAGTGTGCGGCGCATGACCGGAAACGCGCATGCCCGGCGTACCCACAGCGCCATGGTCGGGGCTCAGGTTGCCCTCACGCTTCTCCTGCTCACTGTGGCGAGCGCCGCGGCTAAGGGTTTTCTCCATCTCGTGAAGACCGATCTCGGCTACGACCCGGGACACACGATGTCGGTCCCGATTCCCATACACGACAACACCCACGTTTCCTGGCAAGATCGTTCCGAATATTTCGAGCAACTCCGCGCGAAGATCGCTGCGATGCCGGAAGTTGTCGCCGCCGGCATTTCGACCAACGCCACCCCGCCGTCGAATGGCGGCGATACCAGAATCGAAATCATGGGGAACAACGGGGAGAAGCCGGAGGCGCGGCTCAACTTCATAAGTCCCGAATACTTTCCTGTCCTCCACATTTCCTTGGCGCAGGGCCGCATCTGGGATCATGCGGAAACCATGCGCGGTGCCCCACTCGCGGTGATCAACCAGACCATGGCGCGGCACTATTGGCCAAACGGCAACGCCATCGGGCAACAAATCCGTATTCCCAATCTCAAAAGTGAGCCGCCTTACTCACCGGCTGCCCCGGGAAGCGAAGGCTGGCTGCAAATCGTCGGCGTCGTCGCGGATGCCCGCAACGACGGATTGCGAAATCCCATCAAGCCTTCCATCTATGTGCCTTACACTCTGAGGCTGCGGATGTTCACCCAGATTCTGGTGCGCACTCACCTTGCGCCGATGTCGATTCTGCGCGACATTCGCGCCCAACTCGTTCAGGTCGATCCGGAACAGCAAGTGATGCGCGTTCGCGACCTGCAAGCCTGGATTACCGGTCAAACTGAATACGCTCAGCAACGCCTTGTTGCTACGCTATTCGGTATCTTCTCGATTCTCGCGCTGGTCCTCGCCGCCGTCGGGCTTTACAGCGTTGTGTCCTACGGCGTTGCGACCCGCACGAACGAATTCGGCATTCGCATGGCCCTCGGCGCGAAATCAGCGGACGTCTTTCGGATCGTCATGTCCTCTACGGCTATGAATGTGGGTGGTGGGCTGGCCGTAGGTCTTCTGCTCTGCATCGCTTTCGACAAACTCGCCACGAAGTGGGTGACGGAGAGTTCTCGCGACCCGCTCATCCTGGCCGGCGTAACCCTCCTGCTCCTCCTCGCGGCGGCCCTGGCTTGTTTCGTCCCCGCCCGCCGCGCCGCTTCTGTCGATCCTATGGAAGCGCTGCGCTATGAGTAAGTCATGAATTGCTTCGATCCCTACATCCGCCGAATCAGCAGCAATGACTGGTCGTCAAACTGCGTCCCATGCCGCGCGACGCTTTCCTGGAGCGACTTGTAAATCACATCCAAAGGTTCTTTGGCGTGTTTTTGTAATTCCGCCTGGAGCCTCTTGATCCCAAACTCTTCCCCTGCGGCATTTGCCGCCTCCAGTAATCCGTCGGTGTACAGCGCGAACATTTCCCCTCGCTCGGTCTGAATTTCTGAAGTTGCAAAATCCCCGGCCGGAAGAATGCCCAGCGGCATGTTCGGGCCTTCCAGCAACGTGATCTCCCCAGTCTTGGCGGAAAATTTCAAAATCGCCGGATGGCCGGCGAGTCCCACGCGCAATCCGTCCCCACATTTCGCCACAAAACAAAATGTCGCAAACATATCCGGCTTCTTGAGCGGAAAGAGCACCTCGTTCAATCGCGCCATGAGATGCCTGCCGTCGTCGCCGGAGCTCAGCAGCATCCTTGCTGCGCTCTTCACCATTCCCATTACCACTCCCGGCGCCACGCCATGGCCCGACACGTCGGCCAGATAAGCAACCCAGTTCTCTTCCGAGCCCGCAACGTCGATGAGATCCCCGCCAACCTCGCTGCTCGGCACCGACCGCCCGTAAAACTCGAACTCCCCCAGCTTCATCTCGATCCCCGGAACGATGACGTGATGAATCTCCGCCGCCAGTGCCATCTCCGCATGCACGCGGAAGTAGCGCCGCCCTTCCGTGATGAACACGATCAGGAAGAATGCATAGCCCAATGCCATGGCCGCCACGACCGCGAGCGCGTCAAACGTCAACCGAGTATGCAGTCGGGTAATCTCGGAAGCATCCATTTGCAGCAGTCGCGGAGCTGTGGGCAGCGCCCTGCCTAGCACATTCATCAGGGCAAAATGCACCGCAAATATCGGCAAAAACGCCTTCCAAAAATCTTTGCGAAGAATAAACCCGCACAGGGCATAGATGATCGAGAATGAGCCCGCCAGCAAGACGCCCAGGACATAGTGCAAAACTGGCTCGCGCCCCATGTCCAAAATGTCGCTGGCAATCCCAAACGTGCTGAAAATGCAAAAAACTCCCAGCAGGAAAACAGCTAACGATTTGCGCGGAATGCTCCTGAGGAAGGGTCTACTCGTGCCCATTCGAGTTCGCCGCCGGCGCGAATCCTACCACAACACGTGGATTCCACCCTGGAAAGGAAGTTCAAAGATCTACGCGGTGGACGGCTGGGCGAAACTGACTTGGGTGTCTCTCGTCCAGCCACCCTAACTCTCTCGTGGCCGGTCCGGTCAGCCGCCTCCTATCACCAAGCGTCCAAACCACTTACTATTAATTCTTGACAGACTGTACCGATATGGTATAATGGCTTTTGAATTTGGGCACAAATCTTCCGTGTCCCTCGATCATGCTCGCTCGCCGGGCGGTTCCTCTAACTCCTCCAAGATCTTTCCATCCCTCTCAGTTACCTTCTCGCCAACATGACGTTCCCGCAAGTCCTTTAGCTGCAACCCTTATGGGTCTCCCCGTAAGTGTTGCAAATAAAAGACTTACGGTAGGGCTAAGCCCTTTAGATGCAACACTTACAAAAAACAGGGGTGCCTCCTTACGGTTCAGAAGCTGGCTCTTCTCAGCTCGACTTTAACCGTGCCAAGGTCGCTGTCTTCCACGAGTCACCAGTCACTAGTCACCAGTCACTTGCTGGTAGAATCTTCGAAGCAGCCTTTGAAGGAGTCCCCCATGTCTGAAGCAGCCAAGCCAGCAGCCTCCAACCCCACCCGCACCGAGTCCGACTCCATGGGCAAGATCGACGTCCCCGCCGACCGCTACTACGGCGCGCAGACCGCCCGCTCGCTCATCCACTTCGCCATCGGCAAGGACGTCATGCCGCCTGAGCTGATTCGCGCCTTCGGCTTCCTCAAGAAAGCTGCCGCGCTCGTCAATCAGGATCTCGGCAAGCTCCCGCCAGAAAAAGCCAGGCTAATCACCCAAGCCGCCGACGAAATCATCTCCGGAAAACTCAACGACCACTTTCCTCTTCGCGTCTGGCAAACCGGCAGCGGCACGCAGACCAACATGAACGTCAACGAAGTGATCTCCAATCGCGCCATTGAACTCGCTGGTGGCGAAATGGGCAGCAAGAAGCCGGTCCACCCCAATGACGATGTAAATATGTCGCAGTCCTCCAACGACACGTTTCCCGCCGCCATGCACATCGCCGCCGCATCGGAAACTGCGCGCCGCCTCCTCCCCGCCATCAAAACTCTCCGCGACGCGCTCGACGCCAAAGCGAAAGAATTTGCGGACATCGTAAAAATCGGCCGCACGCATTTGCAGGACGCTACTCCGCTCACGCTCGGCCAGGAATTTTCCGGCTACGTGAATCTTCTCGACCGCGACGGCGGCCGCGTCGCCGTGGCCCTCGACGGCCTCTACGATCTCGCCATCGGCGGCACCGCTGTTGGCACCGGCCTCAACGCGCATCCCGAATTTGCCGAGCGCGCCGCCCGCAAAATCTCCGAGCTTACCGGGCTGCCTTTCCGCTCGCATCCCAATAAGTTCGCCGCGCTCTCCGCACACGACGAAATCGTTTTTGCCAGCGGTGCCCTGAAAACGCTCGCCGCTTCGCTCTTCAAAATCGCCAACGACATTCGCTGGCTCGCCTCCGGCCCGCGCTGCGGCCTCGGCGAACTCTCTCTTCCCGAAAACGAGCCCGGCTCCTCCATCATGCCCGGCAAAGTGAATCCCACGCAGGCCGAAGCGATCACCATGGTCTCCGTGCAGGTCATGGGAAATGACGCCGCCATCGGCTTTGCCGGCTCGCAAGGCAATTTCGAGCTGAACGTTTTCAAGCCCGTGATGATTTATAATTATCTGCACTCTGTGGAACTCCTCGCCGACGCTTGCAACAGTTTCGTCGAGCACTGCGTCCAGGGCATCGAAGCCAATCGCGAGCAGATCGACCACTACGTCCGTAATTCCCTGATGCTCGTCACCGCACTCGCCCCCAAAATCGGCTACGACCAGGCCGCCCAGGTCGCCAAAGCCGCCCATAAGGCCCACATCAGCCTTCGCGAAGCCGCCCTCAATCTCGGCTACGTCACCGCCGAAGAATTCGACGCCCTCGTCAAACCCGAGGACATGACCCATCCATGAGCCTAGCGATAACACGCTTGATCGGAAACAATAGCCCCAGACATCTGGTTGCATTCGTGTGCCTGCTGATTTGTGGAACAGCCTTCGGCGCTGAAAAAACGTCCGATGCGCTGTTTGTCGTCGACAAGAACGAACACTGCGGATACATCAATAGCTCTGGCCAGCTTGCAATTCAAATGGTCTTCGAAGACTGCCGCGACTTCTCCGAGGGCTTGGCGCCTGTGCAGGTCAATAAACGATGGGGCTTCATAAATCAGAGTGGCAAGCTGGAAATTCAAGCGCAGTTTGACGAATGCCGCTGGTCGTTTTCTGAAGGCCTTGCTGCAGTTCGGCTCGGAAAGAATTGGGGCTACATCGATCCAAAAGGCAATTTCGTCGTCCCACCCCGATTTGACTACGCACAAGGCTTTTCGGAAGGCCGTGCAGTGGTCTTGGTTGGCGAGAAGCACGGCATTATCGACAAGACGGGCGTCTTATTAACCGACCCGTTTGACAGCAGCGGCTGGTCGTTTAGCGACGGATTGTTGGAGGTCGAAAAAGACGGCAAATGGGGCTTTGTCAACCTCCAAGGTGATGTTGTCATCCCCATTCACTTCCACCAAGTGAAGGGATTCGCACAGGGGCTCGCAGCGGTAGAATTCAGCGACGAGAAAAATCAGTGGGGTTTCGTCGATCGCTCGGGCAAGACCGTCATCCGGCCGCAGTTTCTGGACGCAGAATTCTTTGCGGAAGGCTTGGCCCCCGTGGAGATCGATTTTAAGTATGGCTACATCAACAAGGCAGGCGACTTGATCATCAAACCAACCTTCGACAGAACCTATAGCTTTTCCGATGGTCTGGGGTTGGTCATCACGAAGCACAAGTACGGTTTCATCGACTCTTCGGGGCAATATGTGGTCAGTCCAAAGTACGACCTTTGTCTTCCATTCCGAGCTGAATTGGCTGTGGTTTCATACGGTAAATGGCAGCAGAAAGGGATTGATTTCGACCCGCCAGAATATGACGGAATGTGGGGTTACATAGACAAGAAGGGGCACGAAGTATGGGAACCCTCAAGAATGGAAATCTCTCTTACCAAACCAGAGGCGAAATGATCCGTTCCGCTAGGTTGATTGGTTTTTTCTTTGCGTTAATCAGTCTTTTTTTGTTTACGGAGACGGTGACCGCGCAGGCAACGTATCAGTTGAAGCCGACGGCGAAGACGGTGGCTTGGGGATACTACGATGCGAAGGCGGCGCCGGTGCTGCGCATCAAGTCGGGCGACACGGTGGAGATTCAGACGCTGATCACGAACAGTCCGAAGCGGTTGGAAGACGCTGGATTGCCGCCAGACCAGGTCGAGCAATCGCTGCGCGACATTACCGATCAAGTGAAGGACAAGGGCCCGGGCGGGCACATTCTCACTGGGCCGATTTACATCGAAGGCGCGGAAATCGGCGACGTGCTGGAAGTAAAAATTCTCGGCATAAAACTTGCCATTCCTTACGCGTACAACGGGTTCGGACCGGGCCGCGGCTATCTGCCGGACGATTATCCTTACGCGAAAATGAAAATCATTCCGCTGGATGAAAAGCACATGGTGGCGAAATTCGCGCCGGGCATCGAGATTCCGCTGCACCCCTTTTTCGGCAGCATGGGCGACGCGCCGCCGGAAAGTGCGGGCCGCTTCAACAGTGCGCCGCCGTGGATTATGGCGGGCAATCTCGATAACAAGGACCTCGTCGCTGGCACCACGCTCTACATTCCCGTGCACGCCCCCGGCGCGCTCTTTCAAGTGGGCGACGGCCACGCCGGCCAGGGCGACGGCGAAGTGGACATCACAGCTCTCGAAACTTCGCTCATCGGCACGTTTCAATTCATCGTGCGCAAGGACCTGCACCTGCGCTGGCCGCGCGCGGAAACGCCCACGCACTACATCACCATGGGCCTCAACGATGACCTGAATGCCTGCGCCACGCTGGCCGTCCGCGAGATGATCGATTTCCTCGTGACCGAAAAGCATCTCTCCCGCGACGACGCCTACATGCTCTCGAGCGTCGCCGCCGATCTCCACATCACTGAGCTCGTCGACGGCAACAAAGGCGTCCACATGATGCTCCCCAAATCCATCTTTGTCGGGTCAGCCCCAAAATGAAAATCGTGCCCTTTCTTTTGACAGCCTCACTGACGGCTGCTATCTGCCTGCCCGCAAGACATCTCCCTGCTGGCACAGTTCCTGCGGCTCGGCCCTCTTTGTCTTTCTCCTCCTCTGCGTTCTCTGCGAACTCTGTGTTCTCTGCGTTAGATATTTTTCTTTCGGTCGTGTCACCTCCCGCCGATCGCGTCCCGCATCCGCTGCAATCCGAAAAACCCGAATGGTGCCGCGCGCTTCCGCGCCCCGAATACAAATCGCTCCAGCGCGTTCTTCCGGACGATCCTTGGTTCGAGGTCTACAAGGTCGCGCCGGGAGTCTTTGCCATCTACGAACCGCATCAAGCCGAAGAAGTCATCTCCTACCTGATTGTTGGCACCAAGCAGGCCCTCCTCTTCGACACCGGCATGGGCATCAGCGACATTCGCAGAGTCACGACAAAATTGACCTCTCGTCCGGTGGTAGTTCTCAACTCGCATACGCATGACGATCACGTTGGCGGCAACTGGCAGTTCACTTTCGTCTACGGCATGGACACCGATTTCACGCGGACGAATGCAAAAGGTTCGCGCGAGGATGCGCAGGCGGAAATTACTCCCGACCAGCTCTGCGGCGATTTGCCCAAGGGGTTCAATCCGAAAACCTACGCCACAAAACCCTGGAAAATCTCGCACTTCATCCACGATGGCTTCAAAATAAATCTGGGCGGCCGCACCCTGGAAGTCCTTTCTACTCCGGGCCACACGCCGGACGCCATCTGCCTTC
>Ga0210400_10003068_pt1 | contig 14940 bp, 14 predicted proteins | sample IncBWH26MmetaG_FD_155456 | JGI IMG/M metagenome (GOLD analysis project Ga0210400, IMG submission 155456) | Forest soil microbial communities from Barre Woods Harvard Forest LTER site, Petersham, Massachusetts, United States - Inc-BW-H-26-M | ecosystem: Environmental > Terrestrial > Soil >... | reverse complement strand
GTCACGCTGCTCTCGCAGGTGCTGAATGGAGTTTTGCTGCCCGCGGTGCTGGTCTTTATGCTGCTCCTCATCAACAAGAGCAGGCTCATGGGTAAGTATGTGAATGGAAGAACATTCAACATCATTGCCTGGGTAACCGCTGTGATCCTGATCGCCCTTACTGTGGTTTATGTGTTTGTGAGCTAGTAAGGTCGAGCTTGCCGGAAGCGATGTCGTTCACTAAAGCGACATCGGCTTCAAGGAAATCATAGTCGGGCAGGTCAGCGCGCGGCACCCAGCGCACGTCGCGAAAGATCCGGTTTTCGATCTCCCCTTTAAATCGCTCCACCAGATAAAAGTGCAGCTCAACGGCCGCACCATTTCCATAGTTATGGCGAACGGTCGCCACTTTGGCGCCGATCTCGGCGAGGATGCCAAGTTCTTCCTCCAATTCGCGGTAGAGAGCTTCTGTGGGCTGTTCATTGGGTTCAATCTTGCCGCCCGGAAACTCCCATTTGAGAGGGAAAGGCTGGTGCTTGGTCCGCTGGCAGATCAGGACCTCTGGGCTTTCTCTACGAACGATGAGACCGGCCACTACCTGCTTCACTGGGTTACCCTCTTTATTGGGTCGGCTGCAAATTCTTTGTCCACGCAACTGGTAAAGGTGAAGGCAAACAGGGCAAGCTCCGGCTGGCGCGTAATCAATTCCAGGGTATGGGAGCCAAACTCATCGTTATCAACAATGGCATACATGCGTGGGCGCGCCACCTGAATGTAGCTATGGCCGTCCCGAAAGCGAATGTCCGGGGTGGCGTAAGAAGGCTTGAGCGGCTTGCCATCCTGTCGTATCTCGACCTCTCGTGGCTGGCGATTAAAGGAGGCCATCACCAGGTTGACGGCGGCGGCCGAGTAACTCAGGGTGATCTGTGCTTCCTGGTCGCTCGCAGATTCAAAGTGGTCGCCGGTGGCGGTCCAATTTCCGTGGGCGTAGAAAAATCCATCCTCCTGGTTCTCGGAATGAGACCAAGAGTAGAGAGCTGGTTGATCTTCCACGAAGCCACCTGAGTTTCCGAATCGCCCGCGACGATGGCCCAGGTGCAACTCAGCCGACGGGCGATAGCAAACAGCGCCTGGGCGGTCGCTCTCTCGTACGGGCTCCATCACCGGAGGAAGATCGATTTTAGGATTGATCTCGCGCAGCAACTCCTGGATGGTTGCTTCGGTTTCCCGGTAGGAGCCTTCGCCAAAATGAGCGTAGCGGAGATAGCCTTCGCCATCGATCAGATACTTGGTCGGCCAGTAGCGGTTGGCAAAGGCCTCCCACAACTCGTTGTTGCTGTCCACAACCACCGGGTAGGTCAGGCCGAACTCTTCAATCCCGCGCTCCACGTTGCTTTCATAGCGGGCAAAAAGAAACTCCGGCGTATGTACGCCGATCACGGTCAGGCCTTTCTCCCGGTACCGGGCGTGCCATTCTTTTACATACGGCAGCGTACGGATGCAGTTCACGCAGGTGTAGTCCCAGAAATCGACCAGCACCACGCGCCCGCGCAGTTGGCGCATGGTGAGAGGCGGAGAGTTGAACCATATGCGGCCAATCTCCGGCGCTCGAACTGTGCCTTTTTCAACTTTCACGGAGTCCTCGGAAAATTAAAACACTAAAATTCTAAAGTTCTTGCTAACGGTCTACCACGATGGAATTGATCTTGCGCAGCCCCGCTGTTGCCCCGAACAACTCCGGATGAATGGCGGATGCCAGTGCATGGAGTCCATCCATGAGGGTGCTGGCCGGAGTGTTCAGGAATTCATCATTGATGCAATACACTCGGCCTTGCTGCACGGCTTTTACCTCTTCCCATCCGCGCCGGGACACGATTTTTTCCAACGGCACGCGATCTCCGGCCCCGCACCATGCGGCAACAATCACGTCGGGATTTGCCGCCTGCACTTGATCAGCAGAGATTTGCTTTCCGGGCTCACCGTAAAACTCGCCTCCTGCGGCCTCTACCAACTCCGCTACCCATTTCTGCGAGAGGATGAGCGGCTTGCCCCATTCCTCGCAATAGACCAGCGGCTTCTCCAGGCCTTGGACCTTCTTACTCACAGTGGAGACTGCTGCCTGCATCTTAGCGATAATTGCAAGTCCGCTTTCTTCAGCGCCTGTGATCCGGGCAATCAAGGCGATATCCGCATATACGTCCGAAAGAGACTTGGGGGCAAGTCCGAAAAAGGGTATGCCGCATTTCATGATCTCAGTCAGCGCTTCGATCTGATAGGGAACGGAGGCGATGACCAGATCAGGGCGCGCTGCCAGGATCTGCTCTGCCTTGGCTGTCCAGGAATCTTCGACCACCAGGCATTTTTCCCGTGAGATTTCCGGGCAAACATCCAGGCAGTATTTGGTACAGGCTACCAATCTGTCCAAGAGGCCAAGATCACGCAAGGTCACAGTGATGCTAGGCTGTAAAGAGACAATTCGCTGCGGAAGATAGTTTTCTGGCATCATTGCGATTATAAGGGCGATTTCACCGCCAAGGGCGCCAAAGGACGCCAAGGAAGATTAACGTTGCCGCTGATTTCGGAGCGCGAGATAAGCCGGATTGGGTCTCTGAGATGGCGTAGAGCGAAGCGACAGAAGCAAGATGGGATATTCGGAGAAAATCCTCGACCACTTTCAGAACCCGCGCAACGTGGGTGATCTGGATCGCGCGGACGCCGAGGCGCGCCTGGAGCATCCGGTCTGCGGCGACATCATGAAGCTGGCGGTCAAGGTCTCCGGAGATCGCATTGATGATGTGCGCTTTCGTACCCGGGGCTGCGTGGCGTCCATTGCTGCGGGCTCGTTCCTCACGGAATTGATTAAGGGGCGGTCCCTCACCGAAGCGCGGGAGTTGAAGCGCGAGCAACTAGTGGAGGCCATGGGCGGCCTGCCCAATGCGTCAATGCACGCCTCGCATCTGGCCATGGATGTGCTTGCGGCGGTGTTGGGCAAACTGTAGATTGCAGAAATGACAAAACGGTGTTTGTGATCCGCCGATCACCGGATCACCGGATCACCGGATCACCCGATCACCCGATTCTTGTTATTTGGTTCCGGTAGGCCAATAGACTTTCCAGCCTTTCTTAACGGCTATTCGTTCCAATTCCAAGGTCGGATTGATAGCGAACGGATGCCGGGCGATCTGCAGCATGGCGGCATCGTGAATGGAGTTTCCGAAGCACACGTCTACGGGTTGGCTCAGCGTTTCTTCAATGGCGCTGGCTTTTTCTCCGTCCGTGGGCACGCGGACCAGGCGGTCGGTGGCGCGGCCATCAACAATCTGGACGCTGGCCGCAAGCACGTTCTCCGGTGGAATCCCAAAGCGTTTGACTCCAGCCCGGACGGTCCAGACGCTGGTGGAGGAGACGGCCCAAAGCTCGCAGCCGGCTTTAGCGAGGCGACGGGTGAGTTGCATCATCTCGGGAAAAATGCGGTGCGCCACTACCTCCGGAAAGAACTTCTCATTGGCCTGCTCCAGCGTCTGCTCCGGAATGCCCGCGTTGATGGTAACCATCTCACCGCACATGGTTTCCTCATCCACCAGACCGGCCTTGTAGTCGGCATAGCGAGCCGTGGCCCACTCGGCGATGTTTTCAGGAACCAGACGGTGCTTGATTTCCCAAAAAAAGAAATCCGCCCCGGCGTCGCCTGACCACAGTGTGCCGTCACAGTCAAAGACCGCCAGTTGAGGTTTAAGGGCCACAACGGAGTCAATGAACTTCAGGGCCGGGGCAGAAAGTTTGGGTAAATCTTTTGAGGTATTGGGGCTCTCAGTCTTCAAGTCGCTAGTCCTGTTTTTAGGTTTTCGAAATCTTCTGGTGTATCCACGTTAGTTGCCACGGCGGGATCGGTGACCGGCAGGTAAAGAATGTGCTGCTGATGGGCGTGCTCCACTTCGCGGGCAGAACTGGTGACCGGCGCCCTCAGAAAAGCTTCTATCATTTCCCGCCCTACAACGATCGGGTGCCCGTGCCTGCCCGCATACTCCGGGACGACGGCCCAAATTGTTTCAGGGGCGCTGAGAAAAGCATCCTTAATCTGCTCGACTGTTAGCGCGCTGGGAGCCGGACGGTCCACCAGGGTAACAATCGCCGCATCCCGGCCCCGATTGAGCACCTCCCTGAGACCGAGTTGCAGCGAGCTGAATTGCCCCTGCGCCGGGTTGGAATTGCGGACCAGGAAGCCGGCCTGAGCGTTCACAATAGGCTCCAAGTTTGCTTCATTCTCACCGGCCACCACAATGACCAACTCAGTGGTGGACTGCAGCGACTCTATCGCAGCGGAAAGAAATGTCCCGCCATGCCAGGGTAACAGCGCCTTGTCCCGTCCCATGCGCGACGAAGCGCCGGCGGCCAGAATTACACCTGCAAACGAAGGTGAAAGAGGCATACTGGAAATACTACAACTTGCTCCGTCAATTGTCGCTTAGGAGTCGTGGGCGCGGCACAAGCGAAAAACCCAATTTTACCGCTGATTTGTGCGGATGAACGCTGATCGCAAGTCGTCTTTCTCGCGAATGGCGATTCATCCCTTGAAACGATGATCCGGGTGAGCTAACGCCTGAGCAGGTTTTCGCAAGTCGTCCGGCCTCCAATTTTGCGATTAACTACTCAGATACCTTTTAAACCGTGTATTGCCCGTGTTTCTTCCCTGTTTTACAGTTCATTCAGGGATCGTCAGGAGCAATCATGAAGAAGTGTATTTTCGCCGTATCGTTCGCTTTACTGTTGAGTTTCAGTCTTGCAGCACAGCAAACCAAGCCTTCGCCATCAACCCGCAAGGTTGATGCTCCGGAGATGAAGGAACGGGCGAAGCCGCAAAGCTCCACCGCCCCGGATTCCACGTCTCAGAACCCGACGCTTCAGAGTTCCGCCAACCCCTCCGCCATGCCCACACTGCCGGTGGGGACCGCGGTTCGCATGAAACTGGAGACCCCGCTTTACAGCGCCAGCACCAAGGCCGGGGACAATTTTGCGGGAAGAATTCTTGAAGACATCAAGCTGAACGGCAAAGTGGTGATTCCGGTGGGGTCTTCGCTCCAGGGGCACGTTATGCAAGTCACCGATCCCCGGCGCATCAAAGGCAAGGCGACCATCCAGCTAAGACCAGAATCGGTGACGCTCCCCAATGGGCAAAGATACGTAATGAGCGCCGCCGTAGTCGACACCAATAAGGTGAATGGCACGGACGTAGACGATGAAGGGCGCATCAAAGGCCCCGGGCACAGCAGTCATGACACCCTTGAAATTGGCGCAGGAACCGGCGCGGGAGCGCTGATTGGCGGCCTCGCAGGTGGCGGCAAAGGTCTATTGATTGGAGCAGCCATTGGCGCAGGCGGCACCGTGACTCACTGGCTCACCAAGAAGAATTCAGCGTATCTGCCTGCCGGATCGGAAATTATTTTTGAACTGAGCCGGCCGATGACCGTGATGACCTCGAGCGGGACAAATTCAGCGCGCGTTGAGGGATCGCTGTAAAGTTTTTCCGCTGATCTTCGCTGATGAACTCTGATTCTTAAGGCTGGCTTATTGCAGCAGGCAATGATGACGCAAGGTCCCTCATACCTACTTCGCGCGCTGAAGAGAACGCGCTCTACGTTGACGGCCTTCGAAATCACGAGTTGTTTTAGTGGCAATACGCTTCACTCAAGGAATTCAAGGGTATCCGCACAACATGAATTCAAGCCCCGGAGGGGCGCAATTATTGAGCCCAGCACGTAAGTGCTGGGGGCATTAGAGATCAATGGCAAGTCCCGCAGGGACGAAATAAAGGTTCTCTTGCCGCCCCAACTAATTTATTAGTCAAGAAGGTCCATACGAAGCTTAACTGAACGTATTGATCTAAGGAGATTGGTTTGTGTTGAGCCTAACCCTGCAGCAAGAGAATCAAGCCAAATTAGGTTGCGGCTCGTGTTGCAGCGTGAGTGGACCGGTCAGCGTACGAACGTCTGCCATAGTTTCCAGCGTGTGCAGGCTCGAAAGCGCGCAATCCACCCTCTCTCTTGAAAGCGCGCGCAGAGCGCAGGAACGGAATTTTTCGTCTAGCTCTGCCGCGCTGGCCGGGCGTTCAGGATATCCCCGGGCCCCATTAGCTTCGCGGCGGAGAACGCGGCCATCAGTTAGGCGAATGGTCACAATGGCCTGGGTCAGGGCGGGAGCATTCTTTCCCAGTTCGGGATTGGTGCGCAGAACAACGCGAGGCAGCAACTCCTGAATGCGGGCACTGCGGACGTACTCATCTTCAAATGTCTTCAATTCTACCTGGCCTTCCGACAATGCTGCGGCAACGCAGAAGGGCATGCTGAATTTGCCTTCCAACCCGGTCTTAGGGCGGTCATAGATCAACAGGTTGGGCGTGACTGAATCCACCTCAACTTCCACAGCCTGGACCTGATCGGGGACCAATCGGTTTTCGTTCCTCATGTCCAACACGGCATCCAGGGCGGGGTGGGTCGCGGCGCAGGCAGGATACAGCTTGACCGTAATACCCGTCTCCAGAATTTCCCAGCGCTTGCCCAAGTCGGCGCAAGCGTCTTGCAACTCGGCGCGCTCGCTGGCCATGGCCAACAGAAAACCTTGTGGGCCATCCAAGGCGCGCTCCGCTGCGGTAAATCCATTCTGGGCCAGCAAGGCCGCCAGTACCCCGTTGCGCGCGGCCATGCCGGCGTGGAGCGGTTTGCTCATGGTCCCAAAGTTTTCTTTGAGGCCAGAGGCTTGGGAAGCGGAAAGAGCAATACAATTGGCGGTGGCCGTGGCATCCAGGCGCAAAAGGCGGGCACACGCGGCTGCTGCTCCAACGCTGCCCAAGGTTGAGGTGCAATGCCAGCCTTGTTGGTAGTGCCTGGGATTCATGACCCGTCCCAGCACTGCTTCCACCTCAAAGCCCACGACATAGGCTTCCAGGATTGCCCGGCCGGAAGCCCCAACTTTTTCCGACACGGCGAGAAGAGACGCAACCAGCGGCGCGCTGGGATGGGCCAGCGAGATGAAGCACATGTCGTCAAAATCCAGGGCATGAGCGGCGGTTCCATTGGCCATGGCCGCCCATGTAGCGCTGGTTTTGAGGTCGGTTCCCAAAACGGGGCATAAGGCTTCGCAACCCTCCGATGCGGCCAGTTTCCGCACAATACGGGAGGCGGACTCAACCGCCCCGGCGAGAGTGACGCCAATCGTATCCAGAAAAGCGTTGCGGGCCAGCGGAAGGGCGGCTTCAGGCACAGCCGAAGCCATAATGAAATTGCTAATGGGAGTGATAGCGCTCATGGCAAGTACTCTTTTCGATCAAGAACTAAATGGCACATGATTACGAACCGGCTTTTCATCGCGAAAGTGACCTGATAAATGTTAGTCAAGCAGAACCAGGTTATTGTATTTTGCTTATTCCCGATCAGTGTTAATCAGCGCAAATCAGCGGCGAAAAGGCCTTTGCCTGCATCACGAACTGACCTTGGGCTCCGGAAACTGCATGGTCTGGGGAACATGGCCCCGCTTGTAAACCATGAAGGTGCGCTTGAACTCAATGACCACCGTGCCCTCCTGCGTAAACCCGACGGTCTTGACTCGAACAATGCCGACGTTTGGCCGCGACTTGGATTCCCGTTTTTCCAGCACCTCGCTGCGCGAATAGACCGTGTCGCCCTCAAACAGTGGATTGGGCAGGCGAACCTCGTCCCAGCCCAGATTGGCCATGGCATTCTGGGAGATATCCATCACCGATTGCCCGGTCACCAGGGCCAACGTGAAGGTGGAGTTCACCAGGGGCTTTCCGTATTCAGTCTTGGCAGCGTAGGCGTGATCGAAATGAACGGGATTGGTGTTCTGCGTCAGGAGCGTGAACCAGATGTTATCGGCCGCGATGACGGTGCGGCCGAGCGGATGCTGGTAAATATCGCCGACTTCAAAATCTTCGTAAACGCGCCCTGTCCAACCTTGCTTGATTGTCATTGATTGTTCCTCATTTCCCATCAGCGCAAATCAGCGGTAAAAAAGGTTTTTGGCTTTGGTGTTGTTTTTCCCAGACGCATCTTAAATCACCCCTGCGCTCTTCCATGCCGCGACCGTCTCAGCATCGAACCCGAGCTCTTCTAGAATTGCCTGAGTGTGCTGGCCCAGCGATGGGACGGGGCCCATCAACGGTTCTACGCCTCCCATGGTGACCGGAGGAACCAGTGCGCGCAATGGCCCCACCGGTGATTCAATCTCCCTCCAGCGCTGCCGGGCCTCCAACTGAGGATGGTCAACAAACTCCTGCACGGAGTTCAAGCGGGCGTTGGCGATCTGGGCGTTCTCCAGCCGGTAAATGATCTCTGCGCAAGTGAGCTGTTGCAGGACTGCAATGATGATCTCTTCCAGTTCTGTGCGATGCTGCACCCGCTTGGAGCTATTTTGAAAGCGGGAATCGGCAGCCAGGTCCGGACGCTCCAGCACTTTTTCGCAAAAACGCAACCATTCGCGCTCGTTCTGGATAGCAAGATAGACAGTCTCGCCATCGCCGGCCAGAAATGGACCGTAGGGAGCAATTGCGGCGTGCTTGGCCCCTGTCCGGGGCGGCTGTGATCCGCCATAGGAGGTGTAATAAGCGGCGTAGCCCATCCACTCACCCAGGGCTTCCAGCATGGAAACTTCCATCGCCGTACCTTTGCCTGTTCGGTTACGAACCAGCAGCGCGGTAAGGACTCCGGAATAGGCGTACATGCCGGCGGCGGTATCGGCGATGGAGATGCCCACCTTCGACGGCGTTTCCTCTGTTCCGGTGACCGAAACCAGTCCCGCCTCGCTTTGAATCAGAAGATCGTAGGCTTTTTTGTCGCGATAGGGGCCGGTTGAACCATATCCCGAAAGATTGCAAATGATCAGGCGTGGATATTTGTCCTGGAGTTCGGTGGTACCCAGCCCCAGGCGCTCGCACGCGCCGGGCGCCAGGTTCTGGACAAAGACGTCGGCTTTGGCGAGCAAGCGGTGAAGAATTTCTTTGGCTTCTTCGCATTTCAGGTCGAGCGTCAGAGACTCTTTGGAGCGGTTGGCCCAGACAAAGTGGCTGGCCATGCCGCGCACCGTGGTGTCGTAGTCGCGGGCAAAATCGCCCACCTTCGGACGTTCGATCTTGATGACCCTTGCGCCCAGATCAGCAAGGTGCCGCGTGGCAAACGGCGCAGCCAGGGCCTGCTCAAGCGCGATGACGGTGATTCCTTCTAAAGGCAACATTAGTGAAGAATTTGTAATTTTAAATTTAAAATTTAAAAATTTTGGTTCGCGTATTTCCAATCAGCATCAGGCGAAGTCTCGTTTCTTATTCCGATCAGTGTTATCAGCGCAAATCAGCGGTAAAGGGGTTTTGTGTTTCAAAATTTCAAATTTGTTTTCTTCGCGATGGCGAGTTTCCTGAATTCAATATGTAGGTTGGCGTTGTCCACCATTTCATCTTTGTAGACAATGGCGCCCACTCCGGATTCGACATCTGCGTTGCGGTAGAGTTCAAGGATCTCACGGGCGCGGGTCAACTCTTCCGGCGTGGGAGTGAAGACACGATTAATCACGGGGACCTGACCGGGATGGATGGCCCACTTGCCGTCAAACCCCATCCGCGCCGCTTCGCGGGCATCGCGTTCGCATTGCTCCAGATCGCGGAACTGCAAGGTGATGCTGTCGATTACATCAATGCCGGCGGCCCGCGCAGCGGCAACGGTTTTGGCCTTGGGGTAATGATAGAGAGCGAATTGCTCGCGGACCGGCTCCCGGGAGCCGATGTCCCCGCCATAGTCCGCCACGCCAAAGATGAGGCTGGCCAGGCGCGGCGTGGAAGAAGCGATCTGTTCGGCGTGGAGCACGCCCTTGGCGCTCTCAATGAGCGCTTCCAGCCGGATGCGGCCCACAGCCAGTCCCAGGTTCTGCTCAATCTGGGTCAGCAGCAGGTCTGCGAAAAGGACATCGGAGGCTTCCTGTACCTTGGGCAGCACCACAACATCGATGTTTGCCCCCGCCGCTTCCACCACCTCAATCACGTCGCGATAGAAAAATTTGGTGCGCATGCCGTTAGGACGGAAGGCCCGGATCTTGCCTTTGAAATCCAGGCTGTTGAGGGCCTCAATCAGGGTCTTGCGCGCTTCAACTTTTTGCGAAAGAGCGCAGCCATCCTCAAGATCGAAGATGACCTCATCGGCGTCCGTGGCAGCCGCCTTGGTCATCATCTTCAAGGAATGGGCTGGGCAGGCCAGCTCGGTGCGGCGCACGGAGATGTCCTGCCAGCGGTTCATCGGATTGTGATCTGGACCAGGCATCAAATTCGTACTGGCGCTTAAGTCGTCTTAGTTCAGAAAGAACATAATGCTAAAAATGATCGCCAGGATGAGTCCACATATTATCAGCAGATCGCCAAGACTCCCGATGAGTAGAGACCGGCTGACAATGGGACTGGCAAAGCCCGTGACGCCGGGAGGCCGCTGATAGGGCTTTTGAATTCGATATCCGGCCCACGTCATGAATGCGCCAATAAAAATACAAAGCAATCCGAATAGTATGTGCATGTACGCCAAGGCGCCTTTGATTTTCAATTACCCAGTTACCAAATTACCCAATTACAAAATTCTCAGGCGAGGACCCACCGCAATACCAAAATGAGACCAGAGTTCTCGTTACAACCAGCATAACGGCTAAGAAGCGCTCTTCACCGCAGATGCGGTCAGCGTTTCCAGGGGCGGAAAGGGCGTGGGAGCGAGCGAAGTACGCTCGGGCGGTTGTACTCCGGATTCGATTGCGCTAGCCAGCATCTCAATGGCGCGTCCGGCAGAAGGCGGCAGAAATACCGAAGCGGTCAGCAGCCCTTGACGCACCCATTTCTGTCCTGCATTACGGCAGGCATCGCAACCGACGTAAGGAAGAGAGGCCCAGCCATCGCGCTCCCCGCCGGTAGATCGTTCGACCAAAGCCTTTCTCGCTCCCATGACCATGTTGTCATTCTGCGCCGCCACCAATTTGACCGGACTGGACCGGGATGTACTCAGTTTGAGCCAGTTTACAACGGCTTCATATCCACTTTGCTCGGTCATCTTCCCCGGCAGCATTCGCAACTGAATGTTCGCCGGTTTGCACGACTCCATCGCGGCGATGCGGGTCTTGAGCGCGGGATTGGCGGTAGGCCCGGTTATATAGAGGGCTATACCTCCCTCAGGCAAAAGCTTGCTGAACTGACGTCCTTGAATGGCTCCAACTTCGTGTTGGTCTACACTGATCGCAAAGACCGGGGATTGACAGGTCTTGCGCAACTCTGGGATATAGTCGCCTTCGCGATTGAGAATGGCCCAGCCGATGCCGGCAGAGGCAGCTGCACGCGCGACATGCGCCAACGAGGTGCCCACAGGATGGCAGACTATCCCGTCGGGACGGTGCCCGGATGACTGGAGGATCTCCAGAAGCTGCTGGCTCTGAACAACCGCGTCGTTCCCGGCGTAGATGATCTCGATTTTCGCGCCCAGACGCTCGGCGGCTTCTCTTGCAGTGGCTGCTTGCTCCTGCTGGTAGTCGTTCTCGGCAACCATCAGCGAGACGACAAAGTTGAGTTTTTTCATTGAAAACACGCCGTCCTCTGTTTGAATGGCAGCGCGCAGCTTGCCGCTTCTCCAGGAAACAAAAAAAGCGAAACTGCCGGCTGGGCTTCTTTTAGGACAAGCCTGAGCCTATTTCAACATGAGAATCTACTAATAGACAATGTTGCTGTCTGACATTTCAGGAGAAATATAAAGTTCCAAAAACATAAGCCCAAAGATGCCAGAGATTTCCGAAAAATAGCGTTGAAAACATTAGGGCTATCGGTGCCGAGTTGTTGTTTGGGTGGCACCTGGAGGAGTGGTCATTTGTGACGACTTGGATTCATTGCCCTACGCAGACCCTCGAATTCGTTAAGTGAAACGTACGGCGGCCAACTTCTGATCCCCCTTTAGACAAGCATCGTTACCCACCCTTCGCAAAAAAGGATGTCCTGGGATTAGACAAGAAAACGCGAAGCATGGGCACCGGACACCATCTCGTTACCCACCCTTCGCAAAAAAACCTAAGAATGATGGGCGCCCAGCTCCACCCTGAGGCTATTTTGGCATTCGCGGCATCTGGAAGGGCTCCAATAGTGGGTTTTTGCATTCGCATTGTAAAATCGAGGCTCACATGAACTCATTCGATGCCCTGTTGGTAGTGTCTTTTGGAGGACCGGAGAAACATGAAGACGTCCTGCCATTCTTAGAGAACGTTCTGCGAGGGAAGAACGTTCCTCGGGAGAGAATGCTGGCGGTGGCGGAGCATTATTACCACTTCGATGGCCGCAGCCCCATCAACGAGCAAAATCTGGAGCTGATCGCCGCGTTAAGGCGTGAGTTTGAGGCTCACAATATGAAGCTGCCCGTCTATCGGGGCAACCGGAACTGGCATCCCCTGCTGCCCGATACGCTCAGACAGATGCATGCCGATGGTGTACGCCGGGTGGCGGCGCTGGCCACCTCCGCTTTTGGTTCGTATTCCGGCTGCCGCCAGTACCGGGAGAACATCGTCAATGCCTTACAGTCCGCGGGTGTGCAGGACATGGATATAGAGAAGCTGCCGAACTTTCATGACCGCCCTGAATTTATTGAAGTGATGGCCGAGCGCGTCCGGGCCGCTATGGCCGAGCTTCCGGACGCACAGCAGGTGGTGTTTACGGCGCACAGCATTCCGGTAACCATGGCGCAGAGCTCTCCATACGTTCTCCAGCTTGAGCGGGCCAGCGAACGGGTAGCGGCGGCTTGCGGCATTCGCCACTGGGCGCTGGTGTACCAGAGCCGCAGCGGACCGCCTACACAGCCATGGCTGGAGCCGGACATCGTTGATCACCTGCGTATCCAGCACGGCGCTGGCGTGCAAAGCGTGATTGTGTGCCCGATCGGATTCATGTCCGACCACATGGAGGTCTTATACGACCTGGACACGGAAGTCCGTGCGTTGTGCAACGAGATAGGTATGAAGATGGCGCGCGCAGGCACAGCCGGCTCGCATCCCAAGATAGCCGGCATGATCCGCGATCTTCTGGTCAACGGCGAAACCACGCCGGTCGAGGCCCACTGCGAACCCGGATGCTGCCCGGTACCGCAACGTCCGGGAAGATAATCTTTACCGCTGATTTGCGCTGAGACCGCTGATAAAAGAAGAACTTGGCCACGAATCAACGCGAATGACGCGAATGAAAAACTTTCATCTTCCCAACCTAAAGCAGTCGTTGCAATCCGTTTCTCCTGCAAGTTGCGTACTAACAGCAGCATTTTTACGCGGGTTGGAATGTTACTAAGGTGTGCGGTTACACGAGAGCAGCCGGGTTTCTCCACGACTCTCAGATGCTACGATAGTCCGTGAGCAAGTCCAGATCTGTAACACCGCCAAAAATATTACTGAATGAACTTTATCCGTATCTATGTATAAGCGACTGAAATGCAAAAGCGCGCCCAATATCGTTCTTATGTTGGCGTTCACTCTTTTTTCTGTGATAGGCCTCAGTGCACAGAAGCCAACGGAGAACAAGCCTTTGGTGCTGGTGGTATATGCGGACTGGTGCCCGTTGTGTCAAAAATTGAAGCCGGCTCTGGCCCTGATCAACGAGAAATATAGCGGGAGAATCCGTTTCGTGCGTCTGGACGTTACCTCCGAAGAAACTACGGCCAAGTCGAAGCAGCGAGCGCAAAGCCTGGGGCTGGAGCAGTTCTTCGACAAATACCACGACACGACCTCGCTGGTGATAATTCAAGACGCTTCCGGGCATGAGGTCTTCAGAGCGTTGCACGATTATGATTTCCAACATTATGCAAAAGTGCTGGATCAGTTATTGCGTACTGAACAGGCCAAACAGGCGCTTCAAGGGCCGATGCAAAAGCGTCGTGACCAACCCCAGGTTTAGAGCGGTCCCATAGTTGCTGTAGCCCGGACACAGGTAAGAACGGCCCGTTAGAGCCTGTCCTGAGGTTGAGCCGAAGGAGCCGTGTCCAGAGTACAAATACAAAAGGGCTTTAGCCGAATGTCACTTACTTTGTGCATCTGGGCTTGGGCTTTAGCCTGCATTATTCATGAAGTTATGCAGAAAAAATTTACTCGTCATCCCGAAGGTCTACCCGCGCGCCTGGCGCGGGTAGATCGGAGGGACCTTGTGTTCTGCATTAGCCACAGCGCTCTGACCGCCTAAGAACCTTGACCGAACAACCTGTTCAATTCTATTCGTAGAAACAAGCCAGTCCATGTCTTTAAAAAACAATGATTTCTCCAATCTTACCGACGCGGTTCATGAATAATCCAGGTTAAGTCCCAAATTTACCCCGTAATGTTGCGCTGATAGATCAGCCTGGCTACTCTGGGTAAGACGCGATGAAAAGCGCCTGGGCGGAGTACCGTCCGCCAGCGTACAGGCCTTACTGTCACGGCATGTGGCGCCCGGGTCGTTGAATCCGTGCCGCAAGTCGCCAATGTTTATGCGGGTTGTCACGATGTCACGGATAAATTGAGCCGTTTTGGCGGCGTGAGCGGAGCGGGAGCCGACAGGCGAAACCCTGAGCGGCAGCGAAGGGACTGACTTTTATGCCGCTGCCCTAGTGGTTGCGGAAAAGGGTTCTTTGACAACTGAATAATTTGGGACGAATCGCACTGCTGCCTGAAACACAAAGGGGCTGGTCAACCTGCAAGGATCACAAGACCAGCCCCTCAGCAAATGTCTTGATGTTGGAATGTGGCCGCCCGATCTCCAAAGCGCCAGATAAGAGCTTTCCAACTTGAGGCTGTTAACTTACGATACGACCCCCTCTGTTTCTATACTCCAATACTACTTTAATACTACTCACCAGCCTCGCGAAAGCAGACGTTCATTGGAGTCTTCCCATAACCAAAAATCTTATGTCTTCCCTACGGAACCCGCCATTCTCT
>Ga0210400_10003067_pt1 | contig 14941 bp, 14 predicted proteins | sample IncBWH26MmetaG_FD_155456 | JGI IMG/M metagenome (GOLD analysis project Ga0210400, IMG submission 155456) | Forest soil microbial communities from Barre Woods Harvard Forest LTER site, Petersham, Massachusetts, United States - Inc-BW-H-26-M | ecosystem: Environmental > Terrestrial > Soil >... | reverse complement strand
AAAACCATTCCTCCCTATGCTTTGGTAGTTGGTAACCCGGCGCGACAAATTGGTTGGATAAGTGAATACGGGCATCGTTTGGAATTTGATAAAGAAAATACGGCTATTTGCAAAGAAAGCGGACAGAAATATAAACTAGAAAACAATTCAGTAAAAAAATTATAGCGCCTTAGCGTCTTAGCGATAAAAAATGACAAGAATAAAATTTGCAGTAATCGGACAAGGTCATATCGGTAAACGGCATGCCGAAATGATTCGCCGTAACCCGGCCTGCGAATTAGTAGCGGTTTGCGATGTTACTCCAAAAGAAAAATTGGGGTTGGATGATTTGAAGGAGAAATTTTATTCAGACATAAACGACTTATTAAAATCGCACCCGGAAATTGAAGTAATAGATATTTGTACACCCAACGGATTACATGCGCTGCACGCATTAATGGCTTTGGAGGCAAATAAAAATGTAGTGGTAGAAAAACCCATGGCATTGAGCAAAGCAGATTGTGAAAAAATTATTTATAAAGCTTTAGAACAGCATAAAACCGTTTTTTGCGTGATGCAAAACCGTTACTCCCCTCCTTCTGTTTGGCTGAAAGAAATTACGGAGAAAAAAATATTGGGAGATATTTATATGGTACAGCTAAATTGCTATTGGAACCGCGATGAGCGTTATTACAAAGCGGGCAATTGGAAAGGCACACAGGATTTAGACGGGGGCACTTTGTTTACGCAGTTCTCGCACTGGATAGATATCATGTACTGGCTTTTCGGCGATATTACCAATATACAGGCAAAATTCGCAGATTTTAACCATAACCTAAATACCGATTTTGAAGACAGCGGATTTGTAAGTTTTGATTTTGTGAATGGTGGCATGGGAAGTATAAATTATTCTACCGCCGTATGGGATAAGAATTTAGAGTCATCTTTAACCATTGTAAGGAAGCAAGGAAGCATTAAAGTTGGCGGGCAATATATGGATGTGGTTGAAACATGCAATATAAAAGACTATATCATGCCTGCATTGGCAGAAACCAATCCCGCAAATGATTACGGCGCTTATAAAGGTTCCGCCAATAACCACCACAATGTAATTGAAAACGTGGTAAACACCTTAACCGGAAAAAACAAAGTTACCACTAACGCGTTGGAAGGATTAAAAGTCGTTGACATCATTGAACGCATTTATGCATTACGCCCTTCTTCGGTTTTGAAAACTAATTTACAATCAATAACTCAAAAAATATAAAATTCAATAATTAACATATGAGTATCTACAATAAAATAATTAAGAAAGAAGCTAAAATTGCAGTAATCGGTTTGGGTTATGTGGGATTACCTATTGCCCTTGCCTTTGCTAAAAAAGTAAAAGTAATTGGTTTTGATATTAACGAAGGCCGCGTTAATATGATGAAAAAAGGAATCGATCCGAGCAACGAGCTTACCAAAAAAGATTTTGCAAAAAGCCAGATTGAGTTTACACATAAGCTGGAAGATTTAAAAAAAGCAAAATTTTTTATTATAGCCGTGCCCACTCCTATTGACGAACACAATCTTCCTGATTTGAAACCTTTAATAGGCGCTTCAACAACTGTAGGAAAAGTTTTAAAGAAAGGCGATTACGTAGTTTACGAATCTACCGTTTACCCGGGTTGTACCGAAGAAGACTGCATTCCTGTTTTAGAGAAAATGTCAGGATTAAAATTCATGAAAGATTTTAAAGTGGGTTACTCGCCCGAACGGATTAATCCCGGCGATAAAGAACATACCATTACCAAAATTTTAAAAGTGGTTTCGGGTTGCGATAAAGAAAGTTTAGAAAACATAGCAAAAACCTACGAGATTATTGTAGAGCCCGGTACACATCGAGCATCTTCCATAAAAGTTGCCGAAGCCGCAAAAATTATTGAGAACACTCAGCGCGACGTGAACATTGCCTTGATGAATGAACTTTCTATTATTTTCTCGCGCATAGGAATTAATACCTACGATGTTTTAGAAGCAGCGGGAACAAAATGGAATTTTTTAAAATTCTTCCCCGGGCTTGTCGGCGGGCATTGCATTGGTGTTGACCCTTATTATTTAACGTACAAAGCAGAATCGTTAGGTTATCACGCACGGGTAATTAACAGCGGACGTTACGTAAATGACAGCATGGGCTTTTATGTGGCTAAAAATTTAGTGAAGCGCATCAGTTCTTTAGGAAAAAATATTTCTAAAAGTAAAGTATTAGTAATGGGCGCCACCTTTAAAGAGGACGTAAGTGATATCCGTAACAGCAAAGTCGCGGATATTATTAAAGAATTAAAATCGTATAACGTAAAGGTAGATGTTATTGACCCACATGCCGACAGCGATGAATTGAAACATGAATACGGTTTCGGCTTGAGTAAAATGGGTAAAAAATACAATGGTGTTATTGTTGCGGTTAATCATAAAGAATACAAAAATCTTGACGAAAAATTCTTTAAATCTGTAATGGATAAAAAAGGAGTGCTCGTAGATATTAAGGGGATGTACAGGGGGAAAATGAAAGAATTAATGTATTGGAGTTTATAGAACCGCGGATTTTGCAGATTAACACAGATATTTTACTTAAATGAAAATTTTAATTACAGGAGGCGCTGGCTTCATCGGTTCTCACGTGGTAAGGTTGTTTGTAAACAAATACAGCAACTATCAAATCTACAATTTAGATAAACTTACTTATGCGGGTAACCTTGCCAATTTGCGTGACATTGAAAGTAAACCCAATTATAATTTTATAAAGGGTGATATTGTGGATTCAAATTTTATAAATAAACTTTTTTCGGAGCATCATTTTAATGCTGTAATACATTTGGCAGCCGAGAGCCACGTTGACCGCAGTATTACAAATCCGCTTGAGTTTGTTTTTACCAATGTAATCGGTACCGTTAATTTACTGGATGCGGCTAAAAATTCTCCGAAATTTCAATTATTTTACCACGTAAGTACGGATGAAGTTTACGGAACCTTAGGAGATACCGGTATGTTTACCGAAACTACCGCTTACGATCCGCATAGCCCCTACTCTGCTTCTAAAGCGAGTTCAGATCATTTTGTGCGTGCCTATTATGACACTTATAAATTGCCGGTTGTTATTTCTAATTGTTCCAATAATTACGGCCCTTATCATTTTCCGGAGAAACTAATTCCGCTTTGCATTAACAATATTAAAAATAACAAACCACTTCCTATTTACGGAAAAGGAGAAAATGTCCGCGATTGGCTTTTTGTAGAAGACCATGCCCGTGCCATTGATGTTATTTTTCATAATGCAAAACACGGCAGCACCTATAACATTGGCGGGCACAACGAGTGGACCAATATTGACGTGATACGTTTGCTTTGCCGCATCATGGATAAAAAATTAAACCGTAGCCAGGGAGCCAACGAAAAACTCATCACTTTTGTAAAAGATCGTGCGGGACACGATTTACGTTATGCTATCGATAGTACCAAACTTCAAAAGGAATTGGGATGGAAACCTTCCCTGCAATTTGAAGAAGGACTGGAAAAAACTGTTGATTGGTATTTGAGCAACGAAGAATGGCTGAACAATGTTACCTCTGGTTCTTACCAGAAATATTACGAGAGTCAATATGTGAAGAGGTAAATGCATAGATTATATTCTATATTTATTTTCTTTGCGTTTTTTTGTAATATTTCTCATTCCCAAAATTCCTTAAAAATAGATTTTGAATTTGTCAATTTTGGCGACGATAATAACGATCATAGAAAGAAATATCAAAGTATTTTAAAACATAAGAAATCCTATTTCATATCCACCGAAATACCTGAGGCCAACTCAAGTAAAAAAGATAGTAACGGTGTTATTATAGAATACAAGAATATTGAAAAATTCACTAACGAATACGTCTTTTCAAAAAATACAAAATTAAACTCCCCTAAGGGAATGTGTATAGTAAAAGAAGCACTCTTTATTGCTGATATTGACAGACTCGTTATTTTCGATATAGAAACCGGAAACTTTAAATATCAAATAAATTTTTCAAACCACTCCCAATCTATATACGACCTTGCAAAGATAAACGACAGTACAATTATTATATCAGCAATTGACAAAGGGGTTTTATTCGAATTGAATATTAATACCCAAGAAGTTTGTGAATTGGGAATTCAAAAAATACCGGGAATTACGGCGCTATATTACGAAAATTACGATTCCTTGTTATATTGCGGAAGTATTGGTGATAAGAAAACTAACGGGCAAATTTTAAAAATTGATTTAAAATCCGGTAAATGCACAGTATTAAATAAAGACGCAGGAAGATGTTACGGCATTTTAAAATTTAAAAACTATTTGATTTATACGACTTGGGATGAAGGCTCTGACATCCCTAATTTATATACATTACCAATCGGAAGCTCAAAAGCAAGTTCATGGGAAATGCCAGAAGGAACCTGGGCAAAAAATTGGGGTAATAAACCTCACATGAGACAGCCCTGCATTTTTGTTATATCTAAAGAAAGCAAACACTCCGCAGATATATACATTCCGGACAATAAAATGGGGGTTATTTATCAAGTAAATATAGAAGAAGTCAAATAAACTCTACTTCCAAATCGCCACTTCTGTCGGTTTAATTTTAGAAGGAAAAAATAGCAAGAGTTCTTTAAAAAAGCCCATAAGATATCCGCACCCCTACCACATACTCAGTTTTATACTTATTTAAAAAGGCCTGGCTCATAACCCTGTCAAACGAAACAGAAACATAGTGGTAACCATCTGAAAAAGAAAACGTCGAATGATATGTATCCAAACACTGCATATATACACTTAATGCCAATATATTAGTGAGTCGGCGAAGCCCTTTTCTTTCAGCCAAAGGAAGTTCACTATGGGCTAGCCGGTTGTAACCACTGAACAAAAATATTTCTGCGCCCCATTTCAGTTTACGATATACACCGATATAATCGTGATCATAAGATTTATCACTTGAAACATAAGGTTGCATATTGATAGTATAAAGGCTTGTTTTTAACTCCTGGGAAGCAACACCTATATAAATCTTACAAACGGGAGCCCAACTATAAGGCAAACGAAACATTAATCCGAAGTATTGATTAACATCATGAAAACTGGTTCCATTATTAAAAAGCCTTTTCATACCAATCGACAGGCTTGAATCATTTCCTGTTAAAGACTGCGCGCTGAAACCCGCGTTAAAATCATTTACGTAAGTACTGCTATAACCTGTGTTCCAGAAAATATCCTTCATTTCCCATCCTAAAAAAGGAGCGAGTAAAAATTTTTGTGAAATAAAGTATCCTAAATTCAGTCCCAGTTCAATGCCCAGGCCCTTGCCTGAACTTAAGACACCTTTATTTAATCTAGCCCGGTAATTTACATTAAGTACAAATAAAGAAGATTGATTTTGTTTTTCCCAACCTCCGTAAATCAATGTATCCGGAGTGTAATTTACTACCAGCGAATCGCGGCCTTTATTCTTCCACGTTGTCCATATCCCATTCGGCTTATTATAATCATAAGTCCCTGCTTCCGTTTTAATTCCTTTTTTATTATAGTATACGCATTTTCCGTTCTTCACAAAGTTACCTATCTTTACATTTTTGCATTCCGCAATCATTTCAGGGTTTCCGTTCATATAATAATCCTTTACCAGATAACCCCCTTCATTAGGAAATACCAGGCGATAATAACTTGCTTTGTGCCTTTTACATTTCAACCAGGATTTACTTAAAAAGATAGTATCGGATTGCGCAAAACAGGACATGGAAGAAAATAAAATAAGAACAAGCCCGCAGACGTGCCAAATCTTATTTGTAAAATAATTTGTTTCCAAAATTAATCCTGTTAATCAAATATAGGAAAAAGAAACGATTATTTCCAGATAGCAACTTCTGTGAGTTTAATTTTAGAGGGGAAGAAATAACGCGAACTTTCTTCGAAGGATTTAGTGTAATCGCTTACATAAAAACGATGTTCGGCACTTTTCTTCGGGGCTAATAATTTTTTAGATTTTAATACTTCAGCAGCCTTCTTTGCTACGACTTCGGCATTATCGTAAATTTTTATTTTTCCTTTATAGAAATCTTCCACTTCTTTACGAATTAAAGGGTAATGTGTGCAAGCTAAAATGAGTGAGTCAATCTTTTTTATTTTAGGGCGCGACAAATAATCAAAAATAATAGTTCGTGAAATTTTATTATTAAAAAAACCCTCTTCTATCATCGATGCCAATAGAGGTGTTGCCTGGGATGAAACATGCAGGTGCTTATTTTTATGTTTTAATTTTTTTGCATAGATATCACTCTTAATCGTCCCTTTCGTAGCAATGACACCTACGTGTTTTATTTTTTTATTCTTTACAATTTCTTCCACCACGGGCTCCACCACATCAATTACCGGAATCTTATTTCCGATAAAATCTTTCACAGTTTCATAAGCCAAAGCCGAAGCGGTATTACACGCAATAACAATCATCTTGCAGTTTTGCTGCAATAAAAACTGGGCAATACGTATTGAGTAATATTTAATTGAATCGGGCGATTTATCTCCGTAAGGTAAATGAGCCGTGTCTCCGAAATAAATAAGTTGTTCTTTGGGCAGGGCTTTTGCAATTGCACTGGCAACGGTTAATCCGCCAATTCCCGAATCAAAAATTCCTATGGGCTGTGATGCTTTTGTTTTTGTCTCTGCCATTACTCTGCAAAATTAGCGATATAATTCTACCATTGTTTGTTCGTTAGCCTTTATAATAAACTTTTTTTCGATGGTATAAATCGATTGCTTTAATGATTTCCCCCTGAAAGTAACATGATACACACCAGGCTGAAGGCTGAATTCTTGCCTGGTTTTGTTTCCCGACAAATTGCAAACCCATACCAATTCCTTTCCTTTCTCCATCATAATACAGCCATCTCCATATTCCACAGAACTGATTTTAACCTGCCCCGCATCAGGAACTTCAATAGGCTTGGTAAGCGTTTGGTTAATATTTACATCATAAATATAAGTGCGTGGCAGAGTAAGAATTTCCAAATCGTACATACCTACAATTAATCGTTCGTTAGTATTTACACTCATGGTGTGCAGGGTTTGCATTTCCTTATTCTGACGTATGACGCATTTCACCCGGTCGTTATTATTATAAATGCCTCCGCCCCGGTTAATTGCCAAGACACCTTGCGGAGCATCAATCGGAATTACATTATGCGTACCGATATTTAAAGTAACTCCTTGCACCTTCTTCGGTGGTATTGTATTGGCAATAATCGTGTACTTTATTGTTTCATCGATCGCAACTGTATCCGGATAGCCTTTGTAATTCATACTGTGTACGAAGTTGTACATAATATTTCCGGTGCGTTCATTGTAAAAAGTCATATTTACATTGCTCTCGGTTGGCTTTGCAGAAATATCAAGCAAATTAATCTGTGCGGTGGTTTTATTCCGAACCTGAGTAGTTATGTAATCTACACTTTTTACAAATACATCCGGCTCTTCGTAACTGAAATAATTCCCGACACAATCAAAAACTTTTGCCTGCTCAGGTGTAAGTCCGATGCCAATAATACAGGGCCGTAACACAATTCCCTTTTTTTGCAATTCTTCTCTGGCTTTACAGGGATCTCCGTTACATTCTTCAATACCATCTGTAATTAAAATAATTGTATTGATTGTTTTTGTATCAGGAAAATCATCGGCAGCTTGTGTAAGAGAATGCTCAATAGGAGTAATACCCGTTGGTTGTACTTTTTTAACGACATCTTTAATTTTCTGAATATTATTTTTTGCAAAAGGCACAACCAATTTACTGTCGTTGCAATCCCCGGGCGGATATTTCACTGTATGTCCGTACAAACGCAACGCAAATTCATAGTTTTTGAATGTGTTGAGGCTGTCTAAAAATTTATAAAAAAGGTTTTTTGCATGCTCTATGCGTGGTTTGCCATCATACAAGGTTTTCATACTGTTAGATGCATCAAATACAAAAAGTACACGCGTTGTTTTTTGACTGTAAGAAAACGAAAAGGTCAAGAAAAATAATATGGCAAGAAAAATTTTCCTCACTAATGATTGCTTTGAATTTGCGAATCGAAATCAAGCCCTTGTTTTTGCAAAACATATTTTACTTCCCAACCGTAAAAAGTTAAGTAGGCAAAACCTATCAACGGAACAATATAGGAAGCGTGAATACCCATGCTGTCGGCTAATCTTCCCTGTACAAAAGGTATAATAGCGCCGCCGATAATCATCATAATTAAAAGCGAAGAAGCCTGAGTCGTATACTTACCCAGTCCTGCCGTGCTCAACGAAAAAATACAAGGCCACATAACCGAACAAAACAAACCGCAACTTACAAAACAATAAATAGCAGCTTTCCCCGAGGTAAATAAACCAATCAGCATCATTAACATGGCAAGCGCACCGAATAGCATCATGGTCCGAGCCGGTTTTTCCTGTGCAATAAAAAATCCTGCAATTAAAATAAAAACAAAAGGAAGGAAATATAATAAATCATTCATCGGGCTTCCTTTTACATAATTTACTGCCAATATAACACTGTATGCAATAAGCGGAACAACTACCATCATTACATAATGCGTGGTTTTACCGAGATTAAAAACACGCAAAGCTCCTGTCCAACGCCCAATCATTAAACAGCCCCAGTATAAAGAAATATAATGCACGGTTTTATCCACATCAAGCCCTAAAAAGTTTTCCTGTTTCATTAATGCCTGCAAATTACTTTGCGTTGCAACTTCTGTTCCCACATAAAAAAAAATGGCCACCATTCCGTAAATAACCTGCGGGAATTTTAAAGCACCCATATCTTTTTCCATTTTTTCGGAATTTTTCACGGTTGGCAATTTAGACATACCCAATATAATCGCGAATAAAATAAACGCTCCGGCCAGAATCATACTCGGCATTTTTACTTTTTCAACACCCATTAAATCCAATTTCATACTGGCACCATCTAATGTTTTGATGGCAGAAAGAAGATGCATATAAGTTTCATTATTGATAGTTATAATAGGAATGTGCGAAGAAGGGTAATTTTTCTTCAACATCTCCACTTGTTTCGTGGTCTTTGCGGAGTTCTCGTTATAAACAATTACCACGCCTGATTTTTTTGAAGACATAAACTCGTATTGCCCCGCAAGTCCTGCCGAATCAGCATTATTAGCCAGGTAATAATAAGGCAATTTGCCCGAGTGGGTTCTTTCTATAGTAAAAATGGGGCCGTTAATGGTTTGTGTTTTATTGGTAGTTCGCTCAATGTTTACACTCACGGGGTCAATTCCCATTTCAGAATTTAATACGGCGTTATCACTTCCCTTAACGCTTCCGAAAAGCGCGTAAGCTAAAAGCAAAGGGCCGATGGTTGTGCCGAAAGAATTTATTCCGCCTGCAAGACTTATACGATGCGAACCTGTTTCGGGGTTTCCCAATGCAATTACATACGGGTTAGCCACAATTTGCTGTAAAGAAAATCCTAAACCAATTGTGAAAAGAGAAAACAACATCATACCGAATGATTGGCTTCCCGCAGCGGGAATAAAACATAAAGCACCAATTGCGGAAATAAGAAGCCCTGCAACAAGTCCTTTTTTGTAACCTACTTTATTCAGCGGATCGCCGAACATTATAGAGAAAATTAAATAAAATCCGGCACCTACAAAATACGAGAAGTAAAAAGCAAGGTCAACCAATTGGCTTTGTGCCTGGGTGAGTTCAAAATTCTTTTTAAACAGTCCGATTAACACGGTATTAGAAGCTGCCACAAAACCCCAGAAGAAAAATACACTGAGCAATACCCATAAGGAAGATGACCGGTTGTTATTCGTCATTTAGATGCTTTTTTTCAAAGTTATTTAAATTAGGCTTTACTAAAGCGATTTTAAGGACAGAAGTTGTTAGCTTTTTATTGTTGAAATGCTAATTTTATCAGAATCTCCTCGCCGTTTCGCGCTCCACATCTTTTTTCTTGATGTCTTCGCGCTTATCGTAACTCTTTTTACCCTTAGCAAGAGCTATTTCCAGTTTGGCATAGCCGCTGTCGCTGATAAACATTCTTATCGGCACAATGGCAAGGCCTTTATCTGTTAGTTTTCGCTCAAGCTTCTCAAGTTCACTCTTATTCAACAACAATTTCCGCTCACGCATGGGCTGATGGTTATTGTACGAACCCTTATCGTATTCGTTAATGTGCAAATTACGAATAAACAGCTCTTCGTTTTTAAAAAAACAAAAGCCGTCCGCCAATGAAACTTTGCCCGCCCGCACTGATTTTATCTCGGTACCACGCAATATAATCCCCGCCGTAAACCGCTCAATAAAAGAATAGTCAAACGAGGCCCTGCGGTTCTGTATATTGATATGGTCTGCACTTTGGCTCATAACGCAAAATTACGCATTAAAACCGTATATTTGGCTCTCGTATGCCAAGCCTGAAACCCGCAACCCCAAACGACTTTGCAAGCATAGAAAAACTTGCCGAGGACATCTGGAGCAAGCACTATGTGCCCATTATCGGGCAGGGGCAGGTAAATTATATGCTTAACAAACTTTATTCGGCGGCGGCACTTCAAAAACAAACTGAAGAGGGGCAGGTTTTTCATTTAGTTTTAAAGGATAACAAAGAAATCGGTTTTATTTCTGTAAGCAATCCGGATAAAAAAAATTACTTCCTTCATAAATTTTACATTTTACAGGAAAAGCAAAATACGGGACTGGGTACATTCGTATTTAAAAAAGTTTTCAGGGAACTTTATCAACCGGAAAGTATTACACTTACAGTGAACAGGCAGAATTATAAATCAATAAATTTTTATTTTAAACTGGGTTTTAAAATTACAAAGGTGGAAGACTTTGATATTGGCAACGGATATTTTATGAATGATTTTGTGATGCAATGGAAAAAAAGCTAAAATGGAAACGGTAATTAAAGCGGAACATATCAGCAAAAAATATATTCTCAGACACGAACAGGCTGAGAAGTATAAAACGCTTTCCGGAGCTATAAGCAATCTTACAAAATCAAAAGCCTTTGCAAACAAAGAAGAGTTTTTGGCACTTAACGATATAAGTTTTGAAATTAAACAAGGAGAACGGGTTGGTATCATTGGCCGCAATGGTGCGGGTAAATCTACATTACTCAAAGTATTATCGCGCATTGTAACACCCAGTGCAGGAAGAGTTGAAATAACAGGCCGTGTATCAAGTTTATTAGAGGTAGGAACGGGTTTTCACCCTGAACTGAGTGGTAGAGAGAATATTTTTTTGAATGGTTCTATTCTCGGCATGAGCAAAAAAGAAATTCAGAGTAAATTTGACGAGATCGTTGATTTTGCCGAGGTAGAAAAATTTTTAGATACTCCCGTTAAACGTTACAGCAGCGGTATGTACGTGCGTTTAGCTTTTGCCGTTGCAGCACACTTAGAGCCCGAAATTTTAATTGTGGACGAGGTATTGGCAGTTGGTGATGCCGCTTTTCAAAGAAAATGCCTTGGAAAAATGAATGATGTGGCAGGACAAGGCCGCACTATTTTATTCGTAAGTCACAATATGGAAGCCGTACAAAAACTTTGTAACAAAGGAATTTTATTGCAGAACGGAAGTCTTATTCAGTCAGGACCAATAAATTCCGTTATAGAAAAATATTTAGAAGTACACGCTTCGCATAATTCTTCTTATGAAATTCTGTCGCCCGGGGATTCAAATGAAATCTCCGGTTACGCATACAAGTTACAAATTGAAGATGAAAACGCTAAACCTGTTTCTGAAATTCCGGTAGGAAAATATTTTCAGGTCCGTTTGTTTTTCAAAATAAATAAACCTACACAGGGCTTTGTTATTGCACTTGGTGTTTCCACTATGTTGGATATGCCTTTACAAACAACGTGGAGTACTCCGCAGGATATGCAAAGCGGAGAATATGAAGTTGTATTTAAAAATTCGGAAATTATTTATACCGAAGGTCAATACAAACTTGTTGTAGGCCTTTCTTCCGATAAACGAGTAATACAATACGTGGAAGACGCGGGCTTCATCACCATTTCGGATGTAAGCACATTGACCGGCGACGAAAGAATTATTAATACCAAGAGCGGATTATTAATTAACCAGATGAACACTGTCATTACAAAAAAATAAAATGTTTTTTTCCGAACGAATAAAAAATATTGCTCCCACAGACAAAGTCCTTGAAATCGGCCCGGGCGCGCATCCTCACCTGCGGTCGGATGTATTGCTGGAGTTACAGTACGAAAATGAAAAAGACCGTAGTGCTCAATTTGGACATGGAGAAAAATTATCTACCGATAAAAAAATAATTTATTACGACGGAAAGAAATTTCCTTTTGATGACAAGGAGTTTGATTATGTTATTTGCTCACACGTTTTAGAACATATAGAAGATGTTCCCGGTTTTTTAGAAGAAATTTTTCGCGTTTCAAACAAAGGTTATTTCGAATACCCATTGGTGTACTACGATTATCTCTATAATTTTGATGTGCATATTAATTTTTTGAAATATGACAATGGCTGCCTGAAATACATGAAGAAAGAAAAATCAGGCCTTCAGGAATTTAAAGTGGTTCAACAGCTTTTTAATATCTCCATTCAAAAAGGTCATGTTGCTCTGGTAAATGATTTATTGCTTTTACTGATGGAAGGCTTCGAGTGGGATAAGCCTTTTAAAATTCAGGAAGTAATTACTTTAAAAGAAGTTTGTCACGAAAATTTGGTTGTCCCCGAAGCAAAAATCACTTTACCTCCGTCGAGAATGCAGCTGTTTAAACAATTAATAAGAAGTATTATAAAATAATTACGATGAAGTTACATTTAGGTTGCGGACAAAGGTATTTTGAAGGTTACGTAAATATTGATTATCCGTTGAGCGAACATAGTGTTCAGCAAACGAGCGTTGCAGATCAGTTTGCAAATTTGTTTGAATTAAGATATCAAATTTCATCCATTGACGAAGTACGTTTGCATCACGTATTCGAACACTTTACAAGAGCACAAGCCTGTGCTTCATTGGCTGCGTGGAATTCATGGTTAAAGAACGAAGGCGTTGTACATATTGAAGTTCCGGATTTTGAAATTACCGCGAAAGCAGTTCTAGGTTTATTTGCAAGTAATAAAGTGCAATCAGTAGGGCTGCGTCACATCTTCGGCTCTCAGGAAGCACATTGGGCTGTTCATTACGAAGGGTACAGTGCCAAGCGATTAAAAAAGTTTTTAGAGTTGTATGGTTACGAAATACAAAAAATAAATCAGGTACGTTATTTAGATACTTATAATCTCGAAGTAATTGCACACAAAACTAAATCACTCAGCAAAGAAGAATGCCGTAAAGCAACGCTTGAGTATCTCAGCGGATTTATGGTTGCCGATGTAGAAAGTGAACAAACACTTTTAAAAAAATGGATGGGTGATTATAATGAACAAATTGAAAAATCATTTGCCCTGAATGGATAAAGTAAGTGTTATTATACCGACTTATAACCGGCAAAACACTTTGCTGCGCGCGATACACAGCGTGCTGAAACAAACTTATCCTGTACATGAAATTATTATTTGCGACGATGGATCGGATGATGATTCACAAAAAATTATTACTGAGTTAAACAATTCTAAAATAAAGTGGCTCGACTGCGGGAGAAACGGCATGCCATCCATTCCAAGAAACAAAGGAATTAAAGTTGCTGAAGGGGAATGGATTGCCTTTTTAGATAGTGATGATGAATGGGTTTCGAATAAAATTGAACTTCAGTTAAAAGCTTTAAAAGAAAACGGAACGGAAGCTTCTTCGTGCAATGCCTTTCGTGTTACTGCAGAAAAAAAAGAAGGGGCTTACTTATCCTACAATAAAAATACAATCACCTTTAATGACCTCATATCTGTAAATTATATTGTTTGCAGTTCTGTACTGGTTAGTAAAAAAACACTTGAGCAAATTTCTTTATTTCCCGAAGGAAAAGAATACAAAGCCATTGAAGATTATGTTTTATGGCTGAGAATAGCCACACGAATTCCTTTCACTTATTTATCAGAGCCTCTTGTAAATTATTATGATGACCCTGAATCAACCATACGAACAAACTATACGGATGTTTGGGACTTAAGAAAAATAGTTTTTACAGGGCTGCTTGACTGGGTTGAAAAAGAAAAAGTTAAATTAAGGGATCCTGATAAAAAGAAGCTTGATTTTACTTATTCGGAAATTTTACACAAAGGCAAAATACCTATTTGGCAGAGAGTAAAACAAAAATTCATAAAATAAAATTAATATAATGCTAAAAAGCTTTTTAAAAAAAACTGAATACAAAGACCCGGCACTTAATTTAAACTCGGCAGAGTTTGAAGTGAACAACTGGATTGTATCCGAGTTCATTCTCAATCGTCTCGCCCCGATTGCGGGCGTTCATCCTTTTCCGTTGAACGAATTAATGTTGATGACTTCTGCAGTTTGTCGCTTTAAGCCCGAACTAATTTTTGAATGGGGCACCAACATTGGTAAATCAGCGCGTATTTTTTACGAAGTAATCAATACTTTTAAAATTGATAGTCACATTCACTCCATTGATTTGCCGGACGATGTTTTTCACAACGAACATCCGCAAAAAAAAAGGGGTAAAATGGTAAAAGGTATTGATAAAGTGACTCTGCACCAGGCAGACGGACTTGTGCGTTCTATTGAAATTTACAATGAGAAAAAACCAAGCGGAAATGTTTTATTTTTTGTAGACGGCGACCACAGTTACGAAAGTGTAAAAAAAGAACTAGAAACGATTTTAAAAACTGTTCCGAATGCAATTGTGTTATTGCACGATACATTTTACCAATCGGAGGACTCAGGTTATAACATCGGCCCCAACAAAGCGATTGAAGATGTATTAGGCGAAAATAAAAATGCATACAAGA
>Ga0210400_10003066_pt1 | contig 14945 bp, 20 predicted proteins | sample IncBWH26MmetaG_FD_155456 | JGI IMG/M metagenome (GOLD analysis project Ga0210400, IMG submission 155456) | Forest soil microbial communities from Barre Woods Harvard Forest LTER site, Petersham, Massachusetts, United States - Inc-BW-H-26-M | ecosystem: Environmental > Terrestrial > Soil >... | reverse complement strand
AACCGGAAGCCCGCATTCATAAGACAGCGGTGGAAGACCAGCGTGAATTGGTGTTAAAATGCCCCCCAGAAGGTTGCGAATGCTCCGGTTTGGATCCATGGTGGCTACCGCGGCGCTCTTGTTGAGTGCGGATGTTTCCCGAGTGATTCGGTTGCGCCCGCCCGACGACGAACGTGTCGATTTCCCCGCAAGCGAGAACTTACCCGTACTGCCGGATATGTCGCCGGCAAGCGGTCAAGAACAAGCCGCACCGCAAAATGCCGCCCGTGGCGCCAAATCTGCAAACAGTAAGGATCAGCCTTTGCAGCCGGAGTCGCGTTTGGCGTTAGTGCGGTTCGTGTCCGGAGAATTTGCGCGCGTGGTGCAACCCATTCCGGCAGGGAAGAAGGGTTTCCACATGAAGGCAGGCGAGACGCTTGATGAAAGGGAACTGCGGCAGGCACTCGGAAACTCAGGCTCGGCAATAAATCCTGGCGACAAGGCGCAGATCACGAGCCTTGAATTCAAGGATCGCGAGATCGTTGTGGATATCAATGGCGGTGGACGTGGAAAGACACGCTTGCGCGACCGTATTCATTTGGAAGTGGGTGGGATGCCGACGATGAGGACGTCCACCCCGGAAACACCGGTGAACACGAATGCGGGTGCAACGGTGTACCTGGATTTCGGCAAACCGGTTCCAGACATGACTCCCGATGAATTGAAGCAATATCTATCCGGCATCCTCGACTTTTCAAAGCAGCATTCCGCAGCCGTGCAGTGGGTTGAGACTCTGCCTCCCGACATTCAGAATGCGATCAAGGACAAGCGGCCCGCGGTCGGAATGGATCGCGAAATGGTGGTCGCTGCGCTCGGACGCCCGGACCGGAAAGTCCGCGAAAAAACACCCGATGGAAACGAAACCGAAGATTGGATTTATGGAAAGCCGCCCGCAAAGACCGTCTTTGTGAAGTTCGATGGCGACAAGGTCATCCAGGTGCAGCAGTTCCCGCAGTAGTTCCCATACCGAATCATTTCACTAAATTATGTTGCTTCTTTCGCGCTCGCGTTCTGCGTGTGTTCTAGATACATTCTCGTTGGACTGGGAATCGGGCCGGAGATCCTCCGCCCCCAAAACCGTGGGGAGACCGAATGAATCCATTTCTAGGCCGAATTCGAACGCGCGCGTGGTCTGAACTGCTGGTCCTGATTCTGGCCGCGGTTACTTGTGCCGCCCAGTCCATCGCGCCAGTCATCGAAGTTCCGAACCCGCCGAACGCAACTGCCCAGCAATCAAAGCCATATGTGGTGCTCGTGTCACTCGACGGATTCCGATATGACTACGCCGAGCGATATGGCGCAAAGAATTTGCTGGAGCTGGCAGCTCGCGGCGCGAGCGCCCCGAGGGGCATGATTCCGGTGTTTCCCTCCCTTACCTTTCCCAATCACTACACGATTGTGACTGGGCTCTATCCAGAACATCACGGCATTGTTGCCAATTCTTTTTACGATCCATCTCGGAAAGAGAAATATGCCTTCACCGACCCAGAAACAAGCCGGGACGGAACCTGGTACGGTGGCACGCCGCTCTGGGCGCTCGCGGAGCAACAAGGAATGCGCTCAGCCAGCTTCTTCTGGCCGGGTTCTGAGGCAGAAATTCAAGGGAAGCGCCCCAGCTATTACTTGCATTTTAATGACAAATTTCCAGACGGAAAGCGCGTGGAACAAATCCTGGCTTGGCTTCGTCTACCGCCGGAGCAAAGGCCGCATTTCATCACTCTTTACTACTCCAATGTGGATCACGCGGGGCACACGTTTGGGCCCGACGCTCCTGAAACGGGGGAAGCCGTCCGGCACGTGGACCAGATGATCGGAAAACTGACCGAGGGCGTCGCAACCCTTGGTTTGGCCATCGATGTAATCGTAATTGCCGATCACGGAATGGAAACGACGCAGGGCGGCTGGATTGCGCTCGACAAATGGGCGGACCTGGCACAATTTGAAACGTCGGGGCCACTGCTATACGCGAAATCCGAAGCAGACGCGGAAAAAGCCTACAACTCCTTGCTTGGTGCGAGCGACACGTTCGAAGTATATCGCCGGGCGAAGGTGCCGAAGAGCCTGCATTTTGATTCGAACCCACGTGAGGGTGACCCCGTCGTCGTGCCGACTGGTCCATTCAACATTGTCGCGCATGTGCCGGGCAATTTAACGATGCCGAATGTCGGTGCGCACGGATACGATCCGGACACAATGCCTTCGATGAAGGCGATCTTCTATGCAGCAGGTCCGGACATCCGCGTCGGAGTGACTGTCCCACCGTTCGAAGACGTCCATCTGTATCCCTTCATCGCAGAGATCCTTGGTTTGAAAATTGGCCCGGAGGACGGCAAACTGCGTGTGCTGCAAGGGGTGTTGAAAAAATCTAACTCTCACTGACGCCGCCGGACGCGCAGTTGAGACGATGGCGCCGAATCGGTTTGACATTTGCTCGTCTCCAACCTAGCATTTTGGCTTCTCATGCCTGGCTACTCATTCTTCCGGAGGAATCATGCCGATTAAAGTAGGGATCAACGGCTTCGGCCGCATCGGGCGGAATATTATGCGTGCGTCGCTGGGGAATCCGGCGATCGAATTCGTGGCGGTGAATGACGTTACCGATTCGACGACTTTGGCGCATCTGCTGAAATACGACTCGGTACTGGGGAATTTGCACCAAAAGGTGACTCACACCGAAAATTCGATCGCGGTAGATGGCAAGAGTTTCAAGGTGTTTAAGACGAAAGATCCCGGGGAGATTGAGTGGGCATCGGTTGGGGCAGAAATCGTTATTGAATCGACGGGTTTGTTCACCAAGGCTGCCGATGCGGCGAGGCATAAACGCGGTCCAGTGAAGAAAGTGATCATTTCGGCGCCAGCCACGGGCGAGGACTTAACGATTGTGCTCGGCGTGAATGATAAGGCGTACGATCCCGCGAAACATCACATCATTTCGAATGCGTCATGCACGACCAATTGTCTTGCTCCCGTCGCCAAAGTAATCCACGACACTTTCGGAATCTCCTGCGGCACCATGACCACGATTCACTCCTACACCAACGACCAAAGGCTGCTCGACCTGCCGCACAAGGACCTGCGTCGCGCCCGTGCTGCGGCACTTTCGATGATCCCGACGTCGACCGGCGCGGCGAAAGCGCTGCACCTGGTGATTCCGGAGCTGAAAGGGAAGCTCGACGGTTATTCCATCCGCGTCCCCACACCGAATGTGAGTGTGGTGGACCTCACCGTAATGACGGAAAAGCCTGCAACGGTCGAGACCGTAAATGGGTCATTGCGCCGCGCGGCCGACGGTCCGATGAAGAACATCCTCGAATACACTGAAGAGGAGTTGGTTTCTGTAGATTTTAAGGGGAACGCGCATTCATCCATCGTCGATTCCGGCTACACCCGCGTTGTAGGAACGAACTGCGCGAAAGTCTTGGCTTGGTACGACAATGAGTGGGGATATTCGAGCCGCTGCCGCGACTTGATCGAGTTCGTGGCGTCGAAGCTATAGGGGCGTGATTGCTGATTTGTGACTCGTGATTCGTGTTCGCGCCGAAGTGGGATGGCGAACGAAGCCGAGGATAGATTGTTTGTCGTTTGCATTTTGCTGAATTAGCATTCTCAGTTGTCATTCCGAACGAAGTGAGGAATCCCTCTACCACCTCGGAATTCAAATCATGAATAAACTTTCGATCCGGGATCTGCAGTTGGGAAGCAAGCGCTTGTTTGTGCGTGTCGACTTTAACATTCCCCTGGATGGAGGACGCGTTACTGACGACACGCGCATTCGGGAGACGCTGCCCACGATTACATTTGCGCGCGAGCGTGGCGCGCGGCTGGTGCTGGCATCGCATTTGGGGAGGCCCAAGGGGAAGCCCGATCCGAATTACAGTTTGCGGCCCGTAGCGTCGAAACTTGCGGAATTGCTCGGCGCACCGGTCGAGTTCGCTGCGGATTGCGTTGGAGCCGACGCGGAAGGCAAGAGCCGCGCTCTTACAAAGGGTGGCGTGCTTTTGCTCGAAAACGTGCGCTTTCACGCAGAGGAAGAGGCCAATGATGAGGGCTTCTCCCGCCAACTGGCGGCGCTTTGCGACGGCCTGTTTGTGTGCGACGCGTTTGGTTCGGCACATCGCGCGCACGCGTCGGTCGTGGGAATTACGCGTTTCGTGAAGCAGGCTGCGGTCGGACTGTTAATGGAGCGCGAATTGACGTATCTGGGAAAGGCGCTGTCGAATCCTGAGCGGCCATTCGTAGCGGTGCTGGGTGGCGCAAAGGTCTCGGACAAGATCGAAGTGGTCGAAAATCTGATGCGTATCGCCGATGCGATGCTGATTGGCGGTGGAATGGCGTACACGTTCTTAAAATCGCAGGGACTGCCAATCGGGAAATCTCTGGTGGAAGCCGACAAACTGGACCTTGCGCGAAAGATAATCGAGGAGGCGAAGCAGCGGAATTTCCGGCTACTACTGCCTAGCGATCATGTATTGGGAGCGGAACTCAAGCTGGACACCAAGACGCAAACGACGAGCGTAAATGCGACCCCCGACGGATGGATGGGCCTCGACATCGGACCGGAGACGATTAAGAAATTCAGTGCAGAGCTGACGCGCGCGAAAACGATTGTGTGGAATGGCCCGATGGGGGTGTTTGAGATGCCGGCGTTCGCTAAAGGGACGCTGGAAATTGCGCGCGCGGTGGCTGAGGCAACGGCCAGGGGCGCAACGTCAATTGTCGGAGGCGGAGATTCCGTTGCAGCGATCCATCAGGCAGGCCTGGCGGACAAGATTTCTCATATTTCGACTGGCGGAGGAGCATCGCTTGAGTTCCTCGCTGGGCGCAAACTGCCGGGAGTCGAGGCGCTGACGAGTAGAGGTTGAGCCCATCGAAGAATAAAGATTTAACACGGAGAACACAAAGGACCGAGAGAAACCAGGAAGTACCAAAGACAAGGCCACTCTGACGATGAAAGAGGCGTGATGCGGCGACCAGTCATTGCCGGGAACTGGAAGATGTACAAGACGCAGGCGGAAGCGCGCGCCTATTTCGCGGCGCTTGCGCCGCTCGTGTCTGGATCGACGCACTGCGACATCATCGTCGTGCCGCCGTTTACGGCACTGTCAGTGTCGGTTGAGTCCGCGCGCGGTACGACGATTTCAATCGGGGCGCAAGATGTATGCTGGGAGCCAGAGGGTGCGTTCACCGGCCAGGTTTCCGCCGCGATGTTGGCCGACGTGGGATGCCGCGCCGTACTCGTCGCACATTCGGAGACGCGTCAATTCTGCGCCGAGACAGACGAGCGCGCCGGCAAGAAGGTAAAGATGGTGCTTGGGGCGGCTCTGACGCCGATATTGTGCGTCGGTGAGCTGCTCGCCGACCGCGAGGGAGGCAAGACCGAAGAGGTCCTCGCGCGGCAATTCCGCGGCGGCGTGGCTGCGTTGACCGGTGCGGAGTTCTCGCGTATCATTCTTGCTTACGAGCCTGTCTGGGCCATTGGCACCGGCCGCACGGCGACTCCGGAAATGGCTGCGGAGGCGCACAGGTTCCTGCGGCAGCAGGCAGCGGTTGTGTTTACACCTGAACGGGCTAATGGGTTGCGGATCCTCTACGGTGGCAGCGTCAAGCCCGACAATATCAAGGGGTTGATGGCGCAGGTTGAAATCGACGGCGCACTGGTAGGTGGTGCGAGTCTGAAAGCCGAGACGTTCGCCTCCATCGTAAATTTTTGAGAGCGTGAATTTTGAAGGGTAGGAAGTGGAATGCCAAAAGAAGTTAAGTGGGCAATTTCGATTTTGATTGGTCTGTGTCTGCTGGCCTTGGGCTGGAAGTTTTATTTTGTGCTCGTCACGCTGCATATTCTGGTTTGCGGCCTGTTGATCATTGTAGTGTTGCTGCAAAGCGGCGAGGCTGCGGATTTGGCCGGGGCGTTCGGCGGAGCGGGCAGCCAGACTGCGTTTGGCCCTCGCGGCGCCGCGACGTTCCTCTCGAAGGCCACAACGTGGTGTGCGATCATGTTCATGCTGACCTCGATGGCCATGACCATGCGCCAGAACTCGACGGCCGCGGCCTCTGGAAGTTCCGTGTTGCAACAGTTCTCAAAGACGGGTAAGCCCGCGACTCCAGCAGTCCCAACGCCCACGGCACCAGCCTCAGCGACACCGGCCCCGGCAGCGCCTAACGCGGCGACGCCTGCTCCGGCCGCTCCAGGCGCGACGACACCGGCTCCATCGGCGCCAGCTCCAACGACGCCGTCGAAGTAGCACCAACAGCGCGAGCCTCAAAGCGCTGACTGGACCTATAGAGCGTGCTCGGGTTTTTCTCACCTTTCCTCGTGCGGAAGTGGCGGAACTGGCAGACGCACCATCTTGAGGGGGTGGCGCCGTAAGGCGTGGGGGTTCGAATCCCCCCTTCCGCACCAACTACTTTTCAATTCCCAGCAAATATGTAGAATTATGCGTTTTGCAAGGCTTTTTGATCGATTTATTGGTTCCAAAACTGACAACGAACGACAACCACTGACAGAATTTTCGTGTTTTCGGGCCTTCACGTATACACCGTATACAGTAAATTCTACTCGGAATCCCCCTTCCGCACCGTCTCTTGTGCGAGAATCCCCAGCGAGTTCGCGTAGTGCCTTAATAAGGCCGAACGGCCACTGCCATAACGTGTGCGCTGGCCCCTTGAATTGAAGGTTCGTCCTCGATCAATGATAGAAACTCCAGAAGCTTTTGTCGTTGTACGGCGTCATTCCAGGCGTCACGGAACAGAGCCGTACTCCACGCAGGACCTTCGATCGCGAGTATCTGCATATCACCAAACCCAGCACCGGCAACCTCGGCGGCGAATTCCTCGGGGCGATGAAGGTAGGCGGTCGTGAAGTATGCTGCGTAATTTGTTGGATTGCGGTGCAGACCGTGGGTCAAATCTGCTTCAACGATTTCACGAAACTCAGCATCTTGGAAGAAGCCCCGAGATAGCCCGTCAATCAGCGAGGCGAAACGAGATATCGAGGCCGCGAAGAGAAAGCCCCGAGGTCTAAGGATGCGTCGCGCTTCAAGAAGCGCGAGAAGACGGTCCGACCGCTCAACCAGATGGTAAAGCGGTCCTAACAAGAGAACGGCATCGGCACTGCTTGCGGGAAAATCTAACTGGCGGGCGTCTCCTTGTGTAACCGAAGCCAATGTGACTCCTGATTTCCTCGCATAAGACCGCGCTTGCTCCAAATGAAGTTCCACAGGATCGATCAGGTGGATTTCATATCCCTGTTTGGCAAGCGGGAACGCATAGGCTCCCGCCCCGCCACCTACGTCAACGATAACAGCCGGTGCCGAAGGCAAATGGCGAGCTAGAATTTCTAGGGTCCTAAGTCGCTCAAGCTCGCCCCACTCGTTGGACAACCGCTGCGACTCTCCGCCTTGCAGATAGTGCGCCTCGATTTCTTTGGGTATCAGCCCCATTTGCGCCTCCCTGTCTAACGCCCACGTCCGATGTCAGAACGTCAAGAAGGAGGCTACCTCACTTCGGTCGGCCGGGTCGAAAGACCCAGTTGGTGGGCTTGTCGGGATCTCCTGCACCGCGAGAAGTTTCTAGGGGCCTTGTAACCGGCAGAGGATGCGTTGGTCCTGGTGGACCTCCGCGACGGCTGTTCCGGATATTCTCACCAAATTTGCGCATGAACTCGGGAACACGCTGCCCTCCGAAAAGCAGCGCGACAATGGCGAGTACAATTGGCCAGTGAAATGGGCTGAACTGTTCCATGTGTGGCCCGTAGCCGCGATTCTAACCCTCCGCACCCGAATTTTTCAATTCCTCGAATGGCCAACGACATCCTCGGGCACTTCCCGTCAGCTTCGTTACAGATCGCCGTGTGTGTCAACTCCTGACAAACGGCATTCCGGGAACGTGCCCAAGCAAGTTAGAGCAGAATGCCACATTCCATCAATGAGGCGTCCTCAGCTAGTGGCTCATTAATGCCTTAACATCTCTTTGAAACGCGAAGGCAATTAAACTTCCGAGAACAATCAAGACAATGAGAAACACTGTCACTATCAAACCCAAATGGGATTCCGAATAATTAATCATCCTAATGACAAAGGCGTAGCTGATATACGCAAACCACAGCCCATTATAAGCAATCAGTAAGTACCGCCCCCACTTTCGTCTGCGGATCGCACTGGAACTCGCACGCCCAGGTGAATCGTTCACGATTGAACAGTTTTCGATGGGGTGCCCGGTTTGTGGTGAAAAGGCAGCCTCGGCGAGCTACTAGGTCAAAGCACCTGTCTCAAAAGACACAAACGCTCGCGGGGTGCGCACACGTTAGTGTATGGAACTATTAGTGTCAACAATAGGCCATTACCTACAGGATTGACTGTATGTCACGATTCATGCTCGACGTGGTATGGATGCTCGCCATGAGAGCCGCTCGACAGCAATTCCAACGCTTGTCAAAACAATTCGAGGCGTTGGTGCGCGATCTTAATGAGTGCCATGACGCAGAGCAACGAAAAGAGTTTCTGCGGCGGATGAGCGTCATCCTAAATCAGGTGGACGATCTGATCCTGAAAGAGTATCCCCGCTAGGAGCCGGAGCGAACGGCATTGTCCTGCCCCGCGGACTTAACTCGCGCCCAAGAATAAACAATCTTCACTGAGCCAATTTCGAACTGTGCGTCTTTGTTTCCGAAGATGGAGCAGTGAAGAAAGGTATCTTCGTATCCGCAAAGGCCAACCCAAAGCCGAAGCCTGAACTACATTGAGACGAGGGAAGGTAACCGTAAATGCCCAACATATCTGACGAAGAAGTAAGACAAAGAAGGGCGGCTCTCTCGGCCGAAATCAGGCGTCTATTGCCGGACTTCGTTGAGTCCTGCCTCAGAAATCAAGACACGGTGATCATCCATCAAGACTCGTTTGCCGCAGACTACCAACAAGACGAGTACGCACTTCTCGGCAAAGCGATAAAGTTTGCGGGGCTTCACGGTAAGGAACTCCGCATTATCGGTACAAACAGAGAAACTCTCAAGGAATCGAGGAAATCTGAGCTTATACAACGATAGGCGAGAATCCGAATTCTACGGTCTGGTGACAGTGTGCCGCCTCGATCAATGAGATGAGACCGTCATGGGGGCCGTTGAACACGGACGAGTTTAAGGTCCCAAAATTCCGCGCCGAAGTCGAACCAGGGCGTACCCTGCACGTGGCTCGTTTGTGGATGAATAAATCTGAGGTTCAAACCTTGTTTCTACGCTGCGTCAGCGACCATGCTCAGGCAAGTTTACGAACGGGCAGATTTCGACGGTGAGAAGTCGCAGTTTTCGAAATAGTTCCATTCGTGATGCCGTGACCAGGCCAGCCCGAACTCGACTGACGTACAGATTCGGGATAAATCGTGTATAACTTTACTGTTATATCTTGAATGATATGGACACGCAGGGTAGTATATCCACTCGAACCCTCACTACCACCGGGAGAAAAATCGGTATAGCTGTGATGAACGATTCGGATTTCTTGTTGCTGCAATCACTCAACTTGATTTCGGACGGTCGCTTGGCTGTCGTCCTGACCCAAAATGGCGCGAAGAATTTCACGATGTGTCCCCGATGCCGCCTTAGCGATTTTGGTCACATTGACGCCTGCCAACTCAGACCTAGGAAACTGTTGCGTTGCCAGTCCGAAGGCGTTCCATCGGCCGGATGAACGAGGCGTCCTTCATTACCTAGAGTGTAGACGATGAATTCTAGAATGTGACGATACGATTTCTAACCGCGTATTGCACGAGATGAGCGATTGAAGTCGTGTGAAGTTTTAGCATGAGTCTGGACCTGTATGTCTCGACGGTCCTGACGCTGATGGCAAGAACTGATGAAATTTCCTTGTTAGACTTACCTTCGGCGATCAGCCGAACTACCTCCTCCTCTCGACCAGTCAGAAGTGTGCGCCGAGCGCGAGCTGTGCTTGAAAGCTTATCACCTGTCGTCGAAGAGGGAGGACTAGGAACTGGCGGTGGCGTAATTTCCATTACGAAACATCCAACTTATGCGATTCGCCCTCGACTGTCCGTCAGAGGAAAGAGATTTCCAATCCAGCGGCCTACGCTTGACCGCTTGGGCAACTGTCCGGTGACTTCCAAATTGGATAAGCGTTGCCCGGAAGCGAAAACATTTTCCCAAAGAGGCGCTACCCTGTCGGCCATATTCCCAAGATTTTCGTGGAATGCGCGACCCAGGAGCGCCTCTACCGGAACATTATGCATTTCAGCTGCACTACGATTCAGAGCTTTATAGCGCAGACGTCGGTCACAAATGACGATGCCTATTGCTGAGGCATCCACTGCCGAAAGTAAATGCCCACGAGGTATATATCTAGAAATCAGTTCGCCATATTCCTGAGTTCGCATTTGGCCCCCCCGGCCTCCGCTTTCTACAGCTAGGCTGTAAGCTTCTCCGGGCTGGACGGGTATTTTCCTTCAGCCTGCATTTTTGCGATTTTCTTGAGGTAATTGCGTATCGCGCCGACCTCACTTTTGCGAGAGCCTAGCGCAATCAGAAGGGGCTGGCCACACATACCGCGGTGTCATCCGCACTCCGTCTTGAATGATTCGGTCCAGGCACGACGGAATGATATCACTCCGCGCAGCTTGTTCCCTCTGGCTACAACTCGGAGCCATCAGCGAATCAACAGAGGCACAAACCCACCTTCCGAGAAGACTTCATGCGCCGTTAGCGCACCACCAGCATGAAAATGGGCCTACATGGCCTAGCGCATTGGAGCCCTGCGCTTCACAAGCCTGGACGTTAAGCAGCTTATTGGAGTTTCGCAGATACAAGATTTGCCGTTGAATGGCCGAAATTTCACGGACCTTGCAACGCTTCAAGGTGGTGTGGCCGATAAAGTGTCGGCGGGAATCCCCCCGCCGCCACCACCACCGCCTTTGCCCCATCCAGAGAAAATCAAAGTCAGCGCGACGGTGCAATGCGCGTTTCAGATTCAATAGGTGACAGGCGAAAGCCGTTTCCACCACCAGAGCCACATAGGTCCCGAGAACGGCGCTTATCGGAAGGTGGGATTCAGCGGACCTGGCGCGGGGCACATTCCGAAAGGAGCAGGCAAGACTTGAGCCTGCCGATTCCTGCCCGGTCTCTCGGCTCACCACTTCGTCTTTCAAGAATCTACTTGATTACAGGCGACAGGGGATTTCTGCTTACCATATTCGATCCAACTTAAGACGATGACAACGATGTCGAACAGGGTCAACAGAATCATGAAAAGCGAATGGGTAAGAACGAAGCGGTAACTCTGATATAAGACAAAAGCGGATAGCGTAACGATCATCGTTGGATACGCCCACAGCTTGTTTCTGAACAACGCCACAATCAGCGCGATTTTGACTATGCCGTGCGACAGTAGATACAAGGAAGCGAAGTGTTTTCCGCCAGCTACAAATTGCTGAAAAATTCGGAGCAGATGCGTGGCAACGAAGTCTCCCGGATCTTCGGACAGCTCCGGATTTAGAAGGGTCAACGCAAAGCGATTCATCACTTGGGGGTTGATCGTTAGAATCGCGATGCCGAGAATTATCTCTAGCAACGCATGTAGCCCCTTAAGTGTGAGGCTAATGCGAAAGCTCTGGTCCAGAAGAGAACGAGTCTTAACGCCGCGCGTACTGTGTATTAGCACTGTGCGGCGATGCTATCGAGGCAGGAATTGCCTGTCAAACAGCGTGCGTGTTTCATGCCAAGCCCTTCCATCTGAGAAACGGCGGTATCGAAATGCGGTCGGGGAGCCCTCCCGGGGACTGTTGAGGGCTGGTATTCTCGCTAGCGAAGAAAAGGCGAATCTGCTACCCTACGGTTCTGATGCCAGTCCGCTCATGCAAAGTGACCATCGAGGACATGAGCGGCGTGAGCCACACTGTTGAAGTGACCGCCGGGAGCCTATACGAAGCGGTGGCGCTCGGGATAGCAGCGATTCGCACCGACGAGTGGGTTACGGCAATTGCTCAGGGGCTGAACCCGGTCAAGGTTCGTGTCACGAACGTTGCGGTCGAGCACGAGGTCACGCTTATGGACTTTACGAAATGGCTGGACCGGAGTCGAGGCTCGCCACGGGAGATGACGGAACGCAAACGCATCCGGTCGATTCTTGGGATGGAGAAATCGGATGGCAGAGGGTGATACAGTTTGCCGATGACGACATCGAACGCAAACACCACGCTGGTGACGGCACTTTGGATGTCATCAATCATCGCGTTTGCAGCGCAAACCGCACCGCCGAGATACACATGTACCGGATGTTGGTGTGCAAGCTCCACGATTTTTCCTCAAGGCTCGAACGGGCGTCCGGGAATGCCTCACTGATTTTGCCCACAAAGATCCGTGTGCGGTCGTCAGCATCGACGGGAAGCGGTACACAATCGCGTAGGATTCCAAAACCGGACTGATCACCTACGTACTGATGACCGATCTGTACTTCCTAACAGACAGTGAGCTAAGCGTAGGAGGCATGTGCAGATTGTCGGAACCGTCGGAGGCGAGGCAGTACATGGATTGGATAGTCCCGCCTGAATGGACAGACACCGCGAGAAGAATTTCGGGTAAGGCCAAGTGGTATGCGTTGCTGGAGAAAACTGGACACGATTACACCAGGATCAGGGGATTCGTATTGAGCCGATACTTGAACCCCAACGAATAGGATGTCGGTTCTTTATTCACTAATTGACTCAGACTGGTTACTGGGGGAACAATCTCGACAGCTCGTTGGCGGGTGACGAATGTTCGGTACGCGCCTATTACTCCGCACGGTCCTGCTGCTATCCTGTGTTTTGTCTTCCCTCAAGCTAACAGCAACAAGCCATCAAACAAAAGCGGCAAGTCCACAAGACAATTCACCACAGGGAGTACAAGGTGAGTCTCCCGCGCGAGTGCTGGCGACGAAGGCAGAAATCCTGAGCATCGCTTCAGCTGCCAGCCGCAGTATACTACCCAAACACCTCATTGCTCGACGATGCGCAGCAGGTCCGGGTCACATCGGGAACCGAACGATCAGGTATTAAAATCTGGGGAGTCAAATCTGAAAGGGCTCACACTATCAGTGGCAAAATCATTGCTCCCCCGTCACCGACCAGAAAACGTCGATATGACGTGACAGTTAATCGTTCAGGTGACCCTCCAAATCCGCACAACCTAGATGGAAACTTTGCTGACACCACGTTCTCCCTTGATGGCCTTCCCTCTGGAGAATACCTCGTGGCGGCCTGGGCCATAGACCCTGCCGGTGACGACGACTGGACCGTATCTGGACGGGGCTATTCACTTGTGCGAATCGTCGATAAAGATATCGAGGTAAACGTGAGTATTGGCAACGGAGCAGAAGTGCGAGGTAGGGTCACTTTAGAGGGTTCCCGGCGCATACCGTCTCCTGGAATTCGAGTATTGCTCATACCGGCCAATCACCCCGGCGAAATTGGAGGAAATGCGGTTGCCGATCAAAATGGCGACTTCGAGATGCGGGACATCCCTCCGGGTCGCTGCCGTTTCTTCTCGATGGGCGCGGCATTCGTGAAACGTGCCCATCGTTCGGGTAGAGACTATACGGTTGAGCCTAGAGAGATTGGTGTCAGCACGCTACTGAGCGATTGCGAAGTTGCGCTTGCGACAGACACAGCTACGATCAGCGGCAAGGTCCTCGATGAAATCAAACCCGTGCCGAGCTGGGTCGTTGTGGCCGTTCCCCAATCCAAACCATTACGTCAGGTCGTGGGAAATATTCTGACAACGCAAACCGATGTCAATGGAGACTTCAAAATTGTCTGGGCAATACCGGGTGACTATCTTGTATTTGCGGTGCCTCCATCCGATGACCGCTCGTACGTTGCGCCCGACTTTGCCGATCGCAATCAAGCCGAGGCTCAACATCTAACCATTAAGCCTAGCACGGTAGAGATCGTGGATTTGAAACCGTCAAATGTCCGGTAGAGGCTTGCCTAAATGATGACGAAGATTGTGTTTAATACGAAGATGGCAATGTGTATTCTGGCAGTCGCGCTAGGAGGTTTGGTTTCAAGCCATGTCTGGAGCGCGGATAAACCCATAACGCTCGTTCTCGAAGAGACAACTACGCTCCGGGTCGGCGAATTGGCCGTACTGCACGTTCCTTCGGATAGTCGCTATTTGCATTCTGGAATCGATGGGGCGTGGCACGATGTGTTCGTGCGCGTTCGTCGTTCTGGACACGACGTGACGTTTCGTGCTGTGCGACCTGGATTGGGCACAATCATTATCAGTCCTGTTGTACCGAGCGGAGAGTGCGTTAGTTGCACAACGCTTCATTACTTCATCAACGTTGTTCCGCCAGAAAGCTAGTCCCGTATAAAACAAGAGCGGAAAAAGGCGAGGCAATGCGCGAAATAGTTTCGCACTAAGCCGCGATTCCTCGTGGCCGCTGCACCCAAAACTTCCAAAACTTCTCTGGTCGAACTGGCTTCAACGTCGGCGCGCCTGTTGGTGGATTGATTTTCATGAATTCCATGCGTCTGATTTTTCCCCATTCGCGGTCGTCGATCTGATTTTCCGACGCAGGAAGGGACGGTAGCATGTCCGCATTCGAGATCGCTCGGTAGAGAAACGAGATAATAATAAAAAGCACCAAAATAAATTCCATCGCACGTCGGTATGTCTTTCCCGTGACATTTCCAAATTTGCTCATGCTTGTGCGTCGTCCGCTTCGCTGTCTTCGTCGTTGTTGATTTCGAACCTCTCGAAACCATCCAGGATAATGTCTAGGTATTCGTCGTTTTCTTCTTTAGTTATGGGCACGCCATACAAAACGTGGTGTTGTTCCCAGGCCATCGCGAGTTTGGTGGCTTCTCCGAAAATAAGTGGCGGATCGTCACAATCGATCTCCAAAATGAATCCGGCGAAATCC
>Ga0210400_10003065_pt1 | contig 14947 bp, 22 predicted proteins | sample IncBWH26MmetaG_FD_155456 | JGI IMG/M metagenome (GOLD analysis project Ga0210400, IMG submission 155456) | Forest soil microbial communities from Barre Woods Harvard Forest LTER site, Petersham, Massachusetts, United States - Inc-BW-H-26-M | ecosystem: Environmental > Terrestrial > Soil >... | reverse complement strand
CCAGCGCGGTCATGCCGTAGAGATTGCCCTTCTTATCAAACATTAGGCCGGCAGTGGGAAAGGCTCCACCGTTGCTGGATTCATCAAAGCTGTAAAGCACGGTCTCAGTCCATGCGCCGCCTTTCGTCGCGGGCGGTGATACCTCGAACACGGTGCCATGAGCAAACTGGCCCCCACCAACGGTTGCGCCGTAGAGGTTGCCCAATTCATCGAACACCAAACCAGAGTAGGGATTTATGCCGTCATAGGAGACGGTGCCGAAACTGTAGAGAATGGTTTCGGTCCAGGCAGCACCCGTGGTGACCGGTGGAGTCAACTGGAAGACAGTGCCGCAGCCTATCACTTGAACATTTGCGCACCCTCCACTTCCGCCAATTGAGCTCGTCCCGTAGAGATTGCCACCCCGGTCGGCAATCAGGCCGGATTGGGGAAACTCGGCGTCAGGTATGCTGCCGAAGCCGTGAATCACTCTTTCGTGCGTAGCAGCCCCCGCATGGCCAGTCAATGCGAGCACCGAGAGTAAGATTGTCAGCACGATCGCTTGCCACCGGTTCGCGATGAGAGAAAAAGTTTCAGGCTTCATTAGATTTGCCTCCTTCAGACCCTGAGTGACCAGAAGTGGCAAGACGTGGCTCTCGACTCCGGGCTCAGATCTGGCGCGATAGATTTTACACCCAGTTAACTGGCGGATGGTTGGCGAAAAATCTCGATTACGCTCATTGAGGGGTTTTGAGCGCTATGGTCTGTTGACGGAAGTTATCGCTGTAAGCCTCAGAAGCCTCAGAATTCAGCGCCTCCATACCAGTTGGCCCCGGCGAAGCCGATTGATGGAGTCCGCCAACAAGACCGAGACCTGGTTGTTGTCGCCAAGAGGATGATCCGGTCATTGTATTGGATTGGAGTGACTTGCCGTGGAGTCCGTCAGGGAAGACAACAGTAAGGACTGCCACGATGCGGAGGTTATGGCACAGCGGTTTCGAGTCGGCAATTAAGCACAGGCGAGTCTTTGCCTGCTGACTCATTTCAAGCCAAGCTCACCATTGTAATGTTGGGTAGCCGCGTAGCACTCGCAGGCGGAGTCTTCAAGTTTCTTGCGGTTCACGATCTTCACCATGCCACGGGTATACTCGATGAGGTGCTTCTTCTGCAAAATACCAGCTGCCAAGGTCAAGCTAGGTCTATCCGTCCCCAGCATCGTTGCGAGAAAGTCATGGGTGATGGGCAGCGACTCCGAATCCACTCTATCCTGTGTCATTAGCAACCACCGTGCAAGGCGCTGCTCGATGCCGTGCAGCCGATTGCACGCGGCTGTTTGTGCAACCTGCATTCCCTGAACTACTGCATAGCGGGTCAACATCCGTTGAAGGTGTGGAGTGGATTCCAAAGTGTTTTGCAAAGCTACAACCTCTACGCGAAACCCGTCCCCCGTAATTTGGACCACCGCCCGAAGCGGGCTGCTGCTTAGGCCAACAGCCGCCGGTGTTCCTGTAAAGCCCTCATTTCCAACCACACCCGCTTCGGCGGTTTTCCCATCTTTCATTGCGACTACAAGAGAGATCAAACCTCGATTCGGGAAATACGCAAATTGTAGCTTCCCACCTGCCTCGTGAAGGACGAGATGGTTTAGCAAGCTGACATCTTCGAGATGAGGACGAAGTGAGCTGTAGTCGTTATCGGAGGCCGATAGAAGTATTAGGTTGCTGACTGGTTTCCCTTGGGTGTTCGTCCGCTCACCAGACTGCACAACTTGGAGACCTTTGCTTTCCACAAACCATCCTTAACGGGGAAGGATAAGAGCCGAAAACTCTCGCAGATCGGGAATGAACCCACCAGCCATGCTGTGCGGAAACCGAAACTCTGCTTATTTCGCGCTGTCGCGTTGCTGTGACGACTCCAGTGAGTGGGGAGGACATGGTCGATCCCCTCTCGATGACCTAGCAACACTATGCTGGGTGCGCCTTTAATACTGAGCAATACTGATCGCTTCAAGACGAGACACTTAGAGCGATTCTGCTGCTTCAAACGAGGCCCCGAAACCGGCTGTTTCCCACGAACCAAGACTCTTACGTGTGTGTAGGATGCCCGACAGACTTCCAAAATGAGAATGTGATATTAGTGCAACGGTGAAAACTAATGAGTCCGCGTGCGGCCAAGAACAAACTCGATTTCGATCCAAATGCATTTCTCGCAACCATCGGTGAGGGCAGGAGGATTGTGCTTTGTCAAAAGAAACAAACAATCTTCACGCAAGGGGACGCGGCTGACGCAGTGTTTTATATCCAAAGCGGCAAGGTGAAGTTGACGGTCGTGTCCAACAACGGGAAGGAAGCAACCATCTGCATCTTGGGTGAAAAGGATTTTTTTGGTGAAGGTTGCCTTGCGGGTCAGCCGCTCCGCATGGCTGCTGCCACGCCGATGACCGATTGCGAGCTTCTGCGCCTTGAGAAAAGGGCGATGATGCAGGCTCTTCACCGGGAACACGCTTTGTCCGACATGTTCGTGGCTTATTTGCTGACCCGGAACATCCGATACGAAGAGGATTTGGTTGACCAGCTTTTCAATTCCAGCGAAAAGCGGCTGGCCAGAATCCTGCTGCTGCTGGCTCATTTTGGCAAGGAAGGCGTGCCCCAGACTGTAATCCCCGCGATCAGTCAGGAGACCCTCGCAGAGATGGTGGGCACAACCCGGTCGCGGGTCAGCCATTTCATGAACAACTTCAGGAGATTGGGCTTCATTGACTACGGCGAGAGCGGGCTACAAGTCCACAGTTCGCTTCTCAACATTGTTCTCCACGACTAGACCTTCGTTCCGCAAAAACGGGAGGCGTTGCTGACTACGAGCAAGCTTCGCCTTTTTGACCGATGACGATTGGTGCAAACGTGGGATGCAAAGTCTTCGGAGAGTTGCACCTCACAATTCCGGCGAAAATTGTCACGTTTCGTGCGCGTCGACCCGCAGGCGTACCATTCACTGTCCGCTTGTGAGGATCGTATGCCTCTTAAGCCTCGCCGCGAAACTCCTATCGAACGCATCTACCGCGAAGTCACCGGCATAAAAATGCCCGCCATAGTGAAGCGCATACTTCTCCCCAAGCGAGGACCAAGAGGCAACGGATGGAGTCGCCAGCGGGGTGAGCCGGTAATGCTAGGCGACGAGTGGATCAAAACACTTCCCGATGGCAGAAGAGTGAAATTCACCAACCAAGAACTGCAGGACGAGTGGGTGTTTATAACGGCTCAGGTTGAGCGCGCAACAAAGTCGTTTATTCTATCGTGTTGACCGACGCAAAAGACGCGCTTAGTCGTGGAGAAGTTGAAAGTCAGTTCGAGGGCGAGCTTTCAAAGAAATAGCAAGCAGCCGGGACACCCGAGGTTCATCGATTCCAACCCGCGCCACTGGGATGTTTGACAATAGTAGCGCACAAGCCTAGCATTGCGATTGAGCAAGCTACCTCTTCTTACTCTTTCAGGTCCCCTGAACTAAGTCAGCCCATCTGAAACTTCTCCTCTTAGCTTCCCTCTGAAGGAGGAATTGCGTTATGACCATATTGACCCGTTGGGAGCCTTTCCGTGAGCTTTCCACTATGCAAGATCTGATGAACCGCATGAACCGTCTTTCCCGTGATAAGCATAGCCCCGAAGTCCCGGAAGACGCTTTGACAACCACCAGCTTCGCACCGCCGGTGGACATCTACGAAGACGAGCACAACATTACGCTGAAGCTTGAAGTTCCGGGCATCGACGAAAAGGACATTGATGTCCGCATCGACAACAACACGCTCACCGTCCACGGCGAGCGCAAGATCGAGAAGGAAGAGAAAGAGGAGAATTTCCGTCGCGTCGAACGGCAATACGGAAGCTTTACCCGCTCCTTCACCCTGCCCAGCTCCGTGGACCCGGGGCAAGTAAGCGCCGACTACGCCCAGGGCGTGCTGAAGATCAAGCTCGCCAAGAAGGCCGAAGCCAAGCCCAAGCAGATCAAGGTTAACGTTGGCGGCGAGAAGATCCTCGAAGCCAAGACTGTCACCAAGGCCGCGTAAAAACCATTACGTAATGACAGGGAGGGGAGGCGGCCACGTCGCCTCCCCTCACAGCAGCTTGGATTCCAGGAGTGGTTATGAACACTGGCACATTAGGATCACCGTACAAGAGAGTTTGGGCGCAATTTTACAAGGCTGCGCTCTTTGAGTCGGATGCCAACAAAGTCTCAGACCGAATTGCTGAAGCGGAAACGGCACTGGTGACACGGGCGCGGGAGCTGTTCCACGCAGTGGGAGACAATATAGAAGAAGAGCAGGCTGTAGATGACGCGATGTATGCCTTGCACGCCCTTCGGGGCGCGTTGAAGTGCAGGCCAAACGCAAAAAACGCCTGCCGAGAACTAGCCGCTTGAAATCAACTGGAGGTCAGTCTAATGATGGATGCGAATTACGTTTCGGAACGTCTCGGCAGCATGAGACAAGAAATAAGCGATATAAGAGTCACGACCGCTCGCTATTGGAGCAAGGACCAGCACACCACGCTGGAGAGATCCGCTTTCGCCTTACGAAAGGGACGTTTGTTGGAGATCAAACGGGAAGTGTCGGACATGATGAAACGCTGTGCTTGAATCCCGGTTGGTTTCCGCAGTTATAACGCAAGATCAATCGTGCGGGTATAAAAAGCTAAGCGGTGAAGCCGCTCCAGTACCCTGAAAGAAGCAGCCACTATGGTCCATGACCCCCGGAAAACATGGCAGTACTTCGCTCAAGCCGTCATTCAGGAAGACGACCCCGAAAGGCTCACCTACCTGATGCAGCAACTTTACCGCGTCCTTAACGATAATGAGGGACTGCCCATTTCTGCCTTCTGAGGTTCATACGAGCCGCTGCGATTGGAATACTAGGTAGCGATTCCGACAGTGCTGGCGTTTTCGCGCTTGCACTTGTGCGACCACCGCTGAGTCCTCGCCATGCCGTTGTACACTGGAGGCATTGTGTTCTTTCTTCAACTATCCCGCTTCAAGCACTGGCTCATGCGTGGACCGACCGATGCGGAACGGGTGCGCATCTGGCGGGCTCTAGCAGGGATGAACTGGTCAGTGTGGGTGTCCTATGAACACGGCATCCCAGTAGCGGTTCGATGGCTCGATTGTGGGTTTGGCCGTTCCTCGCTATGCCTGCTGCCGGAGTCCACGACCAGCTTTGCCTACGGGAGGCCGGAGGATCACCGAGACCCGTTGCCTGCGGATGAGCGATTCCTACGCGCCTGCGGTGTGCGTCCGCCAGAAATGTGGCAGTGAAAGACCCGCGTCTCAAGGAGCCATCCAAGAACAACGCGGGTCAGCGCAGGGTCAGGTAACTTTCACAGTCTACGCCTGCAAAACGCATTCGGTTCGCCGTCAATGCTTCTTTGCCTTTCGGTTGGCGGCTGCATCCTTGTTTTTTGCGGCAGACTCTACCCTCGCGACGTGTACTATTTGAAGTTCACCGCCCGAAAGCGTGAGGCACACCTTTCCCGGTTTGGCTTTACAAAAAGGGCACACCAATTTCATGGGACTGCTGGGCAGTTTCGGAAAAGATATCTGGGTCTTCCTCTTTGCCATCGGGAAGCACTTTATACCACATCCGGTCTAGGCAAGTCTCTTCAGTGTCTACCCTTCTCGTCCAGTTCCAAGTCCTCGCTTGTACGACACTCGCCATGCCGTGCGCTGCGGCTCCCCGATTCCCGAGGTGCGGAACACATTTCCCTGTCACGTTTCGTGCATCCGGACTCTCTGGTATAGCATTTTTCGGCGTGGGTGCTGCATGGCGCGACCCAAAGAAACCACCATCGAACGCATCTACCGCGAAGTCACCGGGCGCAGAATGCCGCCATCCGTTAAGCGCATACTGCTACCGAAAACACGCAAAAGGCGCTAAGAGTCTCCATAACAGGCCACGGTTCGTAGTTTCCCCCACGTCTCCGTTGCCGTGCCCATCGAGAGGCCAAATCAGAAATGTCTTTAGTGTTCAAAATGGAACAGCCGCGCTAGGCACTAATCATGACAATTGTAAAAGGGGTGAGCCCATGACCAACGCGCAATCAGTAATTGATGCCCTCAAGAAAGAAGAAGAGAGGCTGGAAAAAATCGCTGCACGGTTCGCGAAATCGCATTCTGTTCATCACGGCACCGTTCTGAAGATTATTAACTCGATAGAGGAGCACCTCAAGATGCTGGAATCAGGTCGCTCAAACGCTGCGTAGCAGGCCACGCCCACTTCTTAGGTTGCGTTGGATGTTGGCTCTAGTTTTCGCGGGTGTTCGGCGCAATCGTGCAATGCAAACTCCTTGTCGCGGCGTGACTCAAAGTGCCGCATCATTGCGTCGAAAGTCTGTCCGGTAGGCGGACCTAGGGTTGAAGACCCATCCACAATGAGAGCATCCCCAACCACGAAAGCGTAAGAGGAATGAAGGCACTTCGAGGCCGGTATTAAGCACCCAGCGGGATGGTCGCCTGAAGCGGCGTCCATTCATATTCTCTGCAATCTTCATGGCACCCGCTTCGCAACTGCCTATTCTCTTCGTGCTCGCTCTTTATCGCTCGGTCAAGCAAAGCGATGAAGTCCTTCAAATGATGTGCGCCCATGGAAAATTCCTCTTTCGGGAAACTTACGGTCCTCCCAACTGTACTCATCATCACATCCTTAAGTCTGAGCATTCTTGCTCAGCAAGTCCGAGCGCACCTCAGGGCTTCATTTTTCACAAAATATTCATCTCTGCCCCATCTATCATTGCTTTAAAATGCGTCGGCCTCTCACCCTTGAGACGGCAGAGAGGTTAGCCGCCGCCTCGCAGCCCATTTGCGTGCTCTGCATAGACGGCGGCTTTGGCATTACCACTTCCGACTCTGAGTCCCGCACGTGCCTCCGCGCACGGCATCCACGGGTGGACACATATCCAACCCCGGCCAAACATCAGGAGCGAACACCCGGTGAGCGAGTAGCAGGGAGACGATGAGGAAACCCACACCTCAGGAGAGCCCACCCAGAGGATGCGGGTTTGCGTTGGGTATCACGAATTGCGTTTCAAGGTACTCTTGGGCTGGTGTTCGATACCATATAGTGTTCGCTGTATTCCCTTCAACCTGAGGCTATTGGAAACTGGGTTTTGGGGGCTGTCATGTACAACGTCGATTTGGTGCGCAACCTTTGCAAGACAATAACCCGCGAGAAGGACGCCCGGAAGTCCGCTGAACTCCTTGCCCTTTTACGAGCGGTCATGAGGGAAGATGCGGAAGAAATCCGAGTCCGGATGGCTTTCCTAGCCAAAAATTACTCACTTCTGTCTCACTTCGGCTGTTTGGTTCTGCGAACGATCTCGGACGGCCTGACATCTACCGGCGATATTGAATAACGTCCTCAGCGACGGGCTCTTTTCGCCGCCGTCGAACAAGCTGGAGCGAGACCCAGGAGATAAGTATGTTGGAGTTGCGGAAGAACGTGCAGCGGTAACCCTTAGTTGGCGGAATGCCAAAATATTCCGTAATAACCTTAGTGCTGTGATCGACAATTTTGAAAAGACCAATGGCGAAATCAAGTTAGATGTAAAACTGCCTCCAAGCACTTAAAGCTAGTCCTTGGTAGCTTCTCTCACGACCCGCACAGCGGCTTGGCTGGCGTCCTCTTTTGTGTGATAGCGTCCTACGTGCGCCCTGAATGCCATAACCAGTTCGTGAAGATCGCCAATGACCGTAAACGATCCTTCCCCCTTCTTGCGTGTTCCGTCTCCCCGGCAAAGGGAACAAGAGAACTCGTTAGGACTGGAAAGGCGGAATTCTAAGGTTGGTTCCTGTTTGGGCATGTCCACAGTTTCCCACAGGCCGACACCGATTGCTAGGTTTGTGGATTTCAAACTGCACCACTACCCAAACGTTCGTTGATTTCCGAACGGAAAAGTTGTACAAAAAACTAGGGGGAATGGGGGTAGGCATGTCTGAGAACCGCATCAAATCGGTGAACCATTTTGCTTTTACTTTGTACGGTCAATCAACTCCTGACACCTGATGCAGTAGCGAACCCACGGAATAGCTGCTAGACGCTTGGCATTAATGTCCTGCTCGCAGTTGTGGCATTGACCGAACCTACCATCGGCGATCTGTTTCAATGCCACTTCCACTGCATTCAGCAGCGCTCGGTCCCGAGATTTCTGACCCAGATCTATCTCTCTCGCCAGAGACGTATTCGCGCGATCGCCCTCGTCCTTGCCGTAGTCGTGCTCGGTAGTCAATGACTCGTATTGGTTTTGGGCGAGGCTCTTACGCAGCTCGCCGTGGCGAGCCTGAAGTGTTTTCCGGAATCGCTCAATTGATTTTCGATCCATGATCTGCAGGTTAGTCCGGCAGTTCGATTCGGTCGGCGTGTTCCTTGTCACGCTCGTGCTCTTCAGCAAGTGCCTTTTCGAGCCAATATGCTTGTTTTTCAGCGAGCCGCTTATCCACGAAGGCGGGATCGTGCCTGATGGAAAACTCCTCGCCACAACCCTCACACCGGAGCGTTCCCATTTCCTGGAACTTCTCCGGTTTCTCTCGGCTGTGCCCCTTCTTGATTGCCACTGCCTTCATTTGCTGAACTTCTCCGATTGAATGGCCTTCCGCTCCTTAGCCTTACGCGTGCGTGCCTTCGCAGCGGCCTTAGAGGCCTTTGTGGCAATTGCTTTGCGCTCTTCGGCGGTCAGAGCTTTTGCTCGGGCCTTGCCGCCCGATCTCGCAAAGTCCGCCCTGAACTTCTTAAGCGCGTCGTCATCCATGCCTGGCGAATGATACACCATGCCAGTAAGGTATGGCATGATCCGGATATTGCACTTGACATCTTACAAGCAAGATGAGACTCTCCTGACATTAGAACGGGCCGACTGAGTGTTACTAGCACTCACCCGGCCCTAACCAGTTCGCCTTACGAGGAGGCAAACATGGCTAGACAGCACCGTAACAACAATTCCGGTTTCACTCAAGAATCCATTCACCCCATCACTCGGGTCGCACTCTATGCCCGAGTCAGCACGCTCCACAATCAAGATCCAGAAATGCAGCTCTCCGAACTGCGGGAATATGCAGAACGCCGCGGCTGGCAGATCGTTGAGGAATTCATAGACCAAGGAGTGTCAGGTTGCAAGGAATCACGTCCGGCATTGAATCGACTCATGTCCGATGCCTGTCGCCGACGGTTCGATGCGATCCTGGTTTGGAAGATCGACCGCTTTGGGGTCTCAGCGTGGCAGCTGTTCGGGATTTTTATGAGCGAGCCTACGGAGATTGCCGGCTCGTTTACAACCGACTTCCAAGTCCACGACAGATCCAGATTCTCGTGCAGGTTTGGAAGCGGCTGTGGAAATGGCGCTAATCACAGGGTGGCTCTTCCCCCCTAGAGGAATGACAGTTGAATTCGCTCTTCTTTTGCAAGTTCCCATAAGCCCGTTTCTGATAGTCTCCGAATCTCCGCCCACACGCCCGGAGAGATTCCGCACTTCTTAGACCCCCACCGCGACGAAGCCTTGCGCGGCGGACAGCTATTCCACAGATATGTACGCTTTCAACCCCAGTTGGTAACCTCTGAAGGCTTCTTGAGGGCGATCCCGGCAGTCGCTTTTCGTGACTTTATTTACCTGTTTTTTCCTTTGCGCGTCCGGCATGAGTTCGGATAGAATCCCTCGCTATTCTTGGCGTGGGCCAAAAGATACTCTCTGTTTTTCGAATTAGGGAGCGTGATCATGGACTCCTTGAAGCCGTTTGTACGCAACACTGCCTGTATCCTCATCGCCCTAATCGCTTCGGTGAACCTTTCTCAGGTGGCTTTGGGGAGCACCGACTACACGGTTCCTCCGGGGCGATCAAGTTGGCCGTATTCGATGGTGGTTGGCCCCGACAAGAACTTGTGGTTTGTGGAATTAGGCGGACAAAAGGTTGGCCGCATCACGACCACCGGGGTGATAACAGAGTTCCCCATCCCGAATGCGCAGGCGTTGCTGGGCATCGCTAGCGGTCCCGATGGCAATCTCTGGTTCACCGACACGATGGCCCGCAGGATTGGTCACATCAGCACCAGTGGCGCCGATGTCGTGCAGTATTCTCTGGCAGCGGGATCTTTTCCACAGGGGATTACAACCGGCCCGGATGGGAATTTGTGGTTCGTCGAACAAAAACAAACAGGCGACTACGAAATCGGCAAGATCACCACCGCAGGCAAGATCGTCTCCTACTCGACCAAGGAGGTCGGGGGAACATTTCAGGTCTACGGGGTGGATAGTCCCAGCAGCTACGGCTTGATCACGGCTGGTCCAGACGGCAACCTGTGGTTCGTCAACCCGATGAATGCTCTCCACTCGCAGGTTGGAAAGATCACTCCCGCAGGTACCGTGACCTTTTACGCCACGAAGGACTTGCCGCTCGCAATCACTTCCGGTCCGGACGGCAATCTGTGGGTGACGGAGTCGTCTCACCTTGCCAGAGTCACAACCGCCGGCGTGGAAACGGAGTGCGCCATCACGAATGGCGGTGGGACTGGAATCACTACAGGATCAGATGGCAACATTTGGTTTTCCGAGGCTAACTATGGCTTCGGAAAAGTGGTTCCCGCGACCTGTGTCGTGACCGAATACGGAAGTCTGTCCCCGACCCTCAGTAACCTGGCATCGATGACTTCTGGTCCGGATGGGAATCTCTGGGTTTCGGGCGAGTATTCCAGCAATATTGGCAAAATAAACACTTCGGGCAACCTGATCGGGACCTTTGCTCTGAATATTGGTGCCGCAATCTTCGGCGACACCACCGGCCCGGATGGCAATCTCTGGTTTACCGCCGGCGGCACCAACAGAGTCGGCAAGATGACTACACAGGGTGTCGTAACGACCTATCCGCTTCTTTCGGAGGGCGCCAACCCAACAGGAATTACTGCAGGCCCCGACGGAAACCTATGGCTTCTCGAGTCCGGCGCCGGAAACATCGCCCAGGTTACAACTTCCGGCGTGGTCACGGAATATGCGGCGAATGGCGCAATGTTCTTCGGCATTGTGGCCGGCCCCGACGGAAATTTGTGGTTCCCATACCTTTACGCCAGCAGCTGTGCGTGTGCCGCAATTGGGCGCATTACTCCAACGGGAACCATCAGCGTGTTTCCCACCACGACGGCATCGAGCAGTCCAATGGACGTCGCGGTCGGATCCGACGGCAACATGTGGTTTACGGAGAACGCTGCGAATCAAATCGGCAAGATGAGCACCGAGGGCGTGATGTTGGCAGAGTATCCGGTGAAAACCAAGGGTGCGTACATTAGCGCGATCACCAGTGGCCCGGACGGCAATTTGTGGTTCTTGGAGAATACATCGTTTGGAGCGGTGGCAAAGATTACGACTTCAGGAGTGGTGACGGAATATAAGGCCCAGATGCAAGCCTTCCAGAACGGCATCATATCCGGACCCGACGGCGCGATTTGGTTCGCGCAAGGATATCCCAACGCCGTGGCCCGGGTGACGACAAAAGGTGTGGTGAGTACGGCGCCGCTCACTACCCTGAATGCTCTCGGCGGTTCGTTGACAGTCGGCCCGGACCAGAAGATCTGGGTCACCGAGGGTTTGGCAGGAGCGCTGGGACGATTGAGCGCAATCGGCGGCACGGGGCAGTTCTTCACCGCCACTCACGGAGTTGAATTTGCCGGAAAGGTAGCGGTTTTTGTCGACGGAACTCCGACCGCAACCGCCTCGGACTTTAAGGCGACAATCTACTGGGGCGATGGTGCAACATCCAGCGGTGCGATCAGCGGAAAGGCTGGCGGTCCATTCGATGTGAGGGGCAGGCACACCTACTCGTCTCCGGGAACGTACCATCCATACGTTATCTTGCACGATACGGTGGATAAGTCTACCTATACTTCCAGCAATGGAAAGGCGACAGTCGACTGAGGAATTGTTCGGACCTGACAGTCTAACCGACGCTTCCGGCGTTGCTGAAAACACGCCGCTTAGCGTACTCCATTTGAATGTCTGGCAATGTGCCGAAATCTACACCTTTTGGACAAAGAGGTGTTGTTCGCATGTAGCCTCATCAACAATGTGCTCCCCGGTTCAAGGGCAGAGCGCCGAACACGGAACGCTTAAGTCCGCCTAAAGCCGAATCCGCCTTGTGCAAGTTGAACTGAGAGAACGACGGCGCTATTTTCGGTGTCCCCGCGCAATTCCAATAGCGATCCTACCGACCTTTGCCGGCAATCCCTCTGGCCATTTTGCTGACGAGCGGTCAATGTTCACTTAGCCTATTCCAGCCAATCCATCCGGCTAGCAGCAAGCTAGTACACCGTGAGAAGCATGAATGGAAGCCTACGGACCTTCAAGGTCGGGCTCCGAGGCATGCCCTCCGAAACCGCTTAGGTTGACGTAATCCCGCGGCCGGAATGTTTGTATCGGAATCTGCTTGAACTTGCGCGACTGTTGGAAGTGGAAAAAATCAGAAAGAGAATACAGGCATGCTTGCTTGCTGCAACTGCCGTTCGCCCAATAATCGGGCGCCCAGTGGTCAGCGAAGGGCCACTTCCCCGGGCCAATACCACCCTGCGGCAGACGAAAAACATACTGGATGAAATTCAGAATGCTGCCAAAGTCGTGAATGTACGGTGGAGTTTTGCCTCCTTGACTCTGGGTACCGGAGATATATCCTGCAGTGTCCGTACCTGTATATGCTGAGACCACCAGCAGAGGCACGCGAAAACCGTAAACATAGCCGCATCCCCACTGGGAGCAAGAGCCGCCAGCTAGCACGTCGAAGGGTAAGACGTGGTCGTAGAAGCCTCCCCAATCATCCCAGGTAATCAGGATTGCGGTGCTGTCCCAGTAGCTGGTGCCGTCGGCATTTTTGCATTTGCTCTCGCCAACGGCATTAATAATGTTCGCCACCCAATCGGGGCCGCCACCCCCGTAGGTTCCACCAGGATGGTCTGAATAAGCTCCGTCAGGAATCACCCAGCTCACTGCCGCCAAGTTACAGGTCGGGGACGAAACGTCAGTCAAGACATCCCAGTCCTTCAGATCGACAGATTGCCAATCGGAACCCAGACATTTTCCCCCGGGCTTATCGGGCTGGCAGATGTGGTAGATGGCGTTCGGCGTGTTCCAAAGCGATGCCGGATCGCTGTAGCCGTAGTATTTCCAGCTGACGCCAGCTCGTTTAAGCTGGTCGGTCAGAGTTTGGTGCTCATAACACGGATACCCCGGAGGCAGCACATAATTGTAGCCTTCGAATCTTGGCTGGTATGCGTAAGATTCATTTCCGATTGGATCAATGTCGAGGGCCTGGCGATCAGATGTAGCAATGCACCCGATGTCGGCATTGTTTCCAGTCCCAGGGTTTTCTGCATTGAAATATTTGTACAGTGGCAGCAAAACCGTCCCCACGCCACCGAATGCCACCGGCGCTGACGTACCCGAGAATAGAAACTCGTGCGCCGGAAGACTAGGCCCTTGGTTCGTTTGAAACATGTAGTTCGCGAAGCCATACCATTCTGCGATATCCCAATAGGGTTGAATAGTTGGGTCGGACGGAGTGTTTTCGACGTAGGTATCCGGCGGACAGGCGGGTTGCTGACAGACCTTAGAAGCCATAACCTCAACGCCACAGAAGCCTCTTCCCCGTTGCTGCAGGGTATATTCCACCTCCCACGAAGCGTGCGTATGGGCCGGATTCCAGCAAACGATGAGGGGAGTGGGCTGAGCGTCAGGCGCGCGCTGGATGTCTGCGCCCTTTGCGATAAGGTTTTGATCTTGAAAAAGGATATCGGTAGTGCGGTTTTCTTGCACCACCACAATCACATGCTCAATTGGTGTGATAAAGGTTTGAGCACAAACAGGCGTTCCTGCCAGACTCAGCAAAAACAGAACGATTCTTGTTACGGCACTGGATATTTGGTTCACGCGCTCTGCCAAGTGATGCATCGGATCTCCTACGCATGAATCAGACGATTCGGGGCAGCCCTAAGCATTATAGGCATCACCGGCGCTTTTGCAGAAAATAATGATGTGCTCGATGACCCCGGTGTCAGAGTTCGTCCGGAATGTAAATGTCGGAAGACAAGAATCGCTTCCTCGACTCACCATCCGGTGGTAGCATTGCTCTCATCTCCTTCGCAGACAATCCAACTCTCCGCTGAGATCCATGACTTTGTAGGGTGGATCGTTATGCAAAACAAGCAAACAAAATGGGCATGTCTTGTGAGCCTGCTGCTGGCATCACTGACATTTGCCGCCACCGGGCTGAGTGCGCAGGTTTATAAACCCACATGGGATTCCGTCGACCGCCATAATCCCGCGCCCGAATGGTATCAGGATGCCAAGTTCGGCCTTTACTTCCATTGGGGAGCTTTTAGCGTGCCGGCGTGCTGCGTCCATGGTGAATGGTATGGGAATTTGATGCTGGATGACAACACTCCTGAACATATCAATCAACTCAATAACTACGGCGATCCGTTTACAGTGTTTACCTACGACAAGTTCATCACCGGAAAGAATGATTTGCATGGCCACTTCACGCAGTTTGCACCGAAACTGAAATCCGATGGTGGCAATTTCGATCCCAACGAGTGGGCACAACTGTTCTCCGATGCCGGCGCCAAGTGGGCCGGTCCTGTCACTATCTTCCACGATGGGTATGCGTTATTTGACAGCGCCGCCAACGAGTGGAATACGGTGCATTACGGCCCGAACCTGGATCTGCTGGCGCTTTTTGCTACCGCCATTCGCGCCAAGAATTTGAAGCTGTATACCTCGTGGCACACTGCTTTCAACTTCACCGGCTACTGGTTCGACATGCCTCATCAGCAGGATCCAAGTTTGCAGAAACTCTATGGCCAACTACCCAAAGCACAAGAAGATCAGCTTTGGTTGGACGAACTAAGAGAAGCGATCGACCAGCAACACCCGGACGTCATGTATCACGATTTCAACCTGTA
>Ga0210400_10003064_pt1 | contig 14953 bp, 12 predicted proteins | sample IncBWH26MmetaG_FD_155456 | JGI IMG/M metagenome (GOLD analysis project Ga0210400, IMG submission 155456) | Forest soil microbial communities from Barre Woods Harvard Forest LTER site, Petersham, Massachusetts, United States - Inc-BW-H-26-M | ecosystem: Environmental > Terrestrial > Soil >... | reverse complement strand
GATGCTGGAGATCACCGAGACCAGCCTGATGCGCGACCCCGAAGCGACCCGGAACGTGCTCGCCGAGCTGCAGAATTTGGGTATCCGGATCGCCATCGATGATTTCGGGACGGGCTATTCGTCGCTCGCTGCGTTTCAGCATTACCGGGCCGACGCGATCAAGATCGATGCCGGCTTTGTCTCCCGGATCGACACCGCCGACGGCGGGAAGCTGGCGACGGCGCTGCTGAACATCGCGCGCATCCCTGGCGCCGATGTTATCGCCGAGGGGATCGAGACCGCGGCGCAGCGCGATTTTCTGCACGCCAATGGCTGCCACTTCGGCCAGGGCTATCTGTTCGCCCGGCCGATGGAGGGCGGGCTGTTCGGCACCTATGCCTTGACCGGTGCTGCGGAGCGGATCAGCGCGTCAAATCCAAGCCTCGGTTCGCCGTCCGCGCCGGCCCGCCACTCCGGGACGGACAGCTCGGCGTAACTTCAGGAATCGGCGCTGCCGCTTGACGCTGTCGGCCAGCCCGCCCTAAGGATGCTGGCAGCAGTGCCGAAGCGCGAGACGGAGCATAGGGTGGCGCGGGCGGAACGGATTTACGACGCGCCGCATCTCGCGCGCAATTCGGCCAATTTCGCGGCGCTGACGCCGCTCGCCTTTTTGGCGCGGGCGGCCGCGGTTTATCCCGACAAGATTGCCGTTATCGATGGGGTACGGCGCTTTACCTATCGCGAATTTTACGAGCGCTGCCGCCGCTTTGCCGATGCACTGCGTCGGCGCGGCATCGGCCCCGGCGACACCGTCGCGGTGATGGCGCCGAATGTGCCCGCCCTGCTCGAAGCGCATTACGGCGTGCCGATGGCGGGAGCGGTGCTGAATGCGCTGAATTACCGGCTGGATGCCCGCTCGATCGGTTTCATATTGGCGCACGGCGCCGCCAAATTGCTGATCGTCGACCGAGAGTTCGCGCCGCTCGCACAGGCTGCGCTCGGCGAGTCGGGCGGGCAGCTTCCCGTCGTCGAGATTGATGACGGCAGCGGCGACACGGCGCTCGACGGCACGGAATACGAGGCTTTTCTCGCCGAGGGCGATCCCGCCATGCCGTGGTCGCCGCCCGCCAACGAGTGGTCGCCGATTACGTTGAACTACACCTCCGGCACCACCGGCAATCCGAAAGGCGTCGTCTACCATCATCGCGGCGCCTATCTGAACGCGCTCGGCAACGCGATCACCTTCGGGCTCGACCGGCATTCGGTCTATCTCTGGACCCTGCCGATGTTCCACTGCAACGGCTGGACCTATACCTGGGCGGTGACCGCCGTCGCCGGCACGCATGTCTGCCTGCGCCGAGTCGAGCCGGCGCCGATCTTCACCGCAATCGCCGAGCATAAGGTGACGCATCTCTGCGGCGCGCCGATCGTTTTGAACATGCTGGTGCACGCGCCCGACAACGTGAAGCGCCGCCTTGACCATGTCGTCGAGGTCGCGACCGGCGGCGCCGCCCCGCCCTCGCCAGTCATCGAGGCGATGGAGCGGATGGGGTTTCGCGTGACGCATCTTTACGGGTTGACCGAGAGCTATGGGCCCTCGACGGTATGCGACTGGCAAGAGGAATGGGCTGAGCTGCCCTTGGCCGCGCGCGTCGCGAAGATGGCCCGGCAGGGAGTCCAATATCTGACGCTCGACCGGCAGCGCGTCGCCGATCCCGTGACGATGCAGGACGTGCCGATAGACGGCAGCACGATCGGCGAATTGATGCTGCGCAGCAACACGCTGATGAAGGGCTATCTGAAAAATCCAGCCGCGACCGACGAAGCCTTCGCCGGCGGCTGGTTTCATACCGGCGACCTCGCGGTCATGCATCCCGACGGCTATGTCGAGATCAAGGATCGCTCGAAGGACATCATCATTTCCGGCGGCGAGAACATCTCCTCGATCGAGGTCGAGGAGGTGCTGTATCGCCATCCGCAAATCATGGAAGCGGCGGTGGTGGCGCGGCCCGATGACAAATGGGGTGAGACGCCCTGCGCCTTCATCACCCTGAAGCCCGATGCCGGCGAGGTCGCGGCGACCGCCATCATTGCCTGGTGCCGCGCCAACCTGGCGCATTTCAAGGTACCCAAGAGCATCGTGTTCGGGCCCTTGCCGAAAACCTCGACCGGCAAGGTCCAGAAATACGCGCTGCGCGAGCGCGCCAAGGAGATCGCATCGTGAGCGAGGCTCCCGTCTTTGTGCCCAGCTTCGACGTCACCGGCCAGGTGGTGCTGGTCACCGGCGCGTCGAGCGGCATCGGCCGCCACTTCGCCGAGGTGCTCGCGGCGGCCGGCGCGAAGGTGGCGCTTTTGGCACGCCGCGCGGACCGTCTCGCCGAGCTCGCGCGCGAGATCGAAACACGCGGTGGGCAATGCCTGCCAATCAGCTGCGACGTCACCAAGCAGGACAGTATCGCCGAGGCGATTGCCACGGCGGAGGTGCAGCTCGGGCCGCTCTCGGTCCTCGTCAACAATGCCGGGGTCGTCGTCTCGAAGCCGCTGTTCGAGCACAGCGAGGCCGATTGGGACTATGTGATCGACACCAATCTCAAGGGCGCCTGGCTGATGGCGCGCGAATTCGCGCATCACCTGGTCGAAGTGAAACGGCCGGGGCGGATCATCAATATCGCCTCGGTACTGGGCTCCCGCACCATCGGGCGGGTGCCGGCGTATTGCGCGGCGAAGGCTGGCTTGATCCACCTGACGCATGTGCTGGCGATGGAGCTGGCGCGTTATGGCATTCTCGTCAACGCGCTGGCGCCCGGCTATGTCGAGACCGATTTCAATCGCGAGTACTTCGAGACCCAGGCCGGCAAGAATTTGATCAACCGCATTCCGTTGCGGCGGATCGCGCAGGCGCCCGATCTCGACGGCGCGCTGTTTTTTCTGGCCTCGCCGGCGAGTGCCTATGTGACCGGCGCGGTCATCGCGGTCGATGGCGGCCACGGCGTTGCCGCCATTTGATCTGGCGCCGCTGTCGCGTTTCCTCGCAGAGGCGAGCGGCGCGGAACGGGTTGAGATAGCCGCCTTCGACCTCCTCTCCGGCGGCGCGATCCAGGAGAATTGGGGATTTGAGGCGGCGTTTGCCGGCGGCTCGCTCGCCGGACGGCAGCGTCTCGTGCTGCGCACCGATGCGGCGACGGGCATCCCGTCGAGCCTCTCCCGGATCGAAGAATTCGCCGTGCTGAAGGCGGTGTTCGCGGCCGGGGTTGCGGTTCCCGAGCCGCTCTTCGCCTGCGCCGATCCCGGGATCATCGGCAAGCCGTTTTTCGTAATGCGGCGGGTCGCCGGCACGGCGCAAGGGCGCCACATCATCGCCCGTCCGGTGCTGGAACCGGCATTGCCGCGGATCGCCGCGCGGCTCGGAGAGGAGCTGGCGCGCATCCAGACGATCCGGCCACCCCGCCCCGATCTCGCCTTCCTCTCGTTGCCCGAGGAGAGCGCCCCGGCCCGGCAGATCGCCGGTTTCCGCGCCTATCTCGACCGGCATCCGAACCCGCGACCGGTTCTCGAATGGGCGGTCCGCTGGCTTGAAACGCATATCCCGGCACCGCTCGGGCCGGTGCTGTGCCACCGTGATTTTCGCACCGGCAATTACATGCTCGCCCCCACTCATCCCTCCCCCGCGAGCGGGGGAGGGGCAGGGTGGGGGCTGACCGGCATTCTCGATTGGGAATTCGCCGGTTGGGGCGATCCCGACGAGGATATCGGCTGGTTTTGCTGCAAGGGCTGGCGCTTTGCCCGGCTCGACCGCGAGGCCGGCGGCATCGCCGAGCGCGCGCCGTTCTACGCCGGTTATGAAAGGGCGGCGGGCCGGCGCCTAGATCCCGATCGCATCCGGTTTTGGGAAGTTTTCGCGAATGTCCGATGGGCGATCATCGCATTGCAGCAGAGCGACCGCTACCTGATCGGCGGGGCGCACGACCTCAGCACCGCGATAATCGGGCGGCGCGCCGGCGAATGCGAATTGGAGCTGCTGATGCTGCTCGATCCGGGCGGCGCGCCGATAGAAGGACCGCGGGCGTCTCCCCCGCAATGCGCCCGGGACGGCCGCCGTCCGGATGAGATCGGCGACCTGCCGAGCGGCCTCGACCTGGCCGGACTCGGCCGCCGGCTGCTCCTCGACGAATTGCTGCCGTTGCTGCCGCCGGAGCGCCACCGCGACCTGCACCTCGTCGCTACCGCGATCGCGATTGCTCGGCGCGAGGCGATGGCGGGTGAGGCGCCGACCCGCGATATTCTCGGCCGATTGGCGGAGTTTTATGGGGGCGGGCGAGACGACCGCGGTCCGGATGACGGCCTCATCCGCCGGTTCGCGCTCGATCTGCGCAATGGAGCCTTCGAAACGTACCCCTCGCAGGAACGCACGGCGCGCGCGATATTATGGCGGCTGACCATCGCCAGGCTGCGCGAGGCAAACCCGCTATTCCTCGCCGCCAACGGTTTTGGTGGAGCCGGGTCGTGCGACTCCGCGGGGTCGGGAGAGTGAAGAAATTGTCTCAGGAGAGCGTCCGCGAAGCCATCGACGCCTTCGCCCGCGGCGAGATTGTCGTCGTCACCGACGATAACGACCGCGAGAACGAAGGCGATCTAATCCTCGCGGCGGTGCACGCCACGCCGGAGAAGATGGCGTTCATCATCCGCCATACCTGCGGCATCGTCTGCGCGCCGGTGACCGGCGAGATCGCGCGGCGGCTGCATCTGGCGCCGATGGTCGCCGACAGCGACGCGATCCACGGCACCGCCTTCACGATTTCCGTCGATTACCGCCACGGCACGACGACCGGCATCTCCGCGGATGACCGCACCGCGACGATCCGGGCCTTGGCCAACGGCAATGCCGGGCGCGCCGATTTCGTCCGCCCGGGCCATATCTTCCCGCTGATCGCCAAGGATGGCGGCGTCCTGATGCGCTCGGGCCACACCGAGGCGGCGATCGATCTGTGCCGTTCCGCCGCGATCGAGCCGGTCGCCGCGATCTGCGAGCTGGTCAATGACGACGGCACCGTGATGCGCGGCCCGCAGGTCGCCGCCTTCGCCAAGAAGCACACGTTGAAGCGGATTTCCGTCGCCGATCTGATCGCGTACCGCCAGGCGCGCGAGAAGCTCGTCACCCGGATCGCCGAGTTCAAGATCGAGACCGATTCGGGCGAATTCATGGGCTATGCCTACGTCACCCCGTTCGACAAGGTGCACCATTACGCCTTCGTCTACGGCAAGATCGGCGACGGGCGGAATGTGCCGACCCGGCTGCACCGCGCCAATGTCGTTGAGGACGTGTTCGGCGGCGCGCAGGCGATCCATGCCGCGCTCGGCCGTTTCAAGAAAGCGGGACGCGGCGTGCTCGTCTACCTGCGCGACGGCGCTTCCGGGGTGCCAACCACCGCGATCGCCGAGGACACTACCCCCTCCGAACTCGAACGCAGCCGGGAATGGCGCGAGGTCGGGCTCGGCGCACAGATCCTGCGCGATCTGCGGATCAGCTCGATCCAGCTGCACGCCACCCGGTCGCGCACCTATGTCGGGCTCGCCGGCTTCGGCATCGAAATCGAGTCGACCGAACCGCTGGACGAGGTTGCGAGCCACCGGCTGATCATCAAGGAAACGCGCCAGCCGCGCCGCCTTGACGAGTGTTAGTGTGAAGGAGGCGAGTTGACCGTCATCCCGAGGCATCTCGGCGCCAACCGGCTGCATTACGCCTGGATCGTCGCGGGACTGACCTTTCTGGTCGCGCTGTTCACTGCCGGGGTGCGGGCCGCACCGGGCGTGCTGATCGTGCCGTTCGAGGCGGAGTTCGGCTGGTCGCGAGCCACGATCTCCTTCGCGATCGGCGTCAACCTGCTGCTCTACGGAGCAGTCGGTCCGTTCGCCGCGGCGATCATGGACCGCTTCGGCGTGCGCCGCACGATGAGCCTTGCCCTAGCGGTGACCGGGTGCGGCGTCGCGCTGACCCCGGCCATGCATGAATCCTGGCAGCTTTTGCTGCTTTGGGGAGGCGTCGTCGGTCTCGGGACGGGCTTTCTCGGCTGGTTCATCGCCGCCTATATCGCGACGCGCTGGTTCCGCGCCCGGCAGGGTGTCGTGATGGGGGTATTGACCGCCTCCAATGCGGCCGGTCAGCTGGTTTTTCTGCCGACCATGGCGTGGCTGACCGCCAATGCCGGCTGGCGGGTCATGTGCTTGACGCTGACCGTTGTCGTGCTCGGCTTCGTGCCGGTTCTAGCCTGGCTGATGCGCGACCGCCCCGAGGATGTCGGTCTTGCCCCCTACGGGGCGATGCATGCCGAGCCGCCCTCGGCGCCGGCGGGTAATCCCGTGGCGGCCGCCTTCCGGGCCTTGCGCGACGGCTCCCGGTCGCGGGATTTCTGGCTGCTCGCCGGCAGCTATTTCATCTGCGGCGCTTCGACCAACGGCCTGATCAGCACCCACCTGATCCCGGCCTGCGTCGATCACGGCCTGACCGAGGTTGCCGGCGCGAGCCTGCTCGCGACCACCGGCTTATTCGCGTTCATCGGCGGCACCGCGTCGGGCTGGCTCAGCGACCGCTGGGACAACCGGTTTCTGTTGTTCTGGTATTACGGGTTGCGCGGCTTGTCGTTGATGTACCTGCCCTTCGCCTTCGACATGTCGTTCTACGGCTTGTCGTTGTTCAGCGTATTCTACGGCCTCGACTGGATCGCTACCGGGCCGCCGACGGCGCGTTTGATGAGCGGCGTCGTCGGCAGTGCCCGCACCGGGATCATGATCGCCTGGATCACGGTCATCCATCAGGTCGGCGGCGCCGCAGCGGCCTACCTCGGCGGCGCGTTGCGGATCTCCTACGGCAGCTATCTCGAAGCTTTTATGATATCGGGGCTGCTGTGCATCGGCGCAGCGCTGGCGGTGCTGTTCATCGGCGCCGGCCGGAAGGGCCGGGATCCGCTCGTCTCGCCCGCGGCGGCGTAGCTATTCGAAGCGCCGGTAGAGCCAGCCGCTGACGCTCCCCAGCAACAGCCAGAAAGCGGCGGCAACCGCCAGCGAGGCGGTCGCGAATTCGGCGGCGAGTTCCGCCGGCACGCCGGTCGCGGCGTGCGGCGCCGCCGGCGCTCCGATCAAATGCGGCAGGACGATCAGTGCGGCGCCGGCTACCCGCAACGCCGCCAGCCGGGCAAAGATGATCAAACCCAGCCCCCCGGCCGTAGCCGCTGCCGTCAGCAGCCACCATTGCTGGCGGGCCGCCAACTCTGCGGCCGCCATCCCCGGCAGTTCGGGCGGCAGGCCGATGGCCGGCGCCAGCGCAAACACCACGAACCCAGCGGCGCCCCAGGCCAGCCCGCGGCGCGCATCAATCGCATAGCCGCCCAGCCGCGCGAGCGCCACCGCGCCGATCAGCACCAGCGCAAAGCCGATGCCGGCCAGCACGTCGGCGAGCACCGTGTAGCCGGCCCGCTCGATCCCGGGGGCCGGCTCCCATTCCGGCGCGGCGCTTTGTTCCTCCGGCGCGGCGCCGTGCTGATGATCGGGGTGCGCCCCGGCCGTCTCATACACCTCGGCGGCGGCGATCAGCGGGATGAGCTTCAGATGTTGTATGCCCGCCGCGAACAGCCCTGCGGCCGTTCCGGCAATCAGCGCGGTGAACAGGATCCGCCGCAGCATTCCGGCTCAGTGGCAGGCGTTAATGGCAGGGAAAGGCGAAGGAATGCCGGACGTCGTGCGCCGCGTTGTGGATCGTCGCCGGCCCGGCGAACCCGACGCCATAGACGACGAAGACGCCGAACAGGATGGCGGTCAGCCCGGGGATCGCCGCGCGGAAAGCCGATGCCGGGAGGCTGCTGGAGATCGCGTGAAGCATGTGGCGCGCTCGATCCGAGAAACTGGTGCCGCAACGCTACCGGAATCGGTATGGGCGCCGCAACCCGCACGTTGCGAAGGGAAGGGCTTCTTATTCCGCGGGCGCGGCTTCGTTGCGTTTGTTGGTGTCTGAGCGATTGCGTGACGGCAGAACCGCGACAGCCAGCCCGGCGACCGTGATCTGCAGCCAGGACGGCCGCTGCCGCACGGCGCCATCCGCCGTTTTGTCGGGCAAAGCCGGAGATTTCGGGATGCGCTCGCGGATCACCCGCCAGGTCCGATCCATCTGGGCCCGGGTCGAAGCTGTCTCGAGCTGCAGAAGATCCGGCGAGGCGGCCAGTGCCGGGCGCGGTTCCGGCGCGGGTCGCGGCGGGCTCGATACAGCCGGCCGCGCGGCTTCGGTTTCGGGCTGGGCGGCATGGCTGCCGAAGCGCTGGGCATAGGCGCGGGTAAATTCGGCACCCAGCAGGAAGGTGAGCGTCGAATAGTAGATCCACACCAGGATCACGATCAGCGACCCCGCCGTCCCGTAGCTCTCGGCCACCCTGCTGCTGCCGATATAGAGCCCGATCAGCGACTTGCCGATCGTGAACAACAGCGCGGTGGCCACCGCGCCCACAGCGACGTCCCGCCAGGCGATCGGCTTGTCGGGCAGGAATTTGTAGATCGCGGCGAACACAGCCGACAGCAGCGCCAGCGTGATCGCGAAATTGACCACCGACATCAATGCTTTCGCGCCCGGGAAGATGCCCTCCACCCAATGACCGAGCGCGGCGAGGCCGGCGCTGATCACCAGCGACACCAGCATCAGAAAGCCGAGCGTCATGACCAGCCCCAGGCTGGCGATGCGGGCGCGCACCAGCCGCGACAGGCCGGCCGTGGGCTCGGCCTTCCAGATCTTGTTGAGCGATGACTGGATCTCGCCAAAGGCGCCGCTCGCGGTGATCAGCAGCGTGACGATCCCGATCATCGTCGCGATCATTCCGGATTTCTGGCTTTGGCTGCCGGCGCTCTGCAGCATCGACGCCAGCGCATCGCCGCTGCCCTTGCCCATCAGTCCGCTGAACTGGCCCATGATCGCGGCCTGCGCCGCCTCCTGGCCGAACACCAGCCCGGCGATCGCAATCACGATCAGCAGCAGAGGCGCGATCGAGAAGATCGTGAAATAGGCAATCGCGGCGGCCCGGCTCAAGGCTTCATCGGCCATGAAACCGGAGACCGTGTCTTTGATCAGATCCCAGATTTTCGCGAACATCCCTCGTCCCTCGACGGCTTGTTTCATGTAACAGCCGTCAAGCTCCGGTCGCTCCGTTTTGGTCGCCTCGCGGGCATCCGCCGTTAAAGCAACCGATCGGTCGCTGCCTCCAGCTCGGCGCGGAAGGCGGGATCGGCGATCGCGATCAGCGCGCGGGCACGTTCGGCCAGTGTGAGCCCCTTCAGTTCGGCGATGCCGTGCTCGGTCACGACACAATCGGCGTCGGCGCGCGGCGTCGTGACGACGCCGTCGGCGAGCCGGGCGACGATGCGCGAGCGCTGCCGGTCGCGGCTGGTCGATGCCAGCGCGATGATCGAGCGCCCTTCCGGGGTGCGGTTGGCGGCGCGGACGAAATCCATCTGGCCGCCGACCACGCCGATATGCTGTCCGTTTCCGGTCTCGGCGTTGACCTGGCCGGTTAGGTCGACTTCGAGTGCGGCGTTGATCGCGACAAAGCGGCGGAAATTGCCGAGCACCAACGCGTCATGGGTATAGCGCGGCGAGCGGATCGCGATCGCCGGGTTGCGGTCGGCGAAATCATAGAGCCGGCGGGACCCCATCAGCATCAGCGCGACAGTCAGCCCTTTGTCGATCTCCTTGTGCCGGTTATCGACGACGCCGGCATTGATCAGCTCGGCAACGCCGTCGCCGATGGTGCCGGAATGGATGCCGAGCCCGCGCTTGGTGCCGAGCGTGCGGGTCACCGCTTCGGGGATGCCGCCAATGCCGAGTTCGATCGTCGCGCGGTCCGGCACCAGCCGCGCGATATGCTCGGCGATCGCGCGCTCGACCGGACCAATACTCCGCACCGGCAGTTCGAGCAGGGGATGGGCGGCGGGCACCAGGATGTCGATGTCGGCCGGCTCGATCAGCGTGTCGCCCGCGGTCCACGGCAATAGCGGGTTGATCTGAGCGATCACGAGCCGCGCGCCGGCAATCATCTCACGCAGGCATTCGATGCCGAGCCCGGCATTGTAATTGCCGGTGTCGTCGGGGCCGGCGACCTGCAACAGCACGATGTCGATGCGCGGCCGGCCTTGCGCGATCAGCTCGCACAGGCCCGAGATATTGGCCGGCACGACGCCATCGGCCCCGCCGGCGAAGAACCGCCTGCCGGCGCCGGCGCCGCCGAGCGCGGTCACGGTGACGTTCGGGTGGTCGGCGGCGAAATCGGCCGCGAAGGTCAATGCGAAGAACAGGCGGAACGGCGGACAGCGCGCCGCCTGGCGGTTGAGCAGCCGGGTCAGCAGCACCGGCTCGGCGGTCGCCTGGGCCCAGGCGACCGTGTCGCCGGCGCGGATCAGCCCGGCAAAATCGAGGTCTTCGGGCGCAACCGTGACCGGGATTTTCATGTGCCTCCGCTATGATACTGCTACAGCGCGCCGAGAATGCCGAACAGCGCCGCTCCGCTGAGCAACAGCGGCACCGGGTGCATGCCCGGCCAGCGCAACAACGGGACCGTCGTCACGATCGCCGCGACCCATACCGCCGGCCCTCCCGGCGAGGCTTCCAGCACGACGAGCCCGGCCGCCAGGAACAGCCCGGCGGCGATCGGCGCCATGCCGCGCTCGATCGCGGTGTGCCAGCGCGAGCCGCGCCAGCGGCCCCACAGCCGCACGGCAACGAGCACCAGCGCCGCCGACGGCACATAGAAGGCCAGCGTCGCGACCAGCGCGCCGGGGATCCCGGCCGCCTTCCAACCGATCAGCGCCGCGAGCATCGATCCCGGCCCGGGCGCGGCGCGCGACAGCGCGAACAGATCGGCAAACTCGCGCTCGCTGGTCCAGCCCTGCACCGCGATAGCCTGGTGCGCGATATCGGCGATCACCGCGTTGCCGCCGCCGAACGACAGCAACGACAAGGGCGCGAAGACGACGCCGAGCGCGACGAGGCTGCGCATGTCAGCGCCGCATTGCCTGCATCCAGGCCAGCCCGATGCTGAGCGGCGCGAGGCACAGGACGACCGGGATCAGCGGCCAGCGCAGCACGCCGACGCACAGGACTGTCAGCGCGGCGATAGCCCACGCGATCGGCTCCGGCGCGCCGTGGACGACGCTGCGCAGCCCGGTCGCGAAGGTCAGGCCGACCACGGCCGCGGCGACCCCGTCGAGCATGTCGTGCACGATCTTCTGCCCGGTCAAGCCGGCATAGAGGGCGCCGACCGCGAGGACGATCACGAACGGCCCCGCCAACAACGCGGAGAGCGCAACCGTGGCGCCGGCGGTGCCCCGCAAATGCTGCCCGATGAGCACCGTCAGCTTGGTACCGTTGGAACCCGGCAAAGCCTGGCCGACGGTCAGCATCGCGAGGAAAGTCGGGTCGTCGAGCCAATGCCGTTTCAACACGATATCGCGGTGCAGCCACCCCGCCGTACCGCCGCCGAAGCTGGTGCAGCCGAGCCGCAGAAACGCCAGGAAGATCGCCAGCAGGCGAGGCGTGGCCCCTACTGGTGCGGGATCCCGTTCGACCGATTGCGTCATCCGCTGCTTGTAGCGCCGATAGCCTGTCACCCCAACCCTCTCCCCGAAGGCGGGGGGAGGGAGATCTGCGGTAATTTGCGAAACTATCCTGCAGCCGTCTGGCGCGCTGGCTCAACCGCGTTCCCTCGCCCCGTTGACGGGGAGAGGGACGGGGTGAGGGGCAGATGCGCATAGCCCTGTATGCATTGTTGCGCTATCAACCAGAGGATGAAGCGCGCCTGACGCGAGAGGTGCGGCGGCGGCAATGGCGACGGATCTTACGGTCGGGGGCGACAGGCCCGATGGCGCGTTGTCGCGCTGGCGCCCGCTCGCGGCCGTGGCCGAGGCGCTCGCGGCCGAAGGCGACCGCCGCATCTTGTGGCTGCCGGTGTTTTTCGGCAGCGGCATCGCGCTCTACTTCACGCCGACATTCGAGCCGCCTTGGTGGGTTGGCTTCGCCACGACTATCGCCGCCATCATCCCGGTGCTCGTGCTGCGCCATCGGCCGGCTTTGCGCAATGCCGCGCTCGCGCTCGCCTTCTGCGCCGCCGGGCTCGCGGTCATGCAGCAGGCGCGGTGGGACCGCGGCGCGCCGATGCTGGAGCGCCGGCTCGGGCCGGTCGCGCTCACCGGCCGGGTCATCGATGTCGATCTGCTCGAGCGCGGCTGGCGGGTGATCGTCGCGCCCGACCCGCTGCCGGGGCTCGCGCCGGCGGAGCAGCCGCGCCGCGTGCGGCTGCATATCGCGCCGAGCAGCGACCAGCTGCGGCCCGGCGACCGGCTGCAGGTCAAGGCGATGCTGTTTCCGGTGCCCGGCCAGGTGCTGCCCGGCGGGCGCGACATGCAGCGCGAGCTGTATTTCGCCGGCATCGGCGGGGTCGGCTACAGCTATGGCGGAGCGCGCCGGGTTGCAGCGCCGGGCGAGGACCGCGCCGGGGGCGGCTGGCGTGAATGGCTGCTGCAATTGCGCAACGAGATGACCCGCCGCATTGCCGCCGCGCTGCCCGGCTCGACCGGCGGGGTTGCCTCGGCGGTGATTACCGGCAAGCGCGGCTCGATGGCCGAGGAGGTGAAGCAGGCGTTTCGCGATTCCGGGCTGTCGCATCTCTTGGCGATCGCCGGATTGCACCTCGGGCTGGTCGGCGGCTTTGTGTTCTTCGCGGTGCGCGGCGGCCTCGCGCTGATCCCGTGGGTGGCGTTGCGCTACCCGATCAAGAAGGTCACCGCGCTCGTCACGCTTATCGTGCTGTTCTGCTACCTGATGATCTCGGGCGCGGCGATCCCGACCCAGCGCGCCTTCGTGATGACCGGCATCGTGTTTGTCGCGGTGCTGATCGACCGGCTGCGCATCTCGATGCGGATCTGCGCGTTGGCCGCGCTGGTCGTGCTGCTGCTCGACCCGGCGAGCCTTGTGGGGGTCAGCTTCCAGATGTCGTTCGGCGCGGTCGTCGCGCTGATCGCCGTCTATGAGAAGTGGGGCGCCCAGCTGGCGCATCTGTTCCACCGCGGCTCGTTCGGCCACAAGGCGCTGGGCTATTGCGGCGCGGTGGCGGTGACGACGGTGGTCGCGACAATCGGCACCGAGCCGTTCGCGATCTACCACTTCCATCACCTCGTTCTCTACTCGCCGCTGGCCAATGTCATCGCGGTGCCGATCTCGGCGATGTGGACCCTGCCGTGGGGCGTCGTCGCCTGCCTGCTGATGCCGTTCGGCCTCGAGGCATTGGCTTTGACCCCGATGGGCTGGGGCATCGATGTGACGATCGCGGTCGCGCAATGGGTCGCGGCGTTGCCGGGGAACGTCTGGTCGATGCCGCGCCTGCCGACTTTCGGGATCGTGCTGGTTGCGCTCGGCGGGTGCTGGCTGTGCCTGTGGCAGCAGCGATGGCGCTACTGGGGCATCCCGGTCGTCGTCGCCGGCCTGATGACGATGCTGCTGACCCGGCCACCCGATCTGATCCTCGCCGATTTCGGGCATTTCCTCGCGGCCCGCACCGCCGACGGCGATTACCGCGTTGCCCAGGGCGGCGAGAAGATCCACCGCTCGTTCCTGGTGTCCGAGACCGGCGCGCGTCTGCTGCCCTGGCCGGAACAAGGCGCGCCCGCCGCGGATGGGCTCGAATGTGCCGCCGCGGGCCGCTGCAATTACACCGCGCAGGGCCGCCGCGTCGCGATCGTCACCGCCGAGGGCGGATTGCCGGTGCTGTGCTACACGGCCGACGCGATCGTCGCGCAGGTGCCGGCCGGGTTTACCTGCCGCAACCAGATCCCGGTCGCCGATCGCATCGACACCTGGCGGCAAGGCGCGGTCGCGCTGTGGCTCGATGCCGACGGCGTCACTGTCGCCAGTGCCAATCAGAGCCGCGGCGATCGCCCTTGGGTGCCCGCATCGTAGGGGTCGCTGGCGTTCGTGGGGGTTCGCCGATGTCGCCGAAAACAACGTCTTTCCAAGCACTTGTTAACCATCTTCGTTCGCCGACGTTCCTTGACGGTCTCCCCAAGCGCCCGCTAGTAGGATGGGCAAGAGGAGGGACACGGTATGGCACGGCTTAGCGACCGCCTCGTTGCAAGGACCGCCGCGACAGCGACAGAACCGGGCATGTACCCGGACGGCAATGGCCTCTATCTCCGCGTCGCTCCCGGCGGCAGCAAGAGTTGGATCTTACGATACCGGCACGGCGGCCGTCGCCACGACGTCGGGCTCGGTCCATACCCTCTGATCTCACTTGCCGATGCCCGGCAGCGCGCCAACCAACGGCGCCGACTTCTCATTGATGGTATCGACCCGCTCGCCGAACGTCGCGCCCGGCTCCAGGCGGAGCGCGTGCAGTCGATGAAGGCCCGGACCTTCCGACAGTGCGTCGAGGACTATTTAGAGGCGCACAGCGCGGCGTGGCGCGGCGGCAGGACGGAAGCGCAGTGGAGGCAGTCGTTATCGAAATACGCCTATCCGGTAATCGGCGAGATGCCGGTGGCCGATATCGACGTGTCCGCGGTGCTGACCGTGTTGAAGCCGATGTGGCTGACGAGAACAGAAACCGGGACACGGATACGCGAGAGGATCGAGCGCGTGCTAGACGCGGCTACGACTGCGGGCTATCGCCCCGAAGTCCCGAACCCGGCCCGTTGGAAAGGCCACCTTGATACGCTGCTGCCGAAGCGGTCGAAGGTCCGGCAAGAGGTTCATCATCCCGCCCTGCCATACGTGGAAATCGGTGCGTTCATGCAGGACTTGCGGGCTCGCGACGGCATCGACGCTCGGGCACTCGAATTTGCGATCTTCACCGCAGCCCGCTCGGGAGAGGTACTGAATGCACTTTGGCAGGAAATCAACATGGCCGAGCGCGTGTGGACCGTGCCAGCCGAGCGCACTAAGACCGGGAAGGAG
>Ga0210400_10003062_pt1 | contig 14954 bp, 12 predicted proteins | sample IncBWH26MmetaG_FD_155456 | JGI IMG/M metagenome (GOLD analysis project Ga0210400, IMG submission 155456) | Forest soil microbial communities from Barre Woods Harvard Forest LTER site, Petersham, Massachusetts, United States - Inc-BW-H-26-M | ecosystem: Environmental > Terrestrial > Soil >... | reverse complement strand
TGCGCACTCCTCGTCCGTGCGGTAAAATGGTTTTGCCCACCTTTGTAGGCGCGTAGCTCAGTTGGTTAGAGCGCTACCTTGACACGGTAGAGGTCAGGAGTTCGAGTCTCCTCGTGCCTACCATATCTTTCAACGACTTAGCGGTAACGCTGATCCCTGGCGAGGTAACGGAAGGTAACAGTAACGGTTTTGTGCCAGTATCGAGCAGCATTTTGTAAACCTGCCCTTGCGCTTTCAGCTTGCTTGCGTCCATGGCTTGCGCGTAAACCTCCAGCAAGATTCTCGTGGTCGCATGCCGCAGCATTTCTTGGACAGTCTTGATGTCATTCCCGTTCTTAATCAGCAGTGACGACAACGTTCTGCGGAACGTGTGCCAGCCGATTTGCTTTTTGATACCGAGTTGCTTGGCTGTTTCTTGCACCAGGTCGCGCAAGCGATCCGGCCAATACGGCTGTTTCCCGCCCATGATCGGTGAAGCAAAGACCCAATCATCCGGCGCAGCATAAGCCGTCTGGCCGCGCCACTGCATCAGAGTCTCCGCCAAGAATCGGTCCATTGCAACCGGCTTCTTGGAGGCTTCGCTTTTGCAGTCACCAATGTGGCCGTGATAAATCTTGCGCTGCACGTTGATTTGAGAATCGTCAAAAACAATATCGCTCCACTTCAAAGCCAGCATTTCAGAAACCCGCAGACCGGTTCCGAAGTCGAGTACTACCAGCGTGTACTCCCGCACCGACATCGCTTCCAACATCCGGCCAAGCTCCTCAACCGTAAGTATGTCGGGAATCGTTTGCCGTTTAGCCGATTGCCGCACCGTGGCAATCGGGTTGTTGCTGATCCAGCCGTAACGGATGGCATGGCTGTATACGGCAGACAGCATATTTCTCAGTTTGGCTTTGGTCCCATCGGCTAATGGCACTCCATCAGCTTTGGTTAGTCCTGCCAGCCATTTTTCAACTTCAATACCCTTTACCTTGTTGATCTGGGAATCCTCCCAGCGAGGCACTATCCAGTTCTTGAAGTTGACTGCGTAGAGGCATCGCGTAGAGTAATCGAGGCGCGGCTTTTCGCATTCCAGTTCATTCGCAATGTAATGCTGAATCACCATGCCTAGTGAGAGAATTGCAGGAGTTTCCTGATGCTCATTGATCCGAAATTTCAGCGATGCAATGTGCTTCAGGGCCTCCGACTCGGTTCTAAACTCGCGCTTAGAACCAATGACTTTCTTCTTCAGCCGCCCTTGTTCTCGCCAATAGAAAACCCAAGCATCGGGTGCCTCTTTCCTTGGCTCAGATCGCAGGCAGCCATTCTGGTATCGTGACCGTTTCACCTTTTCTCCTTCCCGGTGTTACGGCACGAATGGCTCAATGAGAGTAGCTGAGATTTGGCCCAATTGTCTAGCTCAGAAAGTCGAAATCTCCACTGTTTTCGCTGGTTTCCGCTGAATGGGTAGGCTGGTAGTAAATGCTGTCGGGCGAGTCGTTGGACAGTTTTCCAATGCATCCCCAAAAACCTCGCGGCGGTCCTGGCGTCCACATACGGTTCGTACATCATCGCTTTACTTTGAGCTTCCATGTGTCACTCCCCAACTGCTTGTCCTTGTCCCGCTCCTTCTCCCTGACCCTGCGAAGTTGGTCCGTCGCCGGCCTGGTGGCCAGCCGGGTCATGGCCGTTCCCGATTGCGCCATGTTCGTGTGCAGCATCATGGGTCAAAGAGGCGGACTCAATCTGTTGATCTGCGTGGTGCGCGTGTTCGTGCTTAGCTTCAGTCGCGGTGCGGTGGGTAGAATCGCGGCTAAGGGTCTCGGCAAGTTCCTCTTTATCGTTGGTGTAGATTTGCGCGTCGTAGCGTCCACGAGAGACAGCGACATAGGCCATGCGAGTATTGACAAGTTGTTTGCTCTTTTCGGTATCCACGTGAACCAAGACGCGGTCGGCGGTTTGTCCCTGGCCGCTGTGACTGGTCATGGCGTAACCGTAATCGACGTGCGGATGCTGGTCGATGTGGAACTCCACCAGCCGCCCTTCGTCGGTGTGGATGGCAATTTCGCCGTTCGCAGTGGCGCGTACGATGGTTCCCAGCTCGCGGTTAGCAACGTGTAAGTCCTTGGACGGCGCGGTAAATTGAACTCGGTCACCTTCGGCAAATTCGCGTTCCGCCTCCCGATAAACCGATACTCCTTGCAGACGCCGCGGGTCGTATGTCACTTGCTTACCGTCGTTGCGTTCGACCGTGAGCAAATTCTTTTCGCTGTCGATTTGCTTGACGGTGGCATATTCCCCTGCTCCGACGCCAACCAGCTTGCTGCCTCGGGAATAGCGGAGCACATCACCTGCCTGGTATTGCGCGGCCCAGCCGCGATCTGCGCCAGTCAATTCCTGACGTGATTCCAGCACCCGGTACGAGTGCTCCTCCTCCTTGACGTGGCCTTGGTCTTGCATTTCGCGATGAATTAAGAGGTTCAGTTCACGGCGGGATTCATTGTCGGGCGAGACGACGAGAGTTCCCTGCGGGTGGTGCAGGTATTGACGTGCTATCTCCTGAAACCGCTCCTGACGGCCTGCGAATTCCTGTACGCGGCCTTGACGGTCAAGGTTTTCGACGGCCTCGTACACCGCGCCACGAGATAGTTGCTCCACGGCTTCCTTCAGTGCCGGGTCTTTTTGACGCACAATTTCATCCAAGTGCGCGGTCCTCATTCCGGCCTGTTGCAGTTGGTGATAGGGCCGTCCCGCTTCAATCGCTTCATGCTGGCGAACATCGCCAACTAAAAGCACGCGGTCATGGGCGCGGAGACCGTGCAGAAATTGGTTCATCTGGCGGGTACTGGCCAGACTTGATTCGTCCAAGACATACAAGTGTTTTGTTTCATCATCGACATTGGGACCGCGAGCCAGGTGATGCTGCAAGGTGCTGGAGTCGATCCCAGCTTCGGCCAATAGATGGGCGGCACGCGACGTGGGCGCAAAGCCTTGGACGGTGTAGCCCTCCCGCTCGGCGCCCTCGCGGATCGCCGTCAGAGAGGTGGTCTTGCCGGCCCCGGCGACGCCTTCGAGCGCCGTGATTTGGTCGCGGCTGCTGAGAATCTCCTCAACCGCTCCACGTTGACTGTTGCTCAAATGCGGATGCTCATACTCAACTTCTCGACGCAGCTCAAACCGGACCACCGCCGGATGCTGGTTCTGTCCCTGCTGCATGAGGCGTATGGTGTCCCGCTCCAAATGGATCATTTCGCTGGTTGTGAACTCCCGTCGTGTCTGCCCCGGTTGTTGCCCCATCTCAATGAGTGCACCGTGTTCGATTTCGTTTTTCAACTGATCACGAAGTCTGTCGAATGGGACTTCCCCCATCCCGCGCTTCAGGGCGTCGCGCATCAGGTCGCGCTCTTCGGAAACCGCTTCGCGTTCAAAGTTTTTCTCCACGGCGTACTCGATCGCCCGTTGGACCGATGCCTGAAGTTGCTCCGGGGTAGAGCGTTCGATCTCTTGGGCGCGGGACTGGGCGTCTTCGACTACGCGCTGAGCTTGGTTGCCGTACTGCTCGGCAAGCTCGCGATGGCGCTGCTGCATTTCCTCGTGTGAGATTTCGAGCTTACGGTCGCGGGTGCGGTGAGCGGCTATCTCTGCCGCTTCCGGTCCGCGAATGCCTTCCTGTTGCAAGTGGTCTTTGATTTGCTGCCGGCGCGGGCTGCTGGCGTCCAGATATTCCTGGGTGTAGCCCTTGATTTCGGGTGCACCGTTGGGGCTCTGCTCGATCTGGTAACCGAGTTCTTTCAAGCGCAGGGCCAGTTCGGCGCGATATACGGCGGTGGCGTATTGCTGCGAACGATAAAGTTCCTGCGGTTGCAAGGCCCGCGTTTCGCCGTTCTCCCGTTCCGTAACGTTGAAGAAAACAACGTGTGTGTGGAGTTGCGGTGCAGCATAGCCATCGACCGGGCGGCTACTATCATGCTCAAATTTAGCAGCGACCCACTTGCCAGTTGTTTCCGGAGCATGATTGCCGCCGATACGTGCTTGGACGTATTTCTCCAATTCATTGAGTGCGAAATCAACGCTCTCGCGATGTGCGAGACGCACGCGCTCGTCGCCGCCGACCAGAGCGGTCAGTGAAACGCTCTTGGGCGCACTGAAGGTGGCATCCCATCCGGCGCGGTGTTCCATCGGGCGGATGGTTGCGCCCTGGCTGTTGGCGTACTCGTACGCAGTCCGATGCTGAACAAGCTGCGCTCCGGTGAGCGGGTGCTGGCCGTCGGCTAGGCGGGCGAAATGTTCTTCGTTTACCTCACCCTGAAGAGTCCATTGCCGAGCGAGTTTGCCGTGCCACTCGCCACGAACTTGATCGCCTTGGGTGTAGTAGTTGTCGCGGGAGTTGGAGAACTCCTGCTTGTGATAATTGTGGGCCTGACCGGAACTGAGCGGTTTGGAGATAGTCAACATCGTTGCTTCACTACTTCAGAAACCGCGTCTGCTCTTGTTGTGCTGCTGGCGCTTGTGACTTGGCTTCCTGCGACCGCAATTCCTCATCCTGCTTGCCGCCCGTCGGCACAGATGCGTTAGCGCGTGGGCCTGAGGGATGCGGTTCGGTTCCGCCAAACCGTATAGGGCGTTCAAGGAAATCGGGCTGTTTTTTAGTCAGTTCGAGGTAGGGGAAACTGATTCGCACGACCAGATTTCCGCATTTCAAAAAGCCATGCCCTTTGTCGAGACCTGCGATTTCCTCTTTCATGGCCAGCGGTCTGACTTCCTGTTCCATCTGGTAGCTGCGCGTCTCCCGCTGCTGTGGCATCTGGCCGGTGCTCCGGCTCTCGCGTAGCCGCTCGATCTCAACGTTTCCAATAAAACCGCTGATCCACTGAGCGGCATCGGGCTCGCTGGTTTTCAAAAATATCTTGGTCGCAGGCTGCGAAAACATCGCTTCGGCCAAGTGTCCGTAAATTGTTTGCAACTGGCTGCGGCCCTGAAAGGCGAGCACGACGGGATTGCCGGATTTGCGGTTCTCGGTGATGGCGGTGTGCAGTTGTGGCAGGTGGTGAAGCGTGGCCAGCTCGTCCAGCACGAACCAAACCGGACGCGGACCGGGCTTGCCCTGATTCATCAATCTGAGCACCAGCATGTCCAGCCACATGCTGATGAGTGGGCGCAATTGCTTCCTGGCTTCGGGAATACTGGTGATGAAGATCCAGCCCCGGCGCTGCCGTGACCACCCGGCGGCGGTCCAGCTTCGTGCCGTTTCCTGCTTGGGCGGCAGCAGCTTCAGGCTGTCCGCTACCATGCTGAGTGAGGCGAGAATGCCGCCGCGCTGCTGGCCGGCATTGGGATAAATGAGCGTGGCCAGCTCCGTGCCTTTCAGCTTTCGATCTAACTCATCTTCCTGGGAGAGCCACCAGATTAGCTCCTCTGGCGTCGGTCGCAATGTGAGCAAATGGGCAAAGATTTTGCGCGGTCCTTCGACAAAGAACGGATTGTCTCGGGGAGTGTCCGGGAACAAAGAAGCGGCCAAACTCAGCGCCTCCGAAGGACGAATTAGCTCGTCCGATGGAGACCAATAAGGCATCCGCTGATCGAGCGGATTGAGAATCACATCGCCGCGCTCGGCAGAGTAGAACTGCCCGGTATATTCCAGCGCGGGATCGTAGACGATGGCCGTCTCGCCGCGCTCATCAATCTCGGCAATCATCTGGCGGATGAGCGAAGACTTGCCACTACCGGCGTCACCCATGAACATAAAATGGTTGTCTTCGAGCGAGCGCGGGATGCGCACCCTGCGCCATTCCCGGCGCAGAATTCGCTCCGACAGCGTGGGCCTTTCGAGCGTAATGAAGCCCATTCCGTCCGACTGGTTTCGACGATTGAACTCGGCGGCAGTGACTTCTTCGGGGCCTCTTACCCGGCGTCCGTACTTCCTGATCCGTGCGCGTTCCCGGTCCATGGGAAGCGCGACCGTGAGGCCAAGCACCAGAAATATCGGACCCGCCATGAGCGACCACCAAACCAGATCGGCGAGCGTGTGTCCGTCATAAACCGCATCCCGAAGTCTGTCCCTGACAACCTCGTTGGACCAGAGGCGCGGGGCAGTGAGCACTAAGTGCTTGCCCTGGCGCTCAGCTTGTGCGGTCAACACAAAGGGAATTTGACGTCCATCCGCTATGCGTGTGATACCCGGCTCCACCTCATCTTCCGTGGGCAGGTAATTCATCTTGTCTGGGCGTGTTATCAACATCAGCCGGTACTTGCTGGTGGTCACATTGAGCTTGGGCATGAAGCTGGCGGACACGTAAGTCGGGAGCCAGTACTGCTGTAGTGGTGTCCAGTTTTCATACCGAAGCCACTGACATATACACACCAGTGCCACGCTTATGGCGAGCGCCCCGCAGGTCCAAACTGGCTTGTCATTCGGCCAGTTGTAAGTCTCATTTCTTCCCCAGAGGTTCGCCATACCTTACTCCCTTCGTAGTCCCAAAATGGCCGTCCAGGAGCGCCATTTCGAGCAAGTTCAGACGGGAGAGTCCCACGACTTTTAAATTCGGGCAAACCGTGAAGTGCCCGTCATATTTCGCGGACTTGGCATACAAATGGCTTAGTGCGAATGCGGTGCTGGATCAGGACGCCACAAAGGCCCAGTTGCGTCCGCGATTTTTGACGGGGCACAAATTCCTCTGGATGGAGTCTGGTTCTATTAAATTGATTGGAAAGATTGAAGATAATGGCAATCCGGGAGGTTGCAGGTGTCTAAAGCGGGTAATGGGCTGGAGGGCGCCAGAGTTGCGCTTCGTTCTATTCTATGTCACGCAATCCAAATAAACATCCGCCGAGATTTGTTGAATCGTATAGCGGTCATCGGGCGTCATTCTCTCGGCGTGGACGTAGGATCGGAGCTCGGTTTTGTGCTCTGTTGGAGCCGTTCTTTAGCGTTGGAGCTTTTTTCTCGGTCTGCCCACTGGACAATCTCTTGGATTTTCTCGTCGGTCAATTTTTCTCCATTGCCAATTGTACGCAGCAAATTTAGGACGATCATTCTCAATCCCAGCACTTCAGCGAGAAGGGTTTCCTCTGGCGAAGGAACGGACGCGCGGTTCAACTGCGCCAGCAATATCTCCCGGCACCACTCGCCCAAGGTCAATCCCCGCGCTTGGGCCAATAGCTCAAGTTGCGCGTATTCTTCGTCGGTGACTTTGGCTCCGGCGGAGCGGTTGCGTGAAATCGCCATCATTTATCTAATGACCTCACTGGTCAATTAGACGCTCGCGTAAAGAACAAGTCAGGAAAAAAGAAAGACCACGCGGTATGGTCCGCAAGTGAAGGTTTGAGCAAGGCAAATCGGAAACCCCCGAGGGCTTATACAGAAGAAAAGTACACCTGTCAGAAGGTTACTATTGAGCGCCGGGACCGGCGCTATGCAGCACCCTTCCAGGGGTGGTGTGTCAACCTCCTCCCGACGCCGCAGGCGGCGCGCATTTCGGTGCTTCAGCGCTGCTCCGCTTCGGAGGACGGAGTCGGGCGGCACCAGGCCGCCAAAATCCGGTAGTGGTGCCATTTCGCGTCCTCAGGCGGTACTGCTCGCCGTACTGCTCCTGTTCGCGGTAGCCTGTTCCGCCCCGAGCACTTCACGCCACGGCCACTTAGTACCAATAAACACGCGAGCGGCTGGTTGGGTCGGGATATCGAAAATCATTGCAGGTGCCTCTGGCGGTAACGGAGCAGTATTAAACTCTATGCCTTGCGCTATGAATGCCTGTCGTATCGTAGCAGTCGAATGCGCGGACGGTCCTGCTGGTTCTGGCAGAATGATACCAAATCCAAAAGGGCTTCCCATTAAGGCTCGCATTCCTACATTCCATCCAGTGGCTCCAAACAGAAGATGGAACTCCCTAGCAAAGCTTAGGGCCTCAGGATCACCATGTGGGTACTCGATCCAAACTGATCCAGGCTGCGAACTGAGGACTGCGGTCAACTTGCCAACAGGTCCCATTAGCGACCTCCAAGAGAACTGCGCTTTCAGCTTTTCGGTTTCTAGATTAGCTTCGGCTGCTGCCTTTTCTGCTAGTGCTGCACGCTCTTCTGCCGCCGCTGCGTCCCGTCGAATATTTGCGATGTGTTCAGCATCAATTGCCTCAATCCGCTTAGCGATCCGCGCAATGGTAAACGCTATGGTCACTTCCGCCAACACGCCGAGGGTTACGAGTAATGCTCCTGTGACAGCCCGTTGGGGCAATGTTTTAGTAACAAACGACTTAAGTAGTTCAGGACCGTCTTCGACAACCAGTCCGATTACAACAATGGAACCAGCAATGGCCGACGCCACGTCCAGACGACCCATCCAGCTACTTAGTTTTTCTCTCTTCATCTCGCCCGTCTCCGCGCGTCGGCGGCGATATGGGCCGCCTAGCAATTTACCAATCATAGCCGGTTTATTGGCTTTCGCCCCCCACACGTCACGGGTCAGCGCTACCCCCTGTGGAAATCAAACGGCACCACTACCCAAAATCCAATGGAATTCCCTTCGCAACACAGGTAGGCTATTCTATGGATACGGAGTCTGCATTGTGACGATTGAGGTCAAGCTTACGCCAGAACTGGAGGCCCGGCTGGTTGCCGAAGCCGAGGCACAGGGTCTGCCCTTGGAAAGGGTCGCCGAGCTGGTTTTAGAGGAGGCTCTGGTCGGACGCTCCGGCCCCCAAGGCAATCTCTCGGTGGAGGAGTTTCACTCAATGTTGAGCGCCCTTGCAGAGGGTTCGGAAAGACTCCCGGAGTTATCAACCGAGACCTTCAGCCGCGAGAGTTTTTATCAGGACCGCTTGTAGATGGCAGGTCCGCCCTACCTGATCGATACCAACATCCTTCTGCGCTGGATCAAGCCGGATGACCGCGACTACCGCCTGGTGACCACGGCCATTGAGCGTCTGCTCCGGTATGGCGCTACGCTCTGCTACACCTCCCAAAACGTTGCCGAGTTCTGGAATACCTGTACGCGTCCATTGGACCGAAACGGATACGGGCTGTCGCCACAAGAGACCGACCGTCGTGCCGGGCTGTTTGAAGGTAAGCTGCGGCTGCTGCCAGACAGTTTGCTCACGCATCAAGAATGGCGGAACCTCGTCGTCGTGCACAGTATCCGCGGGGTACAGGTGCACGATGCACGACTGGTAGCGGCGATGCACGTCCACCACGTCAAGCAAATTCTGACATTCAACGAGACGGATTTTGCGCGCTATCCCGATATCGAGGCTGTGCATCCTCGGAGCGTCTTAGCCAACAGCCCATAAGCAAAGCCAAACCGGAATGGGGAATGAATTCGTGCTCCCCGATGAATGGTCCCGCCCCCCAAGTTTCTCCACGGTGTCGAGGGAACCAGGGCGTCAGTATACTTATTCGTTGTGGGTAGCAAGCGCCACGTCCGCGAGGCTTCATGCGAGGGCAAGCAGAAATATGCTGACAAGCGTGGGGCTCTTGCTGCCGCCAAGAGGCTCGGATTGGACGCGTATTTTTGTCATTTTTGTCGCAAATTTCATATCGGTCATTCGCGCCTAAAAGGGGCGATGAACCGTGCCCAGCGCAAGCGACTGCGCTGGCGTTCTTAGTCAGAAAGAATGCTCTCGGTGATTGGGTTTGAACGTTGGGAAATAAGGACCACTTGTAGGTGGCTTTCGGCACAAGCAAAAATTTTCGCCGCACGGCACACGCCGGGCGGCGAAAATTTTTAGGCGCTCTGGGTGGGCGAGCCGCAAAAGGGACGGTATGACGGCACGGAATCAAAACAAGGGGCGCGTTCAACACGCACCCCTTTTACTAATCGTTCAGTGAGTCAGAAATAACCTCCCATCGCCATTGAAGGCTTTCCGCAAGACTTTCCTCGCCATCGAAATTTGACAGAGCACGAAGCCGGGTGTAACGCCTCGCGCTTCCGCTATGGCCTCGGCGTTCAGCATGGGCCTTCCTGCGAAACCTTTTTTGGATCGTTCCGGGTTACGGGTCTCTGCCCAGTGGCGCTCCTTTAGAACGAAATCCGGGCCAAGTTCCCTAATACATTCCAAGGTTTGGGACAGGGCGCGTTGCAACAGGGGATACTCGCTAATCTTCTCCAACAGATCGCGGGTAATTAGCCCCTGCTCGATTGGATTGGAATACGGGAGATTGGGACGTGCCACTAATTCCACATTTTCCACCGTGTCCATCCGGTGGTTTTCGTGGCGCGTGAAATATGCCTCTACCGCGCCACACGCGAACCTGTACGCAAGGAAACGCCGGAACGAATCGGGGGTAGAGCGTAGCGGATAGTGGCGCTGAAACGTCTTAAGCAGAGCACAAACCGCGCCGTTATACAGGCACTCTAGTTGCCAGTCAGAAGGGTACACAAACAGTCTGCGTGCCCTGCGTTCTGTCCACTTCTGGGCCAGTGGCATCGTGCAAGAAAGAAACAAGTCCAGTGCATTCTTGTGGTCATGATTGCGGTAGGCGATTTCCGCAACTTCCAAGCGGAGCGGTGTGTTAGCTCTCTTGAATAGGTACTCGGTTACAGCCGACAGTTGCGCTTCATCGAGCGCTGGAATTATCTTGCTTGCAATCAAATCGTTGATAACGGGGGGCATGGGAAGCGGAGTTGCGCTGGTCATTACTGCACCCCCTGAGCGGACTTGGGCGTTGTGCCATCCTCGGGGCTGATGGCCCCAAGGATGACAGCGGCGGTGCGATGGACAACTTCCAGACTCTCAAGCAGCAATCGAGAGTCGCCGTAGTAAAGCTGGCAGTCGGCAAAAGCGGTCTTGGCTTCGAGTCCAAGCGCTTCACAGACCACGAAAGCGGCGGCCTTGGTTTCCTGCTGTTGAATAAGGCGGGTCACAAAGGTACGGCGCTGGATGCTATACAACATTTGGCTTACGACCTCGCGCAGCAAGACCGGGAAGGCTTCGGCGGGTTTCATCTTCGGAAGTAAGCGAATGATGCCGCGATAGGATGTTGCTTGGGCGGGAGCAATCCTGTCGGAATACTCGATTTTCATCTGCTGCGATTCGGCAAAGGCCAGCAGCCTTTCCAGCTTCTCGGCCACAGCAACGGGCTGATGAGACCGGGGCAGTTCCTCGCCTCCGGTCTGTTCCACGTCAAACACGTACACCCCGCGAAAACCGAGCAACTGAGTTTCCGGCGGTGCTGGCGGTTTCGTTTCTTCGGCAGGTTTCTTGCCCTTGGCTGGCTTCTTGTTGTCGGCTGGTTTGGCGGCATCGTTCTTGACTCCAACCGTAGGGGCAAAAATGAAGACGCCCTTTTCTCCGGGGCGAACAAAGCGCCCTAATTCGTTCCAACTGCGGACACCTTCAAGATGGGTTGCGTTGGGGCGTTGTGCCGCAATCAAGAGAACATTGCGGGGGCTGTAGGTGTGAAACCTTGCCATGGTTTCGAGGTAAGAGGAAAAGACTTCGTGATGGCCGGATTCGATGGCCTGGACTAATCCATCTACGCTGGCGCGAGTGAGTTCCCAAGTGTTTTTGGTTTTGCTTGTATCCTTCAATAACATTTTTAATCCCCTGTTCCGCCGGGTCGGCTGTTTTTGTCTTTCACTTGAGCGGCAGCGAGACAAAAACAGCTGATCGGCGGACACGGGGAAAAACGCAGCGCAGGGAGGGTGGCAGGGCCCGAGTGTCGGCGCGGTGAGTGCCAAAACGTTTTTGTTTTTGTTTTGGCGCGAAGCCGTGCTAGACCTCGCGACCGCCCGAGCCGCTGGGGTCAAGCGGCGTCCACCCGAGCGCAGCGGAGTGGAAGAAAGACGCGTAGCCTACCGCTAGGTTCTTGGTTTCGGTAGAGGCCACGGGATTGCGGTTCTCGTTCTATCGCGCTTGGACAGATGTGGACAGATGTTTTGGAATCTAACTCTGAGGAATGACCTTATGCAGTGAAGGGTCTGAGCCGAGCAATTCGCAGAGGCGAAAATAATGCTTTGAGCCTTTATTTTGGAAATAGATGTGTTCCTTCTCGCGACCACCAGGAAAATCATCTTTGAAGACGTACAGGTCGATCGTGTATTTCTCGTCTCTTATGCGGCCATCCGAGATGTTCTTATATATGGGGTCTATGGCTCCGCTTTCGGCATAAAAGTTGCCCGTAAGAGTAGAAATCAAATCCGTAAACATGCAACCTCGGTCAGAGCTTGTGAAAACCAGAACGTTCGGGTATTCGCGACCAGGATTCGCTGCTTGGAACTGTTTCGCGGCTTGGTGAATATGCGCACTCAACCGATTGTGAGCGGGGTCATGCCGTGACCCTCCGACAAGGGTCATTGGTGGAGCCGCGTTCAACTGATCTTTTAGCCATGTGTCTTCCTGTATGTGCTTGGCCTCGCTGTAGAGAACGAATTCTGTGCTCTTGAAAACACGGAAGTCGGGCGTCTTACCCTGGCGCATCTCTTGGTCGGTGAAACGCATACAGCGCATGTCATGTTTAGCGAAGAAATCAACAGCGATCTGCTCACCGATGTTCAAACTACTCTGGTCCATTTCTTGACGATCAGCGTTCGCACCCTTGACCCCAATTGGCGTTCGCTGAGCTACGCGACCCAATCCTTGCACAACAATTCTGCCTGAGCAAGAACCGTAAGCGTGGCCTGCTCCTGCTTGTCCGGGGGATATCCGTGCGCACGAAGGATGCGTTTGACGATTGCACGCATCTTGGCGCGAACGCTTTCTTTGACCGTCCAGTCAATTGAGGCGTTCTTCCTCACCGCGTCTACCAACTCCAAAGCAATCTGCCGCAACGTGTCATCACCCAAGACTTTCACGGCGCTGTCGTTCACTTCGAGCGCGTCATAGAAGGCGACTTCCTCATCGCTCATCTTGAGCTTGTCGCCCCGGCTTTGGGCCTCGCGCATATTCTTGGCCAGATTCACTAGCTCGGCGATGATTTCCGCAGTGTCCAGTGAGCGATTCTGGTATTTCTGGATGGTTTTTTGCAGCATGTCCGAGAAAAGTCGCGACTGCACCAAGTTCTTCTTCGATTGGGCTTTTAGTTGGTCGTTCAACAGCTTGCGTAGGGCTTCAATCGCTAGATTCTTTTGGGGCAGTCGCCGAACTTCTTCCAGAAATTCGTCGGACAGAATGGAGATATCCGGCCTGCCCAAGCCAGCCACAGAGAAGATGTCTATCACTTCGTCAGAGGCGACCGAACGGGAGACGATCTGGCGCACAGCAGACTCCACGACTTCCGGGTTTTTCTGCTCGTCTTCGGTGAGCGTTGTTTTAATCAGCGTTCCCCGCACGGTCTGAAAGAAGCCTATCTCCTCGCGGAGGGCCATCGCCTTATCGTGCGGTACCGAAAGGGCAAAGGCACGCGAGAGAGCGGAGACCGACGACAAATAGCGAGACTTTCCGTTTTCTTGGGGAATGATGTAGTCCGCTGCGTTTTTCACCAGTTGCACGCGCTCAGCCGGCTTGCCAGCAAGGTGCTTGGAATAATCGAACCCATGCAAGATCCCCTTGACCACATCAAAGTGCTCTAGCATCTTGCGGACTGCGGCCTCCTGGTCAAACGTGGGCTGGCCCTTGCCTCCGGCTTGCGTGTAATTGGCCATGGCTTTCTTGAGCTGGTCAGCCAATCCCAAGTAGTCCACGATCAGCCCGCCTTCTTTGTCTTTGAAGACGCGGTTCACACGCGCTATGGCCTGCATCAGGCCGTGGCCTTGCATCGGCTTGTCCACATACATGGTGTGTAGGCAGGGCACGTCGAAGCCAGTGAGCCACATGTCGCGAACAATCACCAGCTTCATGGGGTCGTTCTCGTTCTTGAAGCGCTTGGCTAAGGCTTCGCGGCGCTGCTTGTTGCGGATGTGCGGTTGAAGCTTCCCATCGTCGGCAGCGGAACCTGTCATCACCACTTTGACGAGTCCTTTGTCATCGTCGTCGTGGTGCCATGAAGGGCGCAGCTTCACAATAGCTGCGTACAGGTCAGCGCAAATGCGGCGGCTCATGGCCACAATCATGGCCTTGCCTTCCATAGCGGCAAAGCGCTTTTCTACGTGGTCAATCAGGTCTTTGGCCACCAGTTCAATACGGTTGTCGGTGCCGACCATCGCTTCGAGTCGTGCCCATTTCGTCTTGAGCCTTTCCTTCTTCTCGACTTCCTCGCCTTCTGTGGCTTCCTCGAAATCAGGATCGATCTTTGGCCGTTCTTCGGCCTTCAGTTCCAGTTTCGCCAGGCGGCCTTCGTAGTAGATGCGGACAGTAACCTCGTCTTCCACAGCGCGCTGAATGTCATAAACATCGATGTAATCGCCAAAGACCGCAGGGGTACTGCGGTCGCCGCTCTCGATGGGTGTGCCCGTGAAGCCGATGAATGACGCATTGGGCAGCGCATCGCGCATGTGCTTGGCGAACCCATCAATAAAGTCGTACTGGCTACGGTGGGCCTCGTCGGCGATGACGACAATATTGCGCCGGTCTGAAAGTACGGGGTATTTCTCACCCTTGTTTTCGGGGAAAAACTTCTGGATGGTCGTAAAGACCACTCCTCCCGACGAACGCAGCAGAGCGGACTTGAGATCGTCGCGGCTGTCCGCCTGCTCCGGCGTTTGACGCAGAACGTGTTCGCAACGAGAAAAAGTCCCAAAAAGCTGCCCGTCCAGGTCGATTCGGTCAGTCAAAACAACTATTGTTGGGTTTTCCAGTTTGGTGTGCTGGATGAGTTTGCCGGCATAAAACACCATAGAAAGGCTCTTGCCGCTGCCCTGGGTGTGCCAGACCACGCCTGCTCGGCGGTCGCCACGTAATGCGGCTGCCCTGAGAGTGCTTTCCACGGCTTTATTCACCGCATGAAACTGGTGATATCCGGCCATCTTCTTGGCGAGTTGTCCGCCATCATTCTCAAAGACGATGAAATTGCGCACGAAATCGAGGAAGCGGTTCTTCTCAAAAATGCCTTTGATAAGCACGTCCAGCTGTAATGAGTCTTTGGGTGCTATATCGTATCCCGCC
>Ga0210400_10003061_pt1 | contig 14956 bp, 12 predicted proteins | sample IncBWH26MmetaG_FD_155456 | JGI IMG/M metagenome (GOLD analysis project Ga0210400, IMG submission 155456) | Forest soil microbial communities from Barre Woods Harvard Forest LTER site, Petersham, Massachusetts, United States - Inc-BW-H-26-M | ecosystem: Environmental > Terrestrial > Soil >... | reverse complement strand
ACGCTGGGGTGGGCCTACTATCACAAAGGCATCTACCAGTCCGCCATCAGCCAGTTTCAGGAAGCCCTGCGATTAGGCGAAAAGCGCGGCGATCCCGACGACGCCGACCTCCATTACCATCTCGGCCTCGCCTATCAAAAGTCTAACCAGAACGCGCAGGCCCGCCAGCAACTGGAGAGAGCTGTGAAGCTCCGCCCCGACTACGCCGATGCCCGCAAAGCTTTATCCGAGCTCCACGGCTAAGAATGTGGGGCATCGGAAGGCGAAGGGGCACCCGGCAGTCTTCGACAATATCTGGCCGAGAGATCTTGCTACGGACTGACGGGGCGCACGCTGCTCACTCTGCGGGCGCTGGTTCTAGCTGGCGATTAATGAGGATTCCGCCGGCGATGAGGGCAACGGTCAGGGCGGTGAAGAAGAGCATCCATCCCCAATACTGCATGGGGTGGCGGATGGCGCGGACGAAATGGCGGCCGTAGTGGTCGGCGGTGATGGCGATGGCGGAATAGCGGACGGCGCGGCTGAGGGTGACGATGGCGAGAAATTTTCCGAGAGGGAAATCGGATGCGCCGGCCGCTGCGAAGAACATGCTGGTTGGGGTGGGGATGGGAATGGCGCAGGAGGCGGCGAGCGATCCAGTGCCCCATTTTTTGAACAGCGTTAGAAACTTTGAGATTTTTCCTTTCTTGAATTTCTTATCCAGATAGGCCGATCCGGCCTTGCGGGCCACGCGAAAAGTGAAGTAGGCGCCAATGACCGATCCGGCGGTGGCGGTGACGGCGTATTCGTACCAGGGATTGCGATGGCTGGCGGCGAGGACGGCGGTGAGAATGTCGAGGCAACCGAACGTGGGGACGGGAGAACTGTCGAGAATCGCGAGGAAGAAAAGGCCAAGAGCGCCGAGGTGGCGGAGGGTCGCGGCAAAAGTTCGGGGGGCGGGTCGCCTTGGGATGGGAGCGAACAGGTTCAGCATCTTGGCTAATAGTATCAAGGGGGGCGGCGGGTCCGGCGCGGGGACTGGCCGAGGAAAAACAAAACTACGGAGGGCGCGGATCAGTGTTCAGGGTTCAGGGTTCATCAGCCAGTTTTTTTAACGGGAACGTCTTTTCTATCGATTTTGCGGGTGATGATAGTCTCCAGGGTTTTGCCGTTGGGGCGGAAGACGAGCATGTGGTCGCCGTGGAAGGACACGAGGGCCGAGGCACCGGGGCCGAATTCGCCGGGACGGTAGCCGTCGGAAACGCTGGGATTGTACTCGCCGATATATTCGACTCCGTTGACCTTGATGACGATGGCGGCGCGGCGAACTTTTGGTTCGCTGGGCTGGGTTTCGCGAGCGGAGGGTGGGGCCAATTCGCGGAGGATTTCCTGTTCGGCCTGGGCCCAGTTTTCCAGATCGTGGCCGGGGACTTTGCCGTTGCGGAAGTAGATTTCTTCGGCGCGGCGGCGGATGGCCTCATGCCGGTCGTTGGGAAGGCTGGGCCAAGGGTTGCGAGTTTTTGTGAAGGCGTTCATGAAGAGGTGGCTCCTGCTGCGAATTCGCGTTCTTGCCTGGCTTCATCATAACTGCGTAAACCACGAACTGGTGTGCGGGCATCTCATCTAAAGGACGTAGGGGGCCGTTCGCAGTCCTTAGAGGACCTTTTACCCAGCGCAATCCCCGCTGTAGGCATCGGAAAATAAGGGAGTTGACCGGATTCAGCCTGGGGCCTAACATTACCGCCAAGTAAGGTCGCACTCTCTCATGATCGGGCAGCAGGTCTCCCATTACCGCATCCTTGGCAAGCTCGGGGGCGGGGGTATGGGTGTGGTTTACGAGGGCGAGGACCTGAAGCTGGGGCGGCACGTTGCGCTGAAGTTTATTCCGGAAAACCTGGCCCACGACCCCAAGTCGCTGGAGCGGTTTACGCGCGAGGCGCGAGCGGCGTCGCAGCTCAACCATCCTAATATCTGCACCATCCACGGCATTGAGGACAATAACGGGCATCCCTTCATCGTGATGGAGAAGCTCGAGGGGGAAAGCCTGAAGCAGCACATTTCCGGGCAGGCGATGGTGCTTGAGGAAGTGCTCGACGTGGGTGTGCAGGTGGCGGACGCGCTGGTGGCGTCGCACACCAAGGGGATTGTGCATCGCGACATCAAGCCGGCCAACATTTTTATGACTCCCGGCGGGCAGGTGAAAGTGCTCGACTTCGGGCTGGCGAAGCTGGTGCACAATCAGGGCGAAGACGAAGCAGCGGCGGACAATTCGCTGACCGCGGTCGGAGTGATTCCGGGGACTGCGGTGTATATGTCGCCGGAGCAGGCGCGGAGCGAAACCATTGACGCCCGCAGTGATCTGTTCTCGTTCGGCGTGGTGCTGTACGAGATGTCGACGGGGAAGAAACCTTTCCAGGGGAACAATTCGCTGGTCACTCTGGACGCAGTGCTGCATTCCAAGCCGGTCCCGCCGCGGGATTTGAATCCGAAGATTCCGATCGAGCTGGAAGGGATTATCGGCAAAGCGATGGAGAAAGATCGGCGGCACCGCTACCAGAGTGCGGCGGAGATGCGGTCGGATCTGGCAATGCTGAAACGGGAGACGGAGTCGGGAACGATCAAGGCTGGAAGCGCGACCACCAAGCTGCGGGCGGCGTCGAGAACGTTTGGCAGGAATTCGCATTTGCAGACGTATCTGCTGCTGGGGATGGCGGGGCTGCTGGTGGCGGTGCTGGCGTCGGTGGGAGCGTGGTGGTACAACCACCGGGAAGTGGCGAACGCCGAGCAGCGCAATGCGATCGCGGTCCTGCCGCTGCAGAATAATACCGGGGATTTCAACGTCGACTATTTGCGGTTTGCGCTGGCGGATGAGCTGTCGAACGTGCTGACCTACTCGCGGTCATTGGAAGTGCGGCCCTCGTCGCTGACGCGAAAATATTCGTCGCCGGATCTGGATCCGAAAAATGTGGGAAAAGAATTGCGGGTGGGGCGGCTGCTGCAGGGACATTTTATGCGCCAGGGCGACCAGTTGACGGTGACGCTGGAAGCGATCGACGTGCCGACGGACCGTTTGCTGTGGCAGGGGTCGGCGACGGCAAAGGCCGACGACATGATCGGATTGCAGGAGCAGTTGACGAATCAGGTACAGCATGGGCTGATGCCAATTCTGGGGGGAGTGGCGGGAGCGGGAGAAGAAGCGGCGTCGCGTCCGAAGAACCAGCAGGCGTACGACTTTTATCTGCGCAGCGTGGCGGTACCGCATGATCCGGCGCCGAATAAGGAAGCAATCAAGATGCTGGAGTGGGCGGTGGGGATCGATCCGAATTACGCGCCGGCGTGGGAGGCGTTGGGACAAAGATATTATTACGACTCGACGTACGGCGGTGGCGGCGAGTCCGTGTTCCAGCGTTCGAATGCTGCGTATGAACGGGCGTTGTCGCTGGATCCGAATCGCATGATGGCGGCGAGCAATTTGATTACGGCGCGGGTGGAGCGGGGCGAGTTGGGACGGGCTTACGATGCGGCGACGGATCTGGTGAAGCGGCGTCCGCAGAGCGCGGACGCGCATTTTGCGCTGAGTTATGTGTTGCGCTATGCGGGGATGCTGGAGGAGTCGACGGAGCAATGCAATGCGGCGCGGCAGCTGGATCCGGGGAATTTTGCGTTCCGGTCGTGTGCATGGTCGTTTCTGGAGATGGGGAAAACGGATCAGGCCACGGATTTTGTGCATCTGGATGCGGGGTCGGAGTGGGCGGCGTGGGTGACGCCGTATGTGTTCCTGGCGGAGGGAAATATTGCGGAGGCACGCGGCGCGGTGCGGAATATGGGGAAAGGGGCGACGTATCACCGAGAGTTGATGGAGGCTTGCACGGCCGCGCAGAAGCCGGCGGACCTGGAGAAGATTGTGCGCGAGCAGGAAGCGTCGGTGATGATGGAACCGGATGCCGAGGCGTGGTATCACGTGGGGGCGCTGCTGGCGTACTGTGGACAGAAGGAGCCCTCGATGCGGTTGCTCAAGGCGGCGGTGCAGCAGAATTATTGCGCGCACACGGCGTTGTTGGACGATCCGCTGCTGAAGGACTTGCGGAAGGAAACGGCGTTTAGTGAAGTGCTGACGGCGTCGAGTAACTGCCAGGCGGTGTTTAAGGAAGGGCGGCAGTAGAAAGCTGCTAGCTGCTAGCTTCTAGCTCACGGCTCTCAGCTCCGGTTTCGGTTTCAAAAACAATCTTATGACGAAGGTTACGCGGCGGGCTCTGCTGAAGACTTCTGTTTTGGGAGCGGCGGCGGGGATGGTTCCGGGCTTCGCGGTGAAGCTTGAGAACGTGGCTCGCAAGGGGCGGATTCGGCAGGCGGTTTGCCGGTGGTGTTATTCGCACATTCCAGTCGAACAGTTGGCGGAGTACGCGGCAAAGATTGGGCTGCGCGGGGTTGATCTGCTGCAGCCGGAGGAGTATGACATCCCGCGCCGCTATGGACTCGTGTGCAGTATGGGATACGCGGGGGGCGGGGATATTGGGAAGGCTTTAAACCGGGTGGAAAATCATGCGGCGATTGAGGCGGCGTTTCGAACGAATATTCCTCTGGCGGCGAAGAGCGGCGTGCCCAATGTGATTACGTTTTCCGGAAACCGCGGCGGGATGGGGGATGAGGAAGGCGCGCGGAATACAATCGCGGGGCTGAATCGCGTGAAGAAGATTGGAGAAGATCATGGCGTGACCATCTGCCTGGAACTGCTCAACAGCAAGCGCGATCATCACGATTATATGTGCGACCACACGGCTTGGGGAGTTGGTGTGGTGCGGGAAGTGAATTCGCCGAATGTGAAGTTGTTGTATGACATCTACCATATGCAGATTATGGATGGCGATCTGATCGCGACCATTCGCGAGAACCTGCAGTGGATTGCGCACTTTCATACTGGCGGCGTGCCGGGGCGGCATGAACTGGATGGGACGCAGGAAGTACAGTGGGACGGGGTGATGCGCGCGATTGCGGACGCGGGATTCAAGGGATATGTGGCGCATGAATTTGTTCCGGCGGGGAATGATGCTCTGGAGTCGCTGCGGAAGGCGGCGGAGTTGTGCGATGTGTGAACGGGCTTCCGGCTCTCGGCTTCCGGCTCTCGGTGCATAGAGATTTTCTAATTCGAAATTCCCACTTCTCACAGAAAGACGACGAGGAAAGAATTTGCGTCAAAGTGGGGGTAGGCCCCATCCTTGTAACGTGAGACATTCCAAAACCCTTAGCCTGCTGCGGGCCCCTCGGCACCGCGCTTCTTCTTCACTTCAGTTCATGCGATTTTTCGTCGTGCGGCTGGTCTGTATTCTCGTGATCTTAGTTTTTGCGTCATCGAATCCCACCCTTGCGCAAAATACGCGCAAGGATGGGGCACCCCAAGTGTCGTCGCCCCCTGCGAAATCCTCTTTCTCTTTCGAGGCTGATCCTCCGGGGCTTTTGTATCAGGGGGTGCCGGCGGAGTTGGTGCAGGATCAGGGGATGGCGGGATTGCGGTTGGAGTTGTTGCGACTGGGGACTACGGCGCGGCTGATGCAGGTGGTGGCGCATCCGGATGATGAGGATGGCGGGATGCTGACGCTGGAGGCGCGGGGGCGCGGGGTGAGCACGCTGCTGATGACGCTGAATCGCGGCGAGGGCGGGCAGAACAAGATTGGCAGCAATTTGTCGGATGTGCTGGGCGTGCTGCGGGCTGAGGAATTGCTGGCTTCGGATCAGTATTACGGAGTTCAGGAAAGATTTTCGCATGTGGCGGATTTTGGATTTTCGAAATCGGCGGAAGAAACTTTCCAGAAGTGGGGTGGGCACGACACGGCGCTGCGCGATATGGTGCGGGTGATTCGGACGTTTCGTCCAGATGTGCTGGTGGCGCGGTTTTCGGGGACGGAGCGGGATGGGCACGGGCATCATCAGGCGTCGAGTATTTTGGCGAAAGAGGCGTTCCGGGCGGCGGCCGATCCAAAGCGGTTTCCGGAGCAGATTGCGGCGGGGCTCGCGCCATGGCAGGCGAAGAAGTTTTACATCGGAAATGTGTGCGGGTTTGGGGCGATGACTTGTCCGGATGCGGATTGGACCTTGAAGTTGAATACGGGCGAGAAGAACGCGGACCTGGGGATGGGGTATGTGCAGTTTGCGATGCAGGGGCTGCGGCACCAGATGTCGCAAGGGGCGGCGAACTGGACGATTGATCCGGGAGATCGGTTTACGTTTTACCGGCTGGTGGATTCGGTGGTGCCGTCGACTGTGGGGAAGGATGGGCACGAGAAGAGTTTCTTTGACGGGATTGATACGAGTTTGCCGGAGATGGCTCTCTGGGAATTTTCGAAGTCGAAAGAGAGGAAGCAGCGGCTCGAGGAGATCGCGGCGGCGGTGTCGCAAGCTGCGGAGGCCGCGAAGAGGGACGACGCAGCGGGATCGGTCGGGCCTCTCATGAAGATCGTCAGCGGGCTTAGCCATCTCAGTACGGAAGCTCGCGAATGGCATTGGGACGCGACCCTGTCGCCCAATGCCTTGCGAATCGCAGAAAATCTACAGCAGATATCCTTGAACCGGATTGGCGAGAAGCAGCAGCAGGCGGAGACAGCGCTGAATCTGGCGCTGGGTGTGAGCCTGACGGCGAATGTTTCTTCGGACGGTCGACGGGACGTTCATCCGATGAAAGAAGCGGATGCTTTGACCACGGTCTCGCCGGGGCAGGAATTTATGGTCGCCGTTACTTTTCACAACGGATCGGAATTGCCGTTGCTGATTGACCATATCAAGCTCGAAGTTCCTGAAGGATGGAACACGATCAGCGGGAAGACGCGGCCGGAGAACGTTGCTCCGGGAGGGGATCTACATGCGGACTTCCGGTTGCGCGTGCCGAAGGACGCGCGGTATACGCGGCCGTACTGGCATCGGGATGATCCGGATACGGAGGCGGTAAATCACATTGATGATGAGAGGTATGCGACGCTTCCCTTCCCGCCTCCGGAGATGCGGGCGCGGGTGGAGTATGTGGCGGGGGCGGAGAAGACGCGCAACGGGATCAACGCGGTGGTGGTGACACCGTTTGTGGATGAGGCGGGGAAAGTGCAGAAACGGCCGTTGGCGGTGGTTCCGGCGTTTTCGGTGATGCTGGAGCCAGGGACGCAGGTGATTTCGACGCACAACGGGTCGACGTCAACCGTTGCTGTCGGCGTGACGGGGAATCTTGACCGCGACGTGCACGGAGCCTTGCGGCTGGAATTGCCGGCGGGCTGGCGATCGGAGCCGGCACAGTTTGCGGTGGAGTTGAAGAAGCGCGGAGAGAAGAAGGACTTTCAGTTCAAGGTGTTCACAGCCGGATTGCAGGAAGGGCGGGCAGTTATTCGCGCGGTGATGGAATCGGAGGGCGAGAAGTACAGCGAGGGATATACGCTGGTCACGCGCGAAGATCTGGGGAGTTTTTATTACTACCAGCCGGCGCGGCAGCGGGTGAGTATTGTCGACGTGCAGGCGCCGCATGATTTGAAAGTTGGCTACATCATGGGCGCGGGGGATGACATTCCGACGGTGCTGCAGCAGGTGGGAATGGATGTGACGCTGATTCCGGCGGAGAAGATAGCTTCCGAGGATTTGAGTCGGTACGGGACGATCGTGCTAGGGATTCGGGCTTACGATACGCAGAAAGATGTGGTGGCGAGCAATAAGAAGCTGCTGGATTTTGTTTCGGCGGGCGGGACGCTGGTGGTGCAGTACAACGCGGGCACGGGAGACTTCAATGCGGGCAAGTTTACTCCTTATTCCGCGGAGTTGAGCCGGGCGCGCGTCTCGGTGGAAGAGGCTCCGGTGACAATTCTTGCGCCGGAGGATTCTGTGTTTCATTCTCCCAACACGATCACGCCACGCGATTTCGACGGGTGGGTGCAGGAGCGTGGGTTGTACTTCATGGACAAGTGGGACGATCATTTCACGGCGCTGCTGTCGTGCCATGATCCGGGAGAAGAGGCGCAGAAGGGCGGGCTGCTGCGGGCGAGGTATGGGAAGGGGATTTATATTTATGCGGCGTATGCGTTTTTCCGGCAGCTGCCGGCGGGGGTTCCGGGGGCGGTGCGGCTGTATGTGAATCTGTTGAGTCAAAAGCAGTAGTCAGTGGGCAGTGGCCGGTGGCCAGTTTGCGGGACGTTTCCTCGGCATTCGATCCAACCTGGGCATGGGTTCTCCGATAAAACCGGAAGCTGGTCCTCCGAGCCTCATCCGCGGGATGGGGTTGTGGTCGGCGACTGCGCTGAACATGATTGACATGATCGGCGTGGGGCCGTTCATTACCATGCCGCTGGTGGTGAGCGCCATGGGCGGGCCGCAGGCGCTGCTGGGGTGGATTGCGGGCGCGCTGCTGGCGGTTTGCGATGGGCTGGTGTCGGCGGAGTTAGGCGCGGCGCTGCCGGCGTCGGGGGGATCGTATCGGTACTTGCGTGAGATGTATGGGCCGCAGAAATGGGGGCGGCTGATTTCGTTTTTGTTTATCTGGCAGGTGTCTTTTTCTGCTCCGCTGTCGATCGCTACTGGGTGCATAGGGCTGGCGGGTTATGCGGCGTATTACTGGCCGGAACTGGATACGGTGGTGGCGCACCATGAAGCCGCGGCGCACATTCCGTGGGTGGGAACGCTGCAGGCCAGCTGGATCGTTACGCCGGGGACCGCGGTTGCGGTGTTGATTTGCTTTCTGACCGTGCTGCTGCTTTACCGCAACATCACGGCGATCGGCCGGCTGTCGAAGATATTGTGGTTTGGCGTGATGGGGACGATTGGCTGGATCATCTTCGCGGGGCTGACGCACTTCAATGCCCCGCGGGCTTTTGATTTCCCTCCGGGCGCGTTCACTATTTCCCACAAATTTCTGACCGGGCTGGGCGGAGCGATGCTGATCGCGACCTACGATTATTGGGGATATTACAACGTCAGTTTTCTGGGGGACGAGATCAAAGACCCGGAAAAGAATATTCCGCGGGCGTTGTTGCTTTCCATTCTGCTGGTGGCCTGTCTATATCTAATGATGAATGTGTGCGTCCTCGCCGTGGTGCCTTGGCGGGAGATGCTGCAGGCGGGGCAGAACAACAGCGGGTTGTATGTTGTGTCGCTGTTTATGCAGCGGGTGTACGGGGCGTGGGCAGCGCGGCTGGTGACGGGGCTGGTGATTGTGACGGCGTTTGCGTCGGTGTTTTCGTTGATGCTGGGGTATTCGCGGGTGCCTTACGCGGCGGCGAAGGATGGCAATTATTTCAAATCGTTTGCCAAGGTGCATCCGGTGCACCGGTTTCCGCATGTGTCGTTGCTGGCACTGGGAGTGGTGGCGGCGGCGTTCTGTTTTCTGCGGTTGAAGGATGCGATCGCGGCGCTGGTGGTAATCCGGTTGATTCTGCAGTTTCTGGTGCAGGCGGTGGGAGTGATTGTGCTGAGGTTCACGCGGCCGGACATGCGGCGGCCGTTTCGGATGTGGCTGTATCCGCTGCCGGCGCTGCTGGCGATCGTGGGGTTTCTTTTTATCTTGTTTAAACGCGAAAACTGGCAGAAGGAGATGCGGTATGCGGCGGTTATCTTGCTGAGCGGGGTCATTATTTATATGGTTCGGGCGTGGAGGGGTTCGGAGTGGCCGTTTGTTCGGGCCCTAAAAACAAAATCTTAACCACAGAGGACACTGGGGTAAATAGGGGAAGAGCAAGGGCTTGAACCACTAACGACACTAAGGTTCACGAAGGAATTCTTGGCGGATCAGATTTCAGTTCCAATTCACGGCGCGGGGCTTCGGCGGGCGGATCCGGCTTGGGCGGCGTTGAGCGAGCCTTTGTTTCGGTCGCTGTGGATTGCTGCCGTCGTCTCTTATACCGGGACGTGGATGCAAAACGTGGGGGCGGGTTGGTTGATGACGCAGCTCACGACTTCGCCGCTGATGGTGAGCCTGGTACAGGCGGCGGCCGCGGTACCGGTATTTCTTGTCGTGCTGCCTGCGGGGGCGCTGGCCGATATGGTCGACCGTCGGCGGCTTTTGTTGTTCACGCAAGGGTGGATGGTGGTGGCTTCGGCGGCGCTCGGTGTATTGACGCTGCTGCATCTGGTCAATCCGTGGGTGCTGCTGGTTTTTACTTTTCTGTTGGGGCTGGGCGCGGTGATGAATGATCCGGCATGGCAGGCGATTACGCCGGATGTCGTGTCACCGGCTCGGCATGCACCAGCGGTGGCGTTGAATTCGGCGGGATTCAATGTGGCGCGGGCGGTGGGTCCTGCGCTGGGCGGAATGGTGGTGGCGGCGGCGGGATCGGGGTGGTCGTTTCTGGTGAATGGGGCTTCGTTCTTTGGTGTAATTTTCTTTTTGTGCAAGTGGAAGAGCTTGCCCCATGAAGCGTTGCCCAGGCAGCGAGTGCGGGATGCGATTGCCGAAGGGTTTCGCTATGTGCGTGGGGCTCCGGAGGTGCGGTCGGTGCTGATTCGCACGGGGGCGTTCAGCGTGGGCGCGACTTCCCTGCTGGCTTTGCTGCCGGTGATCTGCCAGCCGCATGGGGCGCAGGGATACGGATTTCTGCTTACTTGTTTCGGGTTGGGAGCCTTGATGGGCGCGGCTTTGCTGCCGCGGCTGCGCATGCTCTATTCGGTCGACGGACTGGTGGCGGGAGCGACGGTGGTGTTCGCGGCAATGACGTTCCTGGCGGGACAAGTGCATTTGTTTGAGGCTCTATGTCTGGTATTGTTTACGGCGGGAGCGGCGTGGATCGGGATCCTGGCCTGCTTCAATGTGGTGGCGCAGACGATGTGTCCGTCATGGATGCGGGCGCGGGCGCTCTCGATGTACCTGCTGCTGTTGCAGGGGGGCATGGCGCTGGGCAGCGTGATCTGGGGATGGCTTGCCGCGCGACAGGGCGTGCCTGCAGCTCTGGCGTGGTCGGCGCTGGCGATGGTGTTGGGGCTAGCCAGCATCCGGCGGCACCGGTTGACGGCGGCGGAGTTGAAGATGGCTCCGGCGGTGGTGAGAGACTGAAGATCGAGGAGAAACATGAAGAAAACGATGGGATTGCTCGCGTGCAGTCTGGTGTTGACAATGGCTGCAGTGGCGCAGACCGCCAAGCCGAAGGAGGAACGCCGCACGGTCACGATGGTGTTGGACCGGACGGTCCTCAATATGGAATACGAGTTTGTGCCGGCCGCCGAAGCCATGCCGGAGGATAAGTTCGGATTCGCACCCAGCGAAGGAGAGTTCAAAGGCGTGCGCACGTTTGCGCAGCAGATCAAGCATGTCGCGGCGGTGAATTACGAACTGGGAGCGGCGCTTCTCGAGCAGAAGCCGCCGGTGGACATCGGCGACGAGTCGGGGCCGGCGTCGATCACGAGCAAGGCAGACATTCTGAAATTCCTGAAGGAATCGTTCGAATACGTGCACAAGGCGATCGCCACCATCAACGAGAAGAATCTTGTGGGCACGGTGAAGAGCCCGTTCGGCGAGGGATCGGTTTCACGGCTGGGACTGGCCACCAGCGTGGCGGCACACGGCTTCGACCACTATGGTCAGATGGTCGAGTATCTGCGGATGAATGGGATCGTGCCACCGGCCAGCCGGTAATTGGAATTGAGGAACTAGACGCGGCGGCGGGGTTCGGCCTTGGCAGTCTGGACGAGACCGCTGCAGTACTCTTCGAAGGTGACACGGGGATTGCGTGCGAAGCGTTGGGGGTAGGAACGCAGCGCTTGCAGGAAACGCTGAATCTCGATGCGGACTTGCTCGTTGCCAGACAAGTGATTTCCTCCCGCGCGATCTTGTCCCGTCCGAACCAGACGCCTTTTGGAGTTCATTTCACCCCACCGCTGCCGAGCAAACTCGGAAAGGCACATACCTGGAGATCCTTGGGTGCCCGCCGATTCTGCCTGTCGTGAAAACACGCTGGGCAGAGATTAGTTTCGCCAAAGGGGGACATTCAAATTATCGATTTATAGGAGAACACGTAAATGGCACGTTCGGGCTACGGCATTTCCGGTAGAGTGCTTGTGATCAATACCTAGGTCGGGCCAGGGAAAAACGTGCTCCGCGCAGGGTGATGGACGTGGGGATCAGTTCGGCGGTGAGTCGATTTTGCGAGAGATGAGCAGCGACGAGGCGGCGGGCTTTTTGCAGTGACGCTCGAGGATCGAGAAAAATCAGCACCGAGGGGCCAGCTCCGCTGAGGGCGGCACCGAGAATGCCGTCTTTACTTTGTAGTTTCTGGAGACAGGGCAGCAAGGGGCAGAGGGCGGCGCGATAGGGCTGGTGGATGCGGTCTTCGAGCGCGGCGGAAAGAAGGTCGGGACGGCCCTGGGTGAAGGCGGCGAGCAGGAGCATGGAATTCTGCACGTTGGTTACGGCGTCGGCGCGCGAGTATTGGGCGGGGAGGGCGCGGCGAGCTTCTTCGGTGGGGAGAGTTTGATCGGGGACGGCGAGGAGCAGCGGCCACTTCCCTTTCGGGCGGATGCAGGCTACTAATGCCTCGGCGCTGCCAGTGGCCATCTCGTGCGACTCGGCCATGCGCGCGATTGTAAGCCCCCCCATCCAACAGGCCGAGGCGTTGTCGGCATGCTGCTCGCGTCGGGAGGCTTCGCCAACAATCTGCGCGTGAGTCCAGCGCAAGCGGCCGAAGTGCACGGCGAGGGCGATTCCAGCGAGCCGGGCGGCGGCCGAGGAGCCACAACCTTTGCCGATCGGGATTTCATTTTTTATGCGCAGAGCGAGGGGTGTGATTTCGAGGCCGGCGGCTTGCAGCACTTCGCGGTATGTGTTCACGATGAGGTGATTTTCGAGCTTGCCGCAAATTTCGCGGTCGCGACCGGTGGCGACGATGGAGAATTCTTTGGTGGCGCGGGCATCGAGGGTGATGTAGAAATCCATGGCGAGCGCGGCCGCGTCGAAGGCGGGGCCGAGGTTGGCGGACGTGGCTGGGAGAGCGAATCGGAGTCGTTTCGGGTTTGCGGGTTTGGATGACATGATCAGAGTTCTTGCAGCTCGAATCCCTCGGGGCTAAAGCCCTGTTCTCATCGGCAAGGTGATCGCAGCGTTGAAACGCTCCGCCACCCAAAAGCTGATTCGTCGACTCAATGCTTTCGTGCGAGTCGGAGCGAGTTTCTTTCGCCCCTTCGGGGCTTGCTCCCTTTGTCCGCGCGTGACCCACAGCTTACGCTGTGGGCTGTATTCTTTCGCCGCATCGCGGCTGGTGTCTATTCGCCTTAGGACTTTTCGGCCTGCTCCAGAGTGCGGACCACGGCATCCAGGGTGGCGTCCAGAATGATCGGCGGGCGGCGCAAATCGTTCAAGGCGGCGCTCGCGTTTTCGCTGGGACTGCCTTTGAATAAATCACCGCGATGGAATTCCATGGTGTAGTCGGGATCTTTCAGCAGGCTTCCGGTCAAGACCAGGACCACGTTTTCTTCGCGCCTCACGAATCCTTGCTTCACTAATTTTTTTAACCCCGCGAGGGTTACGGCGGAGGCAGGTTCGCAGCCGATGCCTTCGGCGCCGATCTCCGCCTTGGCCTGAGCGATTTCGATTTCCGTGACTTGTTCGCAGGCTCCGCCGGTGGCTTCGAGAACGTGCACCGCCTTTTTCCAGGACGCGGGATTCCCGATGCGGATGGCGGTGGCGCGAGTTTCGGCCTGCACATTGACCAGGCTCTCTCCTTTCGCCTCGCGAAGCGTGCGGACCAGCGCGTTGGCGCCCTCGGCTTGAATCACGGACAACTTCGGCAGGCGCGAGATCAGACCGAGATCGCGCATCTCCAGAAGGGCTTTGCCGATCGCGGAACTGTTTCCGAGGTTTCCGCCGGGGACGATGATGTGGTCGGGCGGTTGCCAGTCGAGTTGTTCGAGCAATTCAAGTGCGAGAGTTTTCTGGCCCTCGAGGCGGAAAGGGTTAATCGAATTCAGCTGATAAACCGGCGCGCGTCGCACGAGTTCCTGCAGCAGGCCCAGGCAGCCATCGAAGTCGGTGCGCAACTGGCAGGTGACGGCGCCGTAGTCGAGGGCTTGAGAAAGTTTGCTCCAGGATATTTTTCCTTCGGGGACGAGGACGAGGCTGCGCAGGCCTCCGCGGGCGGCGTAGGCGGCCATGGATGCGGACGTGTTGCCGGTGGAAGCGCAGGCAACCCAGCGAAATCCGGCGAGGCGGGCGAAGGTGGCGGCGACCGTCATGCCTGCATCCTTGAAAGAACCGGTGGGATTTAGTCCCTGATGTTTGGCGAGGAGGCGCGGCACTCCAGTGATGCGGGCGCATTGCGGGAGTTCGTAAAGTGGCGTGTTGCCTTCGCGCAGGGTGATGGCTTGATCGTCGTTGGCAAGTGCGGGAAGAAGGTCGCGGAAACGCCAGACTCCGCTGAGGTCGATGGGCGATTGCGAAAGCTTACGCTCGCGCCAGAGTGATTTCAGCTGAGCTATATCGCGGGAGAAGTTTTTCCAGAGAGGATAGGTGATTTCGAGCAGGTCTCCGCATGAAGCGCAGCGGAAATCCTGGCTCGCGGTTTCCCGCTCGTCGCCGCAGGCGATGCAGCGGAAGCGGAAATCCGTGGCGCGCGCGTCGGGCGCGGTGGTGGGGAGGGGAGACATGGACGAATTATTTCTTTCCCCGGAGATATTGGTCGGTCTTGTTGATCCAGTCGGCGCGGGGTGGACAGAACACGTCGAGGTCGACGGTGTCGACGACGGCCTCGGCTTTGTGTGGCATGTGGGCCGGGATGCAGAGGACTTCCCCGGCGTGGACCACGATCTCTTTGCCGTCGATCCAGAACTTGAGCGCGCCGTCGAGGATGTAGGTGAGTTGCTCGTTGTGGTGGCTGTGTTCGGGGACGATGCAGCCTTTTTTTAATAGGACGCGCGCCACCATGATTTCCTGGCCGACGACGAATTGGCGCTGCAGCAAGGGGTTGAGATCTTCGAGGGGGATGGTGTGCCAGGGGATGTATTGCATGGCGGCCGGCTTCGCGACGGCGCGTTT
>Ga0210400_10003060_pt1 | contig 14957 bp, 9 predicted proteins | sample IncBWH26MmetaG_FD_155456 | JGI IMG/M metagenome (GOLD analysis project Ga0210400, IMG submission 155456) | Forest soil microbial communities from Barre Woods Harvard Forest LTER site, Petersham, Massachusetts, United States - Inc-BW-H-26-M | ecosystem: Environmental > Terrestrial > Soil >... | reverse complement strand
AAACAGATGCAGGATTTTCGATCGGGCAAGCGCAGTTCGGCGGTGATGGGGCCCATCGCCCAGGGATTTTCCGAGCGCGACGCGGCCGACCTGGCGGCTTATTTCGCGATGCTGCCGACCGCGAGTGATCCGCAGGACAACCGGGCGTTTCCGCAGGCCATGCATGATCCAGCGCGGGCCACGATGGCGATCCGGCTGATTATTTTCGGAGATGGCCAGCGTGGGATTCCGCCCTGCCAGTCGTGCCACGGCCCGGTGTTTTATGTGAAGGGAGCTCCGCCGCTGGCGAAGCAGAATGGCGACTATCTGGAACAGCAGCTCGAATACTTTTCGAATGGGTTTCGGAGCAACGATATTAACGTTCGCATGCGCAGCGTTGCGAGACAGTTGACTGCGGAGGAGAGGACGGCTGTGTCGGAGTTCTACGGCGCCGGGCTGGGGCCGGGGGTGAACTAAGGCCGACGGGCTGCTTCGCAGCCTTGCACGGTGAGCAATCGATGGCGCCGGAAATTTTCTAGCGCCTTTTTTTCTGAATCCGGCAGATGCGAGTGCAATAGGGATGATATTTCGACAGTGACCAGCAAGAGTAGCCCCGAGTTGCTAATTCAGTGTAAACAGATGTTTACAGGCCAGCTGATTATCTGAGCATTTCTACTAACATCTTTGACCTCATTTCGTGCCAGCACGTGGCACCGAAGGGCAATTACAGAATGGTAACTCAATTGCTACTGTTCTTCAGTTCGTCCCAGGAAAACTGATGCGGGCAGTCTCCCCACCTCTTCGCATCGTTCCTAAGAACATTTAGGAGCAAACGATGACACTTCGTTCCATTTTCTGCCTATCTCTGGCAATTGCACTTGCAGCATTCCTTGTAGGTTGCGACCTGCATCCCGGCTCCCTAAACTCTATTCAGGTCAGCCCGTCAGCAGCTAGTGCGGCGCAACCCGGAACCGTAGTGCAGTTTACGGCTACCGCGCTGTACACACACGGTAGCGACGCGCCAACATCCAAAGATGTCACCGCCCAAGTGACATGGGCATCGAGTACCAATAGCGTAGCGATGATCGACTCCTCTGGGGCTGCAACCGCTGTCGGTGCTGGCACGACCTCCATTACGGCGACTATGAATTCGTCGCATGGGCCTGTGAGCGGAGACGCCAGCATGAACGTAACGAGCGGAGGCGCAGGCGGCTCTCGTACGTTAAGCTCCATCTCACTAATACCAGCTGCCCAAAGTGTGAGCACTTTAGGCGAGACTGCTCAATTCGTAGCTATAGGAACGTACAGTGCCCCTCCGACAACCGAAAATCTCGCTGGTCAAGTGACTTGGGGATCTAGCGACACGACGGTCGCTACAATTAATTCTTCAGGATTAGCCACCGCTGTGGGCTGCGGAGCTTCCAGTTGCGCCGTCACGATAACTGCCTCAGGAACGGATCAGTCCGGTGCGACCGTGATCGGAACCTCAACTCTGACCGTCAGCCCAGGTGCTTCGCAGTCTCAGCGAACTCTGTCTGCGATCACGATAGTTCCGGGCGCAGGGTCGCAAACTCTGAACACCATTGGAGAAACGGCGCAATTCATAGCGATTGGGACTTACACCGCCATCCCGACGACTGAGGTTATAACGGGTACGGTAACTTGGGCATCCAGTGCCGTGGACATCGCCACCATCGACTCTTCGGGATTGGCGACCGCCGTTGCCTGCGCTCCGCCATTTCCTTGTACAACGATCATCACGGCAAGTACGCTGGCGCAGAACGGCTCGGTTGTTATTGGAACCTCAACCCTCAGCATAAATCCGGGCGGAGGAGGATCCACTCTGCCCTCGCTGGGTGTGTATATTGTTGGTGCTGGCACGGGAACAGTCGTCAGTAACCCAACAGGAATAAGCTGCAATGGCTCTGGTGTGGGATGCACAGGATACTTCCCTCAAGGATCCACAGTGACGCTGACGGCAACGGCAAACTCGGGTTCGAAAGTCGGAGGCTGGTCCGCGAATTGTACCCCGTCTAACGGCAGTGGGGCGACGGCGACATGTCAAGTCGTTATGGGCACCAACCAGACGGTCGGTGTCATATTCAATACGCAATAAGGCAGCGCTCGGCAACGTAGGAACTCCAAGGCCCCGTTCGGCGAGACGGGGCTTTGTTTTTTGCCACTGAAACCCGACTACGTAACGATGTGCCGCAGCTGACATCCGATGTTACTGAGAAACAGACCTGTTTTGACTTTACGGCAGGTGGCGGAATTGACTACCACTTTCAAAAGCACTGGGCGGCACGCGCCACTGCGGACTACATCCGCACGTATTTTTCGAACGTGAACCAGAATAATGTGCGGGTGTCGGTCGGTCTGACCTACCGGTGGAACCAATCTCCGGTGTTCTGAACGGTAGAAGCATCAGCGCGACCACGCTGGTTCCGACCCAAGAACTCCACTGTTAGGGCTTGTCGGGAGGGGCGACGGCCTTAGCTTCTTGCGGGATTTTCTGGCCCTCTATTTTGCATTTGTATTCCTTGCCGTTTTCGCGGTGGATGTAGAGGCGGTCGGCGTCCAATCGGTAATCCACGGCTTGGCCTAAGCCGAATTGTCCTGCCTGGAAAGCGCCGCAGTAGTCGACCAGGTAAATTCGGTCGGTGCCTTTTAATTCGAAAACCGTCTTCTCGCGGGGAACGCCCTCACCATAGGTGCCGAAGAAGCCTGCGCCCCACAGGTCCATGCCGTTTTGCCAACCCGTGATCGTTCCCTTCAGATAGGTGTGCGGGGTCTTGTCGGCGGCGGCTGCGAAGGTTGCCAGAATGACCAGCAAAAATGCGGTGCGAGCGCTGGTTACTGAGCTCATGAGGCCTCCTTTGTTATCGGGTTCTTCCGATGAAGCGTTGACCACATTGAGAATACTCCTCGAGTGCGTCACGGAACATAGCAATCAGGTAAAGAATTGTTACGCGGGGCTATCTTAAATCTCGGCAATATGGCTCGCCAACGTCATGGAAGATAGACGGCAAGTACAAAAGTGAACGGCCGCCTGCTGCCGCGGCCGTTCAATGTTCAATGTTATGGCTCTTGCTGATCGGTCGTTCTTATCGCTCTGGGTTAATTGTGCCCCTTGGCAGGCTTGGTCTTCTTGTCGTTGTGCTTCTCGTTGTAGATCTGCTTGCTGTTTTTGTTTTCTGCCTTGTTGGCCTGCTTCTTTTCTTTCTCGGTCAAGGCGCCGCCGTTGGCGGTGCGCTCGTTGTGAACCTGCTGAGCCACGTTAGCCTGGTTCTGGTTGGTGCGGGCCGCTTCGCCGGAAGTCATCTCGCCGCTGCGCAGGCCATTGGCGGTGCGCTGTTGCTGGTTGGCTTCGCGGTCGTCGACTTCGTTCGGCTTCACGGTATTCGCGTTGTGCTTTTCGTCGTAGATCTGACGGCTGGCTTGATTTTGTTCGCCGTTGATCTGTTGACGTTCGGCACCGGTCAGCTTGCCACCGTTGGCTTCGCGATCGTTGTGCACCTGCTGGTCAATGTTGGATTGCGTACGCTCGGCGCGAGCGGCTTCACCCGAAGTCATCTGGCCGCTGCGCAGGCCGTTGGCGATGCGCTGGTCCTGATTGGCTTCACGCGTGTTGGGATTGTAGTTGCGGCCAACCGAGCGATCGGAGGCCGAGATGGGCTGCGACTGCGCATGCTGCTGGGCCACTGAGTGATATTCGTTTACGTTCGCGGCCGCCATGGTTGCGGGGCGGCCCTGATTTACCGAGGCCAGCTGCGCGCGGTCCTGTGCGGCAAAACTTTCATGCTGCACCTGGTTGGGGGTTGGCTCGAAGTGGCGCTCGTTGGCGGCCTGCATCTCTACGGCTGATGCGTGCACTTGAATGCCAACGCCGCCATTGAAGGCTACGTGATTGACGTTGACGATCGTGTTCTGCTCGACGATGACGCGGTTTTCGTAGACATTCGTCACATGCACGCTGCCGAAGTTCGCGACTGCACTGTTGTAGGCGAACACTCCGCCACGCCATTCGCCGCCGACGAAGCCGACGCCGCCAAAGCCGAAGCCGTAATTCACACCGCCGTAGAAGCCAACGTGCGGGCCCCAGTAACCGCGGTGCCAGCCGTAGACTCCGCCTTCATAACCCCAGTAGCCCGGCGTCCAGAGAAGACCTGCGGCTGGAGGTTGCGCCCACACGCCCGGAACCCAGTAGTAGCCTGCGTCGCCGTAGGACCAGTAGCCGGGGGTCCACATGTAACCCGGCGCGGGCAGCGGAGGCTGCTCATACACCGGCAAGGCGGGAGGAGCAATGTTGATGGAGAGTGCGACGCCGATTTGTGCCTGCGCGGCGGGCAGAGTGAGCATCGGCGCAGCGATGACAGCGGCGACGAGAAAGTTGAGAGCTCTTGAGCGAAGAGACATCGTGATTTCTCCTTGTGCGGGGCCCAAATACGGCGACATCTCCCCGTTAGCCCGAGCTATCCGGGCGTGACAATTAAAACCCAGGATTGCGGCGTTTGTTGCTGACTAAAGTTCAGGGCCAAGAGGACAAGGGTAGCGGAAAATAAAATTCTAAGTGGAGGGAGATGGGAGTAATTCAGGCAGTAAGGGGGTTATTACCGATATTTAACGGGATCAGTTGGTTTTGCTTCTTTACGATAGGCCACCTTATTAAGTGGAGATTACTTGGCGTGGTAGACGGTTTTTCCTGCAACCATCGTCCACAGAACTTTTGTGTCGCGCATTTCTTCTGGAGAGATGGTTAGGACATCGCGGTCGAGCAGAATCAGGTCTGCGCTTTTGCCGGGGGCGATGGTGCCGATGGAGTCGAGGTTCATGGCGTGGGCGCTGTTGCGGGTGTAGGCGTAGAACATGGCTTCGCGGGGCATGTCTTGCGCGGCATCGAGGATGCCTTCGGGGCCTTTGCGAGTTTCGGCCTGGTAGATGCCGCGGAAAACATTGGCGGTGGAGACGGGCCAGTCGCTGGCGCCGGAGATGATGCCTCCGTTGTCGAGGATGGAGCGGGCGGGATATTGCCAGCGGTAGACGTCGGGATCGAGATAGGGCTTCACGATTTCGATGGTGTCGTTGCTGGCGTCGGCCCAGAAGAGTTGCAGGGCGCTGATGACGCCGAGTTCGCGGAAGCGGGGGAAATCTTCCGGCCTCACAAACTGCTCGTGAGTCAGGGTATGAGGCAGGCCGGAGTTGCCGTTGGCCTGGCGGGCGGCGGCGATGCCGTCGAGCGCGGCTTTCACGGCGCCGTCGCCGAGGGCGTGGACGTGGATGATTAAGCCTTGTTTGTCGGCGGCGATGCAGAGTTCGGCAAATTTTTTCGGGTCGAAGAGCAGGTCGCCGTTGCGGCCGGTGTTTTTGTAGGGCTTGGTGAGGTTGGCGGTTTGGGAGGGGAATTCGACCACGCCGTCGGCGAAGATTTTGATGCCGGTGATGTGCAGGTTGGGAACATCTTTATAGCGCTCGCGAGTTTTTTGCACGGTGGCGAGTTCGGTGGCGGGATCTTTGGACAGGACTTGCGGGAAGGCTACGACTTGCGAAGTGAGTTCGCCGTGATCGGCGAGAAACTTGTAGGCCTGCAAGACGTAATCGCTGGCCAGGGGATCGAGCCAGGCGGTGATGCCGAGGCTGTAGTTGTATTCGCGGGCGGCGCGTCCGGCGGCGAGCAGGCGGTCGGGAGTTGGCTTGGGCAGGAGCGGTTCGATTTTTTCGGTGCCGGCGTCGACCAGGAATCCGTTGGGCTGGCCGTCTTTATTTATTCCGTAGTAAGCGCGTCGGTCCGGGGACAGGCTCTTGAGGAAATCGGCGGTGATGCCGGCGCGCTGGAGCAGGGCGTGGTTGGCCCAGGCGGTGTGGCCGTCCATGCCGCGGAGCAGGACAGGTTGGTGCTCATACGCGCCTGTGCTGAAGTCGGTGTTGAGGACGTCGGGGTGGGACCAGAATTCGAGTGGGAGGCCGAGGATTTCGAGGATGTCGCCGCGCATGCCACGGCCGGATTTTTTGGCGTCGGCGGCGAAGGCGGGGAGTTGGTTGAGGGAATCGATTTTTTCGCTGGCATCGGCGGAGATGAGGTTGAGTCCGCCATCGATGGAGTGGCTGTGGGAATCGATGAAACCGGGGAAAAGAGTTTTGCCTTCGAGGTCGATGCGCTCGGCGGTGGGGGAGACGGACTTGGCTACTTCGGTGAGGTTTCCGACGGCGAGGATTTTGTCGCCGCGGATGGCGACGGCTTCGGCGTAGGGGCTTTGCGGGTCGGCGGTGAAGACTTTGGCGTGGAAGAAGATTTTGTCGGGTTGTTGGGCGAGGGCGGGGAGCAGGAAAAACGGGGTGAGGAGAATCAGGAAGCTGCGCGAGAGTCTCAACGGAGTGGCCTTTCCGACAGCCAGCATGGGGGATTTGAATGCGACGGAAGAGACAATATACACGGGATTGGCGGGCGTGCGATGGACTCGCAGTCATATTCGAGGGGCCGGATGGACGCCGCGGGGAGTGCGCCGCCGGGTTCTGCCCGAGCGGACAACCGAATGCCTTCAGCCCTCTATGCCCCGTTCAGGGATTGCAGGGCCTGATCGCGTGCCGACCATAACAGCGTCTTGATGTCATAGGCCTGCAGCGCGCTGATGTTATCGGGTGTCGGGGGATTGACAATGTCGTTAATAAACACCAGCACATCGAGGGGTTCTTCGCGAACCGACTTCACATCGCTTACCGCCCACGCTAACGAAGTTGCTTGATCCTTAGTAAGCATGTTGACGGCTTCGAGCACTCTCTCAGGTCTGCTTCTGGTTTTTGGCAGGGCGAAGTCAAATTTGTGGTCGAATCCACTTTTCCCGCTCAGCTTAAAGTCCTGGAATTTCTGGATCTCATGTTGTTCGAGAAAGTTCCGGACGTCCTCTTTGAAGAAGGACAAGACGTGTGGTTCCGACAATGCGAACAAGTCGTTGATCGCGAGAATAGCTTGAACCAAATTGTGTTTCTTTTGGGCAAAATCCGCGCGAGTTGCCGTCGTAGACAATTCTCCGTCCTCATACTTGACGCCGAAGCCATTCAAAATGCTATGCAATAGGGCCTTCCGTTTCGGCGTACTGAATTCGAAGCCGGTTGAACGTAAATCGCTGACTGTGTAGCTGTCATCCGACAGCACGAAAGAACCACCCTTCTCTTCCAGATAGAGTTGAATCGAATCATTATGACGGTCAAGGAAAGGAGTCGTTATTTCACAGTAGTCGCGGTCTTGGGCGAGGATGAAGCCCTGCTTCAGCCAGTCGATATATCCGTCGATTAACTGCTGGCACTCGGTCCTCATCGTATTCATATCCTCTTCTGGATCGGCGGAATTGGATCCACCGCCGAAAAAATTAAAAACTGTGCGAGAGCAGTCAAATCATCTGTGAAGGAAAACGCAAAGCTGCCCGGGAGTTCATTGAGAAGGTAGGCCACCCTGTCGTCGTACCCTTCACGATATAGATGCAGATGGGAGCCCGTAAGTAACTCACCGGGTCGGTATGGTTGGCCGGTCGGGTTTCTATGGGGGCTTCCGTTCAAGTCGAGTCTTGCTAGAACGATGACCTTTCTTGAGCGTGTCTGAAACTTGAGCCGAATGATCTTTCTTCTGCCACGCTCAATGGTGAGAATGAACTCCTCTCGCCTATCATCCGAGAGCAATTCCCAGTCTTGATCCATCGGCGTCGAAGTCGACAATTCAAGAGTTGTGCCCGGGTGTGCATGCTTCGGCATGGCGAGTAGCAGATCGGCCTCAGGCTGTGTCAATGACATAGGTTGCCAGCGCCTGTAATTTACTCCAAATGAGGAAATATCGGTATGGCATTGGCAGGTACCCCGGCCCCAAGGTCACGACCCCTGCCGTGTCGACCTTAGCAGAAAATAAGCGGCGGTAAGAGAAATCAGGCAGGCTAGGCCGCTGTAAAGGTTCACGATTGGGTAGAGCCAGGTTTGGATCAGGGCGATGGTGACCATGATCAGGCCGAGGATGGATCCCCACTGTCCCAGGGGGGAGCGGAGGGGGAGGGCGGCTAGATCGGCGGGGGAGCGGCGGTTGCGAAAACTTATGTGCGCTGCCAGGGAAACTAGCCAGGAGAGGATCATGCCGGTGAAGGCGGCGCCGACGATGTAGCGGAAGGCGTTTTCGGGGGCCCAGAGAACGAGAGCGAGGGCGAAGAGGATTCCAAAGGAGGAGACGAGGACGGCGTATTGCGGGGAGCCTTCATGATTGAGGCGGCCGAGTGCGGTGGGAGCCCATCCGGTGCGGGCGAGAGAGAAGAGCATGCGGGAGGCGACGTAGAGAGTGGCGTTGGCTCCGGAGATGGCGGCGGTGAGGACGACGAAGTTCATGACGGCGGAGGCGTGGGGAATTTTCACGGTGCGGAAAGTCGTGACGAAGGGGCTTTCGGTGACGCCGGCGTGGTTCCAGGGCATGACGCCGAGCAGGATGACGATGGCGCCGACGTAGACGAAAGTGAGAGTGAGAAAGGTGAGCCAGACGGCGCGGGGAGTGTCTTTCGACGAGCGCGATTCGCCGGAGGTGACGGCGACCATTTCGACTCCGCCGAAACTGTAGACGGCGAAGGTCAGGGCGACCAGCGGCGACCACAGGCCTCTGGGGAAGAATCCGCCTTGCGCGTTGTATTGCGGAGGGATGCGGTGGCTGAGCAGCAACGCCGCGCCGATCACAATGAACGCGAGGATGGTGGTGAGCTTGATCATCGAGAGCCAGAACTCGATGCGGCCGTAGGAACCGACGCTGCGGAGGTTGATGACGAGCAGCACGGCGGCGAAGACGAGGATCCAGATGTAGGGATGCACGCTGGGGAACCATGTCAGCATGTAGGTGGAGGCGGCGACCATTTCTGCGCCGATGGCGAGAGAGAGGCCGATCCAGTAGCCGGCGCGGGCGATGAATCCGGCGAAGGAGTTGAGATAGAGGTCGCCGTAGACGCCGAAACTTCCGGCGGCGGGGTGGGCGCAGGCGAGTTCGCCGAGGGCCATGGCGACGGTCCAGTTGATGAAGGCGGCGGCGATGAAACTGAGGATGGCGGCGGGGCCGGCGACTTCCATGGCCGCGCCGGAACCGAGGAGGAGGCCGGTGCCGATGGAGCCTCCGACGGCGACCATGGCCATTTGTCCGGCTGAGAGCTGGTGGCGGAGGCCGTCTTCGTGGGTGTTACTTTGCGGGGAAAGAGGCTCCGCGGGCATGGAGCACGATATCAAACTTTGTGGAATCGCCCTAGTTGGTGCGGGGGTGGTGCTGGCGGCGACCAGCAGATTCCTCCGCCCCTCGCGTTTGCTCGCGGTCGGAATGACAGGGCTTCCTGGCCAGCGGGACCGGATAGGCATCACAACGACAGAATCGCTATTGCGCGGTGGAGTGCGCGGGTACGGCGTCGGCGTGCAGGTCGTCCATGGGGATGGTGTGGACTTTCTGGTCGCCGGTTAGGACGAACAGCTCTTTTCGCGAGGGAAGGAATAGGGCCAGACGCACGCGCGCGGCATAGGTGAAGTGCTTGCGTTCCTGGACGGTGGCGGCGTCGTAGATGACGAGATCGTTGTCGCGGTTGGCCACGGCGAACAGGCCGGAGGCGGCATCACCGGATGCGACTTCTCCGAAGACTTCGCCCACGCGAGCTCCGGTAGAGAAACGATAGACCACGGCGGTTTGAAGGCCGCTCTCGATCACGGCGAAATCGCCAAAGACGGTAACCTTCGGGGTTTTCATCGTCCAACCGAATCCGTTGCGACGCTCCTCGGCGACTACGCCGCGCAGGTAAGCTCCGCTGTGCTTATCGAGAACCTCGACCAGGAATCCGTTCGTGGGGTCTTTCAGAGCTTTCTGTTCCGCCATTAGTTCAGGGTGGGCTTTCAGTTCGTGCTCGCCGGGACCGGCAACAACATCGGCTGGGGCTACCAATCCGGTGCGAACGGAAGGCGGACGGCGCTGGGAAAGTAACATTCCATAGCTGATCACGACCTCGTTGGAACCAGGATCGGCAATCAGATCGGGAGCCGCATACAGGGAGTGGAGAGTCCACAGCGGCTGGTTCGTCTTCGCGTCGCGGACTTCGAAGTCAGCGGGTTCGGCACGGTCGAGGCTGGAATCCACAGTTTTGAATTCCAGCAGCAAGTCGCCATTCTGCTTAGCATGATCGGCCACGGGGTACGGCAGTTTGGAAGACTTTCGATGGAGCGGGTCGATGACCGCCTGAACGTGAACCTGGCCGCGATACTTGGGGAAGTCGGCGTAGAACTGGTCCGCCTGATCGAAGAATCCGCCGGAGAATGGACGCATGGCGATGAGGCGCTCGCCGGTCTCGGCATTCCAGACGGCGCAGCGGCTCTGATTGGAGAGAGCGAGGAATTTGCCGTCGGCCGAGACTTCGACGTCCTCGATTTTTCCCAGTTCGCTGAACGGGAGGTCGACGATTTCGGAGCCGACTGCACCGGCGACCAAGCCCTGGCTGGTGAGCGCTACCCCACCATCCGGCGCCTCCATCAGCACGGTTTTGTCGTAGATATCGAATGCTTCGTTTTGCACGGTAAACGGCATCTGGCCAGTGCTGAGGTCGAGCACACCGAGTGGGGCGTCTTTCACCGGGGTGAGCTTGAGGAAATCGCCGTGGGTGACGCTGTTGAGATCCTGGTCTCCCATGGCGACCTGTTTCAATTCCTTGCCGCCGGGAAAGCTATAGATGGCGGACTTTTGCGGATTATCCCAGTTGTTGATGGCGATGCGGTCGTTACCCACGAGAGCGAATGGCTTGCGGGCCAACTTAGCCACCGCGCCTTCGGCCTTTACAAATCCCTTCTGATCGAAATCATAGACCAGGGTAGTGGGCTCGTGGTTCACCATGAGGCGTTTGCTGTCGGGCGTGAAGGCCCAGCGCACCAGCGGCCAACGCAACTTGTAGGACACCCACCAGGAGTAGTTGTTGCTCGGCAGAAAGCCGAAACCGAAGTTGACGTTCAATGACGAAATATCGAAGGCATCATCTTTTTGCAGGATTACATTGCCACTCTCGACATCCCACAAGGTGAGTCCCATTTGAGGCAGTTTCCCTGACGTGTAGAGGACGCAGGCCATGACGTGGCCGTCTGGTGAAAGCAGGTGGAGCTGGCAGGGCTGGTAGGCGAGGATGTCGTGAGCACCCAGTAATTGGTGGGTGGATATATCCCAGTCCTCGACACGCATGCTGGGGGAGCTGAAAGAAATTCTCGTGGAGTCGGGCGAGAACGAGGCGGGGTCGGCGTCCGCGGCATCGATTTGGAAAAGCAGGCGCAGCGGCGAGCGGGCCAGGACAAAGACGGTGGAACTGTCCTGGGCAAGGACGTACTGGCCGTCGGGGCTGAACTGCAGGCGGGTGAGATCGGAACGAAGCGGCGGGTTGAGTTGTGTCGATTTTTCGTTGGCGTCGGTGGCTACCATGGCGGTGGGAGCCGCGCCGGCCTGATCGCGCCAGGCGAGAAACTCCGGAGGAATCGAGGCGGCATTGGCGGTCGAGCACCCAGCCGGGATCGCCGAGATATTTTTCAGGATGGCGCGCAGGCGCTGCTCGTTGGGCCGCGTGGTGTGAAAGATCTCGCCCATGACGGAACCGGATTTGCCTTTGGTCTGGGTGATTTGGTTCCAGAACTCCGCGTAGGCGCCTGGGAGATATCCGGCTTTCATTAGGGCGTAGACTGCGACGGCGTCGGCAATCTCTTCGTCCTTCTGTCTTGAGGGGCGCCAAGCCCAGGGATTCTCGGCGTTACGCATGCGATGAATCTTGTCGAAGATGTCGGTGCGATCGGCCACAGACGTCACGTGCAGCAGATCTTTCAGCTCTGCTGTGGTCTCAATGGCCATCTGGTGAATGAAGATGTGGCCGAGTTCGTGGGCCATGACTCCGGCGATTTCATCTTCATTGGCGGCGGCGGTGATGAGCTTGCGGGTGAAGTAAATGTGACCTCCGGCAATGCTCCAGGCGTTCACTTGCAACGAGTCGACGATCTTGTAGTGGAACTGGAACTCGGTGGGCGGGAGCACGGCAAGCATTTTTTGGGCGATCTTGGCGAGGTAGGCCTCCCCGGCGGGATCGTTGATTAAGCGGAGATGGGAGTCCTCGATTTCGGCGTAGGCGTCGCCCATGTCCTGCTCTTGCCGCGTGTTGAAAATGTTGGGCGCGGTGGGGTTGAGGGCGGCGGGAGCGGTGGGGCAGGATGCGGCGGTCTGGGCTCGGGAGGGGAGTCCGACGAGGGAGAGCGAAATGAGCAACCAGGCGAGTTTTCGCATAAGACTACTCCAAGTGGTGCTCACGATAGCACAAGGTTCCGGGGCGGGCCAGAGAGGGGTGGGACTGTGGTACGGGCGAACAGCAGATTCCTCCGCCCCTCGCGTTCGCTCGGGGGTCGGAATGACAGTGCTTGAGGGTGACCTTCGTAATCGCGCGTTGGCGTTACTGCGTTGCCGCTGCGGTGGGGCGCTCCTAGAATCGGAGCAGGGTTTACTCCGCCTGAATCTTCATGCCTGAGATCACAAAACGACTGGACCGAGCCGAGCTGGCGAAGCGCGTGGAGCGCGCCGAGAAGCTTTTGCAGAAGGGCAAGACTGCGGAAGCTCTGGAAGAGTATCTGCTGGTTCTGCGGGATGATGGCGACAATGACGTAGTCCGGCAACTGGCGGCGGACTTGTGTCTGTCGCTGAACCGCAATGCGGACGCGGTGAAACTGCTGGGCGAACTGTTTGAACGGCAGGTGGGAGTGGGGGACGCGACGCGGGCCAGCTTGACATACAAGAAGCTGGCGCGGCATGGGAGTCCGACGTGGCAGCAGAAATTCCGCTTTGGGCAACTGCTGGAAGGATCCAATAAGAAGTTGGCTGCGGGCACGTATGAAGCGGCGCTGTCGGATCTGGGAAAGCTGGGGAAGAAGAAAGAAGCGGCGGAGATATTGGATCGGATTGTGGCGCTGGAACCGACCCAGGCCAACCTGCAACGGGTGGCGGAAGTGGCGTCGGAGCTGGGCAACCGCAAGGCGGCGGCATCGGCGTTTCAGCGGATCGCAGAGCTGGTGGTGGCGGAGAACGGCGACGCGGCGACATGGTATGAGCGCGCCTATCAGGAAGACGCTTCTGACCAGAGCATCGCGCTGGCCTATGGGAAGAGCTTGCTGGCGCAAGGGCAAGTGGGCGCGGCCATCTTTATTATTGAACCCCAAATGAATTCCGGAGAGGTGACGCCGGCGTTGCGCGAGACCTACGCGGATGCGCTGCTGGCGGCGGGGCGGCATGCGGAGGCGGAACCGCTGGTGTGGCAGTTGTTCGAGCAGAATCCAGGGCGAGTGCAGCAGGTGATTGCGCTGATCGGGAGTTTGCTGGATGGCTCGCTGGACGAGCCGGCGGTAGCGCTGGCGCGCAAGCTGGAACAGTTCCAGAGGCGGCGGGGAGAGCGGCGGCAGTTCATCGCCATCATGGAAGACATCACGGCGGCGCACCGGGCATCGCCGCAGATGCTGGAGTTTCTCAGCGAACTTTATAACGCGTCCAATCGCGAAAACGATTATTGCCAGACGCTGCTGAAGTTGTTTGATCTTTATTGCAGCACGGGCGAGTATGTCAAGGCGGCGGAGTGTCTGGATCGGGCGGCCGAAGTCGATCCCTACGAGCCGGGACACTTGAAGCGTCTGGATCTGCTGAAGGGGCATGTGGAAGACGGGCGCTTCCGGGCGATCTCCGGCAGATTCACTGCCAGCACCAAGGCGGCCGAAGAACCGGTGCAGGAGGAAGGGCCGACGCTGGGCGCGGCAACGCTGCAGGATCTGATGCTGCAGGCGGAAATTCTGGTGCAGTATGGGATGCGCAACAAGGCAGTCGAGCGGTTGCAGAGAATTCAGGAACTGTTTCCACGCGAGGAAGAACGGAACGAGGACTTGCAGAGGTTGTATCTGTCGGCGGGGGTGACGCCGCGCTATGCGGGCTCAGCGCCGTTGCCTCCGGCGGCGGTGGCTCCTGTGGCGACGCCGGCGGCTACACCTGATCCTGCGACCGATGTGCGGGCATTCACCCGGGTGGCGGAAATTTCGCGCAAGCTGTATCACCAGGGCACGGCTCCGGCAGTGTTGAACACCGCGGTGCGAGAGATTGGCACGCATTGGGAAGCGACCCGCTGCATCGCGGCGATGGGCAAGGCCGGGTTGTCGGCGACCACGGAAGAGTTTTGTGTTGAGGGATCGAAGAAGGCGAGCGCGGCGGCGATCGCCGAGCTGGTGGGCTGCCTGCAGAAGGCGGTCGACGGACATGAGCCGCTGGCGATTGAAGATGCCGCGAAGGCGGTGTCGTTACAGGCCGCGCGCAAGGCTTTGACGGAGATGGGAGCGGCGTCAGTGTTGGCGATTCCACTCAGCGATGGACAAGAAATTGTTGGCATGCTGGTGCTGGTGCACAACCGGCCCCGAGTCTGGCAGCATGGTGACATGGTGGTGCTGAAGACGCTGGCGGACCAGATGGTGATTGCGCTGAACAATGCGGGCTTGCGTCGGCTGGTGAAGAATCTTTCGGTGACGGATGAGAAATCGGGGCTGTTGAAGCGGGCTTCGTACATCGATCTGCTGCTGGCGGAGAGCAAGCGGGCCATTCAAAATGCGTCGGCGCTTTCGGTGCTGCTGCTGCAGTTTGGCAAGAGCGCGGGCATGATCAAGGAATACGGCGAGGCGGAAGTGCAGGCGCTGATGGAGAAGGCGGGACAGTTGTTTGCCGCGAACATCCGCTCGAACGATCTGGCGTTTCGCTACGATACGACGACGATTGCGATTCTGCTGGGCGAGACGGCGGAAAAAGAAGGCATGCTGGCGGTGGAGAAGCTGCGTAAGATTATCTCCGAACTGCATTTGCCGGCGAAGGATGAGGGCAGCCAGGGACCGTCCGCGCAGTTCTCCGCGGGGCTGGCGGAGGCGGTGATCCGGACGGAATATGATCCTGCCGATGT
>Ga0210400_10003059_pt1 | contig 14958 bp, 14 predicted proteins | sample IncBWH26MmetaG_FD_155456 | JGI IMG/M metagenome (GOLD analysis project Ga0210400, IMG submission 155456) | Forest soil microbial communities from Barre Woods Harvard Forest LTER site, Petersham, Massachusetts, United States - Inc-BW-H-26-M | ecosystem: Environmental > Terrestrial > Soil >... | reverse complement strand
GGGCGGCCGCGAATTTTTCGCCGCGCTACGTCCGCCTGTCGGGAGAAATCGCCGACCAGGCCGTGCTCGACGGGCTGGCCCGGACGTTCCCCCATGCTTCGATCGGCCACGCCTATGCGTCGACAGAAGCCGGCGTCGGTTTCGCGGTGGACGACGGCCGCGAGGGCTTACAACTGGCAGCCCTTGAATCAGCAGCCCCGACAGATCGACACTATCATCTTGTTGACCTTCGCTTCTTCACGATCGATGACCGGATCGGTGCCGAGCGGCGGACCTTTGATGGGGTGAGCGGTGCCCGACGACGAAAGCGCTGTGCCAAGAGAGTTAGTGCCGGGGGCAGTGGGACTCGTGCCAGAGGCACCGCCAGTGGAAGCATGGTGTGATCCCATGCCGCCGCCCCGGGCAAACGCGGCGGGGACGGAGAGGCTAACGCACAGGGCGACGCAAATCGCGGAAAACTTTTTCATGACGAACTCCCTCGAACGGCGACCAACATGATAACCGATCGCCGATGCATATGGAATTCGAGGTATGGTCGCTGTTTGCGTTTCCGCCGCTTAAATCCGCGGAATCCCCGGATCAAACCGCAAAACGCCCTCGGCCCATTTCGAGACGCGAAGCAAATGATGGTCCTGCCGGTAGTCGCCGACGATCTGCACGCCGAGCGGAAGGCCGTTTTTGCCGAAGCCCACCGGCAGCGATATCGCGGGCGCGCCGAGCAGCGTCCACGGCGCGCAATATTCGGCGTCGCCGGTATAGCCGAGGCCTTTCGGCGCTTCGCCGAACGCCGGCAGGGTCAGGACGGCGTCGAAACCGGCAATGTCGGTTGCAAGGCGCGCTCGCAGCTTCTGCTGGAGTGCCTTGGCGGCGAGATAGTCCCGGGCGGTGTGAGCCTTGCCGGCCGCAACCGCCGATTTCAGATGATCGCTGGTACGGTCGGGATAGCGTGCGACGAGACCCTCGAAGATCAGTGCGGCCTCGCTGGCGAGGATGGTGTTGATGGCGCTCCAGTTGGTTGAATCAAGCTCAGCCAATTCAAGCTCTTCCACAATAGCGCCGGCATCGCGCAATCTGGCGATCGCGGCCTCGATGGTCTTCTGCTGTTCGGGTTCGGCTTTCAGCCATTTCTCGAAGCGCACGATCGCAAGCCGTGGCTTTTCCAGCGGCGGCACGCCTTGGTTGACGTCAATTTGAAAGCCGGGAAGCGGCCGGCCATGCGGATCGACGTCGCTTGAAGCGGCCAGCAAGGACAGCGCAAGGGCCACGTCGTCCACCCGCCGGGCAAAGAAGCCGACATGGTCGAGCGACGGGCTCAGATGATGCACGCCGGTGCGAGGAATCGCGCCGAAACTCGGCTTGAGACCGACCACGCCATTGAAGGCCGCCGGCCGGATCACCGAGCCAAGCGTCTGCGTGCCCAGCGCCAGCGGCACAATGCCGGCCGCCACCGCCGCGGCGGAGCCCGACGATGAGCCGCCCGGCGTATGCGCGGAATTCCAGGGATTGGTCGTCGGCCCGGGATGACGCCAGGCGAATTCCGTCGATACGGTTTTGCCGAAAATCGTCGCGCCGAGACTGCGCAGGCGTTCGACGACCCAGGCATCCTTGACTGGAATGTGATCCCGGTAGATCGGCGATCCGTTGGTGGTCGGCATGTCCGACGTGGCGATGATATCCTTGATCGCCACGGGAACACCGGACAACGGTCCCGGCCGGCGCGAGACATCCACGGGAAGATATTCGAAGGCCTTGAGCACCGGCTCTGCGGCTTTTGCCTTTTCGAGGCAGGCTGCGGCGTACCGATCCGCCGCTGCGTGATCGTCCCTGAACAGGCGCAGAAGTTCGAGAACTCCGGCACCGGATTCTGGACTAGCGTGGGCATTCGGATCGGTCATGTCGGAAAATCCCAATAGCTGTCGATCCGTCCGGTCCGGCGCTCACGACTAACATACGATCCGCGAACAGCCAGGCTTCCTCGGCCGAGTGGGTGACGAAGATTGGTGATGCCAGATCTTGACGCAACCCGGCCGCGTTAGCCTACAGCACGCATCAAATTGAGTGAACTAAATTGCGGGTGAGCTCAAATGTATTCTGATTGACTGGATTACGGCCGTAGATCCATGGTTCGAGACGCGCGGCTTTGCCGCGCTCCTCAACATGAGGGTCACCGACCTCATCCTGAGGAGCGCGCATTTGCGCGCGTCTCGAAGGATGAAGCCACCGTATTGAAAAGCGCGCGAGGCAGGTCATCGACGACCGTTTAGGGTTTACCGGCCGTGAAGGCGCCGAGAACCTGCTCGCACGTTGGCTTGGATCGCGCGCACCAGGCCTGCTGTGCCGCCGCGGCTCCGGATTGCAGGGCCGCGATGACGGCCGGCGCGGGACTGGTGTCGATGGTGACGCCATTGTCGCGCATGCGCGCATAATTCTCGCGCAACCGGGTCGATAAAGCGCGCCACAACTCGGTCTCGGTCTGGCGGCTCGCGGTGTCGACGGCTTCGCGCAACTCCGGTGCTAGTTCGTCATAGACAGCCTGGTTGACGCTCGCGACCGACATCGGCAGCGAATAGGTGATTTCACTGAAGTAGCGCAGAAATTGCCAAAGCCCACGACCGGCGCCGCCATCTCCCGACGACAGCACTGCGTTGATGCTGCCGTCGGCCAGTTTTGGCATCGTATCGGCGAAGCTCATCGACATCGCCTTGGCGCCGGCGTCGGCAAAAACGTCGCGCGATGTCTTGTCGTAGGTGCGGATGGAAAGGCGCGACAGGTCCGGCAGCGTCTTCAGCGGTGCCTTCGACCAGATGCCGGAAGGCGGCCAGGGCGTCAGATACAACAGCCGCTGTCCTCTGTTGTGCAATGCTGTTGCGAGGTACGGCCGGGCGAGGCCGGCAAGCCGCCTTGCATCCGCGATCGACGTCACCAGAAATGGCAGCGAGGGCAGGGCGAAGATCGCGTCTTCCGCTTCCAGAGATCCGGCGAACGCATCGCCGGCCGCAATGCGACGTTCCGCAATCGCGGTGAGCATGTCGGCCGATCGAATGCCCTTCGCGGCATCGAAGCTCGGCCGGATCAGCAGTTTTCCCGCACTTAATTCGGCGACATGTTGCGCAAATATTGTCACGCCGAGCCCCGGCATGGCGCTTTGCGGATATTCCGTCGGCATCTCCCAGACGGTCTGGGCACGGGCAGCTATTGGATAATTCAGCAGAAGCACGCCGGTTAGCAGATGAAGAAGTCGCACGGTTCCTCCCCGGTCCAACCCGGAATACGCTGCGGCGCACGGTCCTCTGGTAGCGGGGATGGGGCGGTTGGTAAACTCCCCCATCGGACGTATGGACACCGGCAGCCCTGGGGTCGGTAACCTTGCCGGCGAGTTCCGCTGGCATTGCGCGGAACCCTTCCTAGATATGGTTCGTTTCTTATTGTTGGGTAATTCAGGAGGCCTCTATGGTCCCGAAAAGTGTTTTCATTGCCCTTGTTTCCGCGATCGTGGTGACGTGGAACGGGCTTGCGATTGCGGATCAATATCGTCCCGATGAGTTCCTCCACCTTGATCTTTCCAGCGCAGTGCTTTCGCCAAAGCCGCTCGGGCCCGCCTCGGGGTTCGCGCCGGGTCCGCTTGATGTGAGCATCGACCGCGGCAGCGCCGATACGCAGGCAAGCGTGGAACCAAAAGGAAGCGTTGAACCCAAGGTAAGCGCCGAAACCAAGACCGAACCCACAATCACGGTCCAAAGGACCAGAGTTGTGCATGCGGAGAAAACGCGCGGCCCGGTCAGAGCGAAGCTGGCACGACATCGCGGCAATCCGCTCGATGCCCAAGCCTTCGATACCCGGATTCAGGTCTGGCCGTGCAGGTCCGGCGGCATCTGCGGCTGGAAGCGATAGGCCCGGCAATCCGGACTTCCTCATTCCGGAATTATAGCAAGAGCCTGTCATCGCGCGCGTGCATTTGCGCGACGATCTTCCTGCGCCCGGTTGAGTCATCCCGCTGTCGTAAAACCTTAGGCATGGAGTCAAATTGAGTGGGCACCCTTCGTCGTGATTCGACGAGGTGCCCCGAATGGCGATTGCGATCCGCGCGAGGAAGAGTCTGACCCGGCGCGCTCTGCTGGTCCGCTCGGCATCCACGGTCGCGCTCGCCGGATTGGGAAGTCTCGCGCGGCCCTATCTTAGCCGCGCCGCCGATCGTCCGCAGATCACCGGCGGCATTCAGTCGGGCGATGTGTCCGGTGGCTCCGCGGTGGTGTGGGCGAGGGCGGATCGGCCGGCGCGGTTGCAAGTGGAATACGCGACGGTTGAAAGCTTCAAGACCATCCTCGGCACGGCGTCGTCGGACGCGCTGCCGGATCATGACTTCACCTCAAAGGTGTTGCTTCGAGATCTTCCGCGCGGGCAGGACATTTTCTACCGGGTGCGATTTGAAGATATCGCTGACGCCGGGATATCCGGCGAAACCCAAACTGGGCATTTCCGGACCGCGCCGGCGGAGTCCGCGTCGATCTCGTTCGTCTGGTCGGGTGATACCGCAGGTCAGGGCTGGGGTATCGATCCCGGCCGCGGCGGCATGCGAACCTACCGGACCATGCTCGAAAATCGTCCGGATTTCTTCATTCACTCCGGCGATCACATCTATGCTGATTGTCCGGTGCCCGCAGAATTGAAGCTGCCGACCGGGGACATCTGGCGCAATATCGTCACCGAGGAAAAATCCGCTGTCGCGCGCAGCCTCGCGCAGTTTCGCGGCAACTACAAATACAACCTGCTCGACGACAATCTGCGAGCCTTCCATGCACAGGTCCCGATGTTCGCGCAGTGGGACGACCACGAGGTCAGCGACGACTGGTCGCCGGTCGGCAGCATCGACGAGACCGGTTACGCCGAGGACGGCACCTCCAGGCTGGTGGCGCGCGGGCGGCAGGCATTTTTCGAATTCATGCCGATCCGCGCCATTCCCGAACAGGCCGGCCGGGTCTATCGCAAAATCGCCTACGGGCCGCTGCTCGACGTCTTTATGATCGACATGCGCAGTTATCGCGATTCGACCTGGAACAAGCGCGACGATCCCGGCGCGGCCTTCATTTTGGGATCGGTCCAGTTGGCGTGGCTGAAGCGCGAGCTCGCGGCCTCCGATGCGACCTGGAAGGTGATTGCCGCGGATCTGCCGATCGGATTGATCAGCGAAGACGCCATCGCACTGGGCAATGGACCGCCGGCGCGGCGCGAATGCGAGATTGCCGATCTGCTGTCATTCATGAAGCGCGCCGGCATCCGGAATACGGTGTGGCTGACCGCCGACATGCATTATACCGCCGCGCACCACTACGATCCGAACCGTGCGGTATTCGGGGATTTCGAACCGTTCTGGGAATTCGTTTCCGGTCCGCTTCACGCGGGAACCTGGGGGCCGGGCGAACTCGACAATACGTTCGGGCCGGTGGCGATGTATCAAAAGGGATGCAGCGCCGAACAGGGCGAAAATCTCGCTCCGTGTTTCGGGCTGCAGTTTTTCGGCCGCGTCGATATCGACGGAAAATCGGGCGTCATGACGGTGACCTTGAAGGATGTCGATGATCGCTCATTATGGTCGGTCGATATCGAGCCGCAGCCGGATGCGCGGCCGGGAAGGATGCTGGCAGAACATATCTGAGCGTCGCTGGCGAACTCAGCGCGTCACGATCAGATCGCCGCCAAAGACCAGCAGCATCGACAGCAGCGCAAGCGTGCAAACCACGCCGGTAACAATCGCGAGCGGTTCATTGGCCTCCAGCCATTGTCGCAACGCCCTGTTCTAACCCGATCTTGATTTGGACTCTGCGCTCCCGGCAGACTATCAAGCACGTGTCACACTGTCTCATCCGTCAGGTCAACTTGACACATATTCACGCGACGGCACCGGTTACCCAGCCGGTAATTTCAGGTCTTCAGGAGTCATCATGGAACATTTGCAAACCCAGGGCATCAGCCTGCCGCGGCTCGGTCTCGGCACTTATCGGATGCAGGGCGACGTCTGTCGCGCGGCGGTCGAAAGCGCGCTGGCGCTCGGCTATCGGCATATCGACACCGCGGAAATGTACGGCAACGAGGACGCCATCGGGGCTGCGATTGCCACGGCAGGGGTCGCGCGCGAGGACCTGCATGTCACCACCAAGGTCTGGAACGAGAACCTCGCCCCGGACGCGATCCGCAGATCATTCGATGCCAGCCTGAAAAAGCTGCGGCTCGATCACGTCGATCTTTATCTCGTGCACTGGCCGGCGAAGAACATGAACCTGCCGGCGATGTTCGAGACGTTGCTGAAGCTGAAGCAAGAAGGCCGCACCCGCGCCATCGGCGTTGCCAATTTCAATATCGCGCTGTTGAAGACCGTGGTCGAGGAGATCAAGGCGCCGATCGCCTGCAACCAGATCGAATATCACGTGATGCTCGATCAGACCCCGGTGCGCAAATATCTCAGCGCTAAAGCAATTCCGCTGGTAGCCTATTGTCCGCTGGCGCAGGGCCGGGCGGCTTCGGACGAGACGCTGATGGCGATCGGCCGCAAGCATGGCGCCAGCGCAGCGCAGGTGGCGCTGAAATGGCTGCTCGACCAGGACGGTGTCGCCGCGATCCCGAAAGCCTCGCGCGCCGAAAGCCAAAAGGCCAATCTCGACGCGCTCAATGTCGGGCTCGATGAAGAGGACATGAAGGCGATCGCGGGCTTGCCGAAAGACAAACGCTTCGTGGATCCCGGCTTCGCGCCGGCATGGGATTAAACCGTTCGCGGCATTGTCTATCGTTCAAAGGAAAATGACCCCTTGCGGGGCCATTTTTTTGTCGAGCCTGTGTCGTGCCTCAGTAGTCGTGATGGCGGTGCTTGACGATCACGACGCGGTCATGATGATGACGATGCCAGCCGTGATCGCGATGCATTTCGGCGCGTGCATTGAAACGGTCATGATCGTGTCTGATCATCATTTCCTCGGCACTTGCAATCGACGGCGCGGCAATGGCAATCGTACCAAGTGCGACAATAACGTATCCAAGCTTCTTCATGAAGTCCTCCTCGTTTGAGTGGGATATCAACATTGCGTGGCAAGGAACGTTCCCGGCGAAACCGAAGAGAATTCTGAACAGCCATTCATCCAGGCGCGCTAGTCGATAATCGCCTGATACACCGGCGCGTTGATCTTCTGGCGATAGTGCCAGCGGATCGGGCCGGGCGCCGCCGACAGATACACCACCGCGAGTTCTTCCTTCGGATCGACCCACCAGTCCGTGCCGCCGGCACCAACGTATGGGACTACGGCTTCGGTCTCGACTGGCATGGCTTTCTCCCGTGTGGGCTCTGCGGCACCAGATGATTGCGAAGATCATGGTAACGGTTTCGCCGAGACCAGCGGCGTTTGCTTGCCACCCGTCGGCAGCTTGCGAAAATCCTCTGTCCGGCGCATCATCGATTGATAAAAAAATTCTTTGGGGAGAAGGCCAGCATGTCTGCACTGTCACGCCGTCATTTTCTTGCGCTTACGGGTTCGGCCGCGGCCGCGACATTGTCAGGCTCTGCGACCCCGGCCGGCGCGGCGATGGGGCCTGCCGACAAGTTCGACCTCGTGATCAAGGGCGGCGACGTGCTCGATCCCAGCCAGTCGCTGCGCGGCAAGCGCGACATCGGCATCCGCTGGGGCGTGATCGAGGCGATCGAGCCGGAGATTCCGGCCGCACGCATCTCGAAGAGCATCGATGCCTCAGGCAAACTGGTCACGCCGGGCCTGATCGACCTGCATTGCCATGTCTACCCTTACGGCTCAGCGATCGGCATTCCCGCCGACGAGTTGGTGCAATTTCAGGGCACCACCACCGTGGTGTCGGCCGGCGATGCCGGGGTCAACAATCTCGCGGCGCTGCGCCGCTACATCGTGGCGCAGACGCGAGCGCGGATGTACGCGTTTCTCCATATCGCCAATAACGGCTTGTCGGCTTTCCCGGTCGCGGAGCTTTACAACATCGACAATGCGCAGGTCGAAGCCTGCGCGATGGGGCTGGCGGAAAATCAGGACTTCCTGATCGGCGTCAAGGTGCGGATGTCGGAGAACGTGATCTTCAAGCATGGCCTCGAACCGCTGAAGCGCGGAATCCAGGCCTGCGAGATGTGCGGCTGGCCGGCCAGGATGATGGTGCATATCGGCGGCGTCGAGACCGGCGCGTTGATGTCCGATATTCTGAACCTGCTGCGGCCCGGCGACGTGCTGACCCACGCTTATTCCGGTGCGCCGAACATGGCTGGTGCGTTCACCAACATCGTACAGGACGGCAAGCTGTTGCCGGCTGCGCTGGCCGCCAAGCAGCGCGGCGTGATCTTCGACGTCGGCCATGGCGGCGGCAGTTTCGATTTTACCGTGGCCGAGGTCGCGATCCCCGGCGGCTGCACCCCGGATACCATTTCGTCCGACATGCACGTATTTTCCGGCAATACACCCGGCATGCCGTTCCTGCCCAATGTGATGAGCAAGTTCATGGCGATGGGTTATTCGCTGGAGCAGGTGGTGACGATGACCACCACGGCGCCGGCGAAGATCATCAACCGCGCGCCAAAAATCGGCACGCTGCAAGTCGGCGCGCCCGGCGACGTTGCGATCATGGATCTGGTGGAGGGACCCGTCTCGTTCGTCGATACCCGCAACAACAAGCGCGACGGCAAGGCCTATCTGAAACCCGTGCAGACCGTGATCAACGGTGTGCCGTTCGGCAGGCCGTATCAGGCGCCGTTTGCGGTGAGGTAAAGGTACGAGTCCAGGCTTACCCCAGCAGCTCCTGCGCGCCTTCCCACAACAGGCTGACCACTTCGGCGGCGGGGCGTGCGGATGCAAGCGCGCTCGACTGGCCCGCCCATGCCTGCATGCGGTCGATGTCGTTGGCTTTGACGGCCTGGTCGCGCATGGCCTGCGTCAGTCCACGCTGCACAGGGTAGGGCGCGGGGTTTGGCGCTCGTGAAGATACCGCGGCGCGGGCATAGGCGGTGGCAATGGTGCGGCCGGGCCGGCCCGAAAAGGCGCGTGTCACCATCGTTTCCTCCGGCAACGTCCGTCCGATGGCGTCGGCCCATGCCGCAGGCAGCTTCGCCTCCGGGCAGCGAAGAAAGCCGGTCCCGACCTGAGCCGCGGATGCACCCAGCAGCAGCGCCGCGGCGACACCGCGCGCATCCGCAATGCCACCGGTTGCGACCACGGGAATGTCGACGGCATCGACGACGGCCGGAACCAGCGAAAACAGGCCGACCATGTTGGCTTCGGCCATCGCGGCATCGAAGGCGCCGCGATGGCCGCCCGCCTCCATGCCCTGGGCGACAACCGCGTCGGCCCCGGCAGCCTGTGCGGCCCGGGCTTCGGTCACCGTGGAAATATTGGCAAACCATTTGATCCCTTTGGCCTTCATCCGGTCGACAAACGCCGCGGGATAAAGACCCATCACCGAGGAGATGATCGGCGGCGCGGCCTCCAGCATGGCCTCGCATTGCGCCTCGAAATCCGGCGGTGTCGCATCGCCGGCTTGCGGAGACACCTCCGGTCCCCAATTCTTCAGGAATGCGCGGACGGCATCTTCCGCCTCGGCATCGCGATGCGGCTTTGGATCGGGGATCCATAGATTGAGCGCAAAGGCGCCATTGCTGTTGGCGCGGACCTCCGCGGCCCACGTCTTGATGGCGGCCGGCTGCATCAGTAGCGCTCCACAGCTTCCAAGCCCGCCGGCATTGGCGACGGCAATCGACAGCGACGGTGGGCACGCGCCTGCCATCGGCCCGAGCAGAATCGGCACGCGTAGATGATAGGAGCGGGCAAACTCCTCGGCACGAACCAGCGCCGGATGGGAGGTTGTCATGGGGTCACCTGATTGGCTGTATCTCTGCAACGGAGGCTGACTTGGGTAGGGCGGCATGGGCCGCCACGACCGATGACATCCGGATAGCGAGTGCTGCGGCAACAACCAGTGCCCCGGCCGCGATCAGGGATGCCACGCGAAAGTCGCCGAACCGTTCCGAGAGCAATCCGGCCAGCGCCGGACCCACCATCTGACCAATGCTGAAGCTTGCGGTCATTCGCGCGAAAGTCCGGTGCGGATTTCCGGCCGACAGGATTCGCCCGGCCATGAATCCCAGCACTGTGATGCCCATGAATGTTCCGCCCAACAGCAGCGCCGAAAGACAGACGCCCGGGATCGTCACCCATTCGACGCTCGTGGCCACGCCGACAGCCTCAACGGCGCATGCCGCGGCAAAGGCACTCAGGATTCCGATCCGCTTGCCGAGCCAATTCCAGACCGTCACGGACGGAATCGCGGCTAGCCCAAACAGGGTCCAGACCCAGGGTTCGAGAACCCGAACCTCCTCCGTCAGCCGCACCATGGCGACGAGGAATGTGGCGGTGATGATATAGCCGAAGCCGAACAGCCCATAGGCCAGGATCATGGCGCCGATCCCGGAGGGTGGCGCGCCGGCAGGCTCAGGCTTCATCGACACGCCGACATCGTCCGCCGGCGGAATCAGGAGCGCGGCGGCGACCGCGGCCAGCATGGCAAGCGAGCCGGTACCGATCCACAGGCTTCGCCAGCCCGCACCCCATGCCAGCATCGAAGAAACGGCGATCGCCGAGATCATGATGCCGAAGCCGACGCCGGCGAACTGAATGGCGGACAACGACCTGCGTCCTGACAGCGAAAGTCGATCCAGGACCAGCGTTGCCGAGCATACGATCACGAAGGCGCTGGCGATCCCGCCAATAAATCGCAAGCCGACGAAGGATGCGACATCGGACGGCAGGCCCATGGCAGCGGTCGATGCCGCGCTGATCGCCAATGCGGCCAGAAGCCAGAACCTCGGGCGGGCTATCGCGAACGGCCGGCCAGCCAGCATTGCGCCCGCGAAGTAGCCCAGCAGGTTGGCCGATGCGACCAGCCCCGCGTCGGATTTGCTCCAGCCGAGCGCGCTCATCATTGCCGGGAGGATCGGCGTGTAGACAAAGCGGCCGATACCAATCGCGGCGGCGATCGCCGCCAGCCCGCCAAATGCCAGTGCTACGGGGCGATCAGGTTGCATGATGTCGTCACTACGGTCAGCCATCCCAGCCCGAAGCTAGGACAACCCGCGCGCGCCCGGTAATGGTTTGGTCAGATGGCCGCTATCGCATGCAGTGATGGCGGAAGCATTCATTCAGCGGCTGCAACCGTCAGAGCCGGCCGGGCCATACCCATGAACGCGCGGAGCGCGCTCGAGGCAAAGGCTTCACGATGGCGGATGAAGACGGTCTCGACCTGTCCCTCGTCGTTTGGCAGCGGATGAACGCGAAGGCGTCCGCGCTCCCACACCGACCCCAGCAGCGCTCTTGGCAGCAAGGTCACGCCGACGCCGGCGCTGACGCAGGCGATGATGGCTTCGATGGTGCCGAACTCCAGCAGTCGTACGCCGACAATGCCGCGCCGCGCCAGCATGGCTTCGAGTTGCAGGCGATACGAGCACCCCGCTTTCAACACCACGATCTTCAGGTCCGGCTTCCGGCTCAGGGCCTCGAAGCTGGTGATGGCGGGGGCCGTCAGGATCACGAGTTCTTCGCGGACAAACGGCTCGACCAGCAAATCCGGATGATTGGCCGGGCCACAGACATAGGCGCCATCGAGCTGCCGGTCGAGAACCTGCTCGATCAGTTCACGGGTTGTCCCTGTTCTCATGGACAAGTCGACTGCCGGATTGGCGGCGACATAGGCCGCAAGAACCGGCGACAAATGCAGCGCGGCCGTCGTGTCGAGCGAGCCGATATGTAACGTGCCGGAAGGCGTTCCCTGATCGGCCACCGCGCGTTTGGCGTCGTCGAGCAGGCGTGCGGCGCGGGCCGCAAAGGGAAGAAGCCGCCGTCCGGCGGCGGTCAGCGTGACGCCGCGATGGGTCCGTTCGAACAGCGCGAAGCCGACTTCATCCTCGAGCGATTTGATGCGCGCGGTGACGTTGGATTGCACGGTGTTGAGCTCGAGCGCGGCCTTGCTCATGCTGCCCGAGATTGCCACGGACTGGAACACCCGAAGGTCGGCAGCGTCCATGTCGCCAACTCCTGTTATGCCCAGCGCGATCCTACAGGATCGCGGGGAGCCGCACCATTCCCGGTGGCCCGTTGTGATCCTCCGGCTGTCGGCCGATCATGCCCGGCCGCGCTTCTCGACATTGGCGCTCCGTGCCGGAACGCCGAATTCCCGGTGGCATACCTCGGCGAGAATTGCGACGCCTTCCCTGATCTGTTCGTGGGAGGGGCTGGCGAAGCACAGCCGCAACCGGCTGCCGGCATAGGCCTTGTCGGTCGACCATTCCGGTCCCGGATTGATCGCGACGCCGGCGGCGAGCGCGGCCTGGTAGAGCTTTAGCGTATCGACGTGGTCGGGGAGTTTGACCCACAGGAAGATGCCGCCCTTGGGATCGTCGAATTCCGCTGACGTGCCGAACTGCTCGTTGAGCGCTTCCATCAGCGTATCGAGCTTGGCGCGCAGGCCGCGCGTCAGCTTCGGCACATGCGAATTAAAATGCGGCGCGCAATATTCCGCGAGCACCATCTGCTCGAGCGCGCCCGAACCGGCGTCGGTCTTCAGCGCCAGCATCCGCGACAGCACGTCCCACGGCGCCACGATATAGCCGACCCGCAAGGCCGGCGCGATCGATTTGGAAAACGAGCCGATGTGAATGACGTTGCTGTTTGTACTCATGGCATGGATTGCCGGCGGGCGCTTGCCGTCCCAGATCAGGTCGGCGTAGCAATCATCCTCGAAGATCGGCACGCCATATTGCACGGCGAGCTGCAGCAGTTCGGCGCGGCGCGCCAGCGGCATGATGGTGCCGGTCGGATTCTGCACGGTCGGGATGGTGTAGATGTATTTCGGCGTGATGCCGCGGCGCTTGAGATCGGCGAGCGCCTCCGCCAGCACGTCCATTCGCATGCCCTCCTGATCGAGCGGAATGCCGACGACATTGACACCGAGCCGTGTCAGCCGGTCCAGCGAGCCCTGATAGGTATCCCGCTCGATGATGACGGTGTCGCCGCGGGCGAGCAGTGTCGCGTTGACGAGGTCGAGCGCCTGTAGCGAGCCGGACACGATCAGGATGTCGTCGGTGGAGCAGTTGATCCCGGCGTCGGATTGCAGTTTCGCAGTGAGAAATTGGCGCAGCGGAAGATACCCTTGCGGCCCGTTGGCAAGCCCATAGGTCGCCAGTGTCTTGCCCTCGCGTTTGAGCACGGCATTGACCGCCTCGGTCAGGCCCTCGACCGGGACCTGATCCGGATCATTGTTGCCGCCGACGAAGCTGTATTTGGCCAGCCCGGTCCATTTCGCCGCAGGCGCGGGCAATCCCGCTGGAAGCAACGGCGCGAAGTCAAACGCAGAGGTCATGAATGACGTATCCCTTGTTCTTTGTTGGTTCCGACCTTAAGCAAATAGGAGAGCTTTGTCGCCAGTATCGCCACGCCGCCGGAGCCGTTCTGCCCTGCGTAATGAAGCTGGCGCGGGCTTGCGAGTCCGGTTAATGCTCGCCTTGCACACAGTGAGACCCTCGAATGGCCGATCCGATCCAGGAAGTTCTGCATGCTTTCGCCAGCGGCGAACTCGTCGTCGTGACCGATGACGATGACCGCGAAGGCGAGGGCGACCTGATCGTCGCGGCGTCGCTATGCACCGCCGAGAAGATGGCGTTTATCATCCGCCACACTTCGGGCATCGTCTGCGCGCCGATCACGACCGAAGACGCGCGCCGGTTGCGGCTCGATCCCATGGTGGCGCACAACGAATCCAATCACACCACCGCCTTCACGGTCTCGATCGACTACAAACCCGATGGCGGCACCGGGATTTCGGCGGATGAGCGCGCCTCCTGCTGCCGCGCGTTGGCCAATCCGAATGTCGGCGCCACCGATTTCGCGCGGCCCGGTCACGTGTTTCCGCTGATTGCGCGCGATGGCGGGGTGTTGCTGCGCTCCGGCCATACCGAGGCGGCGGTCGATCTTTGCAAGCTCAGCGGCCTGCCGCCGGTCGGCGTCATCAGCGAACTGATGAACGACGACGGCACGGTCATGAAGGGCGAGCAGGTGGCGCGGTTCGCGAAGGCCCACAAGCTCAAGCACGTCACCATCGCCGACATGATCGCCTATCGCCAGGGGCGGGAAAAGCTGATCGAGCGGGTCTCGACCTTCACCACCGAGAGCCCGATCGGGCCGTTGCACGGCTATGCCTATCGCTCGCCGTTCGACCCCATCGCCCATGTGGCCTTTGTTTATAACGGCGTCGGCGACGGCAAGAACGTGCTGACCCGGTTCCACAAGCCCAATATCGTCAGGGATATCTTCACCGGACCGAAGCACATGCAGGCCGTGCTCGACCATTTCAAAAAGGCCGGCAGTGGTGTGCTGGTTTACCTGCGCGACGGTGCCGCCGGCGTTCCGGTGGCACCCTTGCCCGAAGAGAAATCCGCGGAGGCCGACCGCAACCGGCAATGGCGCGAGGTCGGCGTCGGCGCGCAGATCCTGCGCGACCTCGGCGTCACCTCGATCCGTCACTTGACCTCGTCGGTGCATGACTACAAGGGACTGTCCGGTTTCGGCATCGAGATCGTCTCCAACGAATTGCTCGAAGGGTAGATGTTGTCATTCCGGGGCGCGCGAAGCGCGAACCGCAGATGTGCAGCTGCACATCGGGGAATCCCGATGTTATGATGCTCGCTCGAGATTCCGGGTTCGATGCTTCGCATCGCCCCGGAATGACGAAGCGACGACAGTCCAATTCAATTGCGCTTCTGCCTGTAGCGCTTTAATTTGGTGGGTGATATGATGCGAAAGGAATTTTCATGAGCGTGCGCCCTCAGACCAAGGACAAGCCGTCCCCGGTGAATTTCCAGTGGGACGATCCGTTCATGCTCGACGAGCAGCTCACCGAAGACGAGCGCATGATCCG
>Ga0210400_10003057_pt1 | contig 14962 bp, 8 predicted proteins | sample IncBWH26MmetaG_FD_155456 | JGI IMG/M metagenome (GOLD analysis project Ga0210400, IMG submission 155456) | Forest soil microbial communities from Barre Woods Harvard Forest LTER site, Petersham, Massachusetts, United States - Inc-BW-H-26-M | ecosystem: Environmental > Terrestrial > Soil >... | reverse complement strand
GAACTTCTCCGGCCACATGTCGTAGAAGTCTTTGAGCAATTCGGTCTTCAGAAGTTCTGAATGCAGCGCGGCGACGCCGTTGATGGCATGACTGCCGACGCAGGCCAGGTGCGCCATGCGCACATAGCGCTCGCCGCTCTCATCGATCAGCGACATGTTGCTGACCCGATGGTCATCGCCGAAGAAGCGGATGCGCACCTCATCCAGGAAGCGCGCATTGATCTCGAAGATGATTTCCATGTGGCGCGGCAGGATGCGGCGAAACAGCGCCAGCGGCCAGCGTTCCAGCGCCTCGGGCAACAGCGTGTGGTTGGTATAGGCGAAGGTCCGGCGGGTGATCGACCAGGCCATCTCCCAGTCCATCGCATTCTCATCGATCAGCAGCCGCATGAGCTCGGCGACCGCGATCGCCGGATGGGTATCATTCAGCTGCGCGGTGAACTTCTCATGCAGGCGCTCGCGGGGAATGCCCTGGGTCTTGAGGATCCGCAGCATGTCCTGCAGCGAACAGCAGACGAAGAAGAACTGCTGCTCCAGGCGCAGTTCCTTGCCCTGCACGGCCTCATCGTTGGGGTAGAGGACCTTGGTGAGGTTTTCCGAGGACACCTTCTGGTTGACGGCGCCGTAGTAGTCGCCGCGGTTGAAGGTCGAGAAATCGAAGGATTCGGTGGCCTCGGCGCGCCACAGCCGCAGCGTGTTCGCGGTGTTGACGTGGTAGCCGAGAATGGGCGTGTCATAGGGCACCCCGACGACGGTGCGTTGCGGCACCCAGCGGGTCCGCACGCGCTCATGCTCATCGCTGTAGCGTTCGGTGTAGCCGCCCAGTTTTACTTCAACGGCCCACTCGGGCCGCGCCACTTCCCAGGCATTGCCGAAGCGCAACCACTTGTCGGTCTTCTCCACCTGCCAGCCGTCAACGATCTCCTGCTGGAAGATGCCGAACTCATAGCGGATGCCATAGCCGATGGTCGGAATCTGCAAGGTGGCGAGGGAGTCGAGGAAACAGGCGGCCAAGCGCCCGAGGCCGCCGTTGCCCAGGCCCGGCTCATCTTCGCACTCCAGCAATTCATCATAGTCGAGGCCCAGTTCGGTCAGGGCCTGGCGTGCGACCTCTTCGAGCCCCAGGTTCAAGACGTTGTTGCCCAGATGCGGGCCCATCAGGAACTCGGCGGAGAAGTAGGCGACGGTACGCGAGCCATGCTTGGTGTAGGCCTCGGCGGTGCTGATCCAGCGGTGCAGCATCTGGTCGCGGATGGTCAGCGCGAGGGCCATGTAGTAGTCGTGGCGGGTGGCCAGGGTCGGAATCTTGCCCTGCACATAGAAGAGGTTGCTGCAGAACGCGTGCTTCAGCGTTTCTCGGCTGAGGGGTGCCCCATCCAGTTCGGCGGTGGCATCCACCGGGCGGTATTCGGTACGGGCGGGTAAGCCAGGTGCGTTCATCGTGATGAGTGTTTTCTAGACATGTATCCGCAATGAGTGTGTGCAAGTTTCGTGCGTGTCGCGGATGGCTGGGAACGCCCGCCTGAGACTGAGGCGCGCTGTGACTGCACCATCATAGGACAGTTCCTCAGCTGACGCTCGCGCCAGGGCGCCCGCGACGACCCGGTTCCACCTTGAACCTCACCCGAGCATACTTGCCGGCCCGCGATGAATACCCCGACTGCATCACAGCTGCCGCAAGGCGGATTGCCCGCGCGACGTGTGGACGCGGCGGGTCTGGCCCATGTGGACCTGCGCGCGGTGTTCGCACTCGCCCTGCCGCTGGTCGCCAACAGTGCCGTGCAGACCATTCTGAATCTCACCGACCTGTGGTTCATCGGGCATATCTCCACCACCGCCCTGGCGGCCGTCGGGGCGGTGAGCTGGCTGGTGGTGGCCGTGGTGCTGCTGCTGGGGGGCACGGGGATGGCGGTGCAGACCTGTGTCGCCCAGTGCTACGGCGCGGGGCGCTTCAAGCGCGCGGCGCAGGCGACCTGGTCGGGCTTATGGGGGATTTTGTGCGTCGCACCGCTGTTCGTGGCGGTGGCGTTTTCCAGCCATTACATCCTGGCGCCGTTTGGCATCGGTCCTGACATCGAAGCCACGGCCACGCATTTCTGGCTGCCGCGGGTCGCCGGCGCGCCCTTGGGCGTGGCGGTCTGGGGCGCGCTCGGATTCTTCAACGGCATCGGCCGGCCGCGCACCACGGTGGCCATCACCCTCATCATCACCCTGGCGAATGTCATCCTGAACCGGGTGTTCATCTTTGATCTTGGGTTGGGGGTGGCCGGTTCGGCCTGGGCGTCGACCTGCGCGCAGGCCATCGGGCTGGCCAGCACCCTGACCGTGTTTCTGTCGGCCCGCTACCGGCGCGAGTACCGCACCCACCTGATGTGGCGCCCGCGCTGGGCGCTCTTGTGGGCGCAGTTCCGGCTCGGCTTTCCGATGGGCCTGACCGGGGCTTCCGACCTCATCGGCATTTCGCTGTTTCAGCTGATGCAGGTGCGATTGGGTGCGGTGGATGGCGCGGCGACCCAGCTGGTCATGGCCTCAACGGCCATCGCCTACATGCCGGGCGCCGGCGTGGCGCAGGCCGGCACCACCCTGGTCGGGCAATCGATCGGGGCGGGGGATCCGGCCTGGGCCATGCGGGTCGGCACCCGGGTGGTGTTCATGGCCGCCATCCTCATGGGCGGCATCGGCGTGTTGCTGGCGGCGGCGGGGCCCTGGGTGCTGCCGTTGCTGCTGACCGCGGAGGACCGCGCGACCGCGGCGGTTCTGCGGGAGGGCGCGATATTGCTGTGGTTCGCGGCGGCCTATCAGTTCTTTGACGGGCTGAATTTCGCCAGCAGCTACTGTCTGCGCGGCGCCGGGGACACCCTGGTTCCGGGCGCCCTGGTGCTGCTGCTGTCGGGCCTCGTGTTCGTGCCGCTGGCGCACATGCTGACGTTCGCCCCGGGCGGTGGCTTCCTGCACTTCCTGCCGCAGTTCGGGTTCGGCACCCGGGGCGGCTGGGTGGCCGTGATCGTGTATGTGCTGCTGCTCGGATCCATGATGTTCAGCCGCTGGCGCTGGGGCGGGTGGCAGAAAAACCGGATCTGATGCCTAGCGGGCCTTGGCCAATCCCATCCATTTCTCCAGCGGCTCGACGCGATTGCGGCTCACCGAAAGGCGCGCGCCGCAGCGCAGCTGCACGGCGTAGTCGCCACCGGCCTCGCGCAGCAGGGTCTCGATCTGGTCCAGTTTCACGATCACCGAACGGTGGATGCGGAAAAAATGGGTCGGATCCAGGCGCTCCTCCAGCGTCTGCATGCGTTCGCGGATGATGTAGGTGCGATCCCCGACATGAATTTCCGCGTAAGGACCGCTGGCGGCAATGTATTCGATGGTGGCCACGGGCACGACCCGGACCTGGCCGCGCATTTCCACCGCGATGCGCTCCAGGTACCCGGTGGCCATCGAATCGGACAAAGCGACGGGGGCCGGGGCAAGCGCCGCGGGACCGCCGCCGGGGTTGACCGCACTCGCGTTCAGCACCGTCCGCAGCTGTTCGGACAGTTTGCCCAACTCGGTGAGCCCGATCATCTTGCGGGCGCGCCGGAAGGCCTGCTCGAACCGTTCATCGTCGAAGGGCTTGACCAGGTAATCCACCGCCGCGACATCGAAGGCATCCAGAGCGTAACGATCGAAGGCCGTCACGAAAATGGTCGGCGGCATGTTCTCGGGACCCACTTCACGCACGACTTCAAGACCGGTGCGCCGCGGCATCTGCACGTCCAGAAAGACCAGGTCGGGCTTCAGGGTGCGGATGGCCTCGATGGCCGAGTCGCCATTGTCCGCGAAGCCGGCGATTTCCACGCCGTCCTCATGACGCAGCAGATCCTCCAGACGCTGGCGTCCCAGGGCTTCGTCGTCGACGATGAGTACGCGCAGGTTTGGCCCCGACATCGAAGACTCTTCAGGCGGTGGCGGTCACTGCGGAAGTGCGCAGGTCATTCTCGGTGTGATAGGGGAGCGAGACTTCCGCAATCAGCCCGCCGCCGGCGGCGTGCTTGAGCGTGAGGCTCTGAATCGGCCCATAGAGCGCGGCCAGTCGCGCGCGGGTATTGCGCAGACCCAGGCTGTGGGTCGAAGGCGGCTCGACCAGGTCCACCTCCGGACCGTTGTCGCGCACACTGAGGATCACGCGCTCCCCCTGGCGGGTGGCCCGGACCTCGATATGCCCGCCACTGCTTAACTTGCTGATGCCGTGCTTGATGGCGTTCTCGATCAGCGGTTGCAGGATGAGGTTGGGCACCAGCGCGTCGCGCACATCGTCATCCACCTGGATGTCGACCTGCAGGTGACCCTGGAAGCGGATCTGGATGACATCGAGATACCGTTCGGTGAAGGTCAGTTCCCGCTGCAGCGGCACTTCCGGCTCATCGGCTTCATCGAGGGAGGTGCGCAGCAGCTCACTCAAGCGGGCGATCATGCGCCGCACGCCCCGCGGGTCGCGTTCCACCAGGGCCGAAACGGCATGCAGGGTATTAAAGAGGAAGTGGGGATTCAGCTGCATGCGCAGCGCCGAGAGGCGCGCGTCGGCCAGCTGAGCCTGCAGCTGGGCGGCCTGGGCCTGCAGGCGCACGGCCTCTTCGCGCCGCACTTGGTAGCGCCAGAAGTAATTGCGTGCGAACCCGGCGGCGAGCACCGCCACGAAGACGATGAAATCGTTCACGAACCAGAGCCGTCGCAGGCGCTGCATGGCGACCATATCCGGGGTGAGGCGCGTGGGCGAGTAGAACAGGTGTTCGCGCACGAAGCCGGTCGCCAGATCAATGACGATGGCCAGCACCAGGCCGATCACCACCAGCATCAGCCGGCTGGGCCAGCGGGTGCGCTCCAGCGGCAGGCGGCTGGCCACCCAGATGATGACTGGGGTAACCGCGCACCACATGAAGGAGTTCGAGAAGGTCACCATGGTCGCGGCAAAGGGCACGAGCGGCTGCCAGGGGCCGTGCCCGCGCGGCTCGATCAGGTAATTCGCGGAAGTGAGGATGCCGATCAAGGACCAGAACCCGAGGATGAGCAGCAGTTCGGTGCGGCTCAGCGGCCGGTATTCGGTGGCGTCGGTGCGCCCGGGCGAGCGGGTATCCGGCTCGGCATCCAGGCTGACCGGGGTCAGGCTGGCGGACGGGGCGAAGGTGAGGCTGGTGGAGTTCACTCCCTAAGAATAGGCCGTTGTGGGAGCCGGGAAAAGCCGGCGTCTCGAGCCGCACGGGCCGGCGCATGAATGGTCCGCAACGCGAGACCAGTGGCGGTCAATTGGTCGGGGGCAGGGTCTGCTGCAGGGTCTGCCGCAGGGAAGCGGGGTCCCGGGTGCTGCGATCATAGGTCCGCAGGACCTTCATGGCCTTGTTGCGGCCCTCGCTGGCCACCTCGATTTTGACCACCAGCTGCCGCCCGTCCGGGGACAGGCTGTAGTCTTCCTCGACTCGGGGGCCGATCTGCGGCTGCAGGGCGATCACGAATTTACGGCCGGACCAGCCCGCGACCTGATCGGCCACGCCGCTGGTGACCGACACCACGCTCTTCTGTCCCGGCGTGAAACTGCGCGACGTGGCGGCATTGCTGATGCTCACCTCGGCATCGGTCTGGGCGATTTTCAGCCACTGGCCGCCGAGCAGGGCGTTGGTCTGGAAGTCGATGGGCGGCCGGTAGAGACTGCGTTCCCGCTCGGCGTCATAGCCGGTATACAGCTGGCCGCGGCCCCCATTGGAGATATCGATGGGCGGCAGGTCCGTGGTCGGGTCATTGATGACCTCGGGCGCCGGGGCACTGCTGGAGGCGCCTTTGCCTGCGCCCCGCTCGCCCCGCGGCTTGGGCTGCAGCGAAGCCAGAGTCTTGTCGGCATCGGTGCTCAGGGCGGCATTCAGTTCCCAGACCCCGGCAATGCTGTAGTTCGGCGGCGGCAGCTCATGCACGCTGGGCGTCATCGTGCAACCCACCAGGGCGGCCAGCAGCAGACAACCATAAAAGGTGTGCGGGGAGGACCGGGGGGTATGAATCATCGCAGTTGAGAGTGCCAATCGGGGCAAAAGTTTCAAGGGCTTGGCGGCGGATACTTTTCTTTGAACGGATTCTAGCGCAATCGGGCCGCGCGGCTGTTGCACTTTGGTGCGCGCCCGGTCCGGTTCGCACGCTTGGGATGCAGAATTTTCACACTCTGTGCCGTTACGACAGCGCTGCGGTGCACAGTCGGCGCCCCACAGCCTGCCCACATCGCGCGCATCCCATTGTTGTCAGGCCCCTGTCAGGCTCAGGATGGGTGCAGGCCCGAATGCTGCATACCTGAAGGCAGGTACGCGATGGCGTCAACGGGTGACTCGTACCCACGTAGTAATGATTATGACCTGCACAGACCATGAGGCCGATCACGCAACTTGCCGCGCAGCGGACTTACCTTAAGGTGGACGGATGCGGCGACCGGCCGCAGTCGAGATGCTCAATTTGCGCTCAGCGCCGGAGGGAAGGCTGATGAGTACGCGAGAGGATCCGATCAAGCCTCAGGACTTCCTGGAGTCCCTGAGTTCCTTCAGCAAGCTGCATCGCTCGCAGAAGTGGGAAGGCACCTTCGGTGAGTTCCTCGGCGGCGTGGTCGCCGTGAATCCCGCGGCGGCGTCCCGCAGCAGTCACCAGTACATCTGGGACATGCTGCGCTGGCATGGCCAGGCCCAGGAACCCGGTGGCGACAGCCTCAAGGCGCGCGCCCTGTTCCGCCGTGAACTGTTCGGCATCGACGAACCGCTCTCACGGGTCGTGGACTACTTCAAGGCGGCCGCCGCCGGGTCCGATGTCGGACGGCGCCTGTTGCTGCTGCTGGGGCCGCCCTCGGGCGGCAAATCCACCCTGGCGATCCTGATGAAGCGTGGACTCGAGGAATACAGCCGCACCGATGCGGGCGCCCTGTACGGCATCAAGGGGTCGCCGCTGCGGGAGAATCCGCTGAATCTGGTGCCGGCGAGCCTGCGCGCGGAATTTCGCGAACGCTATGGTGTCGAAATCCAAGGCGAGCTGTCGCCATGGGCGCGTGAGTTCGTGGAGCGGGAATTCGAAGGCGATTTCGCCAGGGTGCCGGTGGAGCGCATTTTCATCTCGGAAGCCTTGCGCACCGGCATTGGCACCTACGCCCCGCATGACCCGACGACCGCCGACATCGCCGACCTCGTCGGCTCCGTGGATCTGTCCAAGGTGGCCCAGATCGGCGATGAGGGCGATCCGCGCGCCTGGTCCTGGTCCGGGGCGGTGTATGCCGCCAGTCGCGGCATGCTGGAGATGATCGAGATCCTGAAGGTGAAGCGCGAGTTCCTCTATCTGCTGCTGACCATGACCCAGGAGAAGAACGTCAAGGTGTCGCGCTTCCCGCTTATTCATCTGGACGAAACGATTCTCGCGCATACCAATCTGGCCGAATTCCACAAGTTCCTGCAGGAGAAGGAGAACGAGGCGCTGCTGGATCGCATGGTCATCATCAAGGTGCCGTACTCCCTGTCCTATCAGGATGAGGCGCGCATCTACAAGAAGCTGGTGGTCGGCGCACCGGCATTCCGCGACGTGCACCTGGATCCGCATGTGCTGGACCTCGCTTCCGTTTTCGCCATCCTCACCCGGCTCGCCAAGCCCGAACGCGAGGGACTCGACCTGGCGAAAAAGCTGCGGCTGTACGCCGGCGAGGCCGTCGAGGGGGTGCCGGAGTCGGAGGCCGCGCGGATGCGGGCCGAAAATTCCGACGAGGGTCTGACCGGCGTCAGTCCGCGCTTCGTCATCAATGCCCTCTCCAATGCCATCACCCGCGGCAACACCCACAGCCTCACCAGCATGGAGCTGCTGCTGGCGCTGAAGGATTCCATCGACAGCGATGCGCGCATGGAAGCGAAGCACAAGAAGCTGTGGATCGATCACCTGGTAACGGCGCGCAAGGAGTTCTACAACCGCTGGGTGAAGGAGGACGTGCACCGGGCCATGTTCGCGTCCTTCGAAGCCGAGGCGCAGCAGTTGCTGGAGAAGTATCTGGATGAAGTGGAGGCCTCGCTGGATCACCGGCAGGTCACCGATCCGATCACGGGTGAAACCCGTCCGGCGGATGAACGGTTCCTGCGCCAGGTGGAGGAGAAGATCAAGGTTTCCGACTCCGGCAAGCTCTCGTTCCGCCAGGAGGTCGTGCGCAAGGCCATGGTGGCCTTCAAGGCCGGGGAGAAGTTCCAGCTGGCCAGCCATGCCCGCATGCGCGAGGCCATCGAGCAGTACCTGTTCGAGGAACGCCGCGATGTCCTGCGGCTGGTCACCTCCACGGCACGGCCGGATGATGAGGCCCGGCAGAAGATTTCCGTGGTCCAGGAGCGACTGATCAGGGAGTATGGCTACGATGAGCACAGCGCCAAGGAGGCGTTGAGCTACGTCACGACGCTGCTGGCACAGGAGTAAGGCGCCAGCAAAGGACGGGACATGACAGCGAACAGCGATGATTCCAGTTCCTTGGGGCTTGCCAGGTGGTACGACCTGTTCTCGCGCGGCGCCCGTGACTGGCTGCGGCACGATGAAAAGGTGCGCGAGGCGGTCCGCGAGAATCTGCCCCGGATCATCGCCAATGGCGACGTCATCAACGACTCGACGCGCACGGTGCGGGTGCCGGTCCGGATGCTCGAGCACTATCATTTCCGGTTGCGCAGTCCCGGCGACTCCCAGGGCGTGGGCCAGGGCGAGGTGAAACCCGGCGATGTGCTGGCCGAGGGCAGTCCTGCTGAAGGATCGGACAAGGGCGAGGGCGGTCAGGGGGAGGGCGGCATCCAGCTGATGCTGGAGATCAAGATCGACGACATCGTCGACTGGCTGTGGGAAGAGATGCAGTTGCCCAACCTCAAGGCCCGGGTCGGTCCTTCGGATGACAGCGACTGGGTGCGGGAGGGCTGGGACCGCCGCGGCGCGCGCTCGCGGCTGGATCGTCGCCGCTCGGTCAAGGAAATGGTGAAGCGCCAGGGCCTGGGAGGATCCAAGACTTTCACCGACGAGGATCTGCGCTTCCGGCAGCTCGCCCGCCGGCGTCAACCGGCCGTGCATGCCGTGGTGTTTTTCATGCTGGATGTTTCCGGGAGCATGTCCGAGCGCGACCGCAAGCTCGCCAAGACTTTTTTCTTCTGGGTGGTGCAGGGACTGCGACGTGAATACCGATCGCTCGAGACGGTGTTCGTCGCGCACACCACCGAGGCCTGGGAATTCGCTGAAAGCGATTTCTTCCAGGTCACCGGCACCGGGGGCACGGTGGCCTCGACGGGACTGAACAAGGTCCGCGAGATCATCGATGCGCGCTTCAGTCCCGCGCGGCACAACATTTATCTGTTCTACGCCTCCGACGGGGACAACAGCATCGGCGATCACGAGCCGGCCCAGCAAGCGCTCACCGATATCGCCACCAAGGCCTGCTTCGCCGGTTACGTGGAGGTGGCCTCCGGGCTGTCCCGGCAGTTGGCCACGGAAACCGGACGCCTGTTCGGCGAGGCGGCCGCGAACGGCCAGGCGGTGGCGAGCTTCGTCATCGATGACTTCGACGGCGTGTGGGGGGCGGTGCGGCATTTCTTCAGCACCGAGGTCAAGGCGACCGGATGAACGATCCCCCGATGAACGCGAGTGGCGACTGGCGCAGCTACGTGCAGCGGATGGAGGAGCTGGCCGCGCGCCAGGGGCTGAATTTTCATCCGGTGGAGTTCGAGGCGGTCCCGGACGCCTTCATGATGGAGATCGCCGTCTATGGCCTGCCGGTGCGCATGCCGCACTGGTCCTTCGGCGTGCGCTACATCTATCAGCTGATCCAGCGCAACATGGGCCATTCGCGCCTGTTCGAGGTGGTGTTCCCGGGCAATCCCGGTCATGCCTACCTGTCCAGCGGCAATGGCCTGGCGGAGAACGTGCTGGTGACCGCCCACGTGCTGGGCCATGCCGACTTCTCCTGCAACAACCTGCTGTTCCGGCGCTGCCAGGAGCAGGTCAGCGAACACATCGTCGAGCATGCCGCCAGCCACGCCCGCCAGGTCAGCCAGGCCATCGAGACGCACGGGGCGCAGCGGGTGGAGGCGGCGCTGGATGCGGCGCTGGCCCTGGAACAGCACATTGATATCGACCAGCGCCTGCGTCGCGAGCGCTTTCCCGAATTCCTGCCGGATGCCAAGGCGCTGGTGGACGATGATTTCCGGCGCCGGTTCGCCTCGCTTGATCCGGTGGCGGCCCAGGGCGTATTCGAGACGCGCAAGCGCGCCCCCGTGCCGCCGCATCCGGAGCGCGACCTGCTGTGGTTCATCGCCCATTACGCGCCGGAGATGGAAAGCTGGGAGCGCGACATCTTCCTGGCCGTGCGCGAGGAGTCGTTTTACTTCTATCCGGTGTTCGCCACCCAGATCATGAACGAGGGCTGGGCCTCGTACTGGCATGCCCGGCTGCTGCGGGAAGCGGACTTCGTGCCCCCGGAGGCCTATGTGGACGCCATCAAGTGCCACTCCGATGTGGTGCGACCGATGGCGGCGGACCAGCAGATCGCGCTGGCCGTGAATCCCTATCACCTGGGATTCTCGCTGTGGGAGAAGATCATCGAGAAGCAGGGCCTCGAAGCGGCCCGCCTCATCATGCAGCAGGATGATGACTTCGGCTTCGTGCGCAATCATCTGACCCGCGAAATCGCCGAGGAGCTGGAGCTGTTCCGCTTCGCGGCCCGCAGCGATGGCAATATCAGAGTCCTGGACCGCGATCTGAATGGCCTGCACGAGGCCTTGCTCGCGCCTAAGTACAATTTCGGCGCACCGAATATCGCGGTCTCGCAACTGCGCCAGGACGGCTCCCTGGAACTGGAACACGATCATGTGACCGATGGCCGCGGCATCGACGTGGAGCGGGGCCGCAAGGTGCTCGAATACATCCGCCGCGTGTGGCGCCGGCCGGTCACCCTGCACACCGTGGACCAGGGCGGCGCCGCGCTCGCGCTCTCCTCGCTGTAGCCCTTTCCGCGGATGCGTCATCTGCAGGCTGCCTGACCATCGGCGACGGCGCGGCCAACCTCGCCCTTTCGCGAGCGGTCAGGGTTTAGAATCCCGCAAAGCGATGAACAACTCCCCGCGAACTTCCGATCCGGCCCGAATTGCGGACGCACAGCAGTCCGCAGAACGTGACATTGCACGGGATCCTACTCAGGAGGTTCCGTGGACCATCCTCATTGAGGGCTGGATCGCCCGCGGCCTGTTCCCCAAGGCGGTCGAAAGCGCGCTGGCAGCGACGGCAGCGATTCCCGCATCGCATGGTCTGCAAGGCATGCTCGCCTACACCAGACTGATGAATCGCGACTTGCCGGAGGCGGAATTGGTGATTGAAAGCCTCTGGAACAGTCGTCCGACGGACCTTGGCGCCTTGACCCACATCGGCCTGGTGGGGGCCGCTCTTGGCCGGCACGATCTGGCGAGGGCGGCTTTGGAACGAGCCCTGCAGCTGCGTCCGGATGATCCGCAACTGCAGTTCAATCTCGCCACGGCGTTGCGTAATTTCGGTGAGCTGGCCGCAGCTGAACGGCTGTACGACAGCGTTATTCAGCGCCGGCCGGACCATTGGGAAGCTTACATGAATAGAACCAACCTTCGTCGCCAGACCCCCGATCGCAATCACGTTCCAGAACTCAAAGCCGCGATCGGTAGGGTCGGCTCCGATTGGCGAGGTGCGATGATGCTTCATTTTGCCCTGGGCAAGGAACGCGAAGACCTGGGCGAGCATGACGAGGCATTCGCGGCCTACGACACCGGCGCCAAGCTCCAACGCCGGCACATGCAATATGCCGTCGGGGCCGACCTTGACGGCTTAAGACGAATCAGCCAGATCTTCAATGAACAGTGGTTGCGCCGGCAACCGCTGGGCTGTCAAAGCGCCGAGCCGATCTTCATCATTGGGCTACCTCGGGCGGGCAGCACGTTGCTTGAACGCATGATTGGCGCGCACCCCGAGGTATTCGCGGCCGGCGAACTGCACAATTTCGGCATTTGCGTTGGACGGCTCCTTCAACGCCTGCAGCAGACCGCAGCCTCGGGCGCGATCGACGCGAGCGCGCACCTCGATCCGCTTCAACTGGGCGAGGCGTATCTGGAAAGCACACGTCCGCGGACCGGAAAACATCCGCGTTTCATCGATAAAATGCCCGTTAATTTCCTTTATGCGGGTTTGATTGCCGCCGCATTGCCGAACGCTGCGATCATTCACGTTCACCGCAATCCTGCCGACGCGGGATTCGCCATGTACAAAACGCTGTTCAACCAGGCGTACCCGTTTTCCTATGACCTGCGTGAGGCTGGCCGCTATATCCGCGGCTATCAGAAGCTGATGGCGCATTGGCATCAGCTGCTCCCGAGCCGCATCATTGATGTCGCCTATGAGGAGCTGGTCGACGATCCTGAACGGGTGCTCACGGAAGTTTTCCGTCGATGCCATCTTTCGTTCGATCCGCGTTCCCTGTCATTTTTCCGCAGTTCCGAAGCCGTTTCCACGGCCAGCGCCGTACAAGTACGACAGCCGATCTATCGAACCTCGGTTGAATCCTGGCGCCATTACGCCCGCCATTTGGGTCCACTGATTGAGGAGCTGAAAATACCTTAGGTCCATACCCCCCGGCTGCGCGCCCCAGCATAAAAAAAGGGGGACCTTTTGGTCCCCCTCAAAACACAAATCGACTTTGTCCGAACGGAATTTAGAAAATCACGTACTTCAGATTGACATAGAAATTCCGCAACAGCGGGTCAGTGTTGAACGAGTTGTAGCCGACCGCAAAGGTATCCGTATCGGAATTGCTGAACGGCGGACTGCGGTTGAGCAGATTCTTGATTCCAAACAGTACGGTCAGCTTCTCGACCGGCTTGACGCTCACGTAAGTATCAACCAGCGAATAACTGCCCACGTGGCGCTGATTGCCGTTGCCATCGGGGAATTGGTCGATGTACTCCGAGTAGAACCGATTGCTGACTCCGGCTCCGAACATCGACTGCGGGCTGGTCCAGTCGAGCCGCAGGTTGTGCTGCCAGCGGTACGCCGGCGGGACAGCGTCGATTTTTATCTCTCCCACCAGGTTCTTCAACGGACCACCGTTGTACTGCTGCTGCAGAAACTGGGTCGTTACGGTCCCTTCCAGATCCTCCTTGAATGTTCCAATCGGCGTGTGCTGCAGGTATTGGATGCTCAGGTCGACACCGTCCGTCGTGATCCGGCCCGTGTTCTGGAAGGTCCTGATGATGTATCCGCAGGTCGTTGCCGCGTAGTTCGGCAGGCAATTTCCAGCCTCGGCCACCGTTGGAGTGAGGTTCCCATTTTGGTTCAACACGTAATAGGGCGCAAACGTGGTGGGATTACTGTAGATGGCAGAAGTCGGAATCGTTGCGATGGTGTTCTTCAGCAGGATTCTGTAATAGTCGATCGTGATGCCCAGATCCTGGATCGGGGCGACGATGGCGCCGAGGTCAAAGTTTTGCGATGTTTCGGGCGTCAAGTTCTTGTTTCCGCCAGCCAACGCCAATCCCTGCGAGGCGCAGGTCTGTGACGTAAACGGCGGAGTGATGGGGGTCGTCGAGCAGCCCGGGGCTAAGATTCCGATGGAGCTGCCGCTCGAAGCTGACAGGGAATCCGTCGCATTCAGGTTGTAGAGCGTGGGCGCCCGGAACCCGGTGGAGGCGGTTCCCCGGAAGGTCAGGATATCAAGCGGCTGATAGCGCAGCGACACCTTCCCGTTGTTGGTCCTGCCGAAGTCGCTGTAGCGGTCCTCACGATCCGATATGTCGAGATCGAGGGCCTTCGTCATCGGCATGTCCAACTCGATGAATGCCGCCTGTGTCTGCCGAGCCCCTTCGGCTGAACTGTTCGACAGCCCGGTTGCATCTTCCGTGAGCGTGTTGAGGGCCGTGGTCGCGTATTCGAAGTGTTCCCCCCCCACATCCAGGCCGAGCGCCACGGTCGTCGGAGTGCCGGAATTGAAAGCGTCGCCCAGCTCGTGGCTGGCATGGCCATCGACGCTCCAGCGTGTGTCCTCGCCGAGCTGGTACGGACCGTTGACATACGAGGAGTTGATCAGCGCCACTCCCGCCGGGCTCGAAGGACCGAAGGGGTTGATCGAATCGCTGAGGACGCCGCCGGGGGCAATCACGTTCTCATTGGGATAACCCCCGGTATTGCGATCATCGTTGGTGTTCTTGCTGTAGTTGATCGCTGTGGTGTAGTCCCAACCAGCGTTGGTGCCGGAGAACGTCAACAGAACTCGCTGCTCGACATTGACGTTGCCGTTGAAGCGATTGTTGTCGACGGGGCTCCAGGCCACTTGGATCGGATCGGTCAGATCCGGCGCCGCGCAGGCCGGGCCGCGGTTGTCGCAGGTCAGCTGAGACGCCGCCGGGAAGTAGGGACTCGCCGGGTCCATCCCGAACTGGTAGAACACCGGACCCGAATAACCGTTCACTTCGGATTGGGTATAGAAGTACTGCAGCTGCAGCTGGTTATTGGCCGGCAGAGCCTTGGTGAAGGACAACATCCCGGAGACCTGGTGGGACTCGGGGATCAGATCCGTCGCGGCGGAATACCGATAGGCGCAGTCGCCGAAATAGGTCGTCAGCTGCGGATTGCCCGTGCAGGCCGGATAACCATACTGGAATATGTCGCCGGGCTTATCCAGGACGTCACCGGGAAAATTTCCGTAATAGTTCGTATTGGTGGTGCCGCGCGCGGGGTCAAAACCATACGCGGAGAACGCCCGCTGGGTCGCACGCAGCTCCGCTTGCTTGCTGTAGCTGCCGGTGACCATGACGTTATAGCCGTCATTCGCCAGATCCCCGTGTCCTACGGTGAACTCCACATGACCATTCTGGCCGCCGGCATCTTCCGGGTGGTCAAAGGTGCCCTCGACCTCGGCCCCCTGGTAATTCTTCTTGGGGATGAAGTTGAT
>Ga0210400_10003056_pt1 | contig 14962 bp, 14 predicted proteins | sample IncBWH26MmetaG_FD_155456 | JGI IMG/M metagenome (GOLD analysis project Ga0210400, IMG submission 155456) | Forest soil microbial communities from Barre Woods Harvard Forest LTER site, Petersham, Massachusetts, United States - Inc-BW-H-26-M | ecosystem: Environmental > Terrestrial > Soil >... | reverse complement strand
TCGCCAGTATCGCCTTTTGTAGCGGCATCGGCGCTTCGCACGTCAGTGCCGCTGACCACCGGGATCTTCTCAAGCAGATAATATCTGTCCTGGCCACCCTCCCTTGAGCCGATGCTTCTTCCGGGAAGCACCTCGGTACCTGGAGGAAGGACTCCGTCGTGTGCGTCCCGAACCTCTTGTTCGGAATTGTAAGTCCGCCCATTATCCAGCCCGTGCCGGAACTCAAGCCGGGCGGTCTTCTGGATAATGTCCCTGACGCGCACCGGGTCGTCCACGCCGGGAAGCTGGACCAGAATCTGGTAGTCCCCAAGGCCATGCTCCTGAATGGTTGGCTCGGCTACCCCCAGCGCATCAATGCGGCGCCGGATGGCCTCGATGGACTGAGTTACAGCGCGCTGTTTCAGTTCGGTGACAGCAGTGGGCTTGAGCACCACATCAAACGTGCCGCTGGCCCCGGCGGTAATATCGTAGTCGCGTAAATTCTCAGTGACGATAGAGCGCAGTTTGCTGGTCTGGTCGGGGGGGACGCCCTTGACCGTCATGACCTCCGGCCGGTTCTTCTCGTCGGGCTTGCTGACCTCAGTGAAAGGGACCTTGTTCTTCTTCAGTTGGTCCTGGAGCAGTTGCAGGGCGTGGTCGGTCTCTGTGCTGACCGCCTCATTCACTACAACCTGAAGGACAAGGTGGGTTCCGCCCTTTAGATCCAGGCCGAGGTGGATTCTTTCCAGCAGAGATTCCTTCAGTCCCGCAGCGCTGAAGCTCTTGGGGATGCCAAGGATCCCATAAAGAAAGAGAATCAGTATGACAATAATGAAAGCGGTTTTGAGAGCTAAATTCTTCTGCATTTCCTTAATTGACTAACTTTCGCTTCTATTTTTTGGGTTCTTCTTCCCGGGCAACCGAAACCACTGCCGACTTGGAAATTTCCAGCCGTAGATTATCGGGTGGTACCCGCAGGTGGAGAGCGTCGTCCTTGATAGCAATGATCGTACCGCGTATTCCGCCGCCGGTGATGATCTTGTCTCCGGTCTTCAGCTCATTGATCATCGCCTGCCAGCGCTTCTGCCGTGTCTGTTGCGGCCGTATCAGCACAAAATACATCACCGCAAACATCAGGATAAGCATGGGGGCGATCTGCGCAATGCCTGCGGCGCCGCCGGTCTGGAACAAATAAAGATTGAGCATGTTTTGAATCATCTAGATTGCTTGCAACAACCGAGTGTACACGCATCTCCGCGTGGGAGATCTCTTCCTTTTGATTGTCACCGCTGATGTTACCGTCCGGGCCTCCAGCACGACGACTTCCTGATGCTGGAGCAATTCGGAGGTCTTTTGGCGCCTGAATCAGGGGCGCTCATGCTACGGATACGCTTCCTGAATGATTCCTGAGAGGTTCCCAAGACGTATAGCATGACGTACAGCCCGAATAGTGTCAAGGCAGGGAAAATTGGCGGCAGCTATTCAGCGACTCCCACCAGCAGCTCAGCCTGCCTGCAAGGTTTTCCTCCGCACCCTTAGCGGTGGGGATTTGATTTTACCTTCTTTCGTGTTTCCTTCGTGGCCGCGCCTGCACTAAGAGCGCGCGGCAAGCGGGCATCGTGGTTGCTCTGGTGGTGTTATTGGCTTTGGTTTGCGGTCGTTCCCCCAAAAACCCTGTAACGCAGCAAGGACTAAAGTCACTACTTAGAGTCAAGAATATGTGTGCTACCATGCAGCGCAATAAGCGAGGATTGGCCCAGTTATGGATTTCACCTTACGCCCCATGAGCACCTCTGAGGTGCTGGACCGGATGTTTTACCTCTACAGGCAGAATTTTGTGTTGTTCGCGGGAATAGCGATTTTTCCCGCAGCGGCGCTTTTACTGATCAACCTGCTCCAGGTTTCAGGTAATGTGACACCCGGAGTCGTGGGTATGCCCAGATTTGGAGTTGGAACGGGAGTTGGCATTTTATTGTTGTTCGTTGTTTACCTCATAACCGCTGTAATGTCCTCTGCGTCTACTGTGTACGCGCTTTCCATGGTGCATCTCGGAAAGACGACCTCCATTGGAGAGTCCTACAAAAACATCCGGCCGTATTTCTGGAAATTAGTCAGACTGGGAATGCTGCTTTTTGTGATTTTGTTAGCCCTATTCCTTCTGCTTGCGCTTCCCATTGGTCTGACTGTAGCTATGCAATTTAGGTGGCTCGCTGTCCCGCTTATCTTCGCCGCGGTCGCCGTCGTAGTGCATCTATACGCCCGCTTTTCTTTTTCTACGGCCGCCTGTGTATTGGAAAATGCTGGCGCTGTACAGTCGATTCAGCGCAGCCTGTTTCTAACCAAAGGGCGAAGCGGGCGAGTTTGGCTGGTTCTTATCCTCACCGTCATTATTAACTGGGCGCTGGCATTCGCTATCGTATTTCCCATCAGCCTGGCAGGGTCGGCCACCCACTCCCTACTGGCCCTCCAGATTGGCTCGTCCATTGGGCAATTTCTGGCTACCGTACTGGCGTCACCCATCCTGGCCATATCGTTCGTACTGCTCTATTACGACGAGCGGGTACGCAAAGAAGCCTTTGACTTGCAGTACATGATGGCGGCCATGAGCAGCCAAACCAGCAGCAAGCTGCTATAGCGGGCCAATAGGAGAGGCAGGGTCGGTTCTTTATCTATCACAATCTCTGTCCCGGGAAGCCTGGATGGCAGCCCAAGAAGATTTTCATGACCCCCCAAACGGCTTAAGCTATCGCCCAGGCTGCCTGTGCTACCATGCAAAAACACCCCGTGGGAGAAGTTGTTTTATGAATTCGGCCCTTCGGCCCATGAGCACCTCTGAGCTGCTCGACAGGACGTTTCACCTTTATAGAACGCATTTCGCTGTCTTTGCCGGAATCGGAGCGCTGTTGCCTGCGCTATATCTCATGATGGAATTGGCGTTTCTGCGATTTGGCTACGTAGCCGGGAGCGCAAACCCAATGCCTACAGCCAACGATGTGGCTATGACGATGCTGTACGTTTCCTGCGCAGTCCTGATTTTTGTCTTTGGATATTCCCTGGTCTCAGGAGCCGTGTTCCATGCGGTTTCACGTCTCCATCTGGGACAGCAAGTCACGATTGTGGAATCCTATAAAGAGGTCTTCACCCGTTTTCCTACAGTACTCCGGCTGATAATCACTGTCTTCATCCGTGCCATCATAGGCCCTCTTTGCGTGGCTTTTTTGACGCTTGTAGGCGTCTTGATGAGTTTGCGGGCGGTCATAGGGAGCATGAGCCGCACTGCTGCATTCGCCGGTGTGCTGGTGGCGGTGCTAGGGACGTTCCTGCTGGCTGGGATCTGGACCTTGTACATTTGCATTAAGTATTCCATGTCAGTGACCGCGTGTCTGGCGGAGAAACTGCCTGCAAGAGATGCGCTCAACCGGAGCCGGTTTCTGACGCAGCAAGCCCGGCTTCGTATTTTTCTCATTTTCCTTCTGATGGGCATTATCGGGTTGGCGTTAAACTACGCGCTCACGGCCCCCAGCCTTGTTTACGCTTTCATGCACGACGGCAAGCTGACAGTACCGTGGGCAATCTGGGAATACCTGGGAGGTTTCGCGGCGTCGGTTCTTGCCGGTCCCATCAGTACAATTGCCATTGTTCTGGTCTACTATGATCAGCGCATCCGCAAAGAGGCATTTGACCTGCAATTCATGATGGAGAGTCTGAATCATCATCCCCAAGAGCAGACTGCCATGAGCGCCACCTGACGCCGGATGAAAGGAACCTCACTCTTGATCGCGCACCGCCTGTTGCTTCTGCTGCTGGCCTGCGGCCTCACTGCCTGTGCGGACACTCTTTCGATTGCCGAATATCGGCAACAGCTAAACGATTTGTCGAGTCAGGCCGAGTCGCTCAGAGACCAGCCGGACAATTCGGGAAAGATGCTGGCCGGCCTTCCCGAACATGTCTTGGTGCTTGCCCACTCGCGGGAATACTCCGTGAACTACCAATGGCTGAAGGACGATTTGTCCAAATTTCAAAAGGCGGGACCAGGAGCGCGGACGGCAATTCTGCAAGGGATCCAGCAGCATTTCAAGACCTTGATTTCCGAAAGCCAGGCCATTGAGAACAGCTCTGCTGATCCGGAGCAATCTCGCAAGAAACTGGATGAAATACTTTCGCGGCATGAGTTCCAACGGGTCCAGGGGCCGAGCGCCTGGGCCATCTTGCGGGCCAGAATTTATGAATGGCTGGCCAGGCACCTTCGGGTTGGCAGGGCCAAGTGGGCCTGGGATTTCCTCCAGATCGCGGTTTACTTGCTGATTGCGGGGGCAGTCGTGGCATTTGCAATATGGATCATTCGACGCCTGAGCCAGCCCCAGGAAGAGTTAGAGCCGCGCTCGATCATGCCTTTTGCTCCTTCCGCCAGGGGTTGGGGGGCCTGGCTTGCTGAAGCCCGCAGCCTGGCGCAGCGCGGCGACTGGCGCAACAGCATTCATCTGGCGTATTGGGCGGCAATCTCGTTCCTCGAAGAGAACGGAGCGTGGAAGCCGGACCGCGCCCGTACTCCCAGAGAGTACCTGCAGCTATTGGGCGCCCGCACTCCGCAATATCCCGTGCTGACGCGATTGACACGCAAATTCGAAGTTGTGTGGTACGGCCATCGGGATGCAAACGAGGCAGATTTTCAAGAGATTCTTGGCCAACTCGAACAATTAGGATGCCGATAGTTCTGGAAAAAAGCGACCGCCGCCTGCTTTTGTGGGTGGCCCCGATCCTGACGATTATTATCGTTGCGCTCGCGGTGTTGGCGCCGCAGGATGAGGAATCGGAAATTCCCAGCACCTACTCTTCGGTCTCCAGTGGAGCCAGGGCGGCATATTTATTTTTAAAGGAAGAGGGCTACAACGTTGAGCGGTGGGAAAAATCTCCTGTCGATCTGCCTGCCAATCCCGCCGATACCGTACTGGTATTAGCGTTTCCCTTTGCTCAGGCAAATAGGCTGGAGAAGAACGCCCTGGCGTCATACCTGGTATCAGGGGGGAAAATACTGGCTACGGGATCTGCGGTCCCTTTCTATCTCCCCGATGCAGACGTTGAGCCCGAGCCCGTGCCCTCAGTACTCCCCAAGGAATATCAGCCCAACGTGCCCAGTTCGTTGACCGCGACCGGGCCGATTAAGATGTCCCCTTCAAGCTATTGGAAATCCCCTTCGTCGAAATATATCGTCCATTATTCCGACGAAGGCAGGCCGATCGTGGTGTCCTATAAAGTTGGCAAAGGAGAGGTGATCTGGTGGGCAGCCAGCAGGCCGCTGACTAATATCGGCATCCGGGAGTCCGGCAACCTTGGTCTTCTGCTGGGCTCGCTGGGGAACTCCAAGAATGTTCGAATTCTTTGGGATGAGTATTTCCACGAATACCAGCGCACTCTGATTTCCTATGTTGGCGAGCCGCCTCTGCTGTTTGGGCTTCTTCAATTTGTTCTTATCTTTTTGGTTGCTCTGCTCACCTTTGGCCGGCGGAACGGCCCCATTCGCCCCTTATACGAACCCTCCCGGCTCTCTCCCCTGGAGTTTGTGCATACCCTGGGCGGTCTGTACCAGCGGGCCAAGGCAACGGAGACCGCGTTGGAAGTGCCTTATAACCGGTTTCGCTCCCTGCTTACCAAACGCCTGGGAATGAAAGCCGATACGCCTTCACCTCAACTGGCGAAATCGGCACGAGAACGCCTGGGTTACAAAGATGCAGATTTGGAGTCAACCCTTCAGGACATAGAAAACAGTTTCCACAGCTTGAATTTGACAGACGCCACGGCCCTTGACCTTGTGCAGCGGCTGAACCGCCATGCCAACAATTTGAAACTCATTTCCCAAGAAGAACAGGAGAACATGCCGAATGCAGACCGCCTCAAGGGTGCTGACCCACGGACGCAGTGAGCTGGCAAAGGTAATCGTTGGCCAGGAAGAGATGATCACGCAGTGCCTGCTGACTATCCTCTGCCAGGGACATGCTTTGCTGGAGGGAGTGCCCGGAATAGCCAAGACCCTGGTGATCAAGGCCTTTGCCCGGCTTTTTGCCTTGGACTTCAAAAGAGTCCAGTGCACCTCAGATCTCATGCCCGCAGACATCATCGGCAGCAATGTCTTGAACCTCTCGACCAGTGCCTTCAGCCTGCATCGCGGACCGTTGTTTACCGACCTCCTGTTGGCGGACGAGGTGAACCGCATGCCTCCCCGCACCCAGGCGGCTTTGCTGGAATCCATGGAGGAGCGCCAGATTACGATTGACGGCGCGACCTATCCTCTTTCTGCGTTTTTCACGGTATTTGCTACGCAGAACCCGATTGAGTTTGAAGGCACCTATCCTCTGCCGGAAGCGCAACTGGACCGTTTTCTTCTCAAGATCAACGTGACCTACCCTGACGCAACCCAGGAGATTTCCATTCTGCAAAATCATCACAATGGCTTTAATCCGCACGATCTGGCCGCCGCTCAACTCGCCTCCATGAGCACGGATGTGCTGGCTGAGGCGCGGGCCGAAATCAAGAACGTAAAGGTTGAGCCGGCGCTGTTCCGCTACATCGTGGAGATTGTGCGGCGTACCCGTGACTGGCCGTCGTTTTCCATGGGAGCCAGTCCGCGCGCAGCCGTGAGTCTCATGACGGTGTCCAAGGGATTTGCCGCGTTGGAAGAGCGCGACTACATGATCCCGGATGATGTAAAGGCGGCAGCCAGGCCGGTCCTGCGGCATCGTGTAATGTTGCGTCCGGAGGCCGAATTGGAAGGCCTGCGGAGTGATCAGGTATTAAATGAGGTCATCGCCTCGGTTGAGGTCCCCAAGTGACTCAAAAGCTGCTGGCGCCGCAGTCGATCAGCGCCACATGTAAATCGCCGGGAATCTTCGGATTCGGCTTTGGCCGCCGTTTCTTTCTGCTCCTGCTGTTGGGAGTGCTCTGGGCAATCCCGGCATTCTGGGATAAGCGCTTTCTCCTGGTAATTGCCGCATGGGATTTGTTCGCGGTCATCGCGTGGGCCATCGATCTGCGCCAGCTGCCCCGACCGGAGCGCCTGAAATTGGAGAGAAGCTGGACTGGGCCAGCCTCCTTACGAAACACAGTAGATGTTGTCCTGCAACTTCAAAACCCCGCGAAGTCTGCGCTTCAATGCCGGATTGTGGATGACGTGCCGGAGTTTCTTCGACCCGAACCGCCTGTCATGGAATTCAAAGTCGCTGCCCAATCAACAGATGGCAGCGCTTATCCGGTCCGGCCACTGCAGCGTGGCGACGTGCACCTTGGGAAGACCTACCTCCGCTACCAAAGCGCCGCCCGCTTTGCCGAACGCTGGGCCGTGGCCGACTTGAAGCAAACCATCCGCATCTTCCCTGACCTGGAAGAGGCCCGCCGCCATAACATCTACCTGACCCGCGCCCGCCAGATCGAACTGGAAAAACGCCTGATCCGGCAGCGCGGCGTAGGACGAGAATTCGAGAGCCTGCGGGAATACCAGGAAGGCGATGAATTCCGCAATATCTGCTGGACTGCCACCGCGCGCCGTGGAAAATACGTTACCAAGCTGCACCAGGTAGAGCGCAGCCAGGCTGTATGGCTGGTCATTGATGCGGGCCGTCTCTTGCGGGCCAAAGTTGAAGAGCTCAGCAAGCTCGACCTGGCCGCCAATGCCGGCATTTCGCTGGCGCAGTTAGCGCTCTATTCCGGGGACCGGGTTGGCCTGCTGGTCTATGGCCGCAAGATACAACAACGGGTTGGCCTGGGACGCGGCCTGCCGCACATGCGCGCGATTCTGGAGAGCCTGGCTTCGGCCCACGAAGAAGCCGCCGAGGCCGACCACCTTCAGGCCGCCGCTTTCCTTCTGCAACTGCAGAAGCAGCGTTCCCTGATCATCTGGATCACCGATCTTGCCGATACCTCGATGACCCCCGAGGTCATTGAGAGCGCCTCCCAGATTCTCTCCAAGCATCTCCTGCTGTTTGTAGTGATGGCCCAGACCGATCTGCTGGCGCTGGCGGCAAAGTACCCGGAAACACCTGAAGAGATGTATTCAATGGTTGCCGCTCAGGAACTGGTCCAGCGCCGCGAATCGCTGCTCTCCCGGGTGCGCGAAAAAGGGGCTCTCACCCTTGAAATCACTCCAAGCAAGCTGACTACTACGCTGGTCAACCAGTATCTGCACATCAAAGAGCGCAATTTGATTTAGAGCCTTGCCATAGTTGGCGTCCCCCTTGCGCATCCACTAGCAAGAACAGGAAAAACCGCTTAAGATGACTACGCCCTCTCTTCCCGTCGCAAACTGGCACGGCATCCAATGGGTACGAGGTCACGATGATGACGAACCCAAGCTCAACGCAAAAGGTGGCCAACCAACTGCCCGCGGCAAATGGGCTGGCAATGGTTCGTCTCACGATCGGCGCAATGTTTGTGTGGGTCTTCTTCGAAAATCTGGGAAAGGGTCTCTACACTACAGCAGGCTACGCAAGCCTGATCAACTATTACATAAAGGCGAGTCACTCGCCGGCCGCGTGGAAGGCAGTTATGGGTTTCATGGCGAGTCACGCCGCGATGGCGGGTCCTATGCAGGCGATGACCGAGATCTCTCTCGGGATACTGCTCGTCGTCGGTCTGCTGACGCGCCCGGTCGCCTTTGTAGCGTTTCTGTTCCTGGCCAGCCTCTGGATGTCTGAGTGGGGCACGGCGTGGATTTGGGAGCTGCTGGTTCCGGTGCTCGCATCGCTTGCGCTCGCGGTGGGGCGGGCTGGTCGAACGTGGGGCGTCGACGCCTTGCTGGCGCGGCGCTGGCCGTCCTCCCCATGGTGGTGACTTGAGCCAAGATCGAGCGCGAGTGTCGGTCGTAATTCCTACGCACAATGAAGCGCAGGCCATCGGCCGCGTCCTAGCTGATCTCCCGGCCGATATTGTCACTGAGGTCTTGGTTGTAGATAGCAATTCAACTGACGGGACTCCCGAGATCGCCGCGAAGATGGGAGCCCGCGTCCTCCACGAGCCTCGTCGTGGATATGGTCGCGCCTGTTTGACCGGACTGGCTGGTGCAAGTAACCCTGATGTTGTAGTGTTCCTCGACGGCGATTACAGCGATCGACCAGATGAGCTGCCACTTCTCTTGACTCCAATCATTGACGGCCGTGCCGATATTACGCTGGGTTCGCGCCTGGGGAAGCAGCGCATTCGTGGGGCGTTGCCTTGGCACGCCGCGTTTGGTAACCGCCTGGCGGCTGTCCTGATCGGGCTTTTGTATGGTCTAAGGATCAGCGACCTCGGACCGTTCCGCGCCGGGCGCGCAGATGTCCTTCGCCGGCTTGAGCTCCAAGAGAACACGTACGGCTGGGCGGTCGAAATAATTCTAAAAGGTAGGCTCGGGGGATTCCGCATCGTTGAGGTGCCGGTGAGCTATTATCCGCGAATTGGGAAATCGAAGATTAGCGGTACGCTAAGAGGCACTGTCGGAGCGGCGTGGTTCATCCTCTCCCTGATAGTGCGCTATTATTTTCGGCATCGAAGGGCCGGAATGCCACGGCCAGCGTGAGTCTTGGCACAGCGATCTCCTATGGAATCATCCCGCGAAAATACAGCAGATTCACCTGACGGGGGCCGCACGCTGGTTGTGATGGCAAAAGCACCGCGGCCGGGCGTGGTCAAGACTCGTTTAGCTCAGAACCTTCCAATTGAAGCGGTCACCGAGCTCTATCGCTGTTTTTTGGACGACACAATAACGTTAGCGCGCTCGTTGGGCACTGTGGAGGTTGCCATCATGTGCCCAGCTTCGGATATCGATGAACTGACGCGGTTGGCGCGAGGTGTAGTGGGTGTCGTGGCGCAGAAAGGGGAAGGCCTTGCGGCGGGCCTGACCTCGGTGTTTGCACACTTCGTGGCGCTTGGCCGGCAACGCGTCGTTGCCTTCAATAGCGACAGCCCGCATTTGCCGGCTTCAGTTCTCGGGAGCGCGTTCGAGGCCCTCGACGTGCACGACGTGGTTGTTGGACCGACACATGATGGCGGCTATTATCTCGTAGGGGCTAAGGCCGCCCATCCCACTCTTTTCGATGGCGACGGCATGGGCACTAAGAGCGCGCTTGAGGCCCTGCTGACGCGCGCTCGCGGACTGCAGCTTTCCGTTGGCTTCACGGATCCCTTCTACGACATCGACGTTGAGGACGATTTAACTCGGCTTGCCGCAGAACTGCGGCTTGCTCCGGCTAAGGCGCCACGCACGGCGGTCTGGCTGAAACAGCGGGGACAGGCGGTGGCACAGTTGCGGACGGGCAGGCGAGACCTGTGAAGCTCACGCCGTCCCGCAGGCTATACGGGTTAGGCGCCATCTTGCTTGTGTCGCTGACGATCTGCTCACGCAAGCTCGGCAGCATGGGTGAACCGTCCTTCATCATTCCGCTGGCAATTGCTGGCATTACGTACCTGCTGGCCATTCGTGAGCTCTTCTTCACGCCGGGATTCCAGCGCCGCGTCATCGTCATCGGGCTCATGTTGGCTGCGGTGTGGCATCTTGCATTTCTACTGATGCCGCCGGGTTCAGATGATGACGTTCATCGATATGTTTGGGACGGCCGCTTGCAGCGGCTCGGCTACAACCCTTATATTGCCGTTCCCAGCGACCCTGCGCTCGGGGGGTTGCACACACCCGAGACCCGCACGCTGAACAACCCAGATGTGCCGAGCCCGTATCCAGCAGGCGCTCAGCTTTTCTTCCGCGCCGTAACAGCGGTTCGTGAGTCTGTGTTTGCGCTGAAATCGGCATTTGTAGTTTGCGATTTGGCAATCGTTCTCATCTTGCTCGATATATTGCGTCGTAGTGGGCAAGGAGCGCACTGGGTTCTGGCTTATGCGTGGAACCCACTACTGGCGACGGAAGTAGCGGGCAGTGGTCACATCGATATTGTCGGCGTGGCGCTGCTGTTGGTGTCTTTCGCCGCGTTAGGACGGCGCTGGCGTGCGGTTGCAGCCCTGGCATTTGGGCTGGCTGTTGCAGTGAAATTGCTCCCGATTGTACTGCTGCCACTCTATTGGAAACGCGTTCGTGTGCGCGACGGCGCGCTGGCGGCAGTCGTGGTCGGGCTCCTATACGTACCATTTTTCAGCCACGGGCGAATTCCGATCGGCTCGCTCGGCACTTACTTCCAGAGTTTCCGCTTTAATGATCCGGTGTTTGCAACGCTCGAGCGAGTGGCGGCTCCGCAGTTTGTAGTTGGGCTGGCAGGGCTGGTCGGTTTTCTTACCGCAATCTGGCTGAGAAGCAAGGCTCCCGCATGCTCTTCGGACACATTCCTATGGCCCATGGCAGCAACGCTTCTATGTGCACCGGTCGTATATCCGTGGTATCTTCTCTGGCTGTTGCCGTTCGTGCGGTCAGCCTCGACGGTGCCGATCATCATCTGGACCGTTAGCATCATCCCAACCTACTACGTTTGGTATTTGCGCACGCTTGGTCGTCCGTGGTTGGTTCCGGGCTGGATTATACTGCTGGAATACGGATCCGTGGCAGCGGCCGGTGCAATTATCGAGTTTCGCCGGTTCACGCAACCGGCGGTATCCGTCCAATTCACCGAGGAGCGAACTCCATGAAAAATTCGAGCCGTGTAACGATGATCCGTCTTCTGGCCTTCGGGGTCCTGGTCCTTACGTCAACTTCCTGGGCGCAGACGCGCCCGCCCATTCTTGAACAGATCGCCAAGACCTATGGTCTTGATTCGTTTGGGCAAGTCGAGGCTATCCGCTACACCTGGAACGGGGAAATCCCCGGACTGTTCAAAGTTGCTCACGCGTGGGAGTGGGAGCCCAAGACTAACAAGGTTTCCTATGAGGGGAAGGACAAAGACGGTAAGCCGGTTAAGGTGACCTACATGCGCTCCGAGCTCAGCAGCCAACCCGACGCCGTGAAAAACGAAGTTGATCCGGCTTTTAGCAACGATAACTATTGGCTTCTGTTCCCCTTCCATGCTTACTGGGACACCAGTGCCACCATGACCGATCAAGGAATGCATAAACTTCCGATTGGCAACGGCTCGGCCGAACTGGTCGCAGTGAAGTATCCCGCGGCAGTCGGCGGCTACACACCCGGCGATACGTGGGAGCTCTACGTCGGCAAAGACAAGCGCGTCGAGCAATTTGCCTACCACCGCGGTGGGCCCAGGAAGCCGAGCCTCGTCATCGCAACGTGGGCAGGCTACAAAAAGGCAGGTCCTCTGCTGATCTCAACGGAGCATCGCGGCACCGCCGATGGCAAGCCCCTGCACATCTTCCTTTCGAATGTGTCCGTCAAGCTGACGGGCTCCGACAAATGGATGGACGCACAATAATCGGCTAGTCTCTATCGGGCGATTACTACAGTAGTGCAGGAACTGCTCAGCTTGGGCAGATCGCGGGTGGCGGCCATGCGAATCCGCAGCGTCGGGCGTTCCCCGCGAACGATGGGACAGTAGTCATCAGGTTCCAGCAGCGCGCCCTGGAGGCGTCGACGTCCGGCACAGCCGCCATGGCATGAGTCCCGGAACTCGCAGGGCTGGCACGCGTCGGGAAGCGTGCGGGCTTGGCGGAAGGGCGCGGAGTCTAGAATGTCGAGCCCCATCGAGATCAAATCCGGCAGCGGCTCCCCCGATCCTGGCCAATAGACGCAGGGCTGTGTCGTGGCGCGCGGCGTAACCCTCACGGTACTTACGCCACATCCTCCCCGAAGGGGCGGAAGGCCCGCCATCGCTCGAACCAGCGGCTCGCCAATGGCGATCACGTCCGTTTCCGCAAAAAGACGCCGGAACCCCTCCCAATACTCTTCGTAGGACAACGCATAAATATCGGATCGCACCGCCTGGTACACGTTCACACGCAGGGGAGCGTCAAACCGTTTGGCTACTCGCGCGACCTCCGCTAGACGCAAGTAGTTCGCCTTCATCATGACCGCGACAATGGTTACAGGCACGCCGAGCCTTACGCAACGTTCGGCTTGCCGGTGGATCAGCTCCCAATTGCCGTTTCCGCGCTGTGCATCCTGTTCCGTTTGCGTCGGGAAATCGAGAGAAAACTCAATATCGTGAAAGGCGCGCAACTCGTTGTCTTCCAGCACAGCAACACTATGGCCGTTGGAGGTGATCGTAAGCTTGATGGGTTTATTGCGCAGGTACACAAGAATCTCTTTAAAGTCCGGATGCATTCCGTTCTCACCGGTGCCCAGATTCACGGAGCGGATCGGCAGTTGTTCCATGACGGACTTCACCTGATCCAAAGAGAGGCGATCAGTGCGGGTTGGATCCCGGTAGCAGAAAGCGCAGGAGAGGTTACACTCATTGGTGAGCCCGAGGCCGAGCGCAATCGTGGCATCAGGTGCCTTCGCGCCGGATGCTGGGCCCGAAACCTGGACAGGGACGTTGGTCATGCACCGAGCTCCGCCACCGAGGTTACGTAACGTGCCACGCAGTGTGTGTAGCGGGAGACTGCGGCATACTCTGGCCGGCTGCCCAGCTTCCGCTCCAGTTCAAAAATCCGTTCGTAGTCTGCGCTGCGAGAAACGCGTGCCGGCAAGTAGTCCGCAAGGACGCGTACACCCCGCTCGGCAATTGCCGCCAGTGACGCCTCTGTCAGCATGGCTCGCAAGCTACCTGACGTAAAAAGTCGCACCCTGCCTCCGTACAGGGATTCTTGTCCCCACTCAGCGGTGAGGCCATTTTCCGCTGCAGCCAAATCTCCCGCTTGGATAGCGGCCTTGAATACTTCGCCTGCCTGGTTACGTACGAGAACGGACAATATCGCCGATGAATCCCGCAAGGCGCGAGCCGCAGCGCGCAACACGGCGCCCGGGTCGTCGCAATATTCCAGGATGTTGTGGCAAAGAATTACATCGAACGATCGAGAGTGGAACAAGTTCGCCAAGTGGGTAGCGTCGCCGTGTTGCAGTACGACCTTGTCCGTAACCCCTGCTTGCCGTGCCGCGCGCTTCGCGATATCCAGCATCGCCGGAGAGAAATCCAGCAGCGTGACGTGAATGCCGAGTCGCGCCATGCGAACGGCAATCGCTCCCGTGCCGCACCCGAGATCAAGTGCACACAACGAGGGTTTGGCCTGCAAAGGAAGAAAATCCCGCAGGTTGGCAAAGGCCAAGTCGGAGCGCAACCGGCCCTCGGGCGTCTCGAGGTAGTCGGCATACTGGTTCGCGCCGCTCTGGAAGAGTTCATTGTCGGCCTTGGCAGTCATCTTCATGCAACCCGCAAGCGACGTAGTTCCCCTTCAATCGCTCGTAAGAACCAGTGCGTAAGTCAAAGGGATAAGGGTACTCAGGCGAGGGCACTCGTCATTATATTCGAGCCGCCGCGCCACAACTCCCATGTGGTCGGCAAACCGGAAGTAATCCAGATTGGGTCATGCAGAGGGGGCCCGACAAGTCGGCTTCGAGGAGATTGCGATGCATTTCCCCGAAGCCCGTTTCTCGGGTGTTTGGGGTCCACAACCCGAATGGGGTTGCTCTACACTTGGCGTTTATCGTTACTTATCTGGTGAACTTCCTACAAGAGGACTCCGTGACCTTGCTTCTGGGCAGCGCGTCGCCAAAAATCGTGAACGATAAAGGACGTTATCACACTCTTAAATAACGGAAAAACGAAATCGCGCCCCGGAGGTTGGAACTAGCAGCGGTAGCTCGGCCATAAACCGTTTGGCACGTTCTGCAAGAGAATTGGCGTCTTTTGCTAGTTACACCGACCCGCTTTTGAGCCATACTGAAATTGTGAGCTGGGGTCCTGAGAGCCATAGCGACCTTGGTAAAGCCGAAACCTCATGAAGGGTAACACAAATGAAAACACATGAAACCACGACTCCAGTAAGAGGGTGTGCGACATGAAAGTGAAAGGTTATGGGATTTCTTTTTTTGGCTCGCTAATCCTAACGTAGTGATACGCTAGGATTAGAGGTGCCTCATGGCCGAATCCCTAACCACTTTGGAGCAACAGCGAGATTTCATCTTGCA
>Ga0210400_10003055_pt1 | contig 14963 bp, 20 predicted proteins | sample IncBWH26MmetaG_FD_155456 | JGI IMG/M metagenome (GOLD analysis project Ga0210400, IMG submission 155456) | Forest soil microbial communities from Barre Woods Harvard Forest LTER site, Petersham, Massachusetts, United States - Inc-BW-H-26-M | ecosystem: Environmental > Terrestrial > Soil >... | reverse complement strand
AGAAACGGGCTTATCGTCATGTGGGAATCCGGCGAAACTCCACATGACGATAACGGGACAATCAGGATTCATGACTTGTTCCGTTGCATTGCCCGATCCAAAGCAAAATTGATTTCGCCAACTCGGTGGTGTCGAGTGCCAAATTCGCGCACCATTTCAAGGATTGTTTCAAGAGGAAAGCCGTCGGTCCCCAAGACATGCTCTCGAACGGCTGCTGTCACGCGGTGGAGAAGCTCATTGCAGGAACGAAGGACCTGTGGCTCCAAAACGTTTTCTGTTCCCGCTTCGTATGTCGTCCGTGCGCAGATTGTCAGCTCGTGGGCAAGTCGAGCTAGAACTGCGGTTCGTTCAGCGCGTGAAAGAGACTCGGTGTTCATAGTGACCTCCCACACAGTCGCGTGGAGCTTACAAAAGGAAGTCGAATCAATTTTCTGACGGTCCATTAGGCGCCGTGTCTCCGTTGATCAGATTCTTAATGTTGGTGGACAAGTCTGCGTTGTCGACCACGAAGAAGAGTCTTCCTCGCCACCGCACTCTACAACTTCTAGAGATCTGCGGCGGACCATCCCATTAACTGGGCCGAGGCGCATCCGGCAAAAAACCAACTCTCACAGAGAGGTTAGTTGCCTACAAATCTAAACATCTGGATCCTACGCCCGTGCACTGACTCCCCCACGACGATGTTGCCCTTCGAGTCCACAATCATCATGTGTGGGTCGGAGAATTCGCCCGCTTGGTGGCCCGGCCGGCCAAAGCTTGAGAGGGTTTGCCCGCTTTCATGGTCGATGATCCTAATCGCGTCGTGCCCATACTCGACAACGAACATGAATTTTTGTGCTTTATCCGGTGAAAAGGCTACCCAATCTGAACCCAGCCCTGCAGGAGGGGCGTCCTTACTTTCGAGAAGGATGTTCCTTTGGAAATTGCCCATTTTGTCGAAGACTTCGACTCGATCGCCCCACCGGTCACACACGTAAACCAAGCCATCGTTTCCCATGGCAATGCAGTGCACGACCGCCTGAAACACCCCGCCCGCCCGCGCGTTCGTTTCTGCCTGCGTGGCCTGCCGTCCCCATTGGCGAAGAAAGTTTCCGCTGCGATCAAAAACCACGACACGACGGTTGCGGAGGCCGTCGGCGACGTACACGTCGCCATTCGCGGGATCCACCGTGACGCTCGTGGGTCCGTCCATAGATGTATGGCTTGAGTTCGTGGGCGTCCCTTTGTCCGTGCCGTCCGAAGTGTCGAACTTTCCCCGAGTTCCTATCTGGAGCAGCATCTTGCTTCCGTCATGCGAGTACTTCTGGACGATTCCATCCCGGCTACCACTAATCCACACATTGCCCTGATAGTCGACGAAGCAACCGTGCAATTCGCTCGTAGGGAGTACGTTTCTATCTCCCCAGGAATTTACTACCTTGCCGTCCGGGTCGAATTCGATCACTCCCGGTGCGGCGACCGCAACCTTCTGCTCGGCCTCATTGGGGTCACCGTGGGTCAAGATGAACACGTGGTCTTGCGCGTCGATGCACACACCGCCTATACCTCCAGTCAACCAACGGTTCGGCAGCGGCTGCGGCCAGAAAGGATCGACTTTGAACTTTGGTGCGCCGACGCCCCGCTGATTGGACTGAGCTTTGACCTCACATGGCAATAAAGTCCAGAAAGCAAATGTAAGGCTAAATACCGCGGTTGCTGCGGCCGCACGGGCCCACGTTGTGCTGTGCATATTGAAAATCTCCTTGGTACGTAATGCGCCTTCTGGCTTGAATTTGAAACGGGGAATTTCCGACTTGGCCCTCAGACTTGGGCATCGTACGCCTCTCTAGCCCACGACACAACGAATTCGTGGATTGACCGCGTAAGCCATCCCCCTTCGGCACCCTTTATCTCCGCCTCAAAACCGTCCAGGTCCGGATTGATCGTCTTCCATACATACTCGTGGCGAGATCGGATCATGCAACTTGGCAAATCTCATCGGGAACGGATTGGCTCGCGTCGCATAATTGCCTCCACGCTTTATCGTAAGCGTGAGGCCATTCCCAAGAGGCGTGTGACTCAGAGCCGGTATCGATCCTGGATCAAGAATCACATTAAGCCTCAGTGGGCCAATGTTCCTCTCGCAGAAGTGAAGCCTCTAGCGGTTTAGAAGTGGATCGAAAGCCTCCGCCTCGCCCCGAAAAGCAGCGGGCATGTGCGCAGTCTGATCCTTGGTGGTCTGATTTTGGCGCTTACCATAGTTGCCCTTAATTACGCATTGCTTAGAATGTTGCGCCACATTTCTACCGATTCTTTATTTAGCAATACAATTCAGTACTTCGCTGTTGTCCTTGTGATTCCGGGCGGAATTATTGCTTGGCTTGTTGCTGGCGGCGGACACGACATGAATCTAAAACTCGCTTTAGCAATTAACCGCATTTGAGTGGTGGGTCAGAACCACATCATAAGAAGCAAGAAGAACTTATTGATGCTCGCGATAGGGTCTCTCGTTGGGATGGTCGAAGTGCAGGAACGCGCCACTTCGCTCGCGGCCGCGCACTTCCTCGATACCCTGATCAATCGCATGGCGTTCCTCATCGCCGCTCTGCAGGTCGATGGCGGCAGCGAATTCGCCGCGGATTTGAACAAGTCTGTCAGCAACGAGGCTTACCGCCTCTTCGTGCTTCCGCCCCGTTCGCCCCGCCTCAACGGTCACCTCGAACACTCCCCTCGCACGCACCACGAGGAGTTCTATCAGGTGATCCCCGACAACTGGAACGTCGCGCATCTCAACCCCCAGCTCCGACGCTGGGAGCACAGCTACAACACCGTGCGCCCTCATCATGCGCTCGGTTATCTCACGCCTCACGAATTCCTCGAGCGTTGCAGATGTGTCACTAATCATGTGGATAAGCTTTGACAATGAGAAATGACTTGACATCCTTCTAATGGGGAAGTAAAAGCTGTCCCATCTGCGGTTGCCACGATCGGCCCTGCATTCAGGTCTGTTTGCATATGGTGAAACCGGCTCTTTGCTAGCTCAGCGGTAAGCCGGTTTCGTGACGGTGCTATGGTGGGTTCAGCACGTTCGATCCCGTCGGGCACAGGATCGGTCCTTTTGTTCTGGGCACGGTCCGGATACAGTTGCGGCGACTCTCATCTCCCTCCAGCATCGGATTCCTCGAACAGGCAAGCCGCAAGCAAAGACATTCTCGCCACACAACGTGGTTTAGACCAAAGATTCTCAGCGTCCGGAGTTTTTCAGGCTGGGTAGAGATTGTTGAGGTGCTTTGACACCTGTGGATAAGGAGTACCAACATGAATCCAAAAACTGCTAGCCTCGTGCTTTTCGCATGGATTCTCGGGTTTTGTGTGATGGTGTCCCTCCCGCTGCACGCGCAGGTGGCCGGAGCAACGCTCTCCGGCACGGTCATGGACCAATCCGGTGGAGTTGTTCCCCAGGCCGCGATCTCTATCAAGAACATCGCTACCGGCATCACGCGCTCTAGTACGACGAGTGCAGCCGGATTCTACTCGGCCCCGAATTTGTTGTCTGGAACATATGAGATAAGAGCCGCGGCCCAGGGATTTTCCTCCCAGGTGCAAACTGGCATCAAGCTGACCGTGGGGGAGCAGCAAATACTGAATTTCACGTTGCAGGTTGGCCAGATGACTCAAACGGTCGAGGTCACCACCGAAGCTCCCACCGTGCAATTGGCCAGTTCGGCGATCAGCGCCGTCGTGGGTGCCACGACGGTTGTCGAGTTGCCTCTGAACGGCCGCTCCTGGACTGATCTGGCCACTCTCCAGCCAGGGGTCAATGCCCTCGCGAGTCTCCAGCCAACGTTCGAGGTCGGCACCGACCGGGGGAACCGGGGCTTTGGGGCCCAGCTATCGATCTCCGGAGCGCGCCCGCAAGAGAACAATTATCGCCTGGATGGGGTCAGCATTAATGACTATGGTAACGGGGGTCCGGGCAGTGTGCTAGGCGGGAACCTGGGCGTGGATTCCATTCAGGAATTCTCAGTTCTGACCAGCAACTATTCGGCCGAGTACGGGAAGACCTCGGGCGGGGTGGTAAACGCCATCACCCGCTCGGGGACGAACCAATTCCACGGAAGCGTTTACGAGTTCCTGCGCAACGATGCTCTCGACGCGGCAAATTTCTTTGATAATTCCAATAATCTCAAGAAACCGCCTTTCAGGAACAACCAATTTGGCGCCTCGGGGGGTGGGCCGATCCGCAAAGACCGGACTTTCATCTTCGGTGATTTCGAAGGGCTGCGGCGATCCAAGGGCAAAACGTTTACCAACTCTGTGCCATCTCCCAATGCGCGCCTAGGAATCCTGAGCGGCGGGACCCCCCTCCCGGCGGGTTCTGTGTGCCCGATCAATCCTTTCACAGGAACGATCACGTCAAAACAACTGGATCCTAACGCGAGCGTGTGCGTTGATGATTCGGCCGCGAAGTTTTTGCCGCTCTACCACTTGCCCAATGCGGGTCTAATCGGCAACGGAGACCTAGGCACCTTCGCCTTTGCAGGGCAGCAGGTCGCGAACGAAAACTTCTTTACCACCAGAGGGGATCATCATTTTTCGGAGAAGGATAGCCTGTTCGGGACGTATCTGTACGACGACACATCGTACCGCTACCCCGACAGGTATGACGTCCAGGAGATCGGATCACACACCCGCCGGCAGTTCGCCGCCCTGGAGGAGAGTCATACTTTCACCCCGACCTTGGTCAACGCAGTTCGGGTGGGCTACAACCGCGCGGTTGCGGCCAATCAGCAGCCCTTGTCTGCGATTAATCCCCTTGCAAAGGACGTTTCCCTGGGTTCTGCTCCCGGAAAAACTGCGGCCGACGTTAGGATTGGTGGAGGAATTCCGGAATTCCTGGGAGGTCTGGGCTCGGCCAACGTCTACTACTACTACTGGAACTCGTTCCAGGGTTATGACGACGCTTTTCTCACGCACGGAACACATTCCTTGAAATTCGGCGTGGGTGTGGAGCGAATGCGCCTCAATTACCTAGCGAATACAAACTCCGGTGGCACTTGGAGTTTCGGTAGCTTACCCAACTTCCTCACTAACAAACCGAGAAATTTCTCTTCGGCGCTGCCTGCTCGTCTCACACCTCGCGGGCTGCGTCAAACCCTCTTCGGCGCCTACGCGCAGGATGATTGGCGCTGGCGTCCTAACCTGACGGTGAACTTAGGGTTGCGCTACGAAATGACGACTGTCCCGACAGAGGTTCAAGGCAAGCTGGTTAACTTGCTCAACATCAACGACCCACTACCCCACTGCGCCAACATTAGCTTTTTCCCGGGGGAGTGCGATCCTACCCCTCTACCCTCCTTTTTCTTGAATCCTACCCTTCGCAACTTTGAGCCGCGAGTCGGTTTTGCGTGGGACCCGTTCCACAACGGCAAAACGGCGGTGCGCGGAGGGTTCGGAGTGTTTGATATGTTGCCTCTGACTTATCAATTCAACCTGACGCAGACGGCGGCGGCTCCGTTCTATCAGCAGGGTAACGTGCAGGGCAAGCAACTCGCCGGCACATTTCTCACTGGAGCGTTCCCACTGCTCGGCAAAAACTCGCTGAGGACTACTTACGTCGAACACTCTCCGCATCGAAGTTACGTGATGCAGTGGAACACGAACATCCAGCGGGAACTCTTGCCGAACCTTACGGCGTCGGTGGGATATGTAGGCTCGCGCAGCGTCCACTTGCCTTTCCGCGTTGACGATGTAAACATGGTCATTCCCACTCTGACCCCACAAGGAGCTCTGTGGCCGAACCCCGTCGGTAGCGGGACCACCATCAACCCTAATTTTGGTAGGGAGGGCGGAACGTTCTATATGGGGAACTCCTTTTATCATGCCCTCGAGCTGCAATTGGCTAATAGAATGAGCCACGGCTTGCAAGTTCAGGGCGCGTACACGTGGGCCAAGAGCATTGACAACAATTCCGCAACCATATCGGGGGACCAGTTCGGGAATGGGATTGCTTCCTTGGACTGGTTCGATGGGAGACGGAGCCGCGGTGTGTCCGACTTCAACATCGGCCGGACCCTGGTGATCAATGGCATCTGGCAGGTTCCGGGGCTCAAGTCGGCCTCGGGGCCTGCAACCTGGGTTTTGAACGGATGGCAGTTGGGCGTAATTTACAAGGCTAGCGACGGCGCGCCCTTCACTCCTACTGTCGGCACGGATGGCGACCCGTTGGGCAAGGGCAACGACTCACCGTTTGACTATGCGAATCGCCTTACCGGATGCAATCCCATTAACAGAAATTTCAAAAAGGACCCCTCCGGCAACCTCCTTTACGTCAACCCCAACTGCTTCGCGATGCCGACGGCGCCAAGCATGCCGTTTTGGACTGCCAACTGCGACACGACGTCGCCCATTTTTCTCCCCCCGGGCGCGACCGATCTTGTCCCGGCGCCGTTCCCGCTGTGCTTCAATCTTGGCGGCAACTCCGGTCGGAATATCCTGGTCGGGCCGGGCGTTTCGGAGTTAGACTTCTCGGTGTTCAAGAATAACTACATTAAGAGAATCTCAGAAACCTTCAACGCTCAGTTCCGGGTAGAGTTCTTCAATATCTTGAATCACGCGAACTTTGCCGTGCCGGTAACCCCCGATAATACAGACATGTTCGATTCAAGCGGTACTTTATTAAAAGGCGTTGCGGGTTTGCTGACCTCGACGTCGACTGACCCGAGAGAGATCCAATTTGCGCTGAAGTTGACGTGGTAACCGAGGGCGGGTATAGGGGGGAAATTCCTACGCCGACCGGGGGCAAGGACCGTAAGTGGCCCTCGGCATTTCTGGCAGGCTCGGAGGGTTGAATTTCTACGCCGTTGTGCACGTGCATTCTCGTTCCAGCAAGTCCGGCAATTCCTGATACCAGAGTTTTCTAATTGCGACCGAACAAGATTCTCTCCGATCAGTTCGTGGCCACGGATACAGTGCGTCTTCATGCGATTAACGGCGGACATTTAGTTCACCGGCTCTTCTGCATCGACGATAGAGGGCCTCACCCCGGGCTCTTGCCACATCATTGTGTGTCCAACCATCTTGAGCGCCGCTCCGAACGAGACGCTGAAGTTTCCAGTTGAGCCTCCGTCGCCGTGCATCAAGAACAGGGTGTTGATAAGCTCGCCTAGACTGAGGTTTGCAGTATCTGCTTCTGAAATATCCACCGCACGCATGAGGCGTGCTGACACCTGTTCGCGCAACGCATAGTATATTTTCTGTTTCTTGGGTTCGTTAGCCATGATTTTTGCTCTCCTTAGAGCCTCATCTTTTTGCCACCGCGATTGGTTTGGGAAAACCAATTCGGTTGGCACCGACTGACATCGTCGGATTCTTGATGACTAAAATCATTTTGCCACATTGCACTGCCCGAAAATAATGCAAAGTTGGCATCAATCTAGCTGGCGGGTTAGAACTTGCTGGCGCGGTCCAGCTTCTTCTGTTCCTCAGGGTCATGCATCTCTGAGTCTAGATAAATCTGCGTCACTTCCAACGACTTGTGACCGAGCCAACTTCGGATCTTCATGAGGTCGAAGCCAGAACGAAGCCAATTTGTCGCCGCCGTTTTGCGTAGTCGGTGAAGATAATGTTCCTCGCAGACTGGTTGCGTTTCGCACTTCACCTCGACTGCATGACGATTGTCGTATCGACCCGCCCGAATCGTCGTTTTACACTGCCCGCAATTCAACCCGGCGCGTTTAGCAATCAATTTGAACTTGCGCAGGAAGTGGCCCTCGGGTTTGCCATCCTCGTTTGTGAAAACCCAGCGCTCGGACACCGCGTGCTTCTTGTAGTCGGTCAGCAGTGAACCCAACTCAGTGGTGAGCGGGACCTGCCGTTCCTCGTGGTTTTTCGGAACGAAAGCAACATCCGACTTGCCCTCGCCGCTCACCATAAATCGGAGTCCCTTCAGGTCGAGGTCTTTCCAAGTGGCGTACTGGACTTCCTGCTCGCGGCATCCAGTGCGGACGAAGAAAAGATACCGCAGATATTCCTCAGGCGTCATTGAAGCGAATAGTTTGGATAGTTCGTCGGGGTTGTACGCCTTCGTCCGGGTCCGCTGAACCTTCGGAAGCCTAATTAATTTCGAAGGCTTATCGACACCGTTCGCCTTGAGGAGAGAGAAAATAAAACCCATTCGAATGGTGATGGTTTTGTTGCTGTAGTCTTGCTCGCGCAAAAGCTCGACATAGGAGTTCAACGCCCGAGATGTTGCCAACTGATCGATGAACCTGACGCCCCTGGGCAGGTTCTCCAGCAATTGGTCGAACGCGTTCTCATATGCGGCAATAGATCGCGGGCGGCTGAAACGGCGGTCTTGTAAATAGTTTTCGACGGCAGTTTTGATCGAAATACGATTGGTGTTCGCTTCGTTTGTGAACTCGTCAACAGTAAGTCCCAACTCTTGCGCTTGGCGGGCGACCGGGCCCGCCTTTGCAGCCTTCGCGGCGGCTTGCTCGGTGTCGTGCTTAACCCACTGATACTTCCCGGCGCTGTTGCGTACTCGAATAAAGTAGGGTCCGTTTCTGGCCGCTTGAGGCCGGCGACCGACTGCGAGTGGCCGATACCGCCAGCCTGTTCCCTCGATCTTTTGCCGATAATAGACAGTTTGAATTGCCATCTAGTTTCCTCGCTGCAAGCCCGTGCAAGGCACTACAATTGCCACAAAAAATGTAGCATGCTGTAGCACGGATGTGAATAGTACTATTAAATGGGACTTCTTTAGGTATGGCGGAGAGGGTGGGATTCGAACCCACGGTTGAGTTTCCCCAACACACGCTTTCCAAGCGTGCTCCTTAAACCGCTCGGACACCTCTCCGTGCCATTGCGAATCCATTTAGACTAACAGAAAGGCACGGTGAGAAGAAGATCGCTCATGGCAACACATGGCAACACGGGGATCTGCGCTTGACACAAGTACGGGAGCACCATAGCGTTTCACCCATCGATCATATCTGGAATTAAGGTTCCAATTAGAAAACTGAGACGCGTGCTATGGTATGCATCCCACGTGACGTGGTGATTTTATTTTTGGAGGAGTCATGGGGAAGATGCGGGCTGTGAGGGTGCCGAACGCGAAGGGACCGTTTCAACTCGTGGAACTCGATATTCCGGAGCCGGTTGTTGGATCGCTACGAATCAAAGTGCAAGCTTGCGGCGTCTGTCACAGCGATGAATATCCTAAAGAAGGTTCAAGGCCGGGCATTCAGTACCCGCGCATCCCGGGACATGAGATCGCCGGAATCATCGACGCCGTGGGTGCTGGCGTTGCCGGGTGGGAAGTAGGGCAACGAGTCGGAGGTGGCTGGTATGGAGGACACTGCGGCTATTGCAATTCCTGCCGTCGTGGCGATTTTGTGACCTGCAGCAAGGCGAGGCAGATCACGGGTCTAACCCGCGATGGTGGATACACGCGATTCTAAACCCCACCCATCGATCATCCTGCTCCGTGCAATAGAGTGCCTTCGCCTGTCTGGGAGAGTTGGCAGGATGCAAAGCAAACTGGCCTTCGCGAAGAGTGTGGTTCGTGCGTTAGGCGCACGAGGTTTAGTTCTACCCATTCGGTTCGGCAACCTCGGGAATAGAACGGCGCTCTGTTCCTGTACACAGGAAGCAGGTGGGCCAATCGTCAAGTCGAATGATCCCGCAGCCTGGTGCAATCCCGTTTGGAGGCGCAGCCACTGAACTTCCTTCATCTGTAAAAATTGCCAGTGTCGCTCAGCGGGAGCGGTGCTTATTTTGAAAAGCTGAAAAGGGGCTCCTCGCTCGAATGTTGGGTGCTTCGACAAATGGGACGCTGCACTAACATTTATGTCTCCTGATGTCTCGACAGGCGTTCTGGACGTCAAGATTCAGGCAGACAGTGTAGATACCGGAAGCGGCATGAAGAATGGCAAGCTGAAGGACAAAGACTTCTTCGACGTGAAGGAGAATCCTTTGATCACGTTTCACTCAACGAAGCTCGTACAGACCGGTCCCAACACAGTCGAGGTGGACGGGGACTTTACGATTCGCGGAGTATCTAAACCTGAGAAGCTTGACGTTTACGGTTACCGGCGCGGGGACAGGCTCAGGCTCAATCAAAGGGACAATGGCCTTCGACCGTAAGGATTACGGAATGAATAAAGGCATTCCCTTCATCAAGGTCGCCGACCGCGTCGAGGTGACCGTCGACCTCAAGGGGAAGCGAGTCAGCGGCCCTCCGGTGGACTTAAAGCAATAGCCAGCCTAGCAGAAGAGCGGTCACAGCCACGCGTCAAACTGCCGTCTAGTGGCCGGCACTTTTGACAGTGAAGGGATGCGGCTGCTTAACTACAACGAGGAAAGAGTTCGTAGTTTTGCTGACGGCGAGCACTAGTTTTGACAATACTCTGTCATCGAAGGAAAGGAAGCTATCGCAGCAGCGCGCCGACACTGTGCGTGAATTTCTGGTTCAGCAGGGGCTGCCGGCCGAAACAGTCACCTCGGTCGGTTTGGGCAAGCTCGAACCTGTGGCGGACAACAGCAGGAACCAAGGACGACAGAAAAACAGGCGGGTGGAAATCATCGTCTCCGGCGCAGTGATCGGAGCAAAGAGCTCAGCGCGGGCCACCTAAAAAGAGTTTACGAAGTCGAGAGGGGCTTTCCGCCAGAAAGTCACACGATTCACCGTGTCGGCGGTCGAATTTATTCCGCGGGAGGCTGGACGGTCAGTGGCTTCGATAACGTGAACGTAAGAGCGGTCTCCGCCGGGATCTCGATCTGCTTGTTCCCAGTCAATGCGCCCCCCACCAAACCTCCAGCAGCACCCACCAGTGCGCCGATTCCGGCTCCTTTTCCGCCGCCCGCCAACCCTCCAATCAGCGCACCACCCGCAGCCCCTCCTCCGGCCGTCGCCGCTGTCCTCTTGCCTTTCCCTTTCACTGTGCTGTCCAGTGTGGCGGTCTCGATCGGATAGTCTTTCCCGTGGATCGTCACGCCCGTCAGTGCGATCGCCAACTGGCCCTTGCCTTTGATCTTGCCTTTCTCCTTAGCCGTAATCACCCTGCCAATGACACGCGATCCCTTAGGTATCGCCGTCTTTCCGTGCACCATCACCGCGTGCGCCAAGGTAGCTCTGAACGGCTGGCCGGCCTGGCTGGTCTTGGAACTCAATTTCTGGTCCACCGTGACGGTAAGTATCGTACCGGCCGGCACAACGACCGGTTGTGACTTAGGCTTCTCAGCGACTGGAACAGCGGGCGTCTGCGCCGGCGTACTCTCGGCTTGCTCTGGCGCTATAGCAGTTTCATCGTCCACGCTTGTAGCTCCCGGCTCGTCGTGCGCGATCTGCTCCACTCTCTGCTTTGCGGCGGAGTCCTTGACGCTGCCTTTCAGCGTGACTTTGCCGTCTTGCGCGCTCACAGTAACAGCAGAATCCTTCGTGGCCGGGTCCGCCGCTAGTTTGCTTTGAACATCTTTTGCAATCGTGTCATCGCTGGGGCGTTTCGAACATCCAGCGGCAAAGCCCAACAGTACGATGACGAGGAGAATCGCAACCGCTTGTCTTGCGAACGTGCCCATGAAACCTCCTCAGCGACCAAATTCATTGCGCACTTTGCGCCGGACGAGCGATGCCGACGGCGCTCAGCACTATCACGCTCACCACAAAGAACCTGATGGTTTTCATGATCCTCCTCGACAGCCCTGAGAAAACTTTTCCGGTGAGCCTTCCTCTGACATACGCCAGAGTTCCGTAATCCAGACCTGGGGTGTTCAGCTCAACGTGACTCTGCCAGTAGCCAGATCATAAACTCCGGCTTCTACCTTCAGTTTTCCATCCCTAACCGCATCGCGGATAACCGTTGACGAGGTGCGCAGCAGTTCGGCCTGAATCTTCGCATTCGTATCGATTGCTTTATCCATATTCCCGCCGGATTGTTCCACTGCTTGCCGAAGCGGCGGGTACAACGTGCTGATTTGTCCCGGCACAGTGTCGGCTTTCATTGCCGCCTTTACTGCCCCACAGCTACTATGGCCAAGCACGAGAAGAGTTTTAACCCCGAGCACAGCAACGCCGTATTCGAGGCTGCCAGTGATCTCTGGTGTCACAATATTCCCAGCGACTCGCGTGACGAAGATATGCCCAATGGTCTGATCAAAAATGAGTTCCACAGGCACGCGAGAATCGGCACAGGACAGTACGGCGGCGAAGGGCTCTTGCTTACCCACCGTGTGCTCTTTCAGGATGGCCAGGTCGTGCTCAAACGACGTCAGTTGATTTGCAGCGAAGCGCTGGTTCCCGGCGAGCAATTCTTGCAGGGCTGCATCAGGACTTAGATCGGTTTGAGCACTAACCGTTGCAGGACTCGCGAACTCGACTCCAGCCTGCGCAGCGATTCCAACAACTGCGCCGGAACAAGCGGTCTGAAGAAACCGCCTCCTGCCGGAACCCGTGCGAGTGCGTGGTTTTTCTGGCATTTTGCTATCACCTCTCCAACATGATGCGCTTTTCGCGCAACGTCTGATGACAAGGGACACTATAGAAACTTCCAGGGCGAGTGCCATACTGGCAAAAATGACAGTTGAGCGCGCCTAACTATTCGGCCGCCGGGGCGTGAAGTCGACGGTTCTTCACCCGCCCAACGTCTATCGATTTCGCTGCAGCCTTGAATCTTCCATTGCTCACCCTGTTGGCCCTCTCTGTAAGAAGTGACAGTATTACGCGACTCTCAGACAGTACTAACGTGGCTTCAATCCCATGGCACGGAAAGGATTTCCTATGCCACGCATACTGCAGAACGTTCTAGTAATCACGGCATTGTTGTACGGGATGGGCATGACCCTCACACCTGGGCACGCCGCGGCTCAAGATCGACAGGCAGGCGCCGCGTCCACCTCGCAGCAGGACAAAATGAAAGCCTGCAATGACCTGGCTGACAGGAAAGGCCTAAAAGGGGACGATCGCAGGAATTTCCTCCAGAGCTGCACCGGTAAAACCACTACTAATGTCCAGCCGCTCAACGACGCTAGCCAGAGGGACAAGATGAACGCATGCAAGAATCTTGCCGACAGAAAGAATCTGAAAGGCGAGGATCGCAGGTCCTTCATTAAGGACTGCATGAACAAAGTGAACTCCAAATAGGAACGTTCGGGCGGGCGATCTGCGCGAAGGCTGTCACGCGTGCCGAATTTTGTCAGGCTCGCTGAGGAGGGATGACGGAATGATGATCTTAAGAGAATACTACAAGGCCCGGCACCCCCGAACCTTGGCGATTATGATTCTTGGCCTGTTAGCCATCGGCACTCGAGCCAAACCCCAAGCTGGCGAAGTGCAGCAGCGCTTGGCCGAACTGAAGGCCGCCTCAGCCCAGAATAAAGAGAATCTAGCAACCTACACTTGGCAGGAACAAGACACCATCAGTGTGAAGGGGGAAACCAAGAAACAAGAGCTCTTTCAGGTGCGCGTGGGTCCCGATGGCAAGCCTCAGAAGACCGCCATGAACACCAGCCAGCCCCAAGAGGAACCCAAGCAGGCTGATACTGGACGCCGCAGCGGCCGCGTTAAGCAAAGAGTCATCGAGAATAAAAAAGAAGAATTCAAGGAGTACGCTCAGAAAATCGGTGCGCTCGCACGCTCTTATGCCCCACCGGATCCCGACAAGCTTCAGCAAGCCTTCAAGAATGGTGACGTGAAACTTGAGCCGGGGAGCGCACCGGACCAAGTCCAGCTCCTCATCACTAACTACGTGAAACCGAACGACTCAATGACCATTACCTTCAACAGGGCCGCGAAAGCCATTCAGGGTGTGCAGATCGCCTCTTATATGGACTCCGCGAGCGACGTGGTGAAGATCGCCGTGCAGTTCGCCAAACTTCCCGATGGCACGAATCATATTTCAGCCATGAGTGTGGACGGAGTAAGCAAACAGTTGTACGTTCTCGTGGAAAACAGCAAATACAAGAAGTTGTGAGCCGCACCTCAAGCTAGTACAGGTTTCAACCTATGCAACGGAGGGCCGTGACCTAAACGACGCTCCGGTATCACGGGCAGCTCACCCGGTCGGGGATGCTCCGATGGATTCCTGGTCAGTTCCTCGCTAAGATCGCCATCCAGCGACACCGCTCGGCAAGAATCTCATCAGCCAGCCTTACCAGTGTCGCGGCTGCAGGGACGGTTACACTCCGATCGCTATAGAACCACGCGTAGCCCGTTAGGACGTGGTCTGCTGCCCGGCGGAGCGTGGCCTCAGGGTCGTCAACGAGCCTCTGCATGGTCTTTTCCATACACGACCTTTGTCCTATCCGCGGTCGCTCAAATCGACAGGCACGCTCCGGTGGCAACAGGATTTTCGCAGCCTCCCCCGAGCCACGCGGGCTCGAGGACCTTAGGTGCCGCGCTAGGGGTTCCCTGGGACTGGTGCGCGAATGGATTGCGTTGCCCGCTTTCCAGTTCTTCATGCCCTTACTCGGCTGGCTCGGCGGATCGCAAGTTATTTTTCTTTTGCACGGATACGAAAGCTGGTTTCTGTGCGCCGGATTGGCATTTGCGGGTTGGTGCATGCTTCGCTCCTCACGGCAATCCCGCGAAGCTCAGCAGGTCTATCTGTCATCACCCGGCGCTCTGTTCAGCTTGGCTTTCGCCACGAGTGTGGACTCCCTGGTGGTTGGTTTTGGCCTTGCCATGATCCGAGTGAACATCCTTGAAGCCAGCGGACTCATCGGCGCTGTCACCGGGTGCCTCTCGCTTGCTGGCGTGCTCTTCGGTGCACAGTTGGGCCTTACCGTCGGCGTGCGTGCTCTCGTAGCGCACTAGGTGCGGTGCCTTCCAAGGATCACGCCCGAACGCGGTCTTCACTTTCTATCACGTTCGGAAAATGAAAAAGCGGGCAACGCAATCCATTCGCGCAGCAGTCCCAGGGAACCCCTAGCGCGGCACCTAAGGTCCTCGAGCCCGCTTGGCTCGGGGGAGGCTGCGAAAATCCTGT
>Ga0210400_10003054_pt1 | contig 14964 bp, 16 predicted proteins | sample IncBWH26MmetaG_FD_155456 | JGI IMG/M metagenome (GOLD analysis project Ga0210400, IMG submission 155456) | Forest soil microbial communities from Barre Woods Harvard Forest LTER site, Petersham, Massachusetts, United States - Inc-BW-H-26-M | ecosystem: Environmental > Terrestrial > Soil >... | reverse complement strand
CACCTCCAATGGCGACATATTGCAACGTGCCTTTGGCGGGCACAGCTTCAAACGCCTGTGCCACGTGGGCGACCGCACCGGCCTGGAGATGATCCGCACCCTGCAGGACCGGGGCGTGGAGATGGGCTTTGACGTCTTCATGGAGTGCACCATCATCCGCCTGCTCAAAGACGGCGACCGTATCGCCGGAGCTTTTGGCTATTGGCGCGAGCAGGGGCGTTTCGTGGTGCTGAAGGCCAAGTCCGTGGTCATTGCCACCGGCGGCATCGGCAAGGCCTACCGGGTGACCTCCAATTCGTGGGAGTACACCGGAGACGGCATGGCCCTGGCTTACGAGGCGGGTGCGACGCTGCAGGACCTGGAATTCGTCCAGTTCCATCCCACCGGGATGGTATGGCCTCCGGGTGTGCAGGGGCTGCTGGTGACCGAGGCGGTGCGCGGCGAAGGCGGCATCCTCCGCAACAAGCTGGGCGAGCGCTTCATGGAGAAGTACGATCCCAAGCGCATGGAGCTTTCCACCCGCGACGTGGTGGCCCGCTCCATCTATATTGAGGTGCGCGAGGGACGCGGCAGCGAGCATGGCGGCGCCTTCCTGGATATCTCCCACAAGCCGCCGGAGTACGTAAAGAGCAAGCTGCCCAGCATGTATCACCAGTTCAAAGAGCTGGCCGACGTGGACATCACTAAAGGGCCTATGGAAGTGGGGCCGACCTGTCACTACGTAATGGGCGGCATCCGCGTGGAGGCTGAAACTGCCGAGTCCACGCTTCCCGGCCTCTTCGCTGCCGGCGAAGCTGCCGCCGGGCTCCACGGAGCCAACCGCCTGGGCGGAAACTCTCTCTCTGACCTGCTGGTCTTTGGACGCAGGGCAGGGCTGGCGGCCGCCAGCCATGCCAAGAAGGTCCCGGCGGTCACCATTGATCCAGCGCAGATTGCTGAAGCCGAGCGCGACATGCTGGCTCCGTTCGAAAATACCGACGGAGAAAATCCTTACACGCTGCACCGCGACCTGCAGGAGGTCATGCAAAACCTTGTGGGCATCTTCCGCACCGAGGAAGACCTGACGAAAGCCCTGTCTGAGCTGGAAAAACTCAAGCAGAGATCGAAGCGGCTCCGGGTGGAAGGCTCGCGGCTGTTCAACCCAGGGTGGCATCTGGCGCGCGACCTTAAATCCATGCTCCTGGTTTCCGAGGCGGTGGCCAAGAGCGCCGTTGCCCGGAAAGAAAGCCGGGGCGCGCACAGCCGCCTTGATTATCCCAACCTGGATGAAACCGTGTGGGGCAAGCAGAACAACGTGATCTCCCGCGACGGGGACAGCATGAAGCTCCAGCAGGTCCCCACAAAGGAAATGCCGGAAGAACTGAAGCAGCTTCTGGCTGAAGACAAATAGCCAGTTTCGTGGGTGCTAGGTCTTGAGCAGCGGGCGGAAGAAGTGGCCTTTCGGTGGAAGAACGGGCCTTTAGAGCCTGTCCTGAGGTGAGCCGAAGGAGCCGTGTTGGATACGAATACATAAGGGGGCTTTAGCCCTGGAGGAACGATGGCGCAGGAAGCGGTTCTGGAAGTGTTTCGTGGTGATCGGGATGGAGGCAGCCCTCAGCAATATCGTGTTCCTATTGCGGAAGGCATGGTGGTGCTGGATGCCTTGCACTACATACAGGCCCATCAGGCTCCCGATCTTGCCGTCCGCTGGAATTGCAAGGCGGCCAAGTGCGGTTCGTGCTCGGCGGAGGTCAACGGCCGTCCCCGGCTCACCTGCAAGACGCGCATGGACGCCCTGCCTCTGGACAAGCCCATCACCGTCTCGCCCATGAAAAGCTTCCCGGTCATCAAGGACCTGGTTACGGACGTTTCTTGGAACTTCAAAGTCAACAAGAAGATCAAACCGTTCACGCCTAAAGCCGGCGTTGAGTGGAAGATGTACCAGGAAGACGTGGACCGCATCCAGGAATTTCGCAAGTGCATTGAATGTTTTCTCTGCCAGGATGTCTGCCACGTGGTGCGCGACCACGACCAGAAAGAGGCCTTCGGCGGGCCGCGCTTCTTTGTGCGGGTGGCCAGCCTGGAAATGCATCCTCTCGACGGCGTGTCGAGGGTGAAGGCGCTGAAAGATGAGTTTGGGATCGGCCTGTGCAACATCACGAAATGCTGCACGGAAGTCTGTCCGGAAGAGATCCATATCACGGACAACGCCATTATCCCCCTGAAGGAGCGGGTGGTTGACGAGTATTATGATCCTATCCTGCGCTTGGTGCGTAAAATAAGAGGAGCGGAATAGCGCGCGGAACAAGCTTGCGGAAAAAGTAGCGGGAGCGGTTGATTTAGTATCAGGGCACAGCTTGTCCTAGAGGTGAGCTTGCGAGCCGAAGAGCCTGTCCTAGAGGCGAACCTGTGATCCGAAGGAAAGTTTACTCGTGCCTAAGAGTGTTTAGCCCCTGCAGGTCCATGGGGAGCACGAAAAAGACTTTTCCCGCAAGCTGTGAAGCCGTGCCCCTTTAAACCCGCAGGCGAAAGATCTGTGGAGGGAACTCAACCATGGAACGCCAGTTCAAGACCATCTCCACCAGCGGCATTGCTGGAGCCCTTGCCAAGGTTCATCACTACCGCTACCTGAACCAGGCGGAAGAAGCGGAGTCAATCTGCCGGGACATTCTGGCCGTCGAACCGGAGAACCAGATGGCGCTGCGTCTTTTGGGACTGGCCATTACGGACCAGTTTACCGGCTCAGTCTCAGACCGCTACAAGGAAGCGGAGTCAAGCTTCCAGAAGCTCTCCAGCGCCTACGAGCGCTCGTACTATTCCGGAATCCTCTATGAGCGGCGCGCCAAGGCGCAATTACGCGCCGGACACCTTGCCCATTCCCTGGTTGTGAGTTTTGAGAACGCCATGCGCTGCTTTGAAGATGCAGAGAAGGTCCGTCCCCAGGGCAATGACGATGCCTTGCTGCGTTGGAACCGCTGTCTGCGGCTGCTGCAAGGCCTTCCTGAACTACCCCGCGAGAGAGAAGCTGAGCCGTTTGAGGTGAGTGACGCTCCGCCGCACTAGCTAACCCAAAACCTTACCGCGGATTACGCGGATGCACGCGGATTCTGGGCTTGCTGTTTCCGCGAGAAGACCTCTGGGGATATCTATTCATTATGGATTTCCTCACTGCGCTCGGAACAGTACAACCAAACCAACTATTGGGCGAGCAGGACCACGCCGACACAGACCAGCAGGGCCGAAACCCAGCGGCGGCGGTCGACGTTTTCTTTCAGGAAGATTTTAGCTAGACCTGCGCTGACCATGAAGGTCAGAGATGCCGAAGCTGGAGCTACCAGGCTGGCGTCGCCCCAGGAGAGTGCAGTGAGTAGGCTGAAGAACCCCACCGCCATGCAGGCAAGGCCCATCAGGAACTGTTGCTCGCGGAAGATCCTGACAATTACGGCCAGGATGCCGCTGCGGACCCGGAGTTCATCCAGGTCGCCAATGCGCTTCATGGCGCTCGAGAGTAGAACATCGCCGGCGCTGGAGGCCAGAACGATCATGCCGATAGCGCTCCACAGCTTAAGCGAGTTCATGTTGCTCCTGTGGGCTGCGCAGGGTTTGCCCCTCGTGCTGACTCCCTTGGGGCTGAGGCTCGGTCAAAGCCGGGCCGCGCGTTACCCAGCCTACGCCGCAACTGATGAGCAGAACGCCGGCCCAGCGGAAAGCAGAGACGTTCTCATGCAGCAGATATTTCGAGAGCAGCGCCACCAGCACGTATCCCAACGCTGTAGCCGGCAGCACATAGCTAAGATCGGCCCAGGAAAGCGCGGTCAGATAAGAGGCAAAGAAGGCGATCAGGCAAAGAATGCCTATTACCACCCATGGATTTCCCAAGGCTCCAAACAGATCCGGAACAAGATGGCTGAAACGGATGGCCCCACGTTGCTGCATGCCGAACTTCAGCAGCACGTCGCCAGTGCCGCCGAAGAGCATCACGAGCACAAGAACCAGGTATTTCCGAAGGTTCACTTGCTAATCTCCACCCACTTGGGCGGTAACGGCATCCGATTCCTGCCGCTGGTCTTTGTTCGGATTCGAGTTGGGAGTTGGCCCCTGCTGCTGCGTGTTGGCCCGCATCTCTTTTGCAACACGGTTACGCTGAGCACGCAGCTTGAGGAACGACTTGGCTTCTTTATAAAGCCGCTTCCGTTCGTTGTTGTTGAAGACGGCCTTCTTCACGATGCGGAATACCGCCTTGGGACGGAAGTAGTACTCATCGTAAAATTTGTGCACCATCTCCAGCACGTATTCGCGGGGCAGTCCCGGATACTCGATCTGGGCCAGCTGATGTCCGCCGTCATCGACCATTTTCTCCGTGCCTACGATAAAGCCATTCTTCTTGGCAAAGTCGTAGAGTTCGGTGCCGGGATAGGCGTGTGCCAGAGAGACCTGGATGGTTTCCACGTCCAGCTCTTTGGCGAAATCGATGGTGTTGCGAATGGTCTCGCGGCTCTCACCGGGCAGTCCGAGAATGAAATCGCCATGCACCGTCAGGCCCAGCTTCTTGGTGTCTTTGGTGAACTGGCGCGCACGCTCCACGGTGGCGCCTTTCTTGATGTTCTTCAGGATCTGCTGATCACCGGACTCATAACCCACAATCAGAAGACGGCAGCCGGCTTCCTTCTGCGCCTTAAGAGTTTCGTAGTCGGTGGTGACACGCGAGGTGCATGACCACGTCAGATTCAAAGGCTTAAGTTTGGAGCAAAGCTCCACGGTGCGGGCCTTCTGGATGTTGAAGGTGTCATCGTCAAAGAAATACTCCGCCAGCCAGGGCCAGTATTCCTTGGCCTGGGCCATTTCGCGGGCCACAGCATCCGTAGAGCGCTTGCGCCAGGGATGTCCGCTCAAAGTTTGCGGCCACAGGCAGAAGGTACATTGCGCCGGGCATCCGCGCGTGGTATAGAGCGAGACGAACGGATGAAGCAAAAAGGGCACGTTGTAACGCCGGACGTCGAGATCGCGATAGTAGACGTCAGTCACATTGGGCAGAGCGTCGAGATCTTGAGTGTCGGGGCGATCAGGATTATGGGCTACTTTGCCGTTCTTATCGCGATAGGAGATCCCCAGAATCTCAGACAGCGGCTTGCCGTTGGCAAACTCGGTGATGGAGAAGTCGAACTCGCGGCGGCAGACAAAATCAATGACCTGGCACTCTTGCAACGAACGGTCCGGCAGGGTGGTGACATGCGGGCCGACAAAGGCGATCTTCAGCGCCGGATTGGCCTCTTTCATTCGTGTTGCCATCCGGATATCGCCAGGAAAGCCGGGAGTGCTGGTGAACAGCACCAGGAATTCGTATTGCTTGCCGATCTCAATGGTCTCTTCTACCGAGACATGATGCGGAGGAGCATCGAGCAGGCGGGAACCTTCCAACATTCCAGCCGGATAAGCAAGCCAGACCGGGTACCAGTAAGACTCAATTTCGCGGGTGGCAGGCCAGCGCGAACTGGCGCCTCCATCGAAATTCTCGAACGACGGCGGATTTAAAAATAATGTTTTTAAAGGCATTGGACTCCAGAATTATACTAACATCTTTGATTGTGAGCTAAACACCAAAGAATCCAAGCGGTTACAGACCATCAGCGAGTGGTCGCCAGGTGCAGCGAGCAGTAACCATCTGGTTAATGGCGAGAGGGGCCGAGCGCCCAGCCTTCGAGTTCCCCAGTCTGCCGCAGTAGCTGCACCTGGATTTTATCCAACTGAAAGGTGGAATCCATATAGGCGGTGTACCGGTCATGCTCCGTGATCCGGGCGTTTTGTTCATCTTTCAAGGTGGCCGTCCCCGTCTGGATTTTCTCGTGAACGGAGTTCACGTCCGTCTCAGCCAGTTGATGCTCCAGCCGGGAGACATCGCGGGCGGCCGACAATTCATACACCGACCGCTGTAACTTGAGCGTCTCGGAGCTGACCTGATCTCTTGCGTTTTGGGCTTCTTTCTGGGCCTTCACGGCGTCGGCACGGGCTGCATCCGCCGTTGCCCGTTGCGAGGAATTCAGAAAGGGGACGCGAATGGCCACACCCAGGGTCACATTGTTGCGCTGAAACTTCCGGAAGAACTGATCGTAATTATTGAAGCGGGCCAGCACCGCGTATTGGGCCACAAGGTCAAGGGAAGGATACAACTGCCTTTCTTCTCCCTTGGCACGGAACGTCTTGGTCTGCGCGGCCAGGCTCGCCATCTTCACGGCAGGGTTCTTGCTCAAGGCAAGCGCAATCAAGTCTTGATCCGCAGGGACGGCGGGCAACGGAGGAATGGTTTCGGTGGACGTCTGGATGGAGTCGGCGGGCAGTCCAGTGAGCTGCGAGAGGCGGAGACGAAGCTGGTCGGCCGCTGACTTGGTCTGGGCGAGTTGCAAGCGGACTCTTGCCGAAGCCAGCTTGGCCCGGGTCAACTCAACCTGGCTGTCGAGCCCTGCCTGCACGCGCTGGCTCACAATGTCTTCGAATTTCGCGGCGAACTCCTGCGCCTCAAGCTGAACGTTCAGCGACGATTGCAGCAGATCAAGCTGCATGTAATCCGATGCAGTCTCCATGATCACCTCGTTACGGCGGTCTGCATTCAGGGCCTGGGTGGTCTCGCGCTCATTTTTCGCGGCCTTCACAAACTGCTGCTGGGCTGCATTGAACAGGAACTGTTGCGTATTCACGTTAAAGACGGAGGGCGCCGCTCCTTCCAGGCTGAGGGGAAATCCGTAAGAGAAGGCCAATCCCGATCCCAGCGTGACCTGCGGCAGAAACAGGCCTCGGGCCTGCTGGTAGGTGGCTCGCGCCTTCTGCTGATCGGCAAACGCAATGCTCGTGGTGGTGCTGTTCTTCAACGCCAATTCGATGGCGGTCCGGAAGGGAAGCAGGCCCTCTTGCGCGGACATGCTGCTTGCGAGTGTTATGAATAGACAGCCTGCGATGGCGATCAAACGGGCAAGAAATGACATGATTCACCTGCTGGATAGATGGATGGTAGTAATCGTGATTCTATCGAGAAACGCGGGCCAGCGCATCCTGCGCCGGGTGATACTGCGACGCCAGCGCCAGAGCTGCGCGGTATTCGCGCGCGGCATTCTGCGCGTCTTTTTGCTTCTCGAATAACATTCCCAGGCGGTAGTGCGCCTGAAACGCAGGGCCGTCTTCCGCGAATTTATCCAGCGAAAGATACTGGCGGAAGATCTGGATGGCCCCGGGAAAATTGCGTCCCGATTGCTGCAGGAGAGATGCGGCGTCAAAAAGAGCGATGCCCGTATCCAGGCGGGCGCCGAGAGACTTATTGATGGCGGACTCCATGTCGCTCAGACGTCCCGTGCGGCGGTAGAATGCGGCCAGATCTACCCAGTAGCGCGCCAGACTCCCGCTGGACTCAACGGCGGTCTTAAATTCCGCTTCCGCTTTGTTCTTCGCGCCCAGCTTCTCTTCCAGGCGGCCCAGCATGACATGGGCGTCGGCGGGATCGCGTTGCATCACTACTTCAGCCAGCTTGCGCGCCTTGGCTTTGTCGCCTCCCATAATCGTAGGCGCTTCCGCATAGAATTCAGCCAGATCAGCGTGGGCGGTAAGATTGTCTTTTCCCAGGGCCACGGCCCGTTCAAATTCGGCCTTCACCTTGCGCACCAGGCCAAAAGCTTTAATGGGCCCTGCGATCGCGGCTTTTTCCCCGTAGGACCGGCCCAGCCATTGGTGAAACTCGCTGCTTTGCGAGTCAAGATCCACGGCTTTCTCGCAGGCGGCAATGGCCTCTTCCCAGTTTTCAAGTTGGAAATAAAGCCGGCAGATCACGTTGTAGGCCAAGGCGCTTTTCCGGTCCTTCTGGATGCGAGAGTCCAGCTCTCGCAAAGCAGCGTCCAGATTGGCGGTGCTTAGCAGGGAGGATGGATTCGGCAACGAAGGGCTATCAGGGAAATCCGTGGTTTTGGCCAGAGAGAGAGTAAGGCTGAACAGCAGGATACAGATTCCAAGGGGCCGAAATACGTTCAACGCTCAACCGCCTTTACTTCCATGCCCGTCCGCAGCGGTTGCGCGTTGATGGAGCCAGGGGCAATTCGCGCTCCTTCTGGAACGCCGCTCAGAATTTCAACGCGCGTGAGGCTGGCGATCCCCGTCTGTACGTCGAGTAGTTTGATCCTATCGTTCACAATTTGATATACGACGCGCTTGCCGTCGAGATCGTGCACCGCCTCTCGTGAGACCGTCAGAGCGCCATCATGCCTTGCGGTAACAATGGTCACGTTTACGTTTACGTTCGGCAACAGCTTCTTATCGGAGTTGGAAATCTGGCAGGTGATCTCACCTACGGTCCTGGTGCCCAGGTTGGTTACAACCGTCGGCGTTTGCGTGAGCGTGCCTTCCCAGGTGCGGTTTGAGACAGCGTCCCAGGTGATTTCTACTTTCTCGCCTTTGGCCAGGCGCCCGATTTCCGGTTCATCCACAAAGGCCCTGACCTGCACGACATCCAGGTTGGCCACTTGGATCAGCAGATCGCCGGTATTGACGTAGGAGCCGGCTTTTACGGGAATCTGATAGACGGTCCCGGCAAAAGGGGCATGTATATTGGAGTTCTGCAGCAGTTCCTGGGCTCCGGCATAGGCGGCGCGAGCTTCCGTAACGGCAGCCTGTACTTTGGTGATTTCCGGAGTGGAGAAACGCCTGGAGAGCTTGGATTGCAAGAGCTGGATTTCGGCTTCAGCTCGCGTGACCCGGTTCCGGGCCTCTTCTACCTCAGCCGGGGACGCTGCTCCGTTATGCTGCAATCGCTGGACCGCCTGTAAGTTCCGCTGGGCCGCATCCCGTTCAGCCTGGGCCTTGTCCAGTTGCGACCGCGTAGTAAGGACTTCGTCCTGGGTCCCGCCACTCTCGATAGCATGAAGATCAGCCTCGGCCGCGCGAAGCTGCGCCAGGGCCTTGGCCGCGTTGGTGCGGGCGTTGCTGTCATCAAGTTGCAGCAGCAGTTGGCCTGGTTTTACGGCATCCCCAGGCTTCGCCAAAACGCGCTTCACTTCAGCAGGGGCAGGTGCGTGGGCCTCAAAATTCTTTACCGGTTCCACCTTTCCATTAGTGCTGATCACGCTCGCAATGGATTGTCGTATGGCGGTCTCCGCCCGCACGGGGACTACGCGCCTGCGCATCATGCCGCTGGTGAAGAGCAGGAGCACAGCCAATGCGACGGCCGCGCCCAGTAAGAGACGATTGCGTCGCAAGAAGCTGGTTGTATTGTTACGCACCATGGTAAGAACCTTTTAGTATAAACAACCGGATTCAAACCAGACTACAAACCTCTTCCGGCGGAGAGGCATAACCAAGAACAATGCAGGCTGCTGAGTCTATCGCATTAGATGCACACCGGCTCACTTCGATTGAAAACCGCGCTCAGATTCTTGACAAAAACCAGCCATAAGCAAAAACTCACACCCACCACGAAAGATGCGGAGAAAAAACAGTTGTTACAATATGAGCAATGACAAACCGCACCGGTTACACCGAGCACCACGCCAAGGCGGGGCTGGACCACAAGTTTCCTGAAATTGACACATGGCCGAACCAGTTTCCTTCGTATGAGATCCTGGTCGATGTGCCGGAGTTTACCTCGGTGTGTCCCAAGACCGGGCTGCCTGACTTTGGCTTGCTGGAAATCCGCTATGTGCCGCACAAGTTATGCCTGGAGCTTAAGTCGCTCAAGGAGTACCTGCTCCACTATCGCAATCTTGGCATCTTTCAGGAGAACATCGTCAACCAAGTGCTGGAAGACGTGGTGCGGGCCGCCCGTCCTAAATGGACGCTGGTGAAAGGCGTGTTTCGTCCCCGTGGCGGGATTGGCACAACCGTTGAAGCCCGCTGGCCCAGACCCAGAAAATAACCAGGCCCAGGAAATAATCTGGAGCCGCTATAATGGCGCTGCTTCAATGCAGCCCAAACTTTACCCTCGCCTGACGCTCGCGCTGCTCACCGGCCTGAATGTTCTGAATTACATTGATCGCTCGGTCTTGTTTGGGGTGCAGCCCCTGATCAAGAAAGAGTTCTCAGTCAATGATGCCCAGCTGGGGGCTCTCAACAGCGCATTTTTCCTCTCGTATCTATGCGCCGCACCCTTGGCCGGCTATCTGGGCGATAGATTTTCGCGCAGGAAGATCGTAGCCATCGGCATATTCATCTGGAGCGGGTTCACGTTGCTCAGCGCCATCACTCACACCTACAGCGAGTTGTTGTTCCGGCACATCATGGTGGGGATCGGCGAAGCCAGTTACGCCGTGATTGCGCCTACATTGATTGCGGATTCGTTTCCTCTGGAACGGCGCGGGCGTATGCTCTCGATCTTTAATCTCGCGCTGCCTTTGGGTACTGGATTGGGGATTGGGTTGGGCGGGGCGATGGGTGTCCATTTTGGCTGGCGCGCGCCTTTCATGGTAGCCGGCGTTCCCGGCTTTCTGCTGGCACTGGTACTGTGGTTTATGCCAGAGCCGGAGCGTGGAAAAACGGATTCGGTCACGGCATCCGAGGTGCGTTCGACCCTTCCCGGTCTTTTGCGAAATGGCGCGTTTGTGAGCGCGACCCTGGGCCTGGCCATGTACACGTTCGCCCTTGGCGGACTTCAGCAATGGATTCCCACATTCCTCAATCGAATCCGCCACATTCCTCTTGATGAAGCTGCCACAATCTTTGCCGCCATGACCGGCGCTACCGCGATTGTCGCTACGCTCTCAGGGGGATGGCTGGGCGACAGGCTGCTTCAACGCCACCACGGCGCGTATTACACTCTCTCGGGGGTGGCGATGCTGGCTGCAGTCCCGCTGATGGTGGTGGCCATTTACGTGACCGGGAGGCCGATGTTTCCCGCCATGTGTGTCGCTGAGTTTTTTCTGCTGCTCAATACCGGTCCGCTCAATGCCGCTATCGTGAACTCAGTGAGCGCCAGGATACGTTCCACGGCGCTGGCCGTGAACGTTGTTGTAATTCACCTGCTGGGGGATGTGCCTTCCCCCTCGATCATCGGCTGGATTTCCGACAAGACATCTTCTCTACAGACCGGCTTTTGGGTCACATTCATTGCCGCTGCGTTATCAGGGGTGATCCTGGTATATGGCAGCCGCTATGCTCCACGGCTGAACAGTGAGAAGAGCGGGGCTGGAGCTTCGACGTAGGGCGGTTTTTGGATTTGGATTTTTATAAATCAACGAAACTCTCTCCCTTTTGTCATTCTGAGGGGCGCTTTTGCCCCGAAGAACCCATGCATTACGCCTGGGGCGAAACGATCTCTCTTGCGAGGATCGGGTTGAACGAATAAGCTTCATCCGAAGAGTTTTTCAAACATAAAATAAAAGCCAAGGAAGGCCCACCAGGAAGCACAAGCGCGGGTAAATTTGGCAGCGCATTCGAATCCATAGGTCCTTCAGCGCAAAGAACGCGCTTCAGGATGACAAAAGGGAGACGGTGTTTATTAATCCTCTAAATTCTGCTCTGTACATACTGCGAAACTCTGCTCTGTGTGGCAACTTGCGATGTGACTGTGGACTCCAACCAAGATAACTGTAGACTTATGTTGCTGCTGGTACCGGGCTACCAAGGAAAGACATTCAGTAACAACGGTGAGGAACCATGAAACTGCTTTGCGCCATCGCACTTTGCCTGTTGGGTTTCGCCGGTTGCAATAATCAGGATCCGAACAAGACCCGTGAAGAGGCCGCCAAGACTGCCGCAGAGCTCAAGCAAGCCACGAAGGAAGCAGGCAAGGAAATCAAGAAGGGTGCGGAAGAAGCGCGCAAGCAAGGGTCCGCCGTTGCCGAGGGCGTGCGCGAGGGCTGGAACGCCGACCAGAAAGCTGTAAACCTCAATTCCGCCTCCAAGTCACAGCTCATGACTCTTCCTGGAATAGACGCCAAATCCGCAAATCGCATTATTTCAGGCCGCCCTTACCGGGCCAAGGAAGATCTGGAAAGCCGAAACATTGTTTCCGCAGACGAGTATCAGAGAATTCAGGACCGAGTTACGGTCAGGTGAAAATTGGGTAAGTGGGCAAGAGGGATTGGGTGAGTGGGTAATTTGGCAATTGAAAATCAAACACGCAAATCATCCGATAAAGAATAAGCCTAGTGGTTTTGAAATTACCCAATTACCAACTCACCCAATCACCCAATCTATTTTGTGGGTTCCATCCGCAACGCGTCATTGAAGCGGTTGAAGTAGTTGAAAAGCCCAATGGCCGCCAGCAACTCAATGATCTCGCCTTCATCAAAATGCTGCCGCAGCTCGGTCCAGAGCTGGTCATCGATGCTGTGAGCATCCTTGGTGGTGCGCTCAGCCAGGCGCAGAGCGGCCTTTTCCTTGTCGGTGAAATCGCTCCGGTTTTCGAAATTGTGGAGGTTGTTAATCTGGTCATCCGTCCATCCGAGCCGTCTTGCCAAGACGGTGTGGGAGGCTAGTCAATACTCACATCGGTTGATCTGCGAGGTGCGGGTAATAACCAGTTCTTTTAGCTTGGCTGAAACGGTTCCGGTCTCCATGACAGCTCGAAAGTGGGCAATCATGGTTTTCAGGATCTCCGGACGGTGGGCCACAGTACGAAACATGTTCGGGACATTGCCCCGGACCTTCATGAAGTGGTCATAAATGGCGCCCGTTTCATCGGCTACCTGGGAGCGGTCAAGTTGGGAGATTCTAGGCATGAGGAACCTCAACGCAGGCGGGGCGTTGCCCCGCCTGCGGAAAAGCTTTTACTGAGTAAAGGCCTGGACGGCGATTGCTTCATCGTCCTTGATATCAAAGACGGTGTAAAGCTTGGTGATCTGGAGCAGGTCGTGGACCTTCTTGGTGAGTTTCAAGAGCTTCAACTCGCCATTCTGGTTGCGGACGGTGGTGAAGGCGCTGACCAGTTCGCCGATTCCGGAACTGTCGATGTACGTGACATCAGCCAGGTTGAGCAGGATCTTGTTTTTCCCTTTGCTGACCAGGTCGCGGATGGTGTCCCGTAATACGACGCTGCCTTCCCCAAGGGTTATACGTCCGCTCAGGTCGACGATGGTCACACCACCCACCTGCCGGTTGTTTGCTTTCATGGTCACTTTGTTTCCTCCTTGGTATTCGCGGCCTCGCGGCCAACATGTTTGATTAAAGTAATCTCGGTGCCGGGATCCAGCTTTCTGATCTTTACCTCGTCCATAAAAGCCCGAATAAGGAATATACCCCGCCCGGACTGCCGCATAAGGTTTTCCGGCGCAAGCGGATCAGAAATGCGTTGCGGATCCAGTCCTTTGCCCTGGTCGGTAATGGTAATGACCATGGACTCAGAGGTCAGCTCATACACGACAAACACCTTTTTCCGGGGATCGTAAGCGTTGCCGTGAAGCACGGCATTCACCGCGGCTTCTCGAACCGCCATAGCGATATGATGCTGTTCGTCTTCGCTAAATCCTGAGTTAGATGCGATTTCAGTGGCTTTTTGTTCAGCCTTGTTGACGCTCTCCAACGTGGAATCCAGCGTATACGAGACCCGGTTTTTAGCGCGATGGTTCACAATTTCTGCCCGCATGGGGCCACGCTTGAACTCATTTGCGTATGACACAGTATAAGGTGAATCGGTAGTTTGCCTAGCCCTGCATGAAAATGTCAAACCGAGTTGCTGATTCTTTGCTGGAATAGCCTAACAGCTTTCGGTATTCTGCCTTTGGAGGCCAATTCATGGAGCAGATCGCGCTTTCAAGCATAATTGGCGCTCCGGTGTATGACAGTTCCGGGGAACTGGCCGGCCATGTGCGTGAAGTGGCAATCTCGCCCCAGCACGATCCCAACCACATCTCCGACTTTATCGTTAAGAGCCGCGATGGCGACCGGCTGGTCCCGTTGAAGTCCGTATTGCCCATGCAAGGCAGGGTTGTCCGGACGAAAGACAAGGTCGTGGAATGGCCGCATCTGGTCAGTTCGGAAGGGCTGTTGTTGCTGGAACGGGACTTGCTGGATCAGCAAATCATCGATATCCATGGCCGCAAGGTCGTGCGGGTCAATGATATTGACCTGCGCCAGGAGCCGGCCAATGGCACTTTGAAGCTCAAAATCGGCAAAGTGGATGTGGGGTTGCGAGGGGCCGTCCGCCGATTGCTGAAAGGGCTCGCGCCGATGAAGGCGGTTGAAGCCCTGGTAGTGCGCCTGCCGGAGAAGAACCTTCCCTGGGAGTTTGTGGATCTGATTGAGACCGATCCGGCCCGGCGGGTCCACCTGAAGCTGGAGTACGAGCGGCTTTCCAAGCTCCATCCCGCCGATATTGCGGACATCCTGGAAGAACTTGCCCCAGCGGAGCGCGAAGCGGTCTTCGGTTCGCTGGATGAAGACGTGGCCGCCGAGGCCCTGGAGGAGATCAATCCCAAGCTCCAGGTAGAACTGATGAGCTCCATTGACTCAGACAAGGCCGCCGACATTGTGGAAGAGATGGACCCCGACGCGGCTGCTGACCTGTTAGGCGACCTGCCTCAGGAGACCTCCGACGAAATCTTGGAAGAGATGGAGCCCGAAGAGCGACAGGAAGTGGCTGAACTGCTGGCCTTCGAGGAGAACACGGCTGCCGGACGCATGACCAACGAGTATCTGGCCCTGCCGCCCGATGCCACAGTCGCCGATGCCATCAACAGGCTGCGCGAATTCGAAGGCGCTACCGACACCATCAGTACCATCTTCCTGGTGGATTCCGACGAAAAACTTGTAGGCGCCGTTCCCCTCCTCGCACTCGTCCTGGCAACACCGGACACCAAACTATCGACTCTCAGTCCTGAGCATGTGATTTTTTGTGAAGCCGACGTCAGCGAAAGTGAAGTGGCCGAGATGTTCGATAAGTACAACCTGCAGAGCCTGCCGGTCGTGGATAGTGACATGCATTTGAGCGGAATTATCACCGCCGACGATGTGATCAGCATCCTGCGCAGCAAGGTTTAGCCTCGAACCTGCGAATTTTTACACCATTTTCACAAAGGT
>Ga0210400_10003051_pt1 | contig 14970 bp, 10 predicted proteins | sample IncBWH26MmetaG_FD_155456 | JGI IMG/M metagenome (GOLD analysis project Ga0210400, IMG submission 155456) | Forest soil microbial communities from Barre Woods Harvard Forest LTER site, Petersham, Massachusetts, United States - Inc-BW-H-26-M | ecosystem: Environmental > Terrestrial > Soil >... | reverse complement strand
TGCACACATGCGGCGGACTTGCTCCCTGGTTTTGGCATCTTTCGAGCATCTTGCTGCATGTTGCGGCGACCTGGCTGGTGTTCCAGATTTGCCGGCGGCTGACGGGAAACGATGCTGGTGCGGCGGTGGGGGCTGCGATTTTTGCCGTCCAACCGATTCACGTCGACGCCGTCAGCTGGGTTTCTGCAAGTTGCGAGCTTCTCTTTTCGATCTCCGCGCTGGCAGCTATGCTGACATTGCTCGACCCGCCATTGCTGGACACAGACAAAGACAAGAAAAACGGCCGTGCGGAAAACGGTCGTGACAATCTCCTCGGCCCCCGGCTGTGGCTCAGCGCGATGTGGTTCGGCGCCGGTCTCTTTGCCAAGGAAACGGGAATGGCAATGCTGGCGATTCTGCCGGCGATTGCCTGGATACAACTGAAAGACTGTGTCTCCGGGAGTCAGAGGCTCTGGAGAGTTGCCTTCCCCTATGGCGTGGTGACCGCAGGTTATTTAGCGGTGAGGTGGGCCGTGATGCACCGCGTGCGGGTCGCAACCGCGGAGCATAGCTGGGCGAATGTCGTCTTCAGTGCTCCCTCGATCCTACTTTTCTATCTGAAGAAATTATTCTTCCCGTGGAACCTGGCCGGTACCTACACGAACCCGTTAACGGCGTCGCCCACTACACTCTTCTGGCTGCAGTTGTCTGCGGTCGTAGTTGGCGCTGCCATTATCGCGTGGCTTGCAATTCGTTACCGGTCGCTTTTCGGCCTTGCCGCCGCCCTGATCGTGATCCCTGTGCTGCCGGGGCTGGCCGTGATCCGGATCTACCAGCAGGAGTACACTAGCGACCGCTATTTGTATCTGCCGTCGGCGGGGGCTTCGCTGTTGGTTGCACTGATTGTCCAGAAAGTGTGGTCTCTGAGGCCAGCCAAAGTAACGGCGATCGTTGTTGTGAGTCTCGTCTTTGTGACGTTTTCTGTCATGACAATTTCCCACCAGAAGTATTACCAGGACGACATCGCCTTTTATTCTCGCGTGATTGAAGTCAACCCGTCAGACGCGTTTGCGATGGGACTGCTCGGCAATGCCTACCTGGATCAAGGGCGCCAAGACCTTGCACTTGAACAGTTCCAGAGAGCAAGCCAGATTGCTCCGGACAACCAGAAGGTGAAGTCCTTTCTCGCCCGTGGACTGTTTGCGGCAGGAAAATATAGCGAAGCCGAAACCGTGCTGAAGGGTCTGTTGCAGTCTCCACAACTGACCCCGGCCTGGCGAGAGTCGACGCTGCTATGGTTGGCCAACGTCGAGATCAGCCTGGGAAACCTGACCGGCGCGCAACAACTCCTGGAACAGGTCGAACACAGCGACGACCGGTTTCCTCAACTCCATTGGATGTGGGGAATGCTCTGCCAACGACAAGGCCTGCTTCCGCAGGCGCTGGCAGAATACGAAAAAGAATTCGAGATCACGGGAGACGAACTGGCGCGGCAGCGAGCGGCGTCAGTGGAGAGCCTGATTCAATCTCGTTCGGCGGGTCGATCATTTACAGGCCAACCGACAAACCAACCGTCGACAGGAATCGGCATCCGCTAGGGTCGCAGCGAGATTTGAACAGTCCTACGCCCCGAATGCCAGCGCTCCCGTGAGGTTTTCCTTGCTCAACATCTCAGCTTCTCGCTTGTCTGGACGCCGAGCCATGAGGCGGCAGCGACCGCGCTGTGGAGTAGGACTCGCCTGGATGACACCAGTGCCCCGCCAGTCGATCAGAATTCCAGATTCAGAGAATGCGAAAACCCTGGGGCGCACCATGCTCCCTGTTGGTTATCATGAAGAGTTGGCCGCAGGACGATCTGCAATCGTCAAGCGGGCGTGGCACTTTTGCAGAAATCTGGAGTGAGCAGGGATGAAAATCCTGAGAATGTTCCTGTTGGTTCTTCTAATGACTGCGCTCGTGGGGGCGCTGGTTTTAATTTTTTCGATTCGGCGCGGCTTCCGTTCAACGGCGGTGCCTCCAGTCTGGGAGGCCGCGTTCGCCCGCACCGTACGAAATGCCGCAATTCCGAATGACGAGCGGCACAAGGCAAATCCGTTACCAGCAACTTCGGACGTGAGGCAGCAAGGCCGCGACTTCTTTCTGCAGCGATGCTCGATTTGCCACGGAATCGACGGCCAGGGCCAGACGCAGATCGGCCTGAGTCTTTATCCGAGAGTGCCCGACCTGCGCGGCGTGCCGACGCAAAGTCTCACCGATGGCGAAATCCACTACATCATCGAAAATGGAGTTCAACGTACCGGGATGCCCGCGTGGAACAATCCACACACCCAGTCGTCCGACGAAAGCTGGAAACTCGTCACCTTTATCCGAAGCCTGGGACACACAAGTGAGGAACGGGCACCAGCAACGGCTATTGCGGGAGGCTACGCCGGTTCGCAGGCGTGCGAGAAATGCCATGCCGAGATTTACGAGCGGTGGAAGAAGACTCCGATGGCGAATGTGGTGCGTGACCCACGTACCCATCCTGACGCCATCATTCCCAACCTCTCGACAAACGACGTAGCGAAATTCAGCAAAGACCAAGTCGCGTTTGTCTATGGAAGCATCTGGAAGCAGCGCTACTTCACCAAGATCGGCGACGATTATTTCCCTTTGCCGGTACAGTGGGACGTCGGCAATCGTGTTTGGCGTCCGTACATGGTTCCGTCGAAGGGCGGGGATTGGTGGGGGCCACTCTATCCGCCAGATAACATGAAACGGCCCACCGGCCCGACATGCGACGGTTGCCATTCCGTCGATTACGACATTCAGACCAAGCAAGTCGCGGAATGGAATGTGGGTTGTGAGCGTTGTCACGGCCCGGGAGGCGACCACGTCGCACACCCTACCCGCGGAAACATTCTCAATCCGGCCCAGATGGATAGCACAGAAGCGAGTGACACCTGCATCTCCTGCCACTCGCAAGGACAACCACTTAGCAACCCGATTGCCCGCAAGCTTTACGACTGGCCCGTTGGCTACCGCGCCGGCCTGAAGTTACAGAACTACTGGAGACTTGAGGATTGCACGCTCGGCCAAACCACGTTCTACTATTTCCCGGACTGCACGGCCCACAAGAACCGGATGCAGGGCAACGACTTTGTTCAAAGCGTGATGTACCGGCACGGAATCACCTGTTCGTCTTGTCACGATGTTCACGGAAGCGCGAACTATGGACAACTGAGAAAGCCCGCAAATCAAATATGCCTGGACTGCCACGGCGCGTCATCCCCGAACGGGCCGCACACTGCGAGCCTCGAAGAGCACAGTCACCACAAGGATGGCAGCCCTGGAAGCGACTGCGTTTCCTGCCACATGCCGGCGATTCAAAGCGAAGGTGTTCCCGGAGCTTTTGTCCATGCTCACACGTTTCGTGTGGTCTCCCCGATGATGACCGACAAGTACGGCATCCCCAACCCGTGCACATCGTGTCACAAAGACAAGTCGACGGCGTGGGCGGAAGATGCGATGAACCATTGGTCCGGCCAAGAGTGGCAGGGGAGGTTCTAGCCTTCCCAGTCAGATTTCAGTATGGATGCAATAGAACGTCAGTGCTGCCCGACGACGACGATCATAAAACTCCCAGGCTTGGCCGCCGGACGACCGGTTGCTCCCGGCTTCTGTTCCTCAAACTCGAATGTAGGCAAATACGCTTTGTGCCTCTCCGGGTCGACGGCCATTGTTTTGGCGCCAATTGGAGTAGTCACGGTTTGCACGATCTCGAACTTGCCAGATGCACTCTCGCCCACAACGTTCAGCTTACCGTCGCGGCAGCTCGCGAATGCCTGGTGACCATCGAACGCCGTGGCATCCACGCCCGCGCCGATCGGCAGATCGGCGAGCACCTTGCCGTCGTCAGTGCTCATCACAATCAGCTTCTGCGGTTTTCTACATCCAATAAACAGTCTGTGCTTCGCTGTGTCGATCGATAGACCGACGGGTGAGCCTCCGGGAGCGACCGGCCAGTGCGCCAAAACTTTCCTGGCTTTGATGTCGACCACTGCGACCTGATCCTTGTCCTCCAGATTGATATAGACCTTACCGGCGCCGTCGGAGGCGAGGAACTCGGGTTTGCCGCCCAGATCAATGGGAGCATCGATGGATCCTGTCTTCGGATCGACGTCGGGCTTGAGCGTCATCAGCACTCCATCGTCGCCGGAAACGAGCAATACGAGCCCGCTGGCTTTGTCGAAGATGATGCCGTCAGCATCGGGGCGCGCCTTCAGCGTCCCAAGCACGGCATTTGTCTTGAGATCAAAGATCACCACAGCGCCTTCGCCGTCAGTGATGAATCCTCGTCCGGCCTCGGGAACCAGGGCAACTCCATGGTTATGCTTCTGGCCGGGAATGTCGGCGAGAGTCTTTCCGGAATCGGCATCGATGACCATCGTGTGGGTGCTTCTGGGAACGTAGAGCCGGTGATTGGTGCCATCGAGGGTGATGTAGTCCATGCCGCCCTCACCGCCGATGTGAAAGCTCTTTTCGACCGCCCAGCTGCCCTGCGCAACAGAGCGGGCGCTAAGCGTGAGCGAGACCACTGCGATCAGAAGAGCAGCAGATAGATTCCGAGAGTGCATTCGATCCTCCTATAGACAGGCCGGGCAAATTGCAACGATAACGCTAGGGATTGAAGCTGAAAACTACCTGAAAGAAGAAGAGCGGGGGTGTCACCATGGCGTAACGGCGGCTACACGCATTGACCCGACCCTCAAGGAGCTTTATGGGGATGTTTCGACAACTACCGGATCCAGTGCAACTTCGACAACAAAGCCCTGAGAGCACAACCAGTAGCAGGACCAGCGCCACTTCTGGTAAAACCGTTGACCAGCTTCGAGGAGGATAAGATTTTCTACCGCCGAGCTTGAATACAAGTATAGGCTGGGCTGGATTGTGAGTGCCAAGGTGATTTTCCAACAAACAGAGCGCGCTCACTCCGAATAACCTTCGTCCCCTTCATCATCTTCCTCGTCGCCGTCGTGTTCCTCCTCGTCCTCGTCCTCGTCTTCGTCATCTGGCTCTTCTCGAAGGAGGGCATTGGCTGCTATTGATCGGTGAGTAGGTCCTAAACAGGGGCATTGTAGGTATATTTCATCCATGATTCATGTACGCCTTGTGCTCCCGGCAAAATAGACTGACCGGGTCGGTGAGTTGTATGGGATGTTTCGACAGCAGTAATCGTCCTACCTCCGAATCTCGACTGGCGTTCCGTCAGGAACTGCTGAATAGATTTCCTCGACTTCTGGATCGGTCAAAGCGAAACAACCGTCGGTCCAATCTACAGCGCGATGCAGCGGGCCAAGCCAGCCTAGACCGTTCTGGATGCCATGAATCATGATGTCGCCGCCCGGATCGGCGCCTAACCTCCGCGCGCGTTCTCGGTCAGCATCATTCGGGTACGAAACATGTAGCGCACGATGGAATCGGCTGTCTCCCTTGTGGCGGTCTATGACGTAAAGCCCTTCTGGACTCTTGTGGTCACCCTTACGTTGTTTGGGCTCAAGTCCTCCTCTGCCAATCGCGACGGAGTAGGTACGCATGACATTGTTGCCATCATCTAGCAGGAGAAGTTTGTGTTCGGTTTTCAGGACGACTACCTTGCTGGCCTGCCGCAGTGGAGCAGAGTGGCTGCCCCAAAAACGGAGTGCGACGCCTGCCGCTGCGATAAGGATAATAACGGTTACGCGGAGACGTTTCACATCAGCACTCTACGCCGAATCGTTCGCGAGTTTCCACGATAGTAGAGGTAAAAAGGCGGTTATGCTCATTGACCGCAAAAACAAAAGTCAGGCATCGCGTTGACGTGCGGATTGCCTGACTTTGTGTGATACGGGATGGGAAACGCTCACCATCCCGACTTGCCGGGAAACGGGTGGAATCTGGAGCCGACGAGCGGACTTGAACCGCTGACCTGCCGATTACGAATCGGCTGCTCTACCAACTGAGCTACGTCGGCCTTTGGCTGGGCCGTTTCAGTTTACCAAATCGCAGCGAGACAGCGAGGGACGGCGGAGAAGATTCGCGTTACTGACGGAACCGCCATGCGGTTGTCGCTTCCGCTATGCGACGACGCGGCCGGCTGTCAAGGTTTCGTATTCGTGCTCGGACTGGGCGGGGAGCAGAACCCAGAGAGTGTAAATGCCAACAGCGGTGCCGAAGGGAACGTTGAATAGCGAGATGAAACCGAGCACGAGGGCGAGGATGCGAGCCCATGGCTCGCGATGCATTAGTCCCCAGCCGGCGAGGAATCCAACAGCTGCCTTGGCCAGGACAAAAATTCCGATCACGCTCAACAAGGGGCGCAGAAACGCGGTCTGTGCTTCCGGCGCTCCGAAGTCGTGCATATGAGCGAATAGGGTGTTCGCGAGAACATATAGGACGACTCCTCCGATGGTGTTGAAGGCTGATATCGCGAGCCAGAGGATGCCGAGCAAATGAATGTGGGCTTGTACGCGGCCGGGACGCAGTTGCATGGCCGTGACGAGCCCGATCACTTGTTTGCCGCAGTTGCTGCAAAATCCCTGGCCAGGCTGCACTACTGAACCGCATGCATCGCAGAACATTGTTTCCTCCGCGCGCCGATCTTGGCTTATCGTGCGTTGCTTTGATTATTTTTATCGCGTTCTTTATAACATCGCCGGTGCGGTGTCGTCGACGCTAGCCGGCGATCCTCAGCGGCTAGAAGCCGCAATCCTTCTGAGGAGCCCTTACGGCACGAGTTGAACTCGTGCCCTTCCCGTTCGTGCATGAGCCCGGAGTCCGGACTTCTTCCGCAGCACGTTCCGCGTGGTCGACTCCGACGCTACAACATATCCCTTAACAGACGATACGCGATTCGCAGGGAAAAGTTCCGAACCGGTTTGGTTGAACACGGTCACCATTTACCTATCCAGCAAATCAGTAACGCTTCAAGAATCAGTGACGCCAAAAATTAAGAAGGCCGCCCGGCAACAGGGCAGCCTTCTCTTTTCAAGGGAGAATAGTTCCAACGGAGGCAAAAGATCCCGTCAAAACTTTCTGGAGCAAATCTTATGAGCCGAAAAAGCAGGGTGTCAAGCAATTTTTGACAAATAAACATCTTCTTTTTCAACAACTTACATAGCCAGTCAATACGGCGCAAAACTGTATCAAATTGAGATAGAAAATCGCCAAAACCACCTTAACCCGATATGCGTGAGGGACTTAAGCGCTCTTGGAGGGTCCGATCGACCCCGTGCGGGGCGCGGCGGAGGGGGTTGTTGGCGAGTCGGCGAGGTCGAGCGAGATGAACTCGGTTTGGCCGGAACGACCGAAAACGCGGCCGGGAAAATAGCGCCGCAAGAGGACCCGCACGCCACCGAAGGCGACGCCGACGGCTAGCGAGATCGCCCCGACGATGATGCAGAGCAGGATGATGTTGACCAGCAGGTTGGCAATGTTGTTTTTCTTATCGAAATAAGTGTTTTCGTTCCAGGTGACGCTCGCGTCCCAATTCACCGCGCCAAGAAGGGTCTGGGCGTCGCCTTGCGAGAGAGGTCCGGCGACGATAGCGACGATGGGGCCGGTGCGCTTGGCGAAAAATGGGCCGACATTTTCGACCTCGGCAACTCCGGTCTTGGATTGCGGCGCGTGATATGCGGCCTCAATGTTGCGCAGGTGCGCGGCGGACAATGCTGGCGTCGGATACTCGATGAGTATGAGCGTGGCCGCGCCGCTGGGCGTCGAGTATTGCCTGAGCAGTACTTCAGGACTGGTGTTGAAGTCAACAAGCTCCGCGGAAATGGGGGATTCTATCGCGCCAAGGGCCACCGGCCCCTCAGCATATTTCTCGGTATTTGCGACATAGCCGTGGTGCGGAACAAAAGTCAGAAGCGGCGGCAGGGTGCCCAAATTTCCGCCCGGACGTGGTAATAGGCCGGCTAACTCGCGCAAGACCGCAGCCGACATCACCGACTCCTGACTAAAGGCCGCATCCACCAAAATATGTCCTCGGAAAAATAGTACTCGACGGCCGAGCGATGCTCCCCGGTCGCCGATTTCCTCTGAAGCCATCTCCGGTTGCAGGTAAAAGCTAAACGCGCCAAATGCGCCGCTCGCGTCGGCGAAACGCGCGGCACGAATTTTGAGCGAGCGACCGTCGTCGCTTTTGTAGGAGGCGGATTCTACGTCGGTGAAGCCATATTCTTTGAGGAGAGCGGCGTTGGCGGGGTCGGCAACGGCTGCATCTTTGCTGGGCTGAGACGCGCCCTCGAGCTGCCATCCGGCGAACTGTTTGGGGAGGATGGGAGGGGCGGGCGATTCCACGGTTGGGTTGGCGGCGAAGGCTGCGCTTGTAAGAAATATGCCGACCAGAAGGGCGCGAAAAAAACTGGAGAAGGGTCTGAATTGATGGGTTGGCACAGAATCCCCTTTAATCATTAGACCACAGAGGAGGGAAAAAAGTTTCCGGGGTAGCAGTGCTGTTCCGGTCAATTGTCGATGGTTCTACTGCCCCGTCGTCTTATCCATTTTACTGGCGACTTTGACACCGCTCAGGCCGTTCACATATTTGGCGATGCCACGGTACAGGGATTCGGCGATGCGCTGGCGGTATTCGCTGGTGGCGAGGCGGTGCTCGTCGGTGGGATTGCTAACGAAGGAAATTTCGGCGAGGATCGAGGGCATATTGGCGCCGATGAGAACGATAAAGGGAGCCTTCTTCACGCCGCGGTCTCGAATGGCTGGACTCTTGACGGCGAGGCCGCTGTGTAGCGATTGCTGCACATCCCCGGCAAACTCGCGGGATTCTTCTATTTTTTCTTTGAGCGCGATTTTCTTGACGAGGTCCTGAAGCTCGAAAATGGATTTCTCGGAAACGGCATTCTCGCGCGCTGCCACTTCCAGAGCCTCGAGCGAGGAAGTGAAATTCAGGTAGTAAGTCTCAACTCCCCGAGCTGATTCATCGTGGCTCGAGTTGGCGTGGATGGAGACGAACAAGTCGGCGCGCGCCTGATTCGCGACGGCGGTGCGAGTCTCGAGGGGGATGAAGGTATCGTCTTTACGAGTGTAGACGACTTCGGCTCCGAGGCGCGTTTCAAGCAATTTGCCCAACCGGCGGCCCACTTCGAGGACGAGATCCTTTTCTTCCAGGCCGTTGGGGCCAATTGTGCCGGTATCGTGACCGCCGTGGCCTGGATCGATGACAATCTTACCGATTTTCAGGCCGAGGGCGCGAATCAGGGAACGATCACCGCGAGCCGTTGGACTGGCTTCGCGAACGGATAGAGCGGAAGCGCTTTCCTCTTTGGATGAAGCGAGAGTTCGCGGGACAGTCCTACGGGAGCTATGGGTTACATTGTTGCTCGGTGAGGCAGAGACGTCGGGATCCGCTGGGCCGAGGTCGACATCGGGATCGGCGGGCGTAGACTTCTTCGACGCGGAAGTCTTCGCTGCGGAGATGTTCAGGACACGCTTCGTCAACTTGGGCGCGCTTTCCTGGTCTTCGTCGTCATCAACGTCGACGACCTTTTTTACGACTGCGGGCTGAACTTTGTTGCTGGAGGCAAGAGGTTGCGAAGCGGACTGACTGGTTGCGTTGGCCCCGTTGGAGGTGGGTACAGCAACCTTCTCTACCTCGACATCTGCGTCGAGATCTGCGCGAACTTGAGCGGCTGATGTGTGCTCAGCTTTGTGGGAATTCTGCTCGCTGTCGGTATCGATACTGGTTTTCGGAGCGGACATCACATCTGCTTCGGCCGGCGCGTTTTCGCCGGAATTGTTGTTCCGCTTCGCACGCGCGCCCTTGCCATGAATATCGATGATCAGACGGTAGGGATTGGGCAGGAGGAAAGCGTTGTAGTCGGAGAGGCTATCGACATCGAGGACAACGCGAGTGCGGCCGGGCGCGAACTGCGCCACGCGAACCTTCTTGAGGAAACCGTCGTCTACGTCGAAGCTCTTACCGACCAGGGTTGAAGCCAGTTTGGTGTCGTGCAGGTCGAAGAAAATGCGGGCGGGGGTGGCGATGCGCTGCGAGGAAAACTTCACGTCGCTTTCGACGTCGATAGCGACTCGAGTGTAGTCGGGGGTCGACCAGTGGCGGATGCCGGTGACGCGAGGGAGGCGTCCGGAGCGGCGGTGCGCGGATTCGATTTTTTCCGAGTCTTCCGGAGTGTTCGGGTTAACGGCGGCGACTGCATCGTCCTTCGGATTCTTCTTTCTTGCTTCTGACGACGTCTCTTTCAAGGGACGCGCTGTTGCCGCCTTCTCGGCGCGTGCCTGTTGATCTAATTCGAGTATTGCTTGGCGGGCGTCATCGGTCAGGTGATTGTTGGGATAGCGGCGGAGAAATTCCTGGAAGGTAGTACGCGCAGCTTCGGGGTCGTTGAGGTCGTCTTTGTAAATTTCGCCGATGGTAAAGAGGCCGTCGAAACGGTATTTGCTGCCAGGATATTCACGGCGCAGGAACTTGTATTGGGCGATGGCTTCTTTCAGAATTTTGTCGTCATTGAAGTGGCGGCCCATTTCAACCAGCGTTTCGGCAACGGCGACGACGCTGGGATCGGCTTTGGAGGAAACCGGCGCGCCGAGGTAGACACTGCGATAGGCGTTCAGCACGCGCTGGTAGTCATGACGAGTGCGATCGGCGGCAGGCCTTCCGTTGAGGGCCTCGCGCATCCGCTCGGCACCGGCGAAGTGATCGCGCGCCCAGCCCTCGGAATGATGGGAATTGGAGTAGTGGGTACGCGCCCGGGCAAAGGAAGACGGTGCAGTGAGCGCAGCGAAAGCCGCGAGCGCGAGCAGCGCTTGCCACCGACCACGCTGGCGCATTGAGCTTCTCAAAATAACCAGCCCGTGCCTTCGTTCCAGCTTGTTAGAACCTGGTTGTTTGACGCCGGTCGTTTGAACCTGATCGTTTGAACCCGGTCGTTTGAACCTGGTTGAACCAATGCCTGGGTGCCAGAGATAAAGAAACAGATGCCGCAAAGTTAGTCGGTGTTGCTGATATAAAGTATGCCGCGCGCATCCCGCTGAACCTTAACGGGATCGTGCGAAGCGCCCGAGTTTAAGTTCGAGTTTCCGTAATACAAGTTGGTGATGCGCCGGACATAGTTTTGGGTTTCGGCGAAGTGCGGCACACCTGAACTGCGCGCCACTGCACCGGCGCCCGCGTTGTAGGCGGCCAGAGTTAATTTGATATCGCCGCCGTAGCTTTCCAGAAGCTGCTTCAAATGGCGCACGCCGGCGTCGACGTTTTGTTCCGGGTCGAAGGGATTCTTTACATTCAGTTGCCGTGCGGTGGAGGGCATCAACTGCATCAGGCCCATCGCTCCCTTACGTGATACAGCGTTGGGATTGAAGTTTGACTCCACTTTGACCACTGCGCGAACCAGGTTGGGATCAACATTGTGGCGGGCCGCGGCCTGCTCGATGGCAGCATCCACATCGAGGGGAGGCGAGGCCGTGCCGTGGAAATTTGCGGCCACGATCTTGGCGTTGGCCGACTGTGTGGACTCGCGCCCAAGATATTGACTGACCTCGGCGGCTGCCGACCGGGCGGCTTGCATTGACGCCGTGTTGGGCGGAGGGACAGGCTTCCAGCGATTGTCTTTCGAGCTCCAGTACATCAGCTTGCGCCTGGGAGTTGCGGACTCTTCGGTGTGCTGCGCCGGCTTCGCAGAGACAAAATCGTTGACGTAGATTTTGCGGCCGTGTTCGTCGGTGGTGGCGATGTTCCCGTCGCCCTCGGCGGCATGGAGGCAGGGCGTGAGGAAGAAAGAGGTCGCGGCTATGGTGCTGGCCATCAGGGCGATTTGCAGGCGCTTTCGCATTGCCGGGCTTTGTGTCCTCAATTTAGCGAAGGCAGACTCCACCCTCGGCGTATCGCTACCCGGAACCTGACGGAGAATTTCGACTGCCAGAGTAAGTCGATTATAGGCGCGGGGAGGGGGCGGGGCAATCTATCTGAAGGGCGTAGAACCACTGGAGTAACGCTGGTAACTAATTGAAAACGTTCATATTACAGTTCGTCATTCGCTTCGTGCTTGTGCCCGGAGGGGTGTACGGCTAATATCTGCGCAAAGCTGAACCAAACCAGGGAGTAAGAGAATGATGGCACGAGGCACCGCCAAGCTTGTCCTTATAAGTCTGATCGTCGCAAGCCTGAACGCGGCCGGACCGCTTCCCGTGAGGGCTCAAACTTCCGGCGGCCAGGCGACCCGTAGCAGCGAGACTGGACCGAGCGTCGCCTATCCTCGGGCATACAGAGCCCATAGGGCAATAACCATTACCGACCGACGCGTCATCAAGAACGGGTCCACGACTGGCACATACAACCAGGTTCCGGCGGTAGTGGAAATGTTAAACGGTGACTATCTCTTGTCGTATAACGTCGGTCTGGACCACGTGACAACTTACTGGCACGTTCTCCGGCGAAGCCACGATAAAGGAAATAGTTGGAGTGCGGAGCTTGACCGGTGGAGCGCCACCTCGCTGGATCCAACGCTTGCACGGGCGCCTCTCTCTGGCGACATTCTCATCAGCTTCGCAAAACTGGATTCAGACAACGTGATGGGGGCGGCTTACGCTCGCGCCGACGTTCATGGACACAACTGGAGCAGTTTTACATTCTTTGATAATCCAGTCACCGACACTTTTTCCACTCCGACGCAATATCTGGTCGACGGCGTAAACATGTATGCCTCGGGATATGACGGGGAGGGCGTGAATGCGAATTTTTGGCTGTCGAGTGATGATGGATACACGTGGACGAAAGTATCCATCATCAACCAGCCGGGCGATGCCAACCTTACCGAGACCGGGATTGCCCAGATTGGACCGACAACGTTGTTGGCGATCAGTCGAGATGACGTCGACACACATACCTGGGGACATGTCTCTCAGGATATGGGCCTCACATGGGGAACGGAAATCGACTATACCCCCCAAGTGGGAGCGTTGGCTCTGCCCCAGTTGCTCCAAATCAAGAATGCTCTCCTGCTGTTTGGACGTGACAGCGGCGCAAACGCCCTGGTGGTCTTTGCGTCGTATGACAATGGGAAGACCTTTATCGACCGAACCGTCTTAGACACGTACACCGGTGAAAACATCGACGGCGGATATAGCTGGCCTTTGCTACGTCGAGATGGAAGGATTTTCGTTGTGTATTATGCGGATTCGGAAGGCCTGCGCAAGCCCGACATCAAATCGCTGATTCTGCAATGGAACTAGGCGGCCCAAGTCGCGTCATGCTTCTGCGAGTTAAGCTTTAGCTATCAGTCGTCACCAGCGTCCAATCAATATCTCGCCTTCTTCAGCCCTTCTCCAAGGCCAGAGCAAGAGCGTCCAGAGACAATGAGCGCAACAGATTGCGGCGCATGCCCCGCTCGACCTCGGCGAGGCGGTCGGAGGCGGAGGAGAGCCAGTTGAAGTCGGCGGCTTCGGACATCTTCGCGAGTTGAGATTGAATGTCGGTGTTGTGAACCAGATCGGGTGCGCCCGACTCGAGAAACATCAGGTCGCGGAGAAGCGAATAGAGAGTGCGAAGCAGTTGTTCGGTCTTTTCCCTGCCCTCGGCACCGGCGCGGTACGTCTCCGTCATTTTGAATAGCTGGGAGTGTTCTCCCGCAAGCAAGGCGGAATTGAGAATGGCTAGCGCGTCCGCGCGAGCGGTCACGTAGCGTTCGAGATCGAAGGTGCGGGCGCGGCCTAGGGCTCCTTCGCACAGTCTAGCGACCAGAGCGCGCTGCGGCGGCTTCCACTCGGGACGACGCTTCGACAAGTACTGGTCGACTTCGTCCACGGGCAAGGCTTCGAGAGGAAAGATCATGGCACGGGAGCGGATCGTCGGCAGGAGTTCGCCGGCATTTTCCGTCAGCAGAAAGATGGTGGCGAAATCGGGAGGCTCTTCGAGGACCTTCAGCAACGAATTCGCCGCCTCCTTCATGAAGGCGGAATCGGTGAAGATGTAAACGCGTTCGCGTGCTTCGGCGGGGCGGTAGTAAATAGTTTCGATGACGCGGCGGACCTGGTCGACCTTGATCATCATCTGGGGAGGGTCGGGAGGGATAACCAGCACATCCGGATGACTCTGTACGAAGAGGCGCGTTTCTTTTTTGTCGGTCTCGCGCAGGGCTTCGCGGGCCTCGACGGCGTCGGCGAACCTGGCGTCGAGATCGGCGGCCAGGGCGATCCGGCGGCAGTTGGCGCATTCGCCACAGAAATCGGGCAGGCTGTCCGTGGTGGGCTGCGTAAGGCAATTGAGACCTTGAGCCAGCATCAGGGCCAGCGTGTACTTGCCCGACCCGCGCGCGCCTGAGAGGACGACCGCGTGGGGAAAGCGCTTGCGAGCCATCATGTCGCGGAGGCGATGAACGGTTTCGGCGTTGCCGTGGAAATCAGAGAATGGCATCGGAGTGCGGTTTACAGCGCGCGCGCTAACCAGAATCTACCATGGAGACGCGGAGGCGCTGAGAAAACGCGTAGGCGCCACTTTCTCGCTTGCTGGGTGGCTCCGTGGCAGGTTCATGTGTTTCTCGCCGTTAGTTTCAGCTTTTGGCCCATAACATCCATGATCCGGCGGTGGGTCTGCGTGGGCGTGCCGCTCGCATCCACGACGGTAACGCGTTCCGGTTCTCTTGCGGCGATCGCTTGATAGCCCTGGTGAACGCGAGAAAAAAAAGAGCGGTTCAGCTGTTCGAAACGATTCTCGTCGGCGTGAGGTTTGGGGGTGCTCTTTCTTGACTTGTCTTCGATCCGGCCGGCATCGCGCTGATTGCGCCGGCGGGCGCGGGCGAGGCTCATATGCGGATCGGAATCGAGCAAGATCGTGAGGTCTGGTCGCAGGTCGCCACAAAGCACGCGGTGCAACTCGAGCACGGCTGCGCTGCCCAGTTTGCGGCCGCTCCCCTGGTAGGCCTCCGTGGAGTCGGTGAAGCGGTCGCAGAGGACAATCTGCCCGCGATCAAGGGCCGGCTGAATGACCTCCGCGATGTGCTG
>Ga0210400_10003050_pt1 | contig 14973 bp, 15 predicted proteins | sample IncBWH26MmetaG_FD_155456 | JGI IMG/M metagenome (GOLD analysis project Ga0210400, IMG submission 155456) | Forest soil microbial communities from Barre Woods Harvard Forest LTER site, Petersham, Massachusetts, United States - Inc-BW-H-26-M | ecosystem: Environmental > Terrestrial > Soil >... | reverse complement strand
TCGGGATTGGTCACCACGCCCGAAACATTCACGGGAAAAACCGCTACTTGCGCCTGCGCCAGCGCGTTCATTTCCCCTCTCACATCGGTTTCCCAGTACGCGGAATCGCCCTCCTGCGCCGAAATCGCCAGCGGGAAGGTTCCCGCGACCCAAATCAGATTCTTGCGTCCGGGAATTCCATCCAGATATTCGCCAATATGCGTCAGCATATCCATGGCCGTGTACGGGTCGTTGTAGCCGTGGTTTCGTCCCATCAGGAAGACTTTCGGGATATGCTTCATCGGATGCTTCGGATCCACCGCGGCATACAAAGCGTCTTTATCGGCGGTAAACCCCTGCACCAGGTACAGCTTGTCGGAAGTGACGAAGACGGCAAACCGCGTCCCCTCCGGCTTGCTACGGACAAACTTCAGCAACTGCTGCCGCGCCGTCATCTGGTCGACCATCTCCGTGTTCACCAGATCGAGCACCATCACATAGAGCGGTCCACGCTCCGGCGCCACCGGGACATTCTCAAAAACATTCGGCGGCAGCGGTGGCGCATTGGGCGCGCGCGCAATCGAGGCCTTGTCGAAATCATAAACATCGAAGGAAAGCACCCGCTGCGGCTGCTTATCTTCGGTGAGCAAAAAATCCCCCGCCGTGAGCCCGTGCACCGGCTTGCCAGCGGCGTCCCGCACCATCACGTCGACGATCACCCGCCGCACCGTCTGGCGAATCGTAAGCGGGGGAGCCTGCGCCTCAGTTTCAATCGGTGGCACCGGGTGCGCATCGAGCGGAACTTCCGCCGGCGATGTGTTCTGCGGCGATGAGGATGAGGGCGAGGATGCGGGCGTCTGCCCCGCATCTGACTGCGCGGTCAGGGCCGCGACGGAAAAGAGGGAGAAAGCAAGAAAAACGAAAATCCATCGTGATCGTTTAGCCACCATAGTCATCGGCGCACCGTCCATTCCACCGGTCTAATCAAACCCGCCCCAGACCATTTTCTCCCGACCGCCCACAATTATTTCCGATTCTACCGCTCCCATCAACCAACGCCCGGATCAAGCGCTGACCGCCCGTTCCTGGCGAGCGGAATCCCCCAGAACCACACTCACCATCCACCCGATTACAAACGTCACTGTTGTGCCGATAAACACCCACCACGTCCACGGCACTTGTGTCCACCCCCACAGATACGATTCAATGCCGAACCCAAACACCATCCCGACCATCGCTCCGCGTTGGTTCGCGCGCCGCGTCAGCACGCCTAGCAGAAAGACGCCCAGCAGCGCTCCATAAGCCACCGAAGCGATCTGCAGCCCGACTTCGACGACTCGTCCCACTTTATGGAGCGCGATCATTGCCAGCCCAAACAGCACCAGCGCCCACGCCAACGTGGCGATCCGCGATAGCCGCATCTTAGTTTTCTCATCCGCCAGCGGCCGCAGCCGCGCGTAAAAATCCATGATCGCGCTCGACGACAGCGAATTCAGCGCCGCGCTCAGATTCGACATCGCCGCCGCCAGGATCGCCGCAATCAGCAGCCCCGAAATTCCATGCGGCATTCGCGTCACAATAAAGGTCGGATAAATCCGGTCCGGTTTTCCAAACACCGCCGACGGCACCCGGTAATACGCCCACAGCATGATGCCCACCGTCAGAAAGAGGGCAAACTGAAACAGCACCGCCACCCCGCTCGACAGCAGCGCCGTCACCGATTGTTTCTGTCCCCGCGCGGCCAGCAACCGCTGCACGATCAGCTGATCGGTCCCATGACTCGCCGTTGTAAGAAAAGTCCCGCCAATCAATCCCGCCCAGAATGTATACGGAATCCAAACGCTCGTACTGAAATTAAACACCTGCAGCTTGCCCGCGCTGGCCGCCGCCGCATGAATCGCCGGCCATCCGCCTGGGACCAGATGCAGAATCGTCACCAGCCCCACCAGCGTTCCGCCAACATAAATCGCCGTCTGCACAACGTCGGTCCAGATGACCGCCGCCAGTCCGCCCTCAAACGTATAGATGACCGTCAATGCAGTGATAATCGCAATCGACGCCACTTCGCCCGTCCCCAGCGCAATCGACACCACAATCGAAACCGCATACACCCGCACCCCTTCTGCCGCCGCCCGGGTCAGCAAAAATAATCCCGCCGTCAACGAACGTAGTCCGCTCCCAAACCGCCGCTCAATCAATTCGTAAGCCGTATAAAGGTCGCCGCGGAAATAATGCGGCAGCAGCACAAAGCTGATCACCACGCGCCCCACCACGTATCCCATCACCACTTGGAGAAACGTGAGGTTGGTGTCGTAGGCCAGCCCTGGAATACTAATGATGGTCAGCGTGCTGGTTTCCGCCGCCACAATCGACAGCGCAATCGCCCACCAGGGAATATCCCGTCCTGCAAGAAAATAGTCGCGCAGCGACCGCTGCTTCCTGCGAAAGCGCAGCCCGAACAAAGTGATGCCCGCCAGGTACAGCGCGATGATCGCGAAATCAATTTTGTTTAAACCCATAATCAACTTGAGGAATTGTGTAATTTGGTAATTGTGTAATTTGAAAACCACAGTCGGCCGGCGAAGTAGCCAAGTTGGCGCCCCTCACCATTTGTTAAGCTCCGAAATCTGAACCCTCTGGTCATTGAAGTGATCCGCCGTGCCCCTTCATTATCGAAGCGCGCCTGGGTTTCCGCGAGTGAGACTCTATAGTCCCCGGCCGCTGGCGACTGCCGTATGTTAGAAATAATCCGTGGCCTACTATCTCGGAATCGACGGAGGCGGAACCAAAACCACCTGTGCGGTGGGCGACGAATCGCGCCTTCTCGCCACTGCCACGGCCGGACCAAGCAACATTGTCCGCGTCGGCGAGACCCAGGCCCGCGAGTCGCTGCAGCAGTCGGTGCGCCAGGCGTGCGCCGCCGCCGGCATTACGCCTGCGCAAGTTTCGCACACCTGCGTCGGAGGGGCCGGGGCTGCACGTCCAGAATTGGCCGAGATTGTCCGCCGTTCCCTGGCGGAGATTCTCCCGACGCCGATCGACGTTGTTGGCGACATGCAGATCGCCCTTGAGGCTGCCTTCGATACCGGCCCAGGTGTGATTGTCAACGCCGGAACGGGATCGTTTGCCTACGGACGCGACCAACAGGGAACTACGGTCCGCGCCGGTGGCTGGGGATTCGCCATCGGCGACGAAGGGTCCGCCCACTGGATCGGCCGCGCCGCCATCAACGCCGTTCTGCGGGCCGCCGACCCGCGCCCCGTCGATTTTCGCTTATCCGATCCAAAGTCCCTCGCTCGCCGCGAAGAAGTTCTCGAGAGCGAATCCTCGCAGCCCAGTTCACTCTCAGCAGCGCTCCAAAAAGCCTGGGGCGTCACCTCGCTCTCCGACCTCGCCCGCGCGGCCAACTCGATTCCTCCTCCTGACTTCGCCGCACTCTTTCTGGCCGTCGCCGCCAGCCAAGACGTCCTTGCCTTGCAAGTTCTATCCAGCGCCGGCAGGGAACTCGCGCAAATCGCCGCCACTGTGGTCCATCGCCTTTTTCAAAAGAGTGAAACCGGTCCCGTCCCGGTGGCCATGACCGGAGGCGTCTTTCGTCATGCACCGCTTACGCGGGGAGATTTCTGCAATGAATTGCGCCGCCTCGATCCGCGCGTAGAAATAAATCCACAGGTCGTCGATCCCGTCGAAGGTGCGCTAAAAATGGCCCGACGATCCGCGGCGCGAAGCATTTCGACAAGTGGCGCGGACACGGATTCAAGTGGCGCGGACACGGATTAAAGGAAGAATGTGGGGACAGCCGGCACCGGCTGTCCGCCGGCGCAGCCCAGCGAGTAACAACGATGACCTTGATGGTTCCAGAAGAGCCCCAATCCGACGATCCTATTTCACCACCGCGAACCGACTCGGCCACGGCGACCGAAGGCGCCCATCCTCCGCCTGATTCTCTCACTGCCGATCTCGCTCAGGCCCTCCTGAAAGACCGCACGCTGTCTGCCGAGCAGATCGAGTTGATCAGCCGTAATGCGGTCGTGACGAAGTCGCGCAAGGTCCGGATCGCGATCGCCGCTCATCCCCGCGCCCCGCGTCGCGTCGCTCTGCGCCTGATCCGCGAGCTCTACACGTTTGATCTTATGCAGTTCTCGCTGCTCCCCGCAGTCGCCGCCGACCTGAAGCGCGTTTCCGACGAACTGCTCGTCTCCCGTATCGCCTCCATCACACTGGGGGAGCGCATTGCGCTGGCGCGCCGTTCGTCCACCATGGTCGCCGCGGCTCTGCTGCTCGACAAAGAATCGCGCGTCTGGCAAACCGCGCTCGAGAATCCGCGCCTTACCGAAACCGCCATTGTCAAAGCTCTGCTGCGTCCAGCCGCGACGCCCGCTTTCGTCAAAGCAATTTGCCATCACGCCAAATGGTCGGTACGACTCGAAATTCGCACCGCCCTCTTGCGCAACGAATTCACGCCTCTGGCACGCGCCCTGGAATTCGCCCGCCGCCTCCCGCCCGCGCAACTACGCGACATCCTGCACGCGTCTCGCCTGCCAGAAAAAGTGAAGGCCTACCTGAGGAAGTCTGGAGAAGTAGGCTGAGCGCCGAACCCGGTTGGCATTCGCGATCAGGCGTTGATAGCGCGAGAACCGAGATTCCTCAGCCCCTCGCATGCGCTCGGGGGTCGGAATGACAAGAGTGTGATTTCGCGCGGAGCAAATGGAAGGCCCGAGCAGCGGCGCCGAGGCGCGATTGGCGAACCACCAACCACCAACGACTGCCCTCCTACCGCCCGCCCCCGATCTCCAAAATCGCCCCGGTCGTAAACGAAGCCGCCGAGGACAGCAGCCACAATACCCCCTCCGCGATTTCGTGCGGCGTCCCTGGCCTCGCCATCGGGATTGTTCCCATCAGTCGTTGCAGCCGGCCCGGCTCGCCATTCGCGGCATGCAGTCCGGTATCAACTAATCCCGGCGCCACGGCGTTGACGCGGATCCCCTCCGCTGCCACTTCTCGCGCCAGTCCGATCGTGAAACTGTCGATCGCGCCCTTCGACGCGGCATAATGCACCCACTCCCCCGCCGCTCCCGTGCGGGCTGCGATCGACGAAATGTTCACGATTGCCCCGCCGCTTCCGCCTTGCCGCGTCGACATGCGCCGCACTGCCTCGCGCGAGCACAGAATCGTGCCGGTCACATTCACGGCGAGCATGTGCGCAATCGCCGCGCTCGAAGCCTCTTCCACCCGCGCGAATCCGCCCGTGATCGCAGCGTTGTTCACCAGCGCCTTGATCGGGCCGAGTTCGCGCTCGGCGGTCTCAAACATCCGCATAATCTGCGCTTCGTTCGAGACGTCGCATTGAATCGCCACCGCCCGACCGCCTTCCGCAACAATTCCGTCGACAACGCTGCGCGCCTCAGCCTCGCTCGTGGAGTAATTCACCGCAACGGCGTACCCCCGCTCCCCCGCGAGCGTTGCGATGGCCGCGCCAATCCCACGGCTCGCTCCGGTCACGATTAGAGTGCCCAGTTGATTTTTGTTGGTCATGGATATCACAGGGGCTGAAGCCCTCATTCGCCTGGATATTTTCGCGGCCCTGAAGGGCCGCTCTTCCACGGCGGCGCACGCGGCCGTTTCAGGAGCTGAGAGCTTCGACCTACGAGCTACGAGTTGGAAACTCAGAACTCAAAACTCAGAACTCAAAGCTGAGAGCTGAAAGCTGAAAGCTAGAAGCTGAAAGCTGAAAGCTGAAAGCTGAAAGCTGAAAGCTAGAAGCTCTACCCCTTCACCGCTTCACGCCTCCCATGCATCATTTCCACCACCGCCTCATACAGGCGCTTGCGCGCCTCGTGCCGCTCGGAGGCACGCGTGATATACCGCACGTGCACCTCAATCCCCGCCGCCGTCGGAACCACATTGATCCCCGGCACTGCCGACAATGCCTTCACCCGGTAGCGCGCCGACGCTTCCTGCCACTCGGCTTCGGCGCTGCTGGCGTTGGCCTTGGTCTCCTGTTCCACGAGTTTTTGGATGCCGTCAATAATTGGATACGGATCTTGTCCCGGCGGGATCAGCACCTGCAACTCATCCCACATCCATTGTCCCGATGTCGTGAAGTTGAAGAAATGACCTTCGATGGCGAAGCTGTTCACGAACGAAACCCGCCGGCCCGTGGGATGCCCCAAGTCCGCCCAACTGCCGGTCTCCAGCAGTACCGTCTTCAGTAATCCGACCTCAACCACTTCTCCGCCCACACCATTAATCTCCACCCAATCGCCCACGCGAATTCCGTTGCGCCCCATCAGCACGAACCATCCAAAGAACGCGACGATGAAATCTTTCATCGCCACCGTCAGCCCCGCGCCCGCCAGACCCAGCACCGTAGTTGTCTGCGTAGGCATGCCAAGCACAATAAACAGAATCGCGATCGCCCCCACCACCTGCGCGGCGAATTTCACCACCGAGCGCAGGGTGTCGACCCGCTTGTTCTCCGCCGTCATCCCCGTGAAGAGGCGCTCGATCAGCCGGTCCGCGATATACACCGCCACCAGCACCAACAGGATCAAGAGCAGCGACTCGATCAGGTGGTGCAGCGCCTCCCGCTCGCGAGTCTCGATGAGCGCGATCCAACTGGAATAAGTCTCGGTAAGTTCCTGTTCGTCCTGCAGCCGCTTGCCCAGGTCAGCCAGATTTTTCTGATCGCGCGTGTACTGCTTCAGCGAATCCAGAGCCGACTTCGCCGTGGCTTTCGAATCTTCCCGGCTGCCGGCGTTGCTGTTTTTCGCGAATCCCTTGGCCTGCTGCCGGGCGGCCTCGCGATTTTCTTTATCTTTCTCAACTTGTGCGGTCAGAGCTTCATGCCGCTGACTCAAACGCACTTGCTTGCTCTTGCTCTCTTCCTGCGCCTCGCGCAGCTGAACTGTTTTCTCGCGCAGCGCCTGCCACGCGCGGAATACGGTCAGCAGCGTATGAGTCTGATAATTCTGCTCCAGCGGATTTGCCCCAGCTCCTACCGGCGCTTCCGCGCTGTGCTCGCTCGCCTCATGCTCCGCCTGTAAGCGCTTAATCTTCGACTGCGGATCGCCGCCTGCCTGCTCCAGATCCTCGGCCGCATCATCCAACTCATCCTGGTCCAGATCCATCTGCGCTTTGGCGACGTCGATCTGATCCTGCAGGTTGTCCTTCTGAGATTCCGGAGCCGCCGCCAGCTTACGCGCCAGCTGCGTGATGCCTTCCTGGTCCTCCTTTAGCGCCAGTTCCGCTTTGTTCTTGCGATCCGAAATCTGCCGCGCCTCCGGTGAAAGCGGTGGAGGATTTTCTTCCGCCGTGCGCAGCGCATCGAAAAAAGCCAGATCGACCTCACGATCTCCAACTTTTTCCGCCTGGTGCGCCAGCGCTTGCTCTTCGGGAGTCCCGGCAATCGCCGCCATCCGCTTCGCCGTCTGCAGCGGACGCTGGTCCACCAGCGGACGGGGCGCGACTGGCGCCTTCCGCCCAAGCGTCTTCCCCGCCGGCGTCGCAGCCGCCTCTTCGTTCGGAGCCGGCAGCGCCCGTGTCCACACGATTCCCGCAATAGCCGCGCCCACCAGCAAGAGCAGCACGATCGCGGTAACCCATTGTCGAACTTTCATAAAAATCATTCCGCAGAGAGCAGGTAGAAACGTCTCTCCTTACCACGAGCACGAAAAACGTTCGTTCAGACAAGAACCCGGCTTCAAATCACTCTAACAAGAAATCCAGCCTTCCCGCGATGCCCCGGTCCAAGTCATTCTTTTGCATCGATTCCTGGTCATGGCGGCCTGAGCTAGGAAAACTCTGACCAGGCGATAAGCCGTTCCTCTGTGTATCCTGCGTGTCCTCTGTGGTCAGGTTTCTCTCCCACTCACCGCGGCCGCCCTTAGCGCCCGCGCACCATAGTAATCTGCACCCCGCAAATCCCCGCCCGTAGAATCACCCTAGGCTCGCATGCTCGAATCTCTACAATCGTTCTTCGCCGAATCGTGTCTGAACGAACCATGGAAGCCCGTCTCCCGCCCGGCCGTAGTGGCGTGGCTGGTTTTTTATCTCGCCTTCCTCGCCTACGCTTTCAATGCCCATGGCGGATATCTCTTCATCGACAGCGCCAACCTGGTCGTCCACGAAGGCGGACACAATTTGTTCGCATGGTTTGGCCCCACGCTCTGCCTCTGGGGAGGCACGATCCTGCAGTGGATGGTTCCATTTCTTCTGGCCGCGTATTTCTTCTCCCAGCGTCAGGTCGCCGGTTTCGTCTTCTGCCTGTTTTTCTTTTTCGAAAACTGGCTCTACACCGCGACTTACATGGCCGACGCCCGCGCCCAAATCCTTCCTCTGGTCACGACCGGCGATCCCGACTTCGTCGAACACGATTTCTTCCGCATCTTCTCCAACCTCGGCGTCCTCGATCACGACGCGCAGATCGCCGCCGTGGTGCGAGCCATGGGATGGCTCGGCATGATCGCCACCGTCGCCTGGTTGGCGAATCGCACCAGAGTCAGTCCCGCGGAGTAACCGGCCCATGTTCAGTGTCTTAGAACCCCCTGGCCGTTCGGACAGTGACTTCAGTACCTTAGTCCTGGTCACTTGATCCACTTATAATCCAACCAAGAATACGGAACTGCAGCGTTCTTCAGGAGAGGCTCGCGTGCCTGCGAGTTGAGCCTGCGGAATCATTAGAGGGAGATCATCAGAGACCCCGTGGATCCTGTTTTGGCATCGTCGATTTTTGTCTTCGGGCTGCTCTTCGGCAGCTTTCTGAATGTGTGCATCCATCGCCTGCCGCTGGGGCTGTCGGTGGTGACGCCACGTTCGGCGTGCCCGGAGTGCAAGCAGCCGATTGCCTTTTACGACAATCTTCCGGTGTTGAGTTGGCTGATTCTGGGCGGGCGCTGCCGGCATTGCAAGTCCCCGATTTCGCCGCGCTACCTGCTGATTGAGCTGCTCACCGGGTTGCTGTTTCTAGCCTGCTACTGGCATTTCGGGCTGACGCTTTCGACGCTGAAATATTGCACCCTGGCGTTTCTCCTGCTGGGGCTGATTTTCACCGATGCCGAAACCAAACTGCTCCCGGACAAGATGACGCTGCCGGGGCTGGCGCTAGGCGTGATCTTCAGCCTGCTGGTTCCGGTGGACGATTTGGCGTCGCGGTTTCTGCCGGGGATGGTGAACCTGCCGTTCAGCGGCGATATTTCGGCGCGGCTGGTATCCCTGATCGATTCATTGCTGGGAGCGGCTTTGGGTGCGTCTTTCATTTATGGAGCGGGAGCGATTTATTTGCGCTGGCGCGGCACCGAAGGCATGGGATTCGGAGACGTCAAGCTGATGGCCATGGTGGGCGCGTTTCTGGGAATGAAGCTGACCATCTTTACGCTTTTTACGGCGTCGCTGGCAGGATCATTTTTTGGGGTGACGACGGTATTCGTGGTGTGGCTGAAACGCACGCACCGCTTCATGAAGCGCCTGGCGAATGCGCAGGCGGCGCGGCGGCGGGGATGGCAGTCGGCGCAGGTGGTCTTTCGGAATTATCAGATGCCGTTTGGAGTTTTTCTGGGAAGCATGGCGCTGATCGCACTTTTCTTCGGCAATCAATTTCTGCACTGGTATGGAGGGCTGTGGTGAAGCTGATAGCCAATCCAATCTTGCTGCGCGCCGCGTTCGTGTTTTTCTGCGCCACGCTGGCGTTCTTAATGGGGCTGATCCTGATTCGCGCGCTGCGCAAAAGCATTGCGGAAGATCGCGATTTTTCGGCCAATCCGACGCCCACACTGGAGACTCTGCCGCTGCATTTGTACAACACGGTGATCCAGCAACTCAAGCAACAGAAACACGAACTGCAGGTGCAATCGAAGGCGGAACAGCAGCGGGCCCGCATCAGCGACAATTTCAGCCATGCGGTGCTTTCGAATCTTTCCTGCGGGGTGCTGGTGTTTGGAACCAACGGGCTGGTGAAGACGGCGAATCCTTCGGCGAAGACGATCCTGGGTTTCGTTACCGCGACCGGCATGGGAGCGGACGACATTTTCCGCGGAGCGGTGGTGAGTCCGCGGAGTCCACTAGGAGCCGAGGTCGCTGGGGATGAAGCTGGCGACGAACCGGTCTGCGTGGCCGACGAGATCGGCTCGGTGTTGCGGGGAGACAGCAAGCGGCGGGAAGTGGAAGCGGAATACGAGACCCCGGCGGGAGAGAAGCGGTTCATCGCAGTCACGATCTCTCCGGTGCCGGAGCCGGAAGGCAGCCTGCTGGGCGTGGCCTGCCTGATCAACGATCTGAGCGAACTGGAGCGGATTCGCCGGCAACAGGAGCTGCATGGCGAGATTTCCGCCGAAATGGCGCTGCAGCTGCGTACTTCGCTGGCTACGATTTCCGGCTACGCGCAGCAGTTGGCCAACAGCCGCGATCCGGAACTGGCAGTGCAACTGGCGGGCGACATTGCGCACGAGGCGGCGCAACTGGATCGCAGTATTGGAGGATTTTTGACGACCAAGGGTGCCGCGCAAGGAGCGGCGGCCGGCACTTCCGTGGATTGACCTGAAAGTGGATTGACCTGAAAGCGAACAGACTCAAAGCGCAAGGGAAAAGGTGGGAATCATGAAACATATCGCGTGCAGTGGAATTGGAATCGTGCTGCTTCTCGGCGTGGCCGGCCTTCCAGCCAGCGCCCAGAATCAGACTCCGTCGACCTCGCAGAATTCTTCCTCGGGCTCTTCTTCAGGCTCAACCTCGGGCTCATCCCTGGGCGACTACGCGCGCCAAGTCCGCAAGGATCCGGGAGCCGTGTCGAAACCGAAAGTGTTCGACAACGACAATCTGCCCCGGGAAGACAAGCTCTCGATCGTGGGCCAGACGCCGGCCACCGTGTCGGAGAATACAACGGCCAAGACAGTCGATTCCGACGGCGCGGCCGCGGCCGCGGGCGAAGCCAAAGCCGGCGACGCCAAGCCTGCGGACGACAAGACTGGCACTGAAGCCAAGGCGGCGACTCCGGAGAAAGCTCCGTTGGCCGCTACCGCCAAGAGTCCTTCGGACCCGGCGAACCAGGAGGCTGCCGCCAAGCAATGGGGCGACAAACTCAACTCGCAAAAAGAACAGATCGATTTGCTGACCCGCGAACTCGACGTGCTGCAGCGCGAATACCAGATTCGCGCCGCCGCCATGTACGCCGATGCCGGCAACCGCATGCGCAACTCCGCCGATTGGGACAAGCAGGACGCTCAGTACAAGCAGCAGATTGCCGACAAACAGAAAGCCCTCGACGACGCCAAGCAGAAACTCGAGGATACTCAGGAAGAGGCGCGCAAGGCTGGAGCACCCGCTGCGGTTCGCGAGCCCTAGGCCGGGTTCGCGGTTAGCGGTGGCGAAATTGAAGCGCCGGAGGTTGGCTCCGGCGCTTTTTTGTGTGGCGAATCTTTTGGTTGCCGGCGGGACGCCGGCGCTGCTTTCTCATCGCGCTAAGTTTTTGCTGCGGTCTTACGCAGGCGGAGAATCTGTTTTACGTGATGCAGGCCGTGCACCAGGTGGAACTTCCTCCACTGGGCTGCCGTGAGCGGGCCCAGGACAGGATGGTCCAGGAGTTTGCGGCGCGCCCCAAGCTTTTCTTCGCAGAGCGCTATGATGTCATCCATTTCCGAAATCTTGGCGCCAATTTCTCCCACCACCTTCTCCGGCTCCAATCCCCTCGGACGCACCACCGCAGGAGATTCCCGGCCGGAAGGAAAGTAGCCCAATCCCAACACCACCAGCGTCCGGCGGCGCTGCGCCCAGCTTTGCGTCGTGGCCAGCGGCTTGCCGGCTTCGGTCACGCGCTGAAATCCTTTGGTTGTTCCCGTGTAGGTCAAATACAAATGCTCCACGATTTCGCCGGCACACCACTTTCCCGGCGGGTGCGCGCGCAACTGCTCGGGGGACAATCCAGCCAATGCCGACGCGATCGCATCCTGCAGACGATGAAGACCAGGGTCCACGCGGGTTACTTACCTTTTTCGCGCTTTCGGTTAGAATGTTGCACAACTACCAAAACTCATCCACGTTATCACAGGAAGGATGTTCATGAAGACGGCCAGCCTCGCCCCCACGGAGCCCCCCGCCAGAGCAGCGGAAATACCGGGATTCAGCAGTCGGAATGAGCGCGGTCGGACCGGCATGAAGCGTGCGTCTGCCGCTTGCCCAGTCGCCCTCGCGATACTGCTGCTGCTGCTGGCTCTGCTCGCCGCTTGCTCGTCGGATTCGGACAAAACGGCCGAGACCAAGCCCGAAGCGAAAGGCCCCGAGCTCATCACGGCACGTTCTGCCTTCCAGAAACTTTATGTCGCGGCGCGGAGTTGGAACCCGGACGCGAAACCTTTCCGGCTTGAGTCCACCGCAACCAGCGACGGCAAAGGGCAGGATGGCAAGTGGGCGGTCTGGCGCGGTGGATTCGCATCGCCGGCGCGGCGCGTGGTGAAGAGCTACACCTGGTCGGGCAGCGCGGCGGATGGGGCCGCCTCACCTGGAGTGAATCCTGGAATCGAAGACAGTTATAGTCCGACGAACTCGTCGATGCAGGTGTTCGACATGGCCTTCCTGAAGATCGATTCCGACCAGGCGTTCGCCACGGCGCAGAAGCACGGCGGCGACAAGATTCTGGAGCAGGCCCCCGACACTCCGGTCATCTACGTTTGCGACTGGAATCACAATACCAGCGAGTTGACCTGGCACGTCATTTACGGCGCGGTGCGGGAGGGCGCCAAGCTGACGGTTGCGGTCAACGCGTCCACCGGCGCATTCATCCGGGTGGAGAAGTAGTTCGTGTTTCTCGGGTTTTACCGCTGAAGTCGTTCTGCTGCGGTTTTGCCACTGCGTCGTTATGGAAGGAAGACCGGGTCCGACGGAAATTCGTCTTAGCGAGTCCCGCCTTCTTTGTTGATCTGGGCTTCGATTTGCGAAAAAAAGCGGTGTAGGGCTTCGGCCGAAGTGATGGCGCGCTGCAGGGCTCTTCGTTCGCCGAAGGCCACAATGTCCTGCGCAGAATACTGGAGACGAACCCGGTCCGCGGCGCAGTGCGCGCTCAATAATTCGACGCTGGCGGCGGCGAGATCGGCTTTAAGGCGGGCAATATCAATCTGTTTCTTTGTTCCTGGTGCCATCTACAGCTCCTTCGTTGGTTTTGATCGGGGGCAAAACGCAGGTGGGTCCCGGGAACCGTACTTGGGAGGACTGCCACATTCGCGGTTCCGGCGGGACCCACCCTGCGAGGTCATTCCTGCTTACTGATTACATAGAGTATACATCGTTACTATTACGTTGTGCAAGCAACTAATTCGCTTTAGTAGACCGATTTTATACTTATTGGAGGAGCAGTGCCCCGGCATCCCGACCCTGATCTGGAACAGCGAATCCTCGGCGCGGCCTCGCGGTTGTGGGCGCGCGGAGGTGAAAAGGCGCTCACCATGCGCGCCGTGGCCAAGGCGGCGGGCACCACCACGCCCACGGTCTACGAGCGCTACCGCGACCGCGACGACATTCTGCGCTCGCTGCGCATGGAAACCCGCCGCGAATTGTTTGCCGCGCTGGCCCGCACCCGCACCCTGCGCGAAGCCGTCCAGACCCAGCTGGAATTCGCTCTCCAGCACAGTCACGCCTATGAAGTGCTGTTTGACGGAGTGGCCAAGCCGCCTTCCCTGCATGAGCCGTGGCCGTCGTTCAAACTGATGCGGGAGCGCGTGGCCAAACGGCTGGGAGGAAGTCCGCGGCAGCATACCCGGCTCATGCTGGCGGTGTGGTCCCTGATGCATGGAACCGCCATGCTCATCATCCGGGGTGGCTTCGAGGGCGAACTGCGGGTGCAGACGGTGCATGCGTGTCTGGACGCATTCGACGGTATCCTCGACTCGGCGGCGCGATCGAAGAACTTTGAGCATTCCGGGCCGAAGTGGCCGCGCACCCTGATTCTGGGAGAGGGCAAGCAGAGCAGAGTGGGAAATGGCGACGGAGGCGGTCAGAAATCGAACGCGAAAAAACTGCGCCGGCCTAGCCGGCCATAGGTTCTTCTCGGCTCACCCGCAAGACGCAGGTGCTCAGGGGGTGGCCTTGGCATTGGCGGCCGGAGCTTTCAACCGTTGAATTGCCTTCTGGGCTTGTTCTGCCTGCGGGCCGCTGGGCAGGATCTTCAAGTAGCTTTCGTATTCCTTGAGGGCTTCGTTGGGCTGATCCATTTTTTCCAGGCACAACGCCAGACGGAATGTGGCAACCGCGTCATTCTCTTTGTAGAGTAGCGCCTCGCGGTAGCGGTCAGCGGCGGCGCGATAGTTCTTGCGCTCCTTGAAGTAGTAGTCGCCCACCTCAATATCCTTGGCTGCCTTGTGCGGATTCCAGGGATGCACCTGGCCGGCGTCGTTGCCGCCTTCCACATCCATGAGAGCCTCGGAGCTTTGCGGGTGCGCCTTGTCGTCGCCCGCAGGAGGACTTAAGTCGATGGGAGAATCTTTGCTCGAACTCTCGCCGGGCCCGTTGTCGAGGTCGGCGGCATTGACCCGATCGGATCGTGGGGGCGCGAGACTCGGGGTACGCGCGGGCGGCTTGGATGGAGTATTCGGAGTCTGGGAGTCTGAGGGGGCGGAGTTCTGCGCCCAGGCTCCCAGGGTGCAGGTGAGCAACGAAATCAGAAGCAATCTGCGCATACGACTATTTTACCGCTATTGATTTTTCGTTCAATCAAGCATGGTCGAATCAAGCATGGGGCAATCGGGCGGTTGATCAAGCATGGGTCGCCCGGAATGCGGCCAGGCACTTGCGCGCGGTTTCGAACTCGGAGAATTGGCTGCCCTCTTGTTCGACGAGATAATACTCAACTCCGCCGACCGTTTCGGCGGCCTGGAAAATACCTTTCCAGTCCGCCACGCCTTCTCCGAACAGCACCTTGTAGGCCTTGGCCGGGTCGCGCGACCAGTCTTTACAATGGATGGACCGAATGCGCCCCGGGTTGGCTCGGATCCACGCGACCGGGTCGGCGCC
>Ga0210400_10003049_pt1 | contig 14975 bp, 13 predicted proteins | sample IncBWH26MmetaG_FD_155456 | JGI IMG/M metagenome (GOLD analysis project Ga0210400, IMG submission 155456) | Forest soil microbial communities from Barre Woods Harvard Forest LTER site, Petersham, Massachusetts, United States - Inc-BW-H-26-M | ecosystem: Environmental > Terrestrial > Soil >... | reverse complement strand
CTCGGCGCGGACGGCAGATTTGTTCCGCCGGCTCTATGATTTTCCGAGGGCTACGATCGCGGCGGTAAATGGCGCGGCCATCGCCGGAGGCACCGGCCTGGCTACCATGTGCGACTTCACGCTGGCCGTGCCGGAAGCCAAGTTTGGCTACACCGAGGTCCGCATCGGTTTTGTGCCCGCCATCGTCTCTTCCATTTTGGTCTGGCAGGTGGGACACAAGATTGCGCGCGACCTTCTCCTTAGCGGACGATTGTTCGACGCGGCCGAGGCGCACCGCTACGGCCTGGTCAATGAGATAGTTCCAGCGGACCGCCTGCTCGAACGCGCCAGAGAACTCGCGGCTCAACTTCTTGAGAACAGTCCCTCTTCAGTGCGCGCGACGAAGAGACTGATCAATGGTTTCATCGCCAAACAGCTGGACGGGCAAATCGCGGAGGCCATCGAAGACAACGCGCGCATCCGTACCACGGCGGACTTCCGCGAGGGGGTTGCGTCATTTCTCGAGAAGCGCAAGCCGGTGTGGAGCGGGAAATGAATTCGAATCATCCCCAGGCGGTCAATGAAACCCGGCTGCGTGTGCGTTATGCGGAGACCGATCAGATGGGGGTAGTCTACCATTCCAATCATTTCATCTGGTTTGAGGTGGGACGCGTTGAATTGTTGCGGCAGTTGGGCTTTTCCTATCGCGACATGGAAAGTAAAGACGGACGCTTCATCGCCGTTGCCGAGGCCAAGTGCCGGTATCGTGCCCCGGTGCGCTATGACGAAGAGGTTGTAGTGCGTACGCAACTGTTGAACGTGCGCGATTCGGTGGTCCACTTTGGTTATGAATTGCGGCGGGTGGAAGACGGAGCGCTGCTGGCGGAGGGGGAGACCACGCATATCGTCACCGATGCGGATATGAAGATTGCCGCGCTGCCGGATAAGTATTTGAAGGCATTTCGCTCCGCTGTTGGAAAACAGGATGGGAAACTCTCTTGAACGCACTTCACATTAACGGTAACGACCTTACTTTGGAAGCGGTGCGCGAAGTCGCTGCCGAACGCCGCCCTGTGCTGCTGTCGGCCGATGCGCGTGAGGGCGTGGATCGGGCGCGCGCGGTGGTTGACGAAATTGTGGCGAGTAACAAACTTGCTTATGCGATCACCACCGGCGTGGGCAAGCTCAGCGATGTGCGCATCGCCGGCGCCCAGATTCGCGAACTGCAGGTCAACCTGGTGCGCTCGCACGCCGCAGGTGTTGGCGAGCCGCTTTCCGTCGCGGAAACCCGCGCCATGATGCTTCTGCGCGCCAATTCCCTTGCCAAGGGATTCTCCGGCGTGCGCGGAGTCGTCATCGACACGCTGTGTGAAATGCTGAACCGCGGCGTCACGCCTTTTGTGCCTTCGCAGGGGAGCGTGGGCGCGAGCGGCGATCTGGCTCCCCTGGCGCATCTGGCGCTGGCGTTGATCGGCGAGGGCGAATGCGTCGACCCAACGGGTGCGCGCATCCCCAGCGGCGATGCGTTGAAGCGGGCGCAGACCAAGCCGCTGGTGCTGGAAGCGAAGGAATCCATTTCGCTCATCAACGGAACGCAGGGCATGCTCGCTGTCGGCACGCTGTCACTGCTGGCAGCGGAGACGCTGGTGGATTCCGCCGACGTGTTGGGCGGGCTCTGTTGCGACGCCTTGAAAGGCACCGACGCGGCCTTCGATGAACGCATCCACAAAGCGCGTCCCCACAGCGGACAAATGAAAACGGCTGCGAATCTGCGCAAGATGCTCGAAGGCAGCCAGATTCGCGAGTCGCACCGAGAGTGCGGCCGCGTGCAGGACGCTTATTCACTGCGCTGCATTCCGCAGGTGCATGGCGCGGTCCGCGATACGCTGGCACACTGCCGCGAGGTGTTTGAGATCGAGGCCAACTCCGCGGTGGATAATCCACTGGTATTCATCACGGACGCCAGGAATTTCAGAGGGGATGTGATCTCGGGAGGAAATTTCCACGGCGAGCCGCTGGCGTTTGCTTTGGATTTTCTGGCCATCGCCCTGAGCGCACTCGCCGGTATCAGCGAGCGCCGCATCGAGCGTCTGGTGAATCCCGCGCTCAGCGAGGGTTTGCCGCCGTTCCTGGCGCAAGGCGCGGGACTGAATTCAGGCTTCATGATGCCGCAGGTCACGGCGGCGGCGCTGGTCAGCGAGAACAAAGTGCTGGCTCATCCCGCATCGGTGGATTCGATTACGACCTCGGGAAACAAGGAAGACTACGTCTCCATGGGCATGACAGCGGCGATCAAGCTGAAGCGCATTGTCGAGAACACGCGCAACGTGCTGGCCATTGAGGCCATGGCCGTGGCCCAGGCGATCGACTTCTTGGCGCCGCTGAAAACCTCGAAGCGCGGACAGGCCGCGCACGCGGCGATCCGGTCGGTTTGTCCCACGATGGAGAAAGACCGCGTCATGTACAAAGACTTCGCGCGGCTTGCGGGGCTGATCGCCAGCGGCAGGCTGGCGGAGATTGTACCGTGAGTACCCAACAAAGCGGGATTGGACCATCCCCGGGTAGCAATAACGCCTTCGTTTCGTCGTCAGCGACGGTCGAGATTTCGTGCTAATATTGCCTCCCTTTGGAGGTCCTTGTGCTTCACGGGCGAACACTCCTGAGATTCGCGCTCGTACTTTTCTCCGTCGCAGCTCAAGGCCAGAACAGCGCGAACTGTCACCGACACACCTTGATCGTCGGAGCATTGGACACGGCGGGGCTTCCTATCGAGGGAGTGGCTGCCGCCAGCTTTAAAGCCACATATCGGGGTCGACCCGTGCACATTCTCTCGTCCGAATTCGTGGAAAGGCCCACGGCAAGAATCGTCGTCCTGCTGGATACAAGCGGAAGCATGCGGGATAGTCGTTTGGACTCTGACCGCAATAAGTGGAAGTCTGCCCGAACGGCGGCGACTGAGTTGGTATCGTCGGCCCCTCCCCGGATGCAAATCGCTGTCTTCACCTTTGCAAACAAAGCTGAGAAAAGGTTTGAACTTGCAAGCGAGCACAAAGTGATAGAGGAGTGGCTGCGCGCTCCCTCTACTCAAGACATTTCAAAGTTGAAAGGCAAAACCGCGCTGTACAACGCGATCCTAGAAGCGCTGAAGGAGTTGGAGCCAGCGCAACTAGGGGACGCGATTTACGTGATCACTGACGGAGGGGAGAATGCCAGCGCGGAATCGAAGTCCCGCATTGGGCTTGCCTTGCAGGCGTCCGGAGTCCGGCTGTTCGTATTCCTTCTGAACGGACCCACGTTGAACCCCGCCGAAGATGCGGACCGTCTGGACGTGCACGATCTCGCGCTTGGGTCGGGCGGTTTCGGCACGAACGTGGGACCCTATTCCATTACAGCGAGGATGCACGGATCCTACGACTACGATGACAATGTGGTCGCGCGAATCCGGGCTTGGACGCAGGTTCTCGAAGCTGAGATCGGTAACTTCTACGTCCTTCAGGTCGAAACTCCGGAAACGTCTTCCAAGGCAGGAAAGTGGACGTTAGAGGTAGTAGATGCCCAAGGGCGAAAGAGGAAGGACGTCACCGTGGTTTATCCGCAACCATTGGCCGGATGCGAAACACAGCCAGCCCACAGATAGCGAGCGGTCGGAGCCTATTCTGCGCTAGGCTGTCTTTACAGCGCTCCCATCCAATCCCAACTTGCCAGCGATCCCCTGCAGCGCCTCGATGCAGAAGGCGATGTGCTCGTCCAAGTCCACGCCCAGGGCGGCGGCGCCGGTGATGATGTCGTCGCGGTTCACTTTGCGGGCGAAGGCTTTGTCTTTCATCCGCTTTCGTACCGACTTCGCGTCCACCTCGGCCAGCGACTTGCCCGGCTTGATCAGGGCTACGGCGGTAATGAATCCGGCGAGCTCGTCGCAGGCGAAGAGAGCTTTTTCCATGGGCGTGTCGCGCGTGACGCCGGTATATTCGGCGTGCGACATGACGGCTCGGGTGATCACCTCAGGCCAGCCGCGCTCCTTAAGAATCTCGTTGCCCTTATAAGGATGGTCGTCGAGGCTGGGATACTTCTCATAGTCGAAGTCGTGGATAAGTCCGACAATGCCCCACAGGTCTTCTTCCGATATCCCAAGCGCTGACGCCTCCGCGTTTCCGGAACCATCCGCAAACTTGCGGGAGCAGGCACGCATACACGCCTCAACTGCCAGCGCGTGCTTGCGCAAACTTTCCGACTGGGTGAACTCAGTTAGTAAACACCACGCGGTCTCGCGATCAATCATGCTTTTGCCCTGTCCTCTGCGGGATTTCGCCGCTTACTTTCGGTTTTCGCCGGCAAGACTTACGGCTTTATGCATTTTACCCTTGACTTCCACAGGCCTTGTACCTCAGATTGGCTCTGCGGTCGGAACCTCTCCCCCAATTTGTCAGGTTCCCTTATTTGCAAGTGAAGTAAGGAGTAGCCCCGCTCTGGCACTCCCACAACCCGATGGCCACGACTCTTGCCCCGGTAGATTCAAGGGAAGTCGTCCGTTGCGATCATTGCCTGCTGGTTCAATTCCGTACGGTGAATAACAATTGCCGGCGCTGCCACTCGTCCCTGGACGAGGAACCCGAGCCCGAGCCGGTGATGGTCGCGCCGCCGGTGATGATGCCCATGCCTGGCAACGGCCGTGGACACCTGAACCTGGCAACGTCGATCCGCTCGCTGCGTTTGCGCAGCGGGTTGAGCCAGCGGCAACTGGCGGGACGCATGTCCGTACCGCGGACGTACGTTTCGAAGATCGAGAACGAGAAAGCCACGCCCACGCTGTCATCCCTGGAACGGCTGGCGCGAGCATTGGAGGTAACCGTGCCAGAACTGCTCAGTGGCGGAGAAAAGAGCCGCCAGGACGAAATCGGCGAGCTGATGAAAGATCAGTTTATCGCGGAAATCTTGCCGTTTGTTTCGCAATTGAACGGGATGCAGATGTCGAGCGTCCTGACTCAGTTGCGGGATTTGACAGTGCGGCCGAGACGGACGGCGTAGCTATGTGCGACTGGAGATCCTTCGCCGCAAAAGGCGCGGCTCAGGATTTCGGCACGGGGCTCCCGCTTCGCTCACCGCGCGTAAACGCCTCAATTTTATCCGGGCAACCAGCCAACTCAATGCCGGGACCAATCTTGGTCCCGGCTTTTTTGTGGCTCCGTGGCCCGTGAATCCCAAATAGATCGACCGACATCTATCCAGCATGAACATGGAAGAAGTTGGGAATGTTTTTTCTGCCCCGCCTGCCCACCCGGCATCTGTGAATGAATCGGAAGCCAACAGATGGGAAAAGGAGTCGCAGCGCGCACCGTCCGTAAGTCCCACCGCCGACGATTCGCTGCTCGATGCCTATTCTCGCGCAGTCACGGGCGCGGTGGAGCGTGTCAGTCCTTCTGTCGTGAACATTGAAGTGCATCAGGCCGCTGGCCGTACCCGCTCGGGCGAGCCGCGGGAAAGGCGGGGCGGAGGCTCGGGGTTCGTATTCACTCCCGATGGCCTGATTCTCACCAACAGCCACGTGGTGCATGATGCGCGCCGCATGGAGGTGACTCTGGCCGACGGCCGCCGCATGCCGGCCAGTGCGATCGGGGACGATCCGGCAAGCGACCTTGCTGTGATTCGCATTAACGAAGCGCGGGTGGACGAGCCCGGCCTCACAGCGGCTGCCCTCGGTGACTCGCAACAGCTTCGCGTGGGACAACTTGTCGTCGCGCTCGGCAGTCCGTATGGATTTCAGTCCACGGTGACTGCGGGCGTGGTGAGTGCGCTGGGGAGATCGCTGCGGTCGTATTCTGGGCGGCTGATCGACGACGTCATCCAGACCGACGCCGCACTGAACCCGGGCAACTCCGGCGGGCCGCTGGTTGATTCCGCAGGACGCGTGGTCGGGGTGAACACCGCGACCATTCTGCCGGCGCAGGGAATCTGTTTTGCCATCGGCATCAATACGGCGAAGTTCGTGGCCAGCCGCCTGCTGCGCGATGGACGCATCCGCCGCAGCTATATCGGAGTCTCGGCGCAGACGGTGCCGGTGCATCGGCGCGTGGTGCGCTTCTATGATCTGGCGAAAGAGTCGGGCGCGCTCGTGTTGTCGGTTGAGGAGAATAGTCCGGCGAAGCGGGCGGGGCTGCGGGATGGCGACATCGTCGTCGCGCTGGAAAGCCATCCTGTGGCGGGGGTGGACGACCTGCACCGCGTGCTGGCCGACATTCGCGCGGGCGCGGGTTGCTCGCTGACGGTGTTGCGGCACACGGAGAAGCTGGAGTTGAAGATTGTGCCGGAGGAAGCAAAGTAAGGCCCAAATCAATTCGTCCTAGATTCCCTGGGGATTCCCAGAGGGCCACCGCCGCCGCATCCGGTGATCAGGGGCGTACATGAGAATTCAACGGTTCTTGTCCGGGCCCTCTCTTGGACTCGCTCGATGCCACGCATCACGAGGAGACCGTTAGCTCGACCGTCGGAGAGAGACCCGGTTGCAGTGACGGAGTAAATGTAGTGAGTCTTCAATTGCAGTTCCGCTCGCCACGTCTGTTGACGTCCTTTGACCGTCAAGGTCGTGCTGCTCACCGGCTTTTCGGTGTACTGGTCAGGGAAGGCCACCTTCCCGAGAAGTGACCCCGAGAAGGAGATAAGTTTGCCTTCAAGTGACAATCGAGATATATCTCTCACGCGCATTAAATCTTCGATGTCATATGACCCCCTCGCAGTCAGGATTGCGCGCGTCATAATTTGGCACCAGACATCGTAATACGCAAAAGCTGGCTCACCACTACTGAAGAAACCACTCGGGTACAAGGGATCGAGAGGGTGTGTTTTGCACTCACGAAAGCATGGTGGGTGAACACTACCTTTTCGGACGTACTCGAGAAGCTCCTGCGTCACATAGTTCCAGGAGGTGTTTGGCTCAAGTGAAATATCGAAGCCCTGCTCCTTCCTGAGTCCATCTTCTTGCCGGAACTGATCTTTTAACAACGCGTGGGCGTGGAAGTACTCGCTTGGAGAAAGCTGGACAAACAGTTGCCTGATGCGCTCCGCATTCTTGTAATCGACCATGAAGAAGGCTATTCGCGACCTTGCGAGCCGAATCGATTCCGCGGCGCACTCTGCTTCCCAGGACTGCTTGTACGCGCTTATCTCTGAGGGCTTCAACCTCGCCGTCAACGAGGGAGGGGCCGTCGCTTTGTCATGGTGCGAGAGGCACAGTACCGCAAGATTGGTCTGCTCGTTGTTCGAGTTGTTGCCATCAATATGGTGGATTTGCACGTCGATTCGCTGACAGATGCAGCATGCATGTCTGTTTGCGAGCAGGACGGTCGTTCTTAAAGAGTCGGGAATCGCAGTTCTCATCGATAGAGGCGCGAAACTCTCCTTCTAGTGCGCCAAGCCACAGAGTATCAAGTTTAACCGCTATCCTCACCCTTGAAGACGTTCGCTGGTGCGGTCCATAAGTCCCCTTCCAGTCATTGCAAGCCTTCTCCCTGCCGTGTTAGCCTCAATCCGAAGGGGATCACTTTGCAGCACAAAGTTCCCGCCGGGCTGGATCGCAAGGAAGCCGAAATCTACCGGCAATTCGATCCAGAGCGGCTCCCAAAACACATCGCCATAATCATGGACGGCAACGGGCGCTGGGCGAAACGGCGTCACATGCCGCGCGTGGCCGGACACCGCGCCGGGGTGGCTGCGGTGCGTTCGACGGTGGAGACGGCGGCGCGCATTGGCATTCATGCGCTCACGCTTTATGCTTTCTCGGAAGAGAACTGGAAGAAGCGGCCGAAGAGCGAAGTCGACTTCCTGATGCGCCTGCTGAGCCGCTATCTGAAGGCGGAAGTTCCCACGCTGAATAAGAACAATATCCGCCTGGAATATATTGGCCGGCAGCAGCAGCTACCGGAGGACGTGCAGGAGCGCATGGAATGGGCGCGCGCGAGTACGTCGCACAATACTGGTACGGTGCTGACTCTGGCGCTGAACTACAGCGCGCGCAGCGAACTGGTCGACGCGTTCCGCTCCATGGTCCATGCGGCTTCGCAGAATGGCGGCATCGAGCATTTGCATATTGATGAGGAGACGGTCGGCGAACATCTTTACACGCGGCACCTCCCCGATCCGGATCTGGTGGTGCGCACCTCGGGCGAGATGCGACTGAGCAATTTCTTACTCTGGCAGTTGGCTTATGCTGAGATCTATGTCACGCCAACTCTGTGGCCTGATTTCCGCGGTGTGCATCTGCTGGAAGCGATTGCCGAGTATCAGAAGCGGGAGCGGCGCTACGGCGGGCTGAACCACGGGGATGCGCATGCGAACAGCGAGCCACCGAAGGCGCACAAGTAAACTCTCTGCTTAAGTGGACAGTGCAACAGCAGGTTCCTCACCGGGCTTTCCGCCCGATTCGGAATGACAAGAGTTAGGTAAGATAGACGCACCTTGCTGAAGCGCATCGCGACCGCAGCCGTCCTGATTCCGATTGTGATGTTGCTGGTGCTGCGCGCGCCTGTGCCAGTGTTGGCAGTGTTTACGGCAGCCGTAGCACTCGTCACAATGCAGGAATTTCTTAAGCTCACTGAATCCTACGGTGTGTTGCCGCTGCGCTTACCAACCTACGTTTTCGCAGGATTGTTGTTCCTGCTGCTGGCGGTCACTGCTGCCGAAACGCCGCAAGTCTCTGCTCTGAAGTTCGTTCTCGGGGTGGGCTTTGCCTCCGCCATCGCTCCATTTATTTTTCTGACGATCGCTATGCGCCGGGCGCAGTTGAGCGGTGCGTATCCGGCAGCCGCAGCCTCGTCGTTCGCCTTCGCCTACATCGCCCTGCCCCTGGCGATGCTGGTGCAACTTCGCCAGCAATGGGCTGGAGCGTTCTCGTTACTCTATCTGCTTCTGGTGGTCTGGGCGGGAGACATTTTCGCTTACTTCGTAGGCCGCTCTGTGGGACGGCATCTGATGGCGCCGCGCATCAGTCCAAAGAAGACGTGGGAAGGCGCCGCCGCGTCGCTAGCCGCGAGCCTCGTGGTCGGCAGCCTGCTCTTCACTTACGCCCTGCAGATCAGTTCGCTCCTGCTGCGTGTGGGACTGATCCAGCGCCGCGACGGCCTGTTCGGACTGGAGAAGCCGGAACTGTGGCCCATTATCCTGCTGACAGTGGTGCTGAATATCGCCGCACAACTTGGCGATCTGGTGGAGTCTCTCATCAAACGCGGGGCTGGCGTAAAGGATTCAGGCACGATTCTTCCTGGCCACGGCGGCATGCTCGACAGAATCGACGCGCTGCTCTTTGCTGCTCCGGTACTATGGTTCTACGCAGCCTGGCGCGTGATGCAGTAGATGGTTTCGCAATGGTAGAATTACCTCAATATCCTCCCCTCAAATCACTTCACCCGGATAAGTCTCTGAACCCAGCCAAACTTGCACAGATGGAGCGCCTTTCGACTGAAACTCTATGTGTCTCGCTATTGCCGGGATCGGAAGGTTGTCTGAAAACGCGGCCGGATGGAACTATACTGGATGGACATCATCGAATCTACGTTCTTCGCCAGCGAAGCGTGGATGTTGACGGTCTTCCTCGGGACATCGTCGTCAAAGATGTTGTGAAGGATCAAGATTAAAGATGCACAAGGAACTCTATTGGATCGGTGGACCATGGCCCGGAAAGCTGGCCGTGGGTCCGCGTCCGCGCGGCGGCGACTGGCTGAAGGATGATGTCGCCAAATGGAAACGAGCGGACGTAGATGCTGTGCTCTCACTGCTGACGGCGGAAGAGGAACGAGATTTGGATCTCCGCGGGGAAGCGGGTGAAGTCAGAACTCAAGAGATGCAGTTCACTTCGTTTCCGATTCCAGACCGCCAGGTTCCCAGGTCAGAAGCGAAGTTGGCCGAAGTTTTGGAGAGAATTGCTCGCGATCTGTCCACAGGCAAGAATGTGCTCGTCCACTGCCGGCAGGGAATCGGGCGCAGCGGGCTGGTCGCTGCTTGTCTGCTGGTGAAGAAAGGAATGAGCCCCGGAGCGGCGGTCGAGTCGGTCTCGGTGGCGCGCGGCTTGCCGGTGCCGGAGACAACAGAGCAACGGGACTGGATTGATCATTACGCCGTGGCTTTGACCGGAACGAAATGATGGAATCTAGATCGTTTTGCGAATGATTATGAAGCGCATTTCAATCTTGGGATCGACCGGCTCGATCGGCCGGAGCACGCTGAGCGTGGCGGAGTCCTATCCGGAACGCTTCCAGATCGTCGCGCTGGCTGCGGGCAGCAATCTGGAAGCCGCCTTCGAGCAGGCGAGGCGCTGGCAGCCGCGCGTGCTTTCGATCGCGGCCGAGCCGGATGCCGATGTACTGCGTGCGCGGCTGAAGCAAGCCGGCCTAAGCGACATTGACGTGGTTTATGGATCGGCAGGAGCGGTGAAGGTCGCGACACATCCTGAGGCCGACTTCGTAGTGAGCGCCATCGTGGGCGTAGCCGGACTTGAGGCCACTTACGAGGCGGTGAAGGCGGGAAAGACTGTCGGCGTGGCCAATAAAGAATGTCTGGTCGCTGCGGGCGAGTTGATTACGGCCGAGGCACGCCGTCAGGGCAAGCCGCTGCTACCGATCGACAGCGAACACAACGCCGTCCACCAGTGCCTGCGGGGCGGACGGATGGAGGAAGTGGAACGCATCTGGCTAACCGCCTCAGGCGGGCCATTTCTGAACACGCCTCGCTCGGAGTTCAGCTCCATCACGGTGGAGCAGGCGCTCAATCATCCCACCTGGAAGATGGGCAAGCGCATCACTATCGATTCGGCGACGCTAATGAACAAGGGCTTCGAAGTGATTGAGGCCTGCAGATTGTTTGACATACCGGCGACGAAAGTGGAAGTGCTGGTGCATCCGCAGTCCACGATTCATTCCATGGTGGAGTTTGTGGATGGCAGCATACTTGCTCAGTTTTCGGTGACCGACATGCGGCTTCCGATTCTGTACGCTCTAACATATCCCGAGCGGATTCAGTCGGATATGCGCTTCCCGGTGGGTAACCTGCGTCATCTGGACTTCAGTCCTCCTGACATGAAAAAATTCCCTTGTCTCCGTCTGGCGTACGAGGCGGCGGAGGCGGGAGGGGCAAAGACGGTGGCGCTGAATGCCGCCGATGAAGTCGCGGTAGCCGCATTTCTCGAAGGCGGCATCGGTTTCGATCAGATTCCACGGATCATCGAAGACACGGTTTCGGCATCTAATTCAGGGAAAATGGAATCGATAGCAAAGGTGCTTGAAGCCGACGCCGAAGCGCGGCGATATGCTCAAGAGCGGGTCTTCAGGGTAAAGAACACAGAACGGCCACGGGCAACATCTTTCATCTAGCATCCAGGTTTTGGAATTTAACAATGGAGTTTACATATATCTGTTATGCCTGACTTTCTCACATCGCTGATTGCGGTAGTTGTCATTCTGGGCTTCATGATCCTCATCCATGAGTTTGGCCACTATGCCGTGGCCAAGTGGCTGGGGGTAAGGATCGAAGTCTTCTCCATCGGGTTCGGCAAGCGCCTGCTCGGCTTCCGCAAGGGAGACACGGATTACCGCATCAGCGCCATTCCTCTGGGCGGCTACGTTAAGATGAGCGGCGAGAACCCGATGGACGATCGCACCGGCGATCCTGCCGAGTTCATGTCGCACCCGCGCTGGCACCGCTTCCTGATCGCGATCGCCGGGCCGGCCATGAACATCATGCTGGCGATTTTTCTGCTGGTTTGCGTCTTCATGGTGCACTACGAGTATCCGGCGGTATACGACGAGCCCACAGTGATCGGCTGGGTTATGCAGGGCACCGCGGCAGCCAAGGCCGGACTGCAACCGGGTGACCGCATTGTTGGCATCGCCGGCATCCGGAATCCGACCTGGGAGCAGGTCGATACCCGTGAAGCCCTGAGCCCCGGTCAGCCTCTGGAGGTTTCGGTTGAGCGCGACGGACAAGTCGTGAATAAGACGATCACACCCGAGCCCGCCGGTATCGACCAGATCGGGTTTGCCGGCTGGTCGCCCAAGGAACCCTGCGTCTGCGTGACGGAGGTGACTCCGGGCATGCCTGCGGAGAAGGCCGGATTGCGCGAGGGCGACGAGATTCTCTCCGTGGAAGGCAAGCCCGTGCCCGCGCTGGCTGCCATGGTGGAAATACTGGAGACGACGCAGGATAAGCCGATCTCTATCACCGTGCGCCGCGGACCGGAAACCAAGACCTTCAACGTGCAGCCAGTTCTCGCGGAAAAAAGATTTCGCATCGGCGTCGGCAGTATGCCCATGAAGGTGACCACTCTTTCGTTCCCAGCCGCGCTGCGCCGTTCGTTGGAAGAGAACAAGAAGGCTTCGCTGCTGATTCTTGAGCTGGTGCAAAAGATGGTGCGGCAGAAGATTTCCATCCGCTCTATCGAGGGTCCAATCCGCATCGGGCAAGCTGCCGGAGAAGCGGCCCGGCGCAAAGGTTGGACGCCACTTCTGCTTCTCACTTCCGCCATCAGTCTGAACCTCGGCGTCTTTAACCTGCTGCCCATCCCCATTCTCGACGGCGGCGTCATCCTGTTTCTTTTGATTGAAGGCCTGATGCGGCGTGACGTCAATCTGCGCATCAAGGAGCGCGTCTATCAGGCCGCATTTGTCTTCCTATTGCTGTTCGCCGTGATGGTCATCTACAACGACCTCAGGAAGACTCTGCCCGGGCTCATGGACCGGCTGCCGTAAGCCTCAGGGTTCAGCGTCAGGATCGGTCCCGCGGCTGGAATCCCGCGGCTGGAATTAAGTACCGCTGCCGAAAGGGTCATCACTAGTCACTCCATTTGGCAGGGCCTGGACAGCGGCTTGGAAGGCAGGCCACGCACTGTTCGCCGGAGCCGATGCGAGCTGGGCATAGAGTTGAGCCAGCGTTCCGGCCGCGCCCAGCGCCACCATTGCTTGAGCGATCTTCACCAGGTTGTAGCCTTGACTCATCATCCAGGATAAGAAAGCCATCCCGCATCCCGTGCTGTCGGCATTCTGATCGGTCGAGTCGGTTTTGTCCACGAAGTCGGACATTCCATCCTGCGCCCAGGTCGGCGCCGTCGCGAAATCGGAGAGCGCGTTGTTGCCGATCTGCGCTGCACACCAGCGAGATAGAGCTTCTCCTGTACTTACTCCGCACAGATTCCCGCCCATGGAACACTCGCTCAACTCAGCTTCAAACAAAGCCGACACTCGCGCCGAGTTGCCGAACGCCGCGCAGACCTCGATTGCGTTTCCCGCGCTGTAGTCACAGCCACCGTGATCGGCACCGCCGGTGCCATCTGTTGCGCCTCCGAGGGCAAAGATAATCACGCTCACGGCTCCACCGGTCGTGCCAAAGATAGCGTCGTTGGCGTTGGCTACGCGATCAGCATCGTTCACCAGGTCTTGTGCATTCTGCAACGCTGGAGCGCCGAGGGTGGGGTCGACGTAGACCGTGACGCGCCCGCTGGGGCTGGTGCCTGCAAATTGGGACGTCCCCTGATAACTCGGCCACAGCGGTGCCTGCGGACCGGCGGTGCGCACAGCGCGCTGCGATCGGACACGTGAAGTTGCCTGGATACGATGATGCTGCATGGGAATCTCCTTTTCAGGGTACGGCGAGAAATTCAGGTCTGATGTTACAAAATTCTATTCCATGTCTCTACGTCGCATTTCTCATTTAAAATCGACGCCCGCTAACTGAGAATCTCTGGGCGCTCGTTCTGGGGAGTCATCAGACCATCGTTCCCCATGCTAAAATAGAGGTTCCCATGCCTACGATTCCACGCAGGAAGACCGTGACCGCCGTCGTCGGCGGTGTGCGCGTCGGCTCGGATGCACCGGTTGTGGTGCAGTCGATGACCAATACCGACACCGCGGACGTGCCTTCGACCGTGCAGCAGTGCGCGGCGCTTGCCCGCGCCGGGTCGGAACTAGTGCGCGTCACCGTCAACAACGAAGAGGCGGCCGCCGCCGTTCCCCGCATCGTCGAGGAACTCGATAAGCAGGGCGTGCGGGTGCCCATCATTGGCGACTTCCATTACAACGGCCACGTGCTGCTCACCAAATATCCCGAGTGTGCCCGCGATCTCGCTAAGTACCGCATCAATCCAGGAAACGCCAGCATTGGACGCACCGGCGACTCGAATTTTCGCACCATGATCGAAGTGGCGGTGAAGTATCAGAAACCGGTGCGCATCGGCGTGAACTGGGGCTCGCTCGATCAGGCGCTGCTCACCCGCATGATGGATGAGAACTCCGCGCTCGCCGACCCGAAAGACGCCCGTGAAGTCACCATGGAGGCGATGGTAGTGAGCGCGCTGAACTCGGCCGCGCTGGCGGAGAAGTTCGGCCTGCGCGCCGACCAGATCATCCTGAGCGCGAAAGTCAGCGGCGTGCAGGACCTGATCGACGTCTACCGCTCGCTGGCCGCGCGCTGCAACTATCCTCTGCACCTCGGCCTGACCGAAGCGGGCATGGGGGCGAAGGGCGTGGTGGCGTCGAGCGCTGCCATGGGCGTAGTGCTTCAGGAAGGCATTGGCGACACCATCCGAGTCTCGCTGACTCCGGCGCCCGGTGGCGATCGCACGGAAGAAGTCCGGGTGGGCCAGCAGATTCTGCAATCCATGGGCATTCGCAGCTTCACTCCGCAAGTCACGGCATGCCCCGGCTGCGGACGAACGACCAGCACATTCTTCCAGGAAATGGCCGAGCGGATTCAGACCTACCTGCGGGAGCAAATGCCCAGTTGGAAGGTCCGCTACGTGGGCGTGGAAGAAATGAAGCTCGCCGTGATGGGCTGCGTGGTCAACGGCCCCGGGGAGTCGAAGCACGCCAATATCGGGATTTCCCTGCCGGGAACGTTCGAAGAGCCGAAGGCCCCGGTGTACGTGGATGGACGCCTGTTCACCACGCTCAAGGGCGATCGCATCGTTGCCGAGTTCATCGGAATCCTCGATGAATATGTCGACTCACACTACGCGGTCCGAG
>Ga0210400_10003048_pt1 | contig 14978 bp, 7 predicted proteins | sample IncBWH26MmetaG_FD_155456 | JGI IMG/M metagenome (GOLD analysis project Ga0210400, IMG submission 155456) | Forest soil microbial communities from Barre Woods Harvard Forest LTER site, Petersham, Massachusetts, United States - Inc-BW-H-26-M | ecosystem: Environmental > Terrestrial > Soil >... | reverse complement strand
AAACAGACCTACCTTTTTCGGCAGCGAATCGGGGCGCGGGCTCGCCTGTAGCCGATGGCCGAACCATGCCTCGCAGAACCATGCCCCGGAGAACAAGGCCCTGCGGAACGCCCGCGGCTTTACCCTATTGGAGATGATGATCGTGATCATCATCATCATCATCCTGATGGCGATCGCGATTCCCAATTACAACCGCACGGTCATTCAGTCGCGCGAGTCCGTTCTGCGATCCAATCTGAGCACTTTGCGCAGCGTCATCTCGCAGTACACCCTCGATAAGCAGAAAGCCCCGCAATCGCTCGACGATCTGGTCCAGGCGGGCTACCTGCGCCAGATTCCCGTGGATCCCGTGACCAAGGAAACCAACTGGGAAGTGAAAGAGGAAGATGTGCTAATGGCCGTGGACCAGCAGGAACCTGGCATCGACGACGTGCACTCCGCCTCAAGCGGCACCGCCAGCGACGGCACGGCCTATAACACCTGGTGATCGCCTGCATGGTCCCGGATTCCGCATTGCACCCGCCCTACTCGACCAACTAACATCTTATTCATGCCCGTCGAAACCGAAATCAAGGCCCCGGCGTCGATTCGCGCGCCGCGCGGCAACTCCATCACCTGCAAAGGCTGGCAACAGGAAGCCGCCATGCGCATGCTGATGAACAATCTGGACGAGGAAGTCGCCGAGCGCCCGCAGGATCTTGTCGTCTACGGCGGAACCGGCCGCGCCGCGCGGAGTTGGGAAGCCTACCGCGCCATCGTCGAGAGCCTGAGGGAGCTCGACAACGACGAGACTCTGCTCGTGCAGTCAGGCAAGCCCGTGGGAGTGTTCAAGACCCACGATCATGCGCCGCGGGTGCTGATCGCGAACTCGAATCTTGTCGGCCATTGGTCGAACTGGGAACAATTCAACGAACTGGAACGCGCCGGCCTGATGATGTACGGGCAGATGACCGCCGGTTCGTGGATTTACATCGGCTCGCAGGGAATCGTACAGGGCACGTTTGAAACTTTTTCGGCGGCGGGAGAAAAGCATTTCGGCGGCGACCTCGCCGGCAAACTGATCGTCAGCGGCGGTATGGGCGGCATGGGCGGAGCTCAGCCGCTGGCCGCGACCATGACGGGCGCGGCGTTCCTCGGGATTGATGTCGATCCCGAGCGCATCAAGAAACGCCTGAAGACCGGCTACTGCGACTTCATGGTCACCACGCTCGATGAAGCCTTGCGCATTCTTAAGAATGCGATTCGCAAGAAGGAAAATGTTTCCGTCGGGCTGGTAGGAAATTGCGCCGACATCATTCCGGAAATGGCAGAGCGCGGAGTTGTCCCTGACATTCTGACGGATCAAACGTCGGCGCACGATCCGCTGAACGGCTACGTGCCGAACAGCATGTCACTTGAGCAGGCGCTGGAACTACGCCAGCGCGATCCCAAGGCGTATCAGGAAAAATCCCTCGACGCCATGGCGCGGCACGTGGAAGGCATGTTGCGTCTGCAGAAAATGGGCTCAGTCACGTTCGACTACGGAAATAATATTCGCACCTTCGCGTTTCAGCGTGGCGTGAAGAATGCCTACGATTTTCCTGGGTTTGTGCCAGCCTACATTCGTCCGTTATTTTGCGAAGGCCGCGGACCCTTCCGCTGGGTGGCGCTGTCGGGTGAGCCGTCCGACATTCACGTGACTGACAACCTCGTCTTGGAATTATTTCCTGAGAATCGAATTCTGCGGCGTTGGATCGACCTGGCGCGCAAGCGCATCAAGTTCCAGGGATTGCCGGCGCGCATCTGCTGGCTGGGATACGGCGAACGCGCAGAGTTCGGACTGGCGATGAACGACCTGGTGAAGAGCGGCAAGATCAAAGCGCCGATCGTGATTGGACGCGATCATCTCGATTGCGGTTCGGTGGCGTCACCTTTCCGGGAGACGGAGAGCATGAAAGACGGCTCGGATGCGGTCGCCGACTGGCCGTTGCTCAACGCTTTGCTGAACACGGCGGCGGGCGCGTCATGGGTTTCCATTCATAATGGTGGAGGCGTAGGCATCGGCTACTCACTGCACGCCGGACAGGTCATCGTCGCCGACGGCACCGATGAGATGGCGAAGCGCATCGAACGCGTGCTGACCACGGACCCGGGCATGGGCGTGATCCGCCACGTGGACGCGGGATACGACGAGGCGAAGGAGTTTGCGAAGAAGACCGGTGTGAAAGTGCCGATGGGGATCTGAGCCGGCTCGTCGGGCCGCAGTGCTTATGTAGGGAGGGTCTGGTTGCCCTCACCACCGAAGCTGCTGCTAGACTAAAACACGCGTGAGCACCGCACAACGAAGATCTCAGGCATCCAAAGCCTTGCTGCTGGTGAACATCGACCAGTTGCTCACGCTACAAGCCACCACTGCACCGGGCCCTCGTCGCGGGACACGGTTGAAGGATCTCGGGATCATTAGAGATGGCGCGGTGCTGTGCCTCGGCGGCAAAATCGTCTCGGTCGGCACCAGCAAGGACGCACTGCGAGATCCGTGGCTCAAAAAGAATCGCAGGCACATCACCGAGGTCGACTGCGCCGGCAAAGTCGTTCTGCCTGGGTTCGTCGATTCCCACACTCACCCTGTCTTCGTGAGCCCGCGCCTGGTGGATTTCGAAAAGCGCATCGAAGGCGCTTCGTACGAGGAAATTGCGGCGGCAGGCGGGGCCATTCGATCGAGTCTGGAGGCGGTTCGCAAGGCGGCGAAGAGCGTCTTGGCCGCGAAAGTCCTGGATGTACTGGAAGAAATGGCTGCTCATGGAACGACGACCGTCGAAGCGAAATCGGGGTACGGGCTTACGGTCGAGTCGGAACTGAAGTCGCTAGAAGCAATTCGCGATGCGGCTTCCCGCTGGCCGGGGACTGTGGTCGCTACCCTGCTCGGAGCTCATGTTGTGCCTAAAGAATTTCAAGGTCGCTCACAAAAGTATGTTGAGATCGTCTGTACAGAGATGATTCCCCGCGCCGCGAAGCGGAAGCTCGCACAATTCGTGGACGTATTCTGCGACCAGGGGGCGTTTACTTCCGAGGAAACGGAGCAGATCTTTGCCGCCGCGGAAGAACACGGGGTGAGCGTTCGCGCACACATGGGCCAGCTTTCAGAAACTTCCCTGAAGGCGTTCCTGCGCTTCAATCCGGCATCGTTCGACCACATGGACCACGTGAACGACGACGACATCGAGAAGTTGGCCGCGCGGGATACCGTAGCCACGCTGGTACCGGGAGCAAATTACTTCCTGGGCTTGAAAGAATATCCAAACGCACGCCGCTTGATCGATGCCGGTGTGCCGGTTGCACTGGCCACGGATTACAACCCGGGAACGTCGCCGACGGTCAGTATGCCGATGGCAATGTCGCTGGCCTGCACGCACATGAAGATGTCACCGGCAGAAGCAATCGCCGCGGGCACGATCAACGGAGCGTGGTCACTTCTTCTCGCGAAACATAAGGGCAGCATCGAGGCCGGGAAGGATGCGGATCTGGCGGTGTTTGACGCGAAAGACTATCGCGAGATCCCCTACTGGTTTGGTGCCAATCGTTGTGCGATGACAGTTTTGAATGGAGTGGTTACGTCGCGCCAATGAACTTTCTGGGGACATTGCCCGTATCATGGTGAAATGGAATGGAATGGTGCGCCCCCCTGCAGGGCGCTCGAGAAGTAGACCAGTTCTGATAATAAGGAAACAATCCGATTCAATCTCCTGAGGGAAATTAATGAAGCGAATCTTGGCGGTAATGACTTTTATCGTGCTGACACTCTCACTGGCATCAGCGCAGCGCTTGCCAGAGGTTGCGAGGCCAGAGAATTACAAACTCACTTTCACTCCCGATCTCGAGAAAGCCAAATTTGAGGGCGAGGAAACCATAACGCTGCGGATGCTGAAGTCGAGCTCGGAAATTACGCTGAACGCGGTTGACATCGACTTCCACGATGTGACGATCATCAGCGGCGGCACCACGCAGAAAGCCAAGGTCGCACCCGAGAAGGACAAAGAGATGGTTGTCCTGAGCGTCGAAAAGCCGCTAGCCGCCGGCCCAGCGACCGTGCACATCACATACACGGGAATTCTCAACGACGAAATGCGCGGCCTGTATCTGGGCAAAGACGACAAGGGACGCAAGTACGCCGCCTCGCAGTTTGAAGCCACCGACGCGCGGCGCGCGTTCCCCTCGTTCGATGAGCCCGACTACAAGGCGACGTTTGACATCACGGCGGTCGCCGACAAAGACCTGGTCGCGATCTCAAACCAGAAAATCGTTTCGGATACTGCTGGCCCCGGCGACAAACATACCGTGCGATTCGCGACGACGGCCAAAATGTCGTCCTATCTGGCTGCGCTCGTGGTCGGCAACTTCGAGTACATCGAGGGCGAGGCCGACGGCATTCCGATTCGCGTCTACAGCACTCCGGGAAAGAAGGAAATGGGCAAGTTCGCCTTGGAGTCCGCGGAGTACATTCTCGGCTACTACGACAAATATTTCGCCATCAAGTACCCCTACGGCAAGCTGGACTTGATCGGCCTGCCGGATTTCTCCGCGGGAGCGATGGAGAACACTGGCTGCATTACGTTCCGCGAAGTGATTCTTCTCATCGACGAGAAGCAAGGATCGGTCGGATTGAAGAAGACCATTGCCAGCGTCATTGCACACGAGATGGCACATCAATGGTTCGGCGATCTGGTCACCATGAAGTGGTGGGACGATATCTGGCTGAATGAAGGTTTCGCGACCTGGATGGAAACCAAGCCGGTGCAGAAGTGGAAACCGGAATGGAATTACAATCTCGACGATGTCAGCGGAACCAGCGGAACCTTGAACACCGATTCTCTGGCCAATACGCGGCCCATTCATCAGGCGGCGGAAACTCCGGCGCAGATTCAAGAATTGTTTGACGGAATCGCTTACGGCAAAGCGGCATCCGTGCTGCGCATGCTGGAATCGTATCTGGGCGAGGAAACCTTCCGCGCCGGCGTGAACGCTTATCTGAAAGAACACCAGTACGCCAACTCGACGGCCGACGACTTCTGGGATACGCAGGCTAAAACCTCGAAGAAGCCCGTTGACAAGATCATGCCAACCTGGGTGAAGCAGCCGGGCGCGCCTATCGTCAACGTGAAGGCACAGTGCTCGGGCAATTCGACGAATGTCACGCTGGCGCAGCAGCGATATTATGTCGACCGGTCCAAGTTCGAATCGGCCAACGATCAACTGTGGCAGATTCCGTTATGCCTGAGAGGCTCGGCAACCGGCGACGGCGCGCCAAAGTGCGAACTGATGACCAAGAAGGAAGAAACCTTCACCCTCCCGGGATGCTCGACCTGGGTGCTGGCCAATGCGGGCGCGACTGGCTACTACCGCACCGGCTACGGACCGGACGCGGTTCGAGCGCTCGCGAGCGATGCGGAGACGAAGCTGACTCCGGCGGAGCGGATCGCGCTGCAGGGCGACATCTGGGCGTCAATCCGTGTCGGGCGCGAGCCGGTGGGCGATTTCCTCGCGTTCGCACAGGGTCTTCAGTCCGACCGCAACCGCTCCGTTCTGGAAGACGTTCTTGGACGACTCAATTACATTGGCCAATACCTGGTGAGTAACAGCGATCGCGATTCGTTTCGCACGTGGCTGCGGCAATATCTGGCGCCAGCCATGAAGGAAGTGGGATACGAACCCAAGCCCGGAGAGACAGACGAGCAACGGACATTGCGCGCGCGCCTGTTCGGAGCGCTGGGCCATGACGCCCGCGATCCGGAGGTGCTGGAGCAGGCTCGCAAGATCGCAGACAAAGCATTGGATAATCCGGCATCGGTGGATAGTGAAATGGCCGGCGGCGCCTTCGCACTCGCGGCTTTAAACGGAGACGCGGCGTTTTACGACCGCGTGATGGCGGCGTTGAAGAATCCAAAGTCGCCCGAAGAGTATTACATGTATCTGTTCACGCTGCCCCAGTTCGGCGATAAGAAACTGCAGCAGCGCACGCTCGACTTTGCAATTTCGCCAGACGTGCGTTCGCAGGATGCCTTGCAGGTCATTACCAGCGTGATGGGAAATCCGGACGGCCAGCAACTGGCGTGGGATTTCGTTCGCCAACACTGGCCAGAAATCGAAAAGGCCGGCGGCCCCTTTGCCAGCGCACAGGTGGTGGGAGCGACCAGCGTGTTCTGCGACGTGGAGAAACGCGATCAGGTGACGGAATTCTTTTCCGCACACAAGGTCGCGGCGGCGGAGCGCACCTACAAGCAGTCGATTGAACGCATCAACAACTGCGTCGATCTGAAGTCGCAGCAGGAACCGAAGTTGGCGTCGTGGCTTGGACAGCACGGCATCGCCGGCGGAAAGTAATACGCATTGATGTTCACTTGAGGTTCAGGCGGCCCGGGATATTTCCCGGGCCGTTTTTCCAGAGAAATGTAGAAACCCTCGGGCGCCCTCCAGGCACACCCCATCAGGCTGCCGCGAAAGGCTCGCATGCCCGGCGCAGGGTGGAAGAGTGGCGCTTCTGCGCCGCGCCATGCCTCAAAATCAAGCTGGCTTCGGCCCCGGTGAGCCTCTTCCGTTCCAGCGTAAAACCGAAATTTACTTCGCACCCCCGGCGCGGCGCTGAAGCGCCGCCCTTCCACGGAAATCTATGGCACGACCGGAAGCACCAGATGCGACGGCAGATCGGGCGAGCAATAGACACGCTGGGTCGCGGTCACAAAATCGGACGCCGCAGCCTGGTAAATGCTGGGCACGAACTTCTGCGGGTTGCGGTCGATCACCGGGAACCAGGTCGACTGAATTTGCACCATGATGCGGTGGCCTTTGAGGAATACATGATCGTGATCGCGGAGTGAGATGTTCCATTCCACAGGCTTATTCGGCGTGAGCGGTTGTGGCTTTTCGTAGCCTTTGAGATAGCGGCCGCGGCGGACTTCCATCGCGACCGGAAGTTCATATCCATTTAACGACTGGGCAAATTGGCCGGGCTTCGGGCCATCGTCAGGAGCCCACGCGTTCTTCTGCGCGTCCTGCGGATAAACGTCGATGAGCTTCACCACGAAGTCGCTGTCGCTTCCCGAAGTTGAAGCGAACAAGTTCGCGGCGAGCGGGCCGGTCACGGTGAGATCGTGGTCGAGCGGTGCACTCACGTACGAGAGAACATCTGGACGGCCATCCACGAAGCGCTGGTCGGCGACTTCCCAGGTGCGCCAATCGCCTGCCGGATATGTGGGCGAAATAGGACGCTGGCGATAAGGCACAGGATTCGCGGGATCGGAAACATATTCACGATAGTCATGCGCCATCTTCTCCGCTGCCGCGTCTGGCGCGGTGAACGAGAGCGTCCCATCAGCGTGCAGGTATAGCTTCGTAGGCTTCGCTTCCTTCGGAGGCCAAGCGGCGTAGGTATGCCAGCTATTCGATCCACTTTGAAAAGTACTGGCCTGCCACGCAGGTTTCTCGCCCTGTCCGTGCAGGTAGTAGCGAAAAAACGGAGCCTCAATATTTTCGCGGAATTCGCGGGAGGTTTCGTGCCCACCGAACGGAATGAGGCCGATGCTGTCTCCCTTGCCCCCGGCCCACTCCCCATGAAACCACGGCCCCGCCACCATCAGATTCGTATGCTGCGGATCGCTCTCTTCGGCGTGCCGAAAAATCTGCCACGGGCCCCAGGGGTCTTCCTGATCCCAAAATCCCGCAACGTTCAAATTAGGCACGGTTGACGCGTGAAGCTGGCTGACCCATGCTTCCTTCTTCCAGAACTCGTCATAGTCGGGATGTTCGACGCTGGAATTCCAATAAGGAATGGAGCCGTGCAAATATTTCGTATTGATGTTCGAGAGCGGCCCCAGGTCGAGATACCACTGATAGGTGTCGTAGGTTTCGAAATCAAAATGCGTGTTCTTGTTTTTATCGGACTGCTCCATGACGGCATATTCAAAGTCGTAACTCTCACGCAGCGCGCCGAAGCGGTGGTCGTCGTCGTTCATCCACTGGTCCACGGGCGAGGCCTGCTCGCTGATTGCCATCAGAGCCGGATGGGGATGAAGCAGGGTGAGCGCGGTGGTCAGTCCATCGTAGGAAACACCGTACATTCCGACCTTGCCGTTGTTGTTGGGAACATTTTTCACCAGCCATTCGATCGAATCGTAGGCGTCAGTGGTTTCGTTGGTGGCTTTCGGATCTTTCAGGTCGACCCATGAAGAAAGGTTGAAGACCCCCTCAGACTTGAAGCGCCCCCGCAGGTTCTGGATGACGAAGATGTAGCCATCCTGCGCAAGTTCCTTGAGCGAAGAAGGCATCTGCTCGGGTGGCTTCTCGGGGACACCATAGGGCGTACGGCGAAACAGAATCGGCAGCGGACCGGTCCGATCAACCGGGGTGAGGATCACCGTCTGAAGGTGAACTCCATCGCGCACCGGAATCATAACTTCCTGCAGCGTGAACAGCGGTTTCGCCGGAGCCGGCGGCGAAGACTGCTGCGCAGGAGCGGAGGCAACAATCCATGTCATAGCCGACAAGCAAAGAGCAAGACGTCGTTTGGATGAGCGCACCAGTATTCCTCCGGACAGCCAGGTTGAGATCAATGTGTGTTCCAACGAAACGAGGCGAAGTATATCAATCCGCGGCGGCGGTGCGAAACTAGAGTGCCCGTGCAAGACTCGCCGTTTCGAACTGCGGAACGATCAGAAAAGGCGCCCCATCGAGAAGTTGATTCTGCTTTGTCCCGTCGGGCTGACGCTCGCGGCCAGTGCCAGGGGCCCGACGATGGTGTCGGCGATCACTCCCAGGTTGAATGTGCCGCGCACCGCGACCGGTCCGGGATTGAGCATCGCGGTGCCGAAGGCCGTGCCCGCCTCATACCAGCCACCCCAGTAGATTTTGCCGCCGACCAGCGCGGGCAGGCGGTAAAATTCGCGGCGGAATCCGAGCGACGAGTAGGCGTAGTGATTGCCGAGAAATTCTTGCGGAAGGTACGCGCCCAATCGAAACGGTCCGCCCAGCGCGAACACCTGAAACGGGCCGGCGGATCCGCGGAACGTGGTTCCTCCGGAGATGTCGAAGAAGAGCGATGTCTTGGGCCCGACAGGGAGAAAATTCGACGTCTGCACATCGAGTTGCCCGATGGGATGCACCTGTCCGGGGCTCTGCAACACGCGTGAAAGCGTGACAACAGTGCGCATACCAATCGAGGGCACGGAGGGGTTGTCTTGTCCATCCCACACGTAGCGGGCGCGGAATTCTCCGGTGTTGCCGTTGACGATGGGCAAACCTGCGGCTCCAATCAGCGGACTCAGTTTCCCGTCGAAGATTTCATAGCCGACACGCAGTTCGCTGCGGCGGCCAGAGTCGTAGCCGATATCGAATCCGCCACCTTCGCGTTCATCGCCAAAGACGGCAACGCGCGTCAAGCCGGTAAAAGAGTTGCGGGCAAACTTCGAGGCAAAGGCGTACGGGGAAACAAAAAATGGCGACTGCCCCAAAGGCTGGTAGAACTCGGTCGCCGCCAGGTTGCTGGAGCCAAAAAGAAGATCGTTGCGCCACTCGCCGCCATGGTGAGCGATATCCATAAAGGTCACACGCGCGCCCGCGGAAAAGTCGGAGGCCGCAACACCGGAAACGCCTACATTCACGGCGAGGTCCACGAAGGGCGGTCCATAGGGCTTATCGTGCGTCGTGATGCGCAGGGCAGGAACTCCGTTCTGCGTGAAGCCCTCGTAGCCCAGACGATCGAACTGGCCTTCTCCGGCGATACGCGTGAGTTGAGTGTCGAGTTTGTCAAGATCGAGCGGTCCGCGCAGTTCCTCGCTCAGCTGTTGTTGGATGCGGCTGTCGGTGTCAGAATCGGCACCGGTAACTTCGACAGAATCAATCTTCGCGGGCTGCCGATGCTTGCGCGCGGTGCGGGCCGCCAGATACTTCTCCCACTCCGCGGGATCGGGAATTGCGTATGGCAGTAGAGCAGCCGACTGGCTTGCCGCGCTCTTGTATCCAAGTGCGATGAGTTCCTTAACGCGGGAGTAATCCGTCCCCGTGAAACCGGTCATATCGACGCTCACCTTGGCCTGGGCGAGTGCCAGCGACCGGAGCTCATTTTGCGTGACCATTACGTCCACGGCGCGGTTGAGTACGCCGGTGAGGGTTTCGAGTTGCGTGCGATTGCCCGGTGGAAGATGCAGTTCGACCGCGATCACTGCGTCCGCATCCATGGCCAGCACGGTTTCTACCGGAATATTCTGCACCATGCCGCCGTCGGCCAACACGCGCCCGTTCATCTCCACTGGAGTAAACACGCCGGGGATCGCCATGGAAGCGCGCACTGCCTGCGCCAAAGGGCCGTTATTCAAAACAATTCCCTCGCCGCTCAGCATGTCAGTGGCGACGCAGCGGAAAGGAATTGGCAAGTCGTCAAAGCTGGCGGCGCCGGATTCGGGGAACGCGATGCGATCGAGCAACAAGCCCACGCCTTGGCCGGAGTTGTAACCGTTGGGTCCGCGCAGACCATGCTTCAGGCCGAGGCGAGTATTGATTAGAAAGTCGCGCCGATCTTCTTTGCGACGATAGGAGAGCTGCGAATAAACCGGCTCGGGGAGAAAGGCTTCGTCCCAATCGATTTTTTCGGCAAATTTTTGAATGTCAGCCGGGGACATACCCGTTGCATACATCGCCGCGATAATGCTGCCCATGCTGGTTCCGGCGATCCGGTCGACTGGAATGCGATTCTCCTCCATCCACTGAATCACGCCAATTTCGGCCAGTCCGAGCGCGCCCCCGCCACTGAGAGCCAACCCTATTCGTGGACGATGAACAGGAACCGTCGGCCCCGCGACCGTGGAAACGTCCTGCGCGTGCGACAAAACTGGCGAAAGAGGACTTCCTAGAAATACCCCTAGAAAAACGAGAGTGATCGGGACCGATGCGGTCCGATTGGTTGATTTCATCATGTACTCCTGAAATGCGGAAGCGAGCGCCGACTACGCGCAAATTCCAAGGTGAGAAAAAAAGGTTAGCAGGTTTGACGGCCCGAGTCAGCCGTGAGAACCAGACCGATGAATCAGTTCGGCTTCGAGGATGCCCCAGGCGCCGCCGCCCGCACCTGATCCACTACGCCGCGGACCGCGTCGATGACGACGTCGGGCCGATCCATCTGAATATAATGTGAGCTATTCTTCGCGATTACCTGCGTGCCGCGAGTCGAAAGCTGGGAGAGTTCTATTTGCATTTTCTCCCAGGCGTCGTTGACCGGTTTGGCGAGGTCGGCCGGGAGGTCGGACGACGGCTTATCCGGGTCGTGCGAGAGCACCGCGAGCGGCAGGTCGCCGAGCGAACCGGTGGCGGCCGTCTGAGCCGCACTTTCGGGAAAGTTTTTCAGTTCTGCCATGCTCTCGGCCGCCGTATGAAAGTTGCATTCGGCGGCGCGCTGCACGGGGTCGTCGTCGCACAGGCCCAGCAATCGGGGAGTGCCGAGCGGCATGGTGTACGCGAGGAACTCGGCCTCGCGCACCCAGCTTCTTTCCATGCTCCTAAGCTCGGGCGGAAAGCGATTCTCCTGGTCGGGGTGGGACGCATCGACCAGCACCATGCCCGCAACTTCGTTGCGATAAAGGTTGGCGTAGAGCCGCACATCGAATCCGCCCATCGAATGGCCGACCAGGACATATGGCGGCCCGATGCCCGCAGCCTGCAGCAGCGCGTGCAGTTCCCCGGCGATGACTTTGCTGGTGCGCGGTTGCGAACTGGAATCGCTATAGCCGAGTCCGGCGCGATCGTAGGAGCACACGCGGGCGAATTTCGCAATCTGCGGCTGCACCTTGCGCCACGATGCGAAGGTGTCGCCCAAACCAGATTCGAGAATCACCGTGGGACTTCCCTCGCCGACACAGTCGATGTGCATCCGGTTTCCGCCGACGTCGAACAACCTGCCGGTCATGGGATTAAAACGGCGGTCGCGCGCCTCGAAGATGTTCTCGTAGATCATGCCAGCAGCAGCGAGGACCAGCGTGAACAGGAGCAGGCAAACGATGATGCGGCGAGGCCACGAATAAGACGGCGCGGATGGAGCCGCAACATTGTGCATGGAGGAAGACACGCGGCGCGACCCGACGCGCCGCAGTGCCACGTATTCTACATGACCGGCGGCACCGTGATGCCCATTACCGCCAGACACCGAATCATTTCGCGACGGACCACGGCAACCGTCGCCAGAAGAAATGTCTTTCGCGTTTCTTCCGCTTCGGTGAGGATCGGATGACGATGGTAGAACGTGTTGAACAGTTGCCCGAGCCGAAAAACATGTTTGGCAAGGTACGCGGGCTCGGTGGTGGCGATGCACTTGTCAATCACGTAAGAGGTCTGCGACGACGCCAGCCACAGCTCCCAGATCTCGTCGGCGGCCTCGCCTGCAAGTGAACTCGCCAGATCGGTGGCGGAGATCTGGCCGACTGCATCGCTCAGGAAAGTCTCGGGATCGAATCCAGCTTTCCGGAAAATACTGGTGGCCCGCACCACGGCATATTGCGCGTAAGGTCCAGTCTCGCCTTCGAAGCTGAGAGCTTCCTTGAAATCGAAAGCGATCACCGACTGCTTGGTGAACTTCAGCATGAAGTAGCGCAGCGCGCCGATAGCGATCTGCGTGGCAATAGCCAGACGCTCGCCGTCAGTGAGTTGCGGATGACGCGAGTCTACTTCCTTCTTGGCGGAAACGATAAGTTGGTCGAGCAGGTCGTCAGCCTTCACGCCAAAACCTTTTCGCCCGCTGACTTCGATGTAGGAGCGTGCCTTGTCTTCGTCGCTCAAGGTGTAGCCCAATTCCGCGGCGCAGCGCGGAGTGAGTGCGACCATCTCGTAGGAAAAGTGCGTGAAATGTTTCGCTGCTTCGCCGTGACCCAAGCCGCGCAACGCTTCGATCACGGTGTTCTGCGCCTCGGACTGCCGGGCATCGATCACATTGTAGATTTCGCCAACGTCGCCGAAATGAGGGTGATCTTTTTCGCCGTTCGCGGTGGAGATCCAGCAGTCGTGGTCGTTGGCATAGCGGAAGAACTTGCGATATCCGAAATCACGGCCTAGCAAGCCGAACTTCCACATGTGATAGGCAATGTCCTTGCCCACGTAGCCGACAGTTCCGTTAGAGCGCACAATAACTTTCTGGTCCTCCTCGGAGATGTGGTCTTCCTCTGTGATTGTTTCCTCCTCTGCGCCCTCTGTGGCTGCGTTCAGGTTTGCAGTCCCCGCTCGCCGCATCACCCAGCACCCTTTATTCTTTCCTTCGCCCTCGTAGGTGAGCACACCCGATTCTTTCAGCTTGACAAAAGCCGCATCCCAGAAATGAAGGTGCAGAATTTCGCTCTCGCGCGGCAGAAAATCGTATTCGATGTCGAGCCGCTCCATGGTCTCAAGATGACGGCGCAGCACCGCAACCGAAACGAGATCAGCGACCGCGGCAATCTCATTTCCACCGACTTCAAGGGCATGCAGCGTTTCACGGCGGATTGCCAGATTCTGCTTGTCTTCGGCATACCACTGCGAAACCCGTGCATACAGATCCCAGCAGTAATAGTCGAAGCGGGGCTGACGGGCGAGCGCCTCGATTTCCGCGCGTGATTTTTTCTCGATCTGAGTAAAGCCAACCACCACATCCGCGACCTGCACTCCCGTGTTGTCAATGTAGTTCTGAACGTCGACTTCCCTGCCCGCGTAGCGCAGCAGTCGCACAAACGTGTCCCCGAGAATGGCGTTGCGCAGGTGTCCGATGTGCGCGGCTTTATTGGGATTGATGCTGGAGTGCTCGACCAGAATTTTGCCGGGAGGAATCTCTACCGGCGGCTTCTGATCGGACGCGAGCGCAGCGGCCATCCATCCCCGCTCAATGCGGATATTCAGATAACCTGGAGGAGCAACCTGCATTTCGGCGATGCCTTCAATGGCTCCGATCTCCGCGCGAATCGTTTCGGCAATCTTCAGGGGCGCCGAGCGCAGCGGCTTGGCGAAGGGGAAAATCGGAATGGCAAAGTCCCCGAGTTCGACCTTGGGAGGCTGTTCGACGACCACGCCGGGCAGCGCAACACCGGGATAACGACGCTGTAGACACTCCAGCACGCGCTGGGCAAGACGCTGTTCGAGATAGCGATACAAGAAGTCCCTCTAAACTGTTGAAGAAACAGTGATTTTACCAGAACGGGCTGCAGGTGCAGGTTTGACGGAGATGGAACGGTTCCCTATGATGAAAAGTCGGTCGTTCGTGATCAGTCGTTCGTCGTTAGCCGCTCAGCCGTAGTCAAAACCTGCGTTCACGCCAACGACCAACGACTAACGACCAACGACGGTTTCCTTATGCGCATTGCTTACCTCGAATGTTTTTCCGGCATGAGCGGCGATATGTTTCTGGGCGCGCTGATCGATGCCGGAGTTCCGCCCCACGTTCTGGAAGAGACGGTGGAGGCTCTGGGCGTGGGCGCGCGGCTGGAAATTTCCCGAGTCGTCCGCAGCGGCATTTCTGCCACTAAGGTTGATGTTTGGGTTGACGGCGAAAAAGATCTGCCTCGCGAGGAGTACTGGGCCAAGCAAGAGCAGAATGTGGCGCGCGCGCCCTCGCCCGCGCAAACTCAACACGAGCACGATCATGATCATCATCATCATCACGAACATCACGAGCACGAGCATCATCATGAGCACGATGATTCAGCCCAACACGAACTTTCGCGGGCGGGGGCGCCAGCGCTACACGCGCACTCTCATGGCCATGGCCTGACCGAGATTCGCGAGATTATCGGCAAGGCCTCAATCAGCAACACTGCCAAGAAAAATGCGATCGCAATCTTTGAAGCCTTGGGCGCGGCCGAGGCCAAGATTCACGCCACATCCATCGAGCAGGTGCACTTCCATGAAGTCGGCGCGGTGGATGCGATGGTCGACATCGTCTGCGCCGCGGTGGGAGCAGAAGCGCTCGGAGTAGATCAAATTATCTGCTCGCCGCTGAACGT